>Ga0256839_1001069_pt1 | contig 33934 bp, 45 predicted proteins | sample 354166metaG_FD_185968 | JGI IMG/M metagenome (GOLD analysis project Ga0256839, IMG submission 185968) | Hydrothermal vent microbial communities from Mid Atlantic Ridge, Atlantic Ocean - 354-166 | ecosystem: Environmental > Aquatic > Marine > Hydrothermal vents | place: Atlantic Ocean: Mid...
GAGGAGCTGGGTCTCGGTGAGGTGCGGCCTGGAGATGTTGATACAGCGAGGAATTACTGATGCCTACGTTACAGTGGAACGCTTATTCTGCGGCCGTCAACTACCTGACGACCGAGCTGAATAGCCTGGCCAATGGTGGATGGGCACTAAGCGGGCTGATCAACAACAGTGTGAACTTGCGGGTGTACAGCGATATCGACGTAGTGCTGTCGGCTGCTGTGACGGCTGGGAGCGGAAATCCGACGCTGGATCTGTACCTGATCCCGGCGCCCGACGGGACAAACAGCGCAAACCCTCCAGGGGGGGCTGCCGGGGCTGTGCCCGTGACCTATTTCATAGGCGCGATCGCTGCGAATGCGAGCGCTAGTTTCACCCGGGGCACGCTGCGCGGGATTATCCTGCCGCCCGGATACTTCAGGATCGCCCTGCAGAACAACTTGGGTGCCGCCTTGCCTGCGACCGGCAACACCGCGACGGGCTATGAGTACACGGAGCAGAGTGTCTGATGCATCTGGCGCATAAGCACAGGCATCCAGAACACTGGAACCCGCATAACCGGCTGTGGGTCTCGCACGGCATAGAAATCGATTGGATGAATCCGATCACTAGGGGACTTGTGTGTGCGGCGCCATTTACAGATCCTGGAAATTCTGTGATACACAATTTGGTTCCGGGGTATTCAGACGGAATTATCGAGTCAAATGCAATCAATCCTACCTGGCAGCCAACGTCTCAAGGTGTCGGTTTCAGGGTAGACCAGAATTCAGGGCAGGCAAGAAACTACGGGATCGACTTTGGCGCTAACCCAGTAACAGGAACGACGCCACGGACGGCATTTATCCTGTCATACAAGCGTGGAACTACTGCGAACAACTATATCGTTGCACTTGGTCCTGCAGTATCTGCGACAGGAGAGGACTGGCGGTTCAGGTATGATGAAGGTAACGGCAGTGTCCTGCGCGTAGAGATCACAGGATCTGCGTATGTGTCGTCTCTGACGCCCCCAGTAGGGCAGGTCAACGCGATGGCCTGCGTTTACGGTGGTGGGACTATAGGTGACCATACCCTGTGGCTGAATGGCGTCAAGGAGCAGGCAACCGGCACTGCGATACTGAACACAGGCGGAGATCTACACTTTCTCGCTGCTGATCCGTGGGGGTTTACCGCAACGCGGTCAACAGGATCAACGGATATATTTCTGCATTATCTCCTATTCAGCAGAGCTTTGACCGATAGAGAGATTTTGTCTCTAACCAATGATCCCTGGCAGATCTACCGCCCCCGCCACACTCGGGTGTGGGTGCCTGCGGCGGGCCTGAGGATATCGCCGACGGGTATCGCGTCTGCCGAAGCATTTGGTGCTCACCAAGTGGATACGGGGCCTGTCAATATCAGTCCTGGCGGGATATCGAGCGCTGAGGCGTTCGGATCTGCGACGCTGCAGGCTGTTGTGACGATCTATCCGAGCGGGATAGCCTCGACGGAGGCGTTTGGTGGTGCCCAGGTCGTGGTGGGGCCTGTGACGATCACGCCGTCTGGTATATCGAGTGCGGAGGCGTTCGGTACGGCAGATCTGACGGGTGTGTTGACGATATCGCCGTCCGGGATTGCGAGCCTGGAGGGGTTTGGCTCGGCGTTATTGACGCTGGGCCCTGTGGAGCTGCTGCCTGCGGGTATAGGCAGCGCAGAGGCGTTTGGCGTGGCAACGCTGGATGATGGCTCGGTGGTCAAGGCGAGGTGGTTTATCAGGCAGAAGGGGGAGATCATAGGCACGCTGAGCGTGATCGATACGAATCTGAGGACGAGGCACTGACATGGCGAATGCACTGTATGACCTGGGACGAGAGAAGTTTTTGACGGGGTCGATATCGTGGTCTGCTGATACGATCAAGATAACGTTGTCTGATGCGGCGGACTATACGAAGAACCTGGCGACGGACCAGTGGATCTCTGACGTACCGTCTTTGGCCCGGGTGGCCACGTCTGGAGCGCTGACCAGCAAGACGACGGCTGCTGGGGTGGCGGATGCGGCCGATGTGACGTGGACAGCCGTATCGGGTGACGTGTCTGAGGAGATAATCGGCTGGAAGGACACGGGCGTTGAGACCAGTTCGCCGTTGATATTCAACATTGATACAGCGACGGGACTGCCTGTGACGCCGAATGGTGGGGATATTACGGTGGTCTGGGACAACGGGACGAACAAGATCTTCAAGTTATGAACAGGGTCAGGATACGGCGTGACGGTGCGCGGGTGCAGGTCATCCACGACGGCAGGTGTATTGACATGCCCTGGCAGGCCGCGCTGGAAGTTGCCGGCGAGCTGAAGAGGATTGCGCGTCTGGCGGAGGCTGAGGAGAAGCACGAGGTGATCATCAGGGACACTGCGATCCTGTACAGGTCTGGTGCGCCGTTCGGTCTGAGCGATGATTCCAGGGTGAAGTCAGAGGCGTGGAAGGAGGCGCAGTGGGGCCGTGATCTGAGGCGGTACATGCCGAGTGTACCGAGTCAGGAGGCGTTTGGCACGCCTGTGGTAAGGAGGAAATGAGATGTTCGACACGGTGAGGTTTCTGATGCTGCAGGCGCGGGTCCGGAGGATGGAGCGGCGCCTGAACAGGATCGCGATGAAGAGGGAGCACTGTCTGGCGCACCAGCTTGCCTACACGGCGAAGCTGGAGCGTGAGAAGGACAAGCTGCGCCAGTGGACGAGCTGCATGGTCAGGCCGGACGGAGTGAAGCGTGAAGCAGATACTGACTGACACGAATGCACCGCGTCGCTCGGAGGGTGCTCGGGTCAATGGCCCGAATCTGTTTGCTCTGCCTGCTCCTGACTACGTGGACGTGCGTGTTCTTGCTGCGGGGATTGAGGAGACGCATAGCGTGCCTGCTGGCGCGAACATCGTGATCTTCAGCGCGACGGATGATTTCTGGGTGAATTACGACGCCACAGCCGTTGATCCGTCTGGTGACGTGACGGATGGGACAGGATCCGAACTGAATCCTGTGGTCAGGGAAATAACGGGTGTATCGACCATTCATGTGGTAGCGCCGAGGACGACGAAGCTTAGCATGACGTTCTATGCCTACCCGCAATCTGATACGAGGATTGCATGAGTAAGTATGGCCCGAAATACAAGCCTGAGTTTGCCGAGCAGGCGTACAAGTATTGTCTTCTGGGTGCGACGAATGACGACCTGGCGAGGATGTTTGGTGTCGCGCCGAGCGCTCTGGACAAGTGGATAAGGAACAAGCCGGAGTTTGCCGAGAAGGTGAAGGCTGGGAGGCAGGTCGCAGACGGGCGTGTTGCCGAGTCGCTGTTCAGGCGTGCGATCGGGTATTCGCACCCTGAGGAGAAGGTCGTCAATGTCGGCGGCGAGCTGAAGAAGGTAGAGACGACGAAGCACTACCCGCCTGACACGATTGCCTGCATATTCTGGCTTAAGAACCGGCAGCGCGAGAAGTGGCGCGACAAGGTGGATCATTCAGTTGGTGGAGAGAATGGCGGTCCCGTGAAGATCGACGTTGCCATTGAGCTGGTGGAGGGTGATGGCAAAGCCGGCGGTTGAGATGAAGGTCGGTGTCAGGATCCCGAAGAAGCTGGCGCCGATCATGCAGCCGCACCGGTACAAGATACTGTACGGTGGCCGTGGCGGCGCGAAGAGCCGCAGTGTCGCCCAGGCGCTGTTGGTCAAGGGGATGATGGAGAAGCGTCTCATTCTCTGCACGAGGGAGCTGCAGAAGTCAATCAAGGATTCTGTGCATCGTGTGCTTGCGACGCAGATCGACGAGCTTGGCCTGCAGGGATTCTACGAGGTCCAGAAGCAGACGATTCTCGGGATAAACGGGACCGAGTTCATTTTTACGGGCCTGCGGAACAACACGGCTGAGATCAAGTCGTTGGAGGGCGTGGACGACTGCTGGTGCGAGGAGGCGGAGAATATCAGTGACGAGTCCTGGGACATCCTGATCCCGACAATAAGGAAGGACGGGTCTGAGATATGGGTGACGTTCAACCCGGACGACGAGATGGGCGCGACGTGGCAGCGGTTTGTCGTCAATCCCCCGGATGATGCGCTGGTGATCGAGATAAACTACTGGGACAACCCGTTTTTCCCTGAAACGCTGCGCAGGCAGATGGAGGAGATGAAGGAGGTCGATTACCAGAAGTATCTCCACATCTGGGAAGGCAAGCCGAATGTCGATTATGAAGACAGCCTGATTCGTCCTGAGTGGTTTGATGCGGCTGTTGGAGCGCACGAGAAGCTGGGATTCGATCCAGAGGGTATCAGGGTGGTGTCGTTTGATCCTGCTGATGACGGTTCGGACGAAAAGTCGCTCGTTTTTCGCCATGGTGTCGTTGTCAAGGACGTGAAGGCCTGGCTGGACGGTGATATAACGACTGCGATACCGAGGGCGTTTGATTACGCGGAGGATGTGAAAGCCGATTGCCTGGTGTACGATTCGATCGGTATTGGCGCGTCTGTGAAGGTGGCCTTGATGGCACGCGATCCTGTCGGAAGGCGCAGGTACATGGGTTTTTCTGGTTCTGACCGGGTTGAATATCCTGATCAGCTCTACAACGAGGAGAAGCCCAACAAGGAGATGTTCAGGAATCGCCGTGCACAGTATTACTGGCACCTGAGGGACCGGTTCGAAAAGACGTACCTGGCTGTCGAGAAGGGAAGATATATCGATCCTCAGGAGCTGATCAGCATCGACAAGGAAGTCGAATACCTGTCTGTCCTGAAGTCTGAACTGTGCAGGATAAAGCGGAAGAGGAGCATCGGTTCATCTCTTTTGCAGGTAGAATCGAAAGAAGACATGAAACGTGATGGGAGGAAGTCGCCGAACCGGGCAGACGCCTTGATGATGTCGTTCTACGCACGTCCTGAGACATCCAGTGTGCAGAGGATAGACATAGATAGCATCATGCCTGACAGAGGAATAGGAATTTGAAGGACGAAGAGAAGGTGCTCCAGGAAGCCCGTGAGAGGCGCCGTGCGTCGAACGATGCCTGGCGTAACAACCACAAGCTTGCCCAGGAGGACATCGATTTCAGGGATGGGCAGCAGTGGGACGATGAGGTATCCAGGCAGAGGCGCCAGGAAAAGCGTCCCATGCTGACGTTCAACCGGATGGAGACGTTCATCGACCAGGTTGTTGGTGATTACCGTCAGAACCGGATAAACATCACGGTTTCGCCGGCAGAGATGGGAACTGTAGAGGAGAAGATACCGAACATTGCCGGGGACAACGATTACGAGATAGCCAAGGTCTATGAGGGTCTGATCAGGCAGATAGAATACGAATCGAAGGCCAGGAATGCCTATGATACAGCCCTTGATCATGCGGTGGGCAACGGATTCGGGTTTTTCCGGATCGTGACGCAGTATTCGGATGATTCGACATTCAACCAGGACATCCGGATAAAGCGCATCAGGAACCCGTTTTCTGTCGGGATGGATCCCGGTATACAGACGGTTACTGGCGAAGATATGAGGTACTGCTTCATCGGCACCTGGATGCCGGGTGAGGAGTTCAGGAGGGTTTACGGAGAGCCTGTTGGCAGTGACGATTTCGAGGTTCTTGGAGAGAACCGGGAGCTTTGGTGGGATGGTGAGAGGGTCAGGGTAGAGGAGTATTTCAGGAAGACTTCGGAGAGAAGGAAGATTGTCCTTCTGGAGTCTGGAGAGACGCTTGATATCGGAGTTCCATCTGAATGGCAGGCGTCCTATCGTGCGATTGAGGCCAATGGTGGCGTCATTGTCCGTGAGAGGGTTGTCGAGACGCACAAGGTAGAGTGGTTCAAGATCAACGGCATGAAGATTCTCGAAGGGCCAGTCGAGTTTCCATCGAGGTATATCCCTGTCGTGATGGTTCCTGGGAAAGAGATCGTGAAGCGTGGAGAGACGATCTACCGGAGCCTGATCAGGTATGCCAAGGACGCACAGAAGAACTACAACTACTGGAGGACGGCGGCGACGGAGCTTGTTGCCCTGGCGCCCAAGGCGCCATATGTAGGCCCGCTGAGCGCGTTCAAGGGGCTTGAGAATATCTGGAAGAATGCCAATGTTGCAAACATGCCATATTTGCCCTACAACGACGATGCTTCTGCACCGCCTCGCAGGGAGGTGCCTGGTACGATACCAACAGGGGCACTGGAGGAAGCCCAGAGCGCTGACTATGACATAAAGGCGACCATTGGCATATTCGAGGCCGGGCTCGGAGACCAGGGTAACGAGAAGTCTGGCAGGGCGATTATTGCCCGTCAGAGGCAGTCGGATACCGGGACGTTTGTCTTCATAGACAATCTGGCAAAGGCCATCGAGCATTGCGGCAGGATATTGGTGGACATGATCCCGAGGGTATACGATACGGAAAGAGTTGTCAGAATCCGAAACGAGGATGGTACGGGTGACTTCATCCGTATCAACATCCCTGCAGGAGACGGCAAGCTGTATGATTTGTCCACAGGCAAGTATGACGTTCAGGTGAGGACAGGGCCAGCGTTCAGCACGCAGCGCCAGGAGGCGGCAGAAACCATGATGAACATGGTCTCTGCGATGCCGGACCTGATGAAGATTATCGGCGACAAGATTGCGGCGAACATGGACTGGCCTGGCGCGGATGAGATTGCGCGACGTCTGAGGGCGATCGTTCCTGAGGAGGTCATCCGTGCTGAAAATGGTGATGAAGACGGCGACCAGCCAGACATCACGCCTGAACAGGTCCAGATGATGATCGCAGAGGCTGTCGAGAAGGCGAAGCAGGACATGGAACTGCAGATCAGGCAGTTCGAGGCAGAGACGAAGCGGATAAAGGCCGTTGGTGACATTCAGAACGACCAGATGGAGAATGTCATCAAGGCAGGCAATATGGATGAGGAGAGGGTGAAAGAACTCGTTGCTGAGGCGATAGCAGAGTTCATTGCGTCTCAGTGAGTCCCTACACGTGGGGTATCACGTGGAAAATACGATCAGAGGAGATCGAAGATGGCAGAAGAGCATGACAGCAATCCTGAAGAGGGTGCCGTGCAGAACAATTCCGGGGAATCTCGGGAGGATTCTGCGAAACCTGCCGGCGAGTCGGCGAAGCCGGAAGAGAAAGACGGTGGTGATGAGACCGAGAAACCGCGAAAGAGCGGCTTTCAGAAACGCATCAACAAGCTCACGAGGGAGAAATATGAAGCCCTGAAGGCGGCAGAAGAGGCCCGGCGCAGAGCCGAGGAGCTTGAGGCCAGGTTATCCAGCAGTGAACCGGAGCCGAAGCCGGAGGACTTCGAGGAGTACGGCGATTTTCTCAAGGCGCACGCTGAATGGGTCAAGCAGGACGTAAAGCGTGAGATTGAGAAGATCAAGCAGTCTCAGAGCGAAGGTGTCGCGCCCGAAGAGGTCATACTCGCGGACAGCATCAACAACATCATGTTGAACGCGCAGGAGAAATACGATGACTTCGATCAGGTGGTTGCGAGCAATCCCGATCTTCCGATATCGAAGGAGATGATCGAGGCGGTCGTCGATTCCGAGTATGCTGCTGACGTTCTCTACTTCCTGGGCAAGAACCCGCAGATTGCGGAGAGTCTCTACAATCTGTCGGGTCATGCGCTCGCTCGTGAGATAGGCAGGCTGGAAGCAACACTTTCCAGTCAGCCTCAGAAACAGGTGACCAAGGCGCCTGATCCTGTGAAGCCGATTGATGAAGGCAGTTCGCCCAATGTGGACGAGGACAACCTCTCCATCGAGGAATGGATTGCCAGGCGGAACAAGCAGGTCTTTGGTTGATGGAGTAGTTTTCTCCACTGTCGTGAGACAGAGGATTTTCCCTTGAAGGAGGCTGAAAATGCCGAATACCATTCTCACAGCGGACATGATTACCCGGGAGGCCCTCCGCATCCTCCACAACAAGTTGTCGTTCGTCGGCAAGGTGATGCGTCAATATGACGATGCATTTGCCAAGACGGGCGCAAAGATCGGCGACACGCTGAGAATCCGTCTGCCGAACCAGTATACTGTCAGAACGGGCGCTGCCCTGTCTGCGCAGGATACGACCGAGCAGAACACGTCCCTGGCTGTCGCCACGCAGAAGGGCGTCGATACGTCGTTCACCACGCGGGAGCTGACCATGAGCCTGGATGACTTTTCCGAAAGGATCCTGGAGCCTGCCATGGCGGTCCTCGCTGCGAACATCGAATCGGACGCCTTCAGCATGACCAAGGAGGTCTACAACCTTGTCGGTACGCCAGGCACCACGCCGGCAACCCTGAAGGTCTTCTTGGATGCCAGGGCGAAGCTGAACCAGTTCCTGGCGCCGAAGGACAACAATCGCTGTATCCAGATGAACTCTGAGACCAGCGCTTCTGTTGTCGATGCGCTGAAGGGACTGTTCCAGGACAGCCAGGCCATCAAGAAGCAGTACAAGGAAGGCATGATGGGCCGGACTGCCGGGTTCGAGTGGTTCGAGAACGAACTGATCTACAATCACACCAATGGCACGCAGGGTGGTACGCCGCTTGTCAACGGTGCGAACCAGACCGGCACTTCTTTGGTCACTGACGGATGGTCGGCTAACGCCACGATCAAGGCGGGCACGGTGTTTACCATTGCCGGCGTGAACGCGGTTCACCAGGAGACCAAGGTGGATTACGGTTTTCTGAAGCAGTTTGTGGTGACTGCTGACGCGACTGCCGATGGTCTTGGTGCGGCCACGCTGTCGATCAGTCCTTCCATCACGACGACTGGCGCGTACCAGAACGTCTCTGCTGGCCCGGCTGACAATGCCGCTCTGACGCTGGTGGGTAGTGCGAGCACGACCTATCCGCAGAACCTGGCATTTCACAAGGACGCTTTCGCATTTGCGACTGCTGATCTTGAAATGCCGGAGGGCGTGCATTTTGCAAGCCGCCAGGTGTACGACGGCATCAGCATGCGGATCGTCCGTCAGTATGACATCAATACGGACAAGATCCCGTGCCGTATCGATGTCCTGTACGGGTACAAGGCAGTTCGCCCTGAGCTGGCCTGCCGCATCACTGGCTGATAACAGGGGGGGGTTCGCCCCCCCCCTCTTTTTTACAGGAGGCACGCATGGATACATGGCTTTATCACAGGGAACATGGCGGAAAGATATTCTCCCTGTCTGACGATGACGTAAAGCGCTCTGAGGAAATGGAGGAACTCTACGCCCAGGGCTGGCAGGATACTCCTGTCGTGAAGAAGAGGGGACGCCCGAGAAAGATCGATGGCGACGTATCAGAACCTCGTTGACGGGGCCTTGCGCCTCATCGGCGCGATTGAGAGCGGCGAGGCACCATCGTCTGATGAGAGTAATGACGCCATAGAGGCCCTGAACCAGATGCTTTCCAGCTGGTACGAGGAAGGCATCTATATCCCGTCAAGAACAAGGGAAAGCTTCACGCTGACATCATCCAAGGAGTCGTACAGCATCGGATCAGGCGGCGATCTGAGTACGTCATGGCCGATGACGATAGAGTCGGCTTATTGGCGCAAGGACAATGTCGATTACCCTATGCACTTCATGGACGAGCGGGAATATTCCGTTATTGCCAACAAGCTGACTTCATCCAGGCCGACGAGGCTCTATTACGAGCCTTCCTATCCTTTGGGAGATATCAGATTTGACTATCTCCCTGATATCACGTACCAGCTCAACCTTGTTTCGCTGAAGCCGTTGTCAGACGTATCCCTGACAGACAACGTTGATTTGCCTGGCTCGTTCAGGCGTGCGCTGAAGTTCAACCTTGCCATAGATATCGCGCCTGAATATGGACGGCCTGTTCCTGCCGAAGTCGCTGCAGGGGCAATCGAGTCAAAGAGGGCGATAGAGCGCAGGATGGCGATATCCAGGACGCCAGAACTGATGACCGAGTTCGGTTCCCGTGGACGTTACGACATCTATTCAGACACATGAAGATCAGGATACCGCTTGCGGTTGATCTGCACATCAACAAATTCTATGGCGCGACGATATCAGAGTATGATCGCGGCATAACGAATGGCGTCATAGAGAGGATTGGCGACAGGCTGTACGTTACGCAGAGACCTTCCATAGACATATTCGAGGACGCAAGCGCGACGGTGTCAGACAAGAGAGGCCGGGCTGTATATTATTGGGACGAAAGTGGTTCTCTCTATTTCGTCAATAACAATACTGTCTACAAGGCAACCTATTCATCTGTAATAGGTACGATATCTACAGGTACCAAGAAATGCCATTTTCTTGTTCTGAACAGCACGCTTGTATTACTCGACCAGGAGAATAATCAGGGCTGGACAATCAATCTCTCTGGCATGCTTACGGAAATAATAGATACTGATTTTCCTACGAAGCAGACTCCTGCAATAGGCCTTGCCTATGGTGGCGCAGTTCTTGATGGCTATCTTTTTGTTCTCGGAGAGAATGGGGTAATTTATAACTCTGATCTCGAAAATCCTTCATCATGGACCGGAACAAACTTCATCGACGCGGAACGCGAACCTGATGGCGGCGCTTATCTTGGCAAACATCATGATCACCTTGTTGCGTTAGGAGTCAGGACGATAGAGTTTTTCTATAATGCAGCAAACCCTGTAGGGTCTCCTCTATCACGCCGCCAGGATGTTGCCTATAACGTGGGCTGTGTTGATGGTGCTTCCGTATGGGAAGAGGGTGACCGGATATTCTTCATAGGCAGTGCCTACAGCGGCCAGCTCAGGGCGTATGTCATCGAGAATTTCTCCGTGAGGAGAATATCATCGCCGACCGTAGAATCTTTTATTTCCCAGGCCATAGTAAAGGACGGGTACTCTGTTTTTGGCAGTGGGTTTACAGCCCAGGGTCATACGTATTACATAATTACACTGTACAATACGCCTTCTGATGTCTCTCCTGAGATCACGCTTGTGTATGACTTGAATACTGACAAATGGCATGTCTGGGAAACATCGATAGGCGGATTGTCAAGATTCCCTCTGATCGGGTGGACGATAAGGACTGGTGTACTTCCGAGGTACGGTGAAGGAATCATGGTCAACGGTGATCTCATCACAATAAACGATGACCTGAATCCGATAGACAGTATTCTCGGAACAGTTTATGTTGATGATGGTTACGTATCACAGGGATATGTTGCATCTTCATCTAACACAAATTTACAAATCCAATTCAATGTGAGGACTGGCCAGTACGATGGCGGGACAGACCTGGTAAAGTTCTGCTCTGAACTGAGACATATATCAGACCAGACATCAAATTCATTTGATGTTTCAATAAGGTGGGCTGATGAAAAATCAGTCTCGTTCTCTTCACCAAGGAATATGGACTCGTCAAGATACAGGAAGATACGGAGAGCAGGGAGGTTCAGGAGAAGGAACTTTCAGGTAGAGTATTCAGGATCTGATCAAATACGTCTGGAGGCCATTGAAATGAATGTCGAGGCGGGAACGAAATGAGCATCAATCTTGGTCCATCTCCACAAATAACAGAGTTCGGGCCTGTATGGAGGAGATGGTTATACGAACTCTATGTAAGAGTAAAGCCCGGACCGTTCATGATAAAGGCCTATGCAAAGGCGAATCTCCCGAGTGCATCATCATGGTCTGACAATTCGACATTCTCTTCACTGGTATATGTAACGGACGATGCAGGAGGTCCTGTTGTCGCTTTCTCAGACGGGACTAACTGGAGAAGGGTGACAGACAGGGCAATTATTTCATAGCAGGTGACGACATGCCGACAATCACACTCAGATCAGTCAAAGGCGCAGAACTGACGTATAACGAACTCGATACGAATTTCAAGCGTATCGTTGTAGCGAAAACTGCAAACTACACTACTGCCCTATCCGACAACAGGAATATCATATCATGCAATGGCACATTCACCGTGACGTTGCTTGCTGCATCGACTGCAGGAACTGCGCATACAGGCGATTACCGTGTCACGATAAAGAACATAGGAACTGGTACTGTTACTGTTGCGCCATCTGGAACCGATACGATTGATGGTGCGAATTCGAGTATATCGCTTGCTCAAAATGACTGCGTCACTGTTGTACTGAACAGCGCTGGAAACGGATATGACATAGTTAACAGGACCGACAAGAAAGTACAGCTCCAGGAGACGGCTGTTGACCTGAACGGAAACTTTCTGACACTCGACGCAGACGGCGACACTGGTATTGATGCATCGACTGATGACAATATCCTGTTCAAGATAGGTAACGTCAACAGGCATGTCTTCGGCGGGCCGCATGTTGGATTCGGTGTAACAGCGCTTGATGGCTGGGGTGGTGGTACGGCGTTGCAGGTAGGCACTAACATGGCGTTATGGGATGATGCGGGTGGTTCTGCAGACTATATCAACAACGCTTATTACAATTTGGGGTGGAAGTATGCATCAAACGGATATGCTTCCAAGGTCCAATTAGCTAATAATGGTGCTATTAACTTTAGTGTCGCTCCCTCCGGCATAGCAGGAAACGCGATTAGTTGGACGACTGCGCTGACTATCAATAATGATGGATCCGCTGTTTTTGGGAAAAATGTAACCCTTAATGGAGGCTTATTGGTTAGATCCCCAGATACACACCTAAATTTGTACGATACAGATGCTGCAGATCCAAATGACAGGATTATCATTCAGAAGCAGGATCAATTCCTGGAGTGGCTTTTTACTGATGCTTCTGCAAGTACTACCACGCGGCTATTCCGTCAAAAAAATGATGGCACAGCAGTTTTTGAAGGATTTACGTCTATAAGCAATATAGATGTATTTAACCTTTTGCCTACAGATTTCGGTGCTGGGAAGCCCAAGTTCCGTATCAATAAGAGCACCAAAGCGGCTGACTGGATTCTGGGGCTGATTGATACAACTACAAGCAACGTCGGTAACCTGATATTCGAAGCCGGTGGCTTTGAGTTCCGGAACAACGGTGTCTGGATTGGCAATCCCTCAGGATTGAACAAAGGCCCTGGGTCGTTGAATGCGGAGAAGTTGTTTGTTAGTGGAGAGGAGTTGAAGGTCATCGGCACATATACCGCGATGGGTGCAAGTGCCCTGCCTGCACCAACGAACGGATCTACCGCGTTTGGCGTTTTTGCACTCGGAAATGGGTCAATGAGTGGTACTGATAACACGGCTATAGGGTACTATGCAGGTAGGTTTTTACAGACGTCTCTAAGGAATACCGCAGTAGGAGCTTATGCGCTTTATTCAGAAACCGGCGGCGTAGGTTATAACGTAGCTATAGGGTATAACGCATGCTATACCCAAGACGGAAGTACCGAAAATGTAGCTATAGGAGCATACTCTTCTTTGACATTAACCACCGGATTCGCGAATACGACAGTAGGATTTAGGAGCGGGAGCTACATAACAACCGGAAGTTTTAACACTTTCATAGGCCGACACGCTGGATATGCTGGAACGGTCAACGTGACTGGGAACACAAATGTCTGCATAGGAAACTTTTCTTCTTTATCTTCAGGGTCTGTGTCCAACGAGGTGAACATATATAACGGCTCCGTTACTGCCCGCTTCCAGGGCGCCGCGTCCGGATGGAGCTTCGTATCGGACGCGAGGGATAAGGAAGATGTGAGGGATCTCAACCTAGGCTTGGACTTCCTATTGCGCCTTTCGCCGAGGCGCTTTCGTTGGAATATTAGGGACTCGGAGGTGGATAGGGGGCGAGAAGCTGTCGGCTTTATCGCGCAAGAGGTCCTTGCGATATGTGAAGAGATGGAGGCTGATTGCGCCAACCTCATCGATACGAATGATCCAGAGCGTTATCAGATGACCATCACGAACCTTATTCCGATTATCGTCAAATCGATACAGGAGATTGTGAGAAAACTGCAATGAAGATAAAAGACATAATGGAAGCATATATTCCTTTGAAGATGCTGTGCAAGAACAGGATGCCTTTTGACGTAGCTTTGAAGCTTGCAAGACTTGTAAGAGAGATGGATTCATTCGTCTCGGACTATGAGGAGTCTGTCAGGAATTTCGCAGACTCGCTGGGTGCAAAGTATGACAGAGTAAACGGCCTACTCACTCTTGACAGCGACTCTGACAGGGAGAAACTCGATGAGTATATCGAGGGACTGAAGGACCAGGAAGTTAACCTCGCGAGCGAGATTCCCCTGCTGGACATTGATGAATTGATAAAAATGGGCATAAGTGTCGAGCCGAACGCGCTTGTAAATCTGATAGGCTTCGTGATTCGAGAATAAATGCAGGGAATGTTCCCTGCACAGGAGATTCGAGATGATACACAAGAAGATAAAGAAAGGGTTCAAAAAACTCGGCAACTGGGTTGATGACACCTTTCTTGGCGGAGAAGAGAGGAAAGCTGGAAAGGAGATATCCAGAGGGTACGGAGAGGCTGCCAAAAGGACCGGAGAATTAAGGAATCGACTTCTCGGATATTACAAGCCATATTACGAGCAAGGTGCCAGGTCATTCAAGGAGTTCAGCCGTGACGCATCGCAGAGGCCGTCAAACTTTATCTATAGGTACCGCCCACCGTCTTTCTCGTACAATCGTAACATGCCAGAGTTCCAGGAAAGGTCCAGGATAGCGCCACAGGAGTTTGCGTATGAAGAAACTCTTCCGGAATTCCAGGAACGCGGGAGATTCTCATTTTCTCCAGACCAGATAGAAAGTAACCCTTCGTACCAGTTCAGGCTCCAGCAGGGACTGAAGGCGCTCGACAGAGCCAATGCAGCGAGAGGATTTCGGGGGTCTGGGAACAGGCTTATCGATCTCGTCAATTACGCCCAGGGACTTGCATCGACTGAATATGAAAACGAGTTCAGGAGACAGCTCGCGGCAGATGCTGAGAACTATGCTCGCGGAGCGCGTGAATACGAGTATGATTATGGTCGTGAGCAGGATCTCTACAGACGTGCGCTTGGCGAAGACGAGCTGAACTATGCGAGGTCTTTGCAGGCGAACATGGAGAATTACGCCAGGGGCGCGAGGGAATATGAATACGATTACGGGCGTGAGCAGGATATCTACAGGCGTGCGCTCGGAGAATACGGACTGGATTACCAGAGAGAGGGTGACATCTACTCACGCGCCCTGCAACAGGATATCCTGAATTACGAGCGAGGCCAGAACTACCTGAACAGGCTGCTACAGGTTGCAGGTCTTGGCATGAAGGGTGTGGATGCATACGCCAATGCAGATGCCATGACGACCGAGACGATCAACAATGCACTTATCATGGGGCGTGGCGCGAAGGTGTCCGGGAGGATCGCAAGGACAAACGTACTGAGGAATACGATAGAGGATGTCGCCTCTGCAATCGGTGAGCGAGCCGAAAAACTTGATCTTTCCAAGATACTTTTAGGTATTGTCTGATGAGTGTTCACACAATCCCCTTCCAGGGAAGACCTATCAATGTCCTGAGCAGGTTTGCCCAGGGAAGGCGTAGAGCGCAGGCAGACAAGGCGAATCAGCTCATGCTGATGAGGGAAGGCATGGGCATACGCGAGACTGGGAGGAAGTCTCTGTATGATGTCGTAGCGAATGCCAGGTCTGTCCAGGATCCTGAAACGGCTAGGCGTATCCTGTCAGAGGGAGTCAACATCATTCCTATCGACAGAAAGAACCGGGAAGTCCTGGAAAGGCTCGTGTCTTCTGATGATGCAACCCTGATGAGGGGGATCGATGCGATTTACAATGCGGTCAGAAAACCGTCTGTATACGGTGCCCCACAGACGCTTTCGAGAGGCGGAAGGAATGTTCTTGTCCAGTTCGACCAGTATGGGCATCCGCGTGATGTAGATGGCTATGCACCGCCAGTTGCTCAGAAGAAACGTCAACCTGTCAAGCCTGTTATCGTTCCTGACAAGGATTCATCGACAGGGTACCGGTATGTCAGCCCGGATGGTGCAATCGGGAGAGAGGCACCGCCGCCGAGAAGCACAGAGAAGCCGTTTCAGGTCGATGTCAAGCACGAGAGGCTCATCGGCCAGGCAGTCGCAGAACTGTTCGATGGCGTCTACGATATTTCAACCGGGACGTTCAAGTTGAGGGACGACAAGGACAGGCGCCTTGCACTGGCAATCAAGAATCTCGCTGGCAGGATGCTGAAGGACAGCGGAGGGAAGATGCTTGTCACTGAAGCAGTTGCCAAGGCCGCTCTCAGGTTCGGGATAGAAATCCCGTCAGCCCCATTGGCGAGCCCACCTGAACCTGCCGGAGGGATTCCAGAAGGCATAGAGTTCATCGGGTTCGAGTGATGCCAGTTGCCCGAGTCAAGCTCCCTGACGGCAGGATAGCAAGACTGAAGGTGCCTGAGGGCACGACACAGGACCAGGTCGTCCAGTTCGTCGCAAATCAGATCAGGGAAGGCGGATTGTCACGCCCGGACAGCCAGCCTGCTCCCCGCGGAGAAACGCCCGGGATCTCTACGATCAGACAAGCCATATCACAGCAACGTCGTGCGCAGATGGAGCACACGCCACAGATCACGCCAAGGCAGCAGGTGCTTTCCCAGGAATATGTGAGGAGGGCGCTGCCCCTGAGTGATGTGATGTCCAGACTGAAGCCTGACATCAGGCCGGGCATGTCGGCGGCGCCGGAAAAGACGATGGCGCAGCGGGTGATGGAGAAGCTGGGATATCACCCTGGGAAAGTCACACCAGAGTCTCAGGCAAAGGCCGTCATCGGTTTCCAGGCCATGAGACAGGGAACCACGCCGAAGCAACTTGTCGAGGACGTTGGCGCAAGAACAGGCATACTTGAAAGAGGTCTGAAGGATATCGGTGCAGGTGCGATTGGAACTGCCGGCGGGCTTCTTGGGTATGTTGCAAGGTTTGCCGGCGATGATGGACTTGTCGGGTCGCTGAAGGAAAGCGCACAGATACAGGCCTCAGAACTTCTCCCATCAGATCCCAATTTCTGGGACCAGTTATTGTCCGCTGTCGGATCGACGGCGAGCTTTTACCTGCCTGGTTACGGGATCGTGAAGGGTGCGCAGGCAGTGTACAACGTCGCACCACGCCTTGCTCTTTGGCTTGGGGCTGGGTCGTCTGCAGGCCTAGAAGCTGCAACAGAAGCAGGCTCAGTCTATGATGACCTCATCAGACAAGGAAAGACGCCAGAGGAGGCGGCAGAAGCCGCCGACAAGGCATTCTTTGCCAACCAGATCCTGGTAGCCTATACCAACAGGCTTGGCCTTTTCGGTGACAAGGGCACGCAGATCTTGCGGCGAACATACGGTGCGGCCACGGAGGGCTCACAGGAGATGGGACAGCAGGTCATATCGAACGTCCTGACAGGACGGCCTGCGTCTGAGGGTGTTGCAGAATCCGGGCTCATTGGGGCCCTCATCGGTGCTGGGTTCGCCGGCAATATCAAGACGCCAGTCGAAGAGCTTGCCAGCGAATACCAGCGTAACATCAAGGAGAAGGACTTCGATGCGGAACAGGCCGCATTGAGGTCGTTACAACCAGAGGAGAGAAGAGATGGCTTGCAAGACAGGGCACAAAGGAAAGAGTTCGAGGAAGAGTTACCACAAAGGGAAGAGCGGGCACAAGCGGAAGAGGAAGAAGTAGATGCCGGCCAAGTCGGAGAAACAGAGGCGGTTCATGAGGATGTGCCTCAAGAAGAAAGCCAGGAAGCGGTGTCCCCCGAAGAAAGTCGCCAGGAAGTACGCCAGGTAAAGCCTCGCATCGCGGAAAGTCCGGGTGAATTATACGAGGAAATACAAAGGCTTACAGATTCCGGCGTTCCTACCAAAAGGGGTATCCTGTATCCTGTCGTTCAGATACCCGGAGATGGGACACGTTTCCGCATATCGTCCAAAGGTGTCGAGGTGATAGAGCAGGGCGGATCGACGGTCCGCCCTGCCGAAGACAGTGAAGTATCAGCGGTTGAAGATGCGATTCGTACAGATACCGCCCAAGTAGTGCTCATGACGAGATGGGGGGGAAGCGGAAGGGATACAGCCTCAAAGCCGTATGCTGTTCTTCATTCACCTTCGGGGAGGTCGTTTGCTCCACGTGGAACCACTCCTGAAGAAACTTTGGACAAGGCGAAGATGTCCGTGTCTTCAGGCCCTGGTGAGAATTACAAGGGAATGATCCAGCACGATGATATCGTGCCGCCCAAGGGGAAGGGGAAGGTGTACAAGAACCCGAAGAGGCGGCAGGACATCATCAGGGAATTCATCAAGGACATCGACCAGCGTGTCTTCTATGGTCGCGTGAAAGGAAAGAAAACGCTTGGTTATTACAGGCCGAAGAAAGCCACGGTCCGCTTGAAGAAAGCAAACGATCTGGAAGTTCTCTCTCATGAGATCGCTCATTATGTGGATGATATTGCCTGGAAAGGTTTTTCTGGCGGAAGGCGCCCGTGGACGAGCGGAAAAGGGGCCAGGCGATATGCAAATGAACTGAAGGGCCTGTCATACGATCAGGGTAAGGTGTATGAAGGGTTCGCAGAATTTGTCCGCCACTGGATGACGAATCCAGAATATGCCAGAGAGAAGGCACCCGAGTTCTACAAATACTGGGAAAACTTCGTATCGACAGACAAACGCTTCGGCCCAGCGCTGAAGAAGGCTCAGGCGAAGACGTTGTCATGGTATCAGCAGGGTTCTCTGGAGCGCGCTTTCTCCAAGATCGGAGGAGATCCCGCAAGATCTGTTAACAAGTCGCTCGATTCGATATGGGGCAGGGCGAGGCAGAGCATATTCGATGATCTCCATGGAGTCCTGCTGTACGAGCTGAGGGGGACAGGAAAGAAGTCTCCTGTTTCCCTTGGTCCCTATGAGACAGCCAGGCTTGCCCGGGCAGCATATTCCATCGTCGATGGCGCATTCAGGTTCGGTGCGCCTGTCAAGAGGGGGACTCGATGGACCTACGTTGATATGAACGGCGAGCCTGTCACGCTCATACGGCATGGGAATGTCATAAACAATCCGAAATACAAGCCATGGGGTTTGGCGAATATCCTCGCCCAGGTCGAGAACGAATTGAATGAGTGGATAGGATATGCCGTGGGTCTCTCTGCAAGGGAGCTGAAGGAACAGGGAAGGGAGAATCTTTTCGAGAAAGATGAGATTGATGCCCTGATTGCCCTTGGAGATGGGAAACCCCACTTCAGAAAGGCGTTCGACGAGTATCAGATATGGAACAGGCAGGTGCTGGACTTCGCCGAGTCAACCGGGATCCTCAGTGGTGATGCAAGGAAAAACTTCAGGAGAAATATGTACCTGCCTTTCTACAGGGTGGGAACAGACGAATCAGTCAAGCGGAAAGGCGGCGTAGAGGGCAACCTGAAAGTCATACACAGGCTGACTGGTGGCACGGAAAACCTCAATGACGTGCTCGAGAACATCATCAACAACGCAACGACTCTCATTGTCGAGGGCATCAAGAACGACGCCAGACTGGCGATAGTCGATTTCGCAGACAAGCATCCCGGGCTTGGCAGATTCATTGAGAAAATACCTCCGGACACGAAGAGGGTTTCTGTTACGAAAGAACAGGTGATAGATGAGGTATTGAAGTCACTCGGCGTCGAAAGACCGGCGGCCTACAGGTCGAAATGGATGAAGGGCGAAGAGCAGGACCCGGTCATCGACAAGATCCTTGAGCGATATGAGGATGTAGACGACTTCATGCAGTTCTACATCTTCGGTCAATCTCCTAGAGGAGACAACATCATCGCTGTACTCAGGGAAGGCAAGGTCGAGTATTACGAGATATCCGACACACTTCTGTATCGATCTATCGCATCGTTCAACAGGAAAGGCCCAAAGACGGTTATCGGGAAGTTCATGAATGCCGTCAGGCGTGTCGGGCAGACAACGGTTACCCTGACGCTCGATTTCATGACGGCCAATCTCTGGCGAGACACGCTACATGCCTGGGCGTTCTCCAGGCATGGGTTCATGCCGGTCATCGATACAGTAAAAGGGATCAAGTCTCGGGCCCTTTCAGATCCGGCATACGCGGAGTTCATTGCCAACGGCGGCGGATTGTCGAGCTATCTGCTCGATCAGAAGGAAATGGAGTCACACCTGAGGTATCTCTATACGAGAAAAAAGGTGGACATCCGGTGGGTGATGCATCTTCCGCACAAGGCATTCATGGGGATGACAATCCTTGCAGATGCCGCGGAGATGGCGACCAGAATCGGTGAGTTCAAGAAGGCCATTGCGAGAGGGGAATCTCCCAGGGAGGCGGCCTATTCGGCACGCGAAGTCAGCGTGGATTTCGCCATGCGCGGTGACAGCGAAATCGTCAACATGGCGTACAACCAGATACTGTTCCTCAAGGCGGCCATGAACGGCATGGACAGGTTCTATCGTGGGTTTGTCAAGGACGACAACAAGAAGGCCATCTGGGTGAAGTCCGGGCTGATAGCCCTGGCATCAGTCGCGCTGTACCTGATCAACAGGAACAACAAGTGCTACCAGGACATTGAGGACTGGGAGAGGGATACGCACTGGCATGTATTCATCCCGAAGGTAGATAACCCAGCAGACTGCAGCAAAGATTACTTCGTCATGAAGTTTCCAAAGATCTGGGAGATAGGCGCCATATCATCTGCTGCGGAAAGGACGATGGAGTTCTACCTGAAGGGCGTAGAGGAAAATCATGGTAAGGAATATGCTGACAGGATGGCTAATATATTTCTGGACCTGTTCAAGGTCGAATATCTCCCGCAATGGGCGGCGCCTCTTGTGGAGGTCTATTGGCTGAACAAGAACAGGTTCACGGAACGGCCTATAGTTCCGATGAGCCTGAAAGATGCGAAGCCTTTCGCGCAAGCAACGCCTTATACGAGTACCACGCTTGTTAATATCGCTGAAAAGACTGCAAAGTTTCCAGAGGAGCTGCAATTTTCTCCTGCCAGGGCAGAGGCATTGATCCGGGGATACTTCAATACATGGGGTATGTACGGACTCATGATGACAGACTTCGCGCTTTATGGAGACGAGCTTCCTGATCTGAGGCCAGACCAGATGATGGTCCTTCGCAGGTTCACGAAGTCATATCCTCTGACAAGGACTAAATACGGCAAGGAGTTCTGGGACTTTGCCAGTGAAGTCCAGTCTGTCCACAGGACATTCAAGGCGATGGAGGGAAATCTGAACGAAGAGCTTGCGATGTTCTACGGGTCGAAGCCGGAGGCACGGCTGATTGAGTTCGTAAACAGTGTGAAGAAGCAGATAAAGTTAATCAACGGGCAGATGATAGAGATAAAGAGACGTGAAGACCTTTCACCTGAGGAGAAAAGAGAATTGCTGAACAAGCTCCAGGACGAAAAGAACATCGTTTATGAGCAGGCGATGCAGACGATAGACATGATGGAGCGGGAAGGTGGATGAGAAGAGAAGGAAGTCAGACATTGAGATAGAGCTGCTCACGCAGCAGGTAAAGCAGTTCGATGAACGCGTGACACGCGCAATCGAGCGCCTTTCAAAGACCGTGGAGCGCCACGACAAGGAAATATATGGTGATGGATCATATGAGGGAATACGTTCGGACCTGAGTGTGCTGAAGGACTCAGAAAAAAAAAGAAACACCCGTGAGCGGGTCATGTTCGGCGGTGTTTTTGCGCTCATCATCAAGGCATTCTGGGACCTGTTCTCTGCGAAGCACGGTGGATGAAAGATCATGTATCATCATGGCATTGAGCATGTGGACTGGCAGGGAACAATCAGAATTGTCGTTGATGCCTCCAGAGGAATTGAGGAAAGAGTACCTGTCGATACTTCAGAATTTCTGTCGTACATATCGGATGCGGTCATGACTGCATTCATGATTGGCGTGATAGTAGGGTTTGTAGTCGGTCTCATAACAGGGATACGGTCGAAATGAAATACTTCACACACAAGGAATTCGATTCCCCTGATCTTCCAGGATCAGGGAAGGAAATGCAGTCCTCTACTCTCGCGATGCTGGATACTGCAAGAGAGATCGCAGGTATCCCGTTCAGAATATCGAGTGGGTATAGGACTTCTTCATACAACCAGGCTGTCGGTGGCGTAGAGAATTCTGCACATACGAGAGGATATGCTGCTGACATCAGGATAGACGGATTCACTGAAGCTCAGATTACAAGGATGATTGCCGCGCTGACGATTGCAGGGTTCATGAGGATCGGCAAGGCGAAAACGTTCATCCATGTGGACAATGACCCAGATAAGCCAAGTCCGGCATATTGGGATTACGGTAAGCGCAGCCATATTGCATGAGGTGATTCGATGGGCATACTCAGCAGATTGTTCGGCGGAAAGAAGGCTGTCGAGGAAGGGTTGAAGCTCGCTGGCGATTCCGTCAGGGGCATTGGGAAGTGGATCGACGAGCAGCAGCTCACGGACCAGGAGAGGATAGAGCTGACGCAGAAGGCGGCAGCCATGATGATGGAGATGGTAAAGGCCACTCAGGATGAGAACAGCGTTCGCAGTATCACAAGGCGTGCTCTGGCGTGGGCAATAATGGGGACGTTTCTTCTTCTGCTGGTGCTGTCTGCAGCAACATACCCTGTATCACAGGAATACTCACAGTATCTGTTCAAGCTTGCAACAGAGACGGATCTTGGGTGGCTTGCTGCCGGCGTCGGCGGGTTCTATTTCCTGGCCCATGTTGTGCGGGCCAGGAAATGAGCATTATGAATCTGGTATGCGCGCGCAATCTGCCTCCTCAACGCTGCGAATCTTCGCGGTGTGATACTGCCACCCGAGTCGGCGCGACAGTTCGGTATACAGATCTGATCGCGTGAGCCGACCATACTGTCAGAGCGGGCCCAGAGCTGCTTGTCGAATCTGCCTCCATCATCGTGGCGATCCATCTCGCTATGAATTTTTGCTTGGCGCTCATTTATGCTGTCCTCAGTTGTTGCTCGTGCTGGAAGTTTTCAGAGACAATCGCGGCGGCTACTTGTGGACAGACGCTGTTGCCGCACATACGGACCTGTGAAGTCTTGCTCAGAAGTCGTCCATTCGGGCCACGGTCAATGATGTAGCTATCCGGAAAACCCTGAATGCGGTACAGCTCACGCGGCTGCAGCATCCGCATGCCGATGTCGGTCAGGACATAGCTCTGCCAGTCAATCGTGACGGTGACGAGCTGGAGCCGGTCACGGCTGGTGACTGTCGGCGCAGGCGCGCGCAAATCCCGCCCTGTGGTGCCGGATCCGCTGCCGTAGTAGGGTGCAATGAGGGCCGCGACCAAGGCAGCGTGATTGCCGCCGGCGCAGATGTGGGGTGCGGCTGGTCCATTCCAACGCATGCGGCGGTCGCGGCCCTTGAAGTTGAGCAGGTGTGCTTTGCCCAGTGCATGGTTGTCTCGTGTTGTTACAGTGCTCATTGGCTGACGTACATCAGCACCTGGACCTTCGTAGTTGTCACCGTAGTGTTTGGCGAGGAATTCGGCGACTTGGCTGTGGCGGGCCTTGGATGTGATCTTCGTCAGCGGCAAGTCAACGTCATAGGAGCCTTTGTTGATGCTCTGGTGGTCTATCGTCAGCAAGAACGGGTCTGGATCGTCCAGCACGAACCGCTGGATGCCATGTGCAATGCGCCGCAATGTATTCTCTGCGAGCGGTCGCTGGCGCTCGAAAATCGACGGGCAGGGGATAGACCAGTCAATACACTCTGCGGCGGCGCGCCACGGTTGCAGGAGTCCACGACGAACTGCCTCAGAATTCGGATTGCCGTGCGTTGGCGCCGGCCAGCGGATCGTCTGCCCGTCGCGCCGTGCGATCATGAACAGGCGGCGGCGGATGGTGGGGGCTCCGTAGTTGCAGGCGCGAAGCAGCCGCCATTCCACCTGGTATCCGATACGCTCCAACTGCCGGATGAATTCCTGGAACTGCTGCCCCTTGCGCAGCGGGCAGGGGCGCCCATCTTTCGTCATAGGACCCCAGTCCTCGAATTCTTCGACGTTCTCCAGCATGATCAAGCGCGGACGCAGGCGCCTGGCCCATTTAACAACAACCCAGGCCATCCCCCTGATCTTCTTGCTGACCGGCTTGCCCCCCTTGGCCTTGCTGTGATGGGTACAGTCCGGGGAGGCCCAGAGCAGGCCGACCTGCCTGTGGCCGGCGACATCGAGCGGGTTCACGCGGAACACGCTCTCGCAAAAATGGCGCGTGCGTGGATGGTTGGCTTGGTGCATTGCAACAGCCTCCGGGTCATGGTTGACCGCAATATCCACGCGGCCCATTGCCCATTCGATTCCGAGTGAGGCTCCGCCACCGCCGGCAAAAAGGTCAATGACAAGCTCGTGTTCCAGGCTGATGTTCAGTTGCATTCAAGCACTTACCTTAAATAAATATAACCTTAGGGGACAAGATGTCTATACTATCAGATGCGCTCAGCATACCACTGTCATCATATTGGCCAGCTTATCAACTTTTTGGTCAACTTCTGTTAGAAACTCTATAACATCTTTTTCGAGACATCCTATCATATCTGAATTCCTGAATACCCTGACAACTTTTGCCTGAAGTTCCGTAGGCATCCGTGGGTCGTATGAAACGAAATCGCACCATTCACGCCCCGTGCAGGCCATCTGCCATTGCATCTGCTTGATGTACTTGTCAGGTATTACCCCGGTCAAAAGAAAGTCGATATGAGTCGCGCTGTTCGGGCACTTGATCTCCAGTAAACCGTGATCACATACAAGCCCGTCAGGTGACGCACCAGACATGTCTATTGACGGGTGGCGTATGAAGCCAACCTCTTCGACCTTCATGTTCGTCGTGAACTCATACCATGCTCGCGCTTGAGGTTCAGTCTCTATTCCCCAAACCATGGCTTGGTTCTGATATGTTTCTACTGGTTTTCCGGTCAACCTCTCGACGATGAGCTGCGCCATATAGTTTGCCCTGGAAGCCCCCCATCCTGACCGTGTCTTCGCGACGACATCAGCGATTCTCGATGCGGTTACTTTCCCGCACCTCTCCAGTAACCATTCCTCTGTGCCCTGAATCATGACGACATCTTCCTTTTTCTCTCAAGCGCCTTGACTGCCATTTCGTATGCGGCTGCCTGGATGTGCTCGACACTGTCAGCCTTGAGCCATTTGAGGAATGCTTGCTCATCCGCCCCAACCTCAGATATCAGGGCTCGGATATTGGCCGCTTGCTCTTCGTTCACCCTGGGAATTGCAGCGCTGTTTCCGTCGTCATCGTCCTCTCCAACGGCAACATTGAAGATGAGCTTCAGCAGGTAGCGCATGCCGTAACTCATTGCGCTGCCAGCAGCGTGTGTGCGTGTCATCATGGCGTTACCCTTGATTCCCTTCCCATCTGCAGGCACATCGACATGGTATGTCCGAGTATGGCCTCCACGATGTGATACATACGCAAGGACCCTGACGCAGTCCTGCGCTGGGCTGTCAGCCGTGTCAAACGACACGGCGAACCCGTGGCTGGTATAGATCGGCCTCAGCGCCTTGTCCAGTGCGGCATAGGATGCGTATTTGCTCCTGGTCTGTGGATTAACCGCGTCAGCGGAGACGCGCCCAATCTCGGACTGTGCGGCGCTCATGGCTGCGTTGAAATCCGTCTCGGCCTGGCGGTCCAGGATACGCTCCTGCATATCCAGCATCTTCTCAAGCTTCGCCACGTCAATGTCAGGATTGGCTGCAGCAGCTTCTATCATTTTCACCACAGCCGTGGTGTCTTCCCTCTTTGTGATTTCGCCCATATCTCCTCCTCAGAAAAAGTAAACAATCACGCCAAGAAGAACAGGAAACATAATGAAATCATCCCACGTCGGCGGCAATGTCACATCATGCCTGTGTGTTGATTCAATCCACGTATCACGGCGCAGCGTGTAGCAATAAAATCGCTTTGCGTTCATGTAATCGCCGCGTTCCGTAAGACGACGGAAATTCTCTATGTCCCAGTTACGTGAGATATTTCTTGAATCAATCATAAGATTCACCGGTTCATTAGTTATCAGTCTTGACCTCATGAATGCGCGCTAGAGACATAATCCAGTCCTTGTGCGTCTTCCAGAGTTCCAATGCATCATCGGCCATCTGGCTGATTTGTCTGTCATCTAGCGAGTCCCATTCATCTATCGAGTGCTGTCGGCACCCGATTCTGATGTGGGTGTCAAGGATTGTGATCTGCCATTTTAGTCCAGATATCTGAATGGGTGTTTTTGTGATCTCCACACCAAAAATTTTTACACCGGACAGGATTGCGCCGGACAGGTTTGCGCGGTCTCTTATGGCCGCCTCGACTGCGAGTTTTATATTCTCGCACTCTTTCTGGAATAATACTTGTCCTGTTACATAGTGTCTGATCTCAATCATCTTCATGCTCCCATGCTAGTTCTTCTTCTATTTCGGCCAGAAACGAATCCGGCAGAATCCCGGCCAGGCCTACGTCGCGGCATCTTATCGCTACGATCTCGATCTCGTTCGGCGTGTCCGGCTCGATTGGAACACCCATGGCATCCTTTCGGCCCCGGCAGCCTTTAGTGAATCGGTAGTCCACCTCAATGGGTAAGAATGTCGAGACACATCCGATCGTGACTTCCATCTGGAGGATTCTGGTGTTGATCATTCCTCGTTCCTCCTCATAATCCGCTCCATGTCCTCAGCCAATTGGGGGTCAAAGTCATATGGCGGGAAAACCTCCTCGCCCTGGTGTACGCATGCGATCTTGGCGATGTCTTCGATGATCTTGTTCAGTGCGTCGTCTGTCATGTCTTTCTCCCCATAAAAACGCCAGCCTCAGCCAATATGGCGAGTCGTGCCGGCGGTGCGGTAGGCGTGAGAGGCGCTATCATGAGCATCCGGGCCGCGCCACCTCCCGGACTCTAGGCCCACCGCCACCCACAGCGGATGAGCTCCGCACGGCTTTCTGGCGGGTCCGTGCCCCCGTCCCGAGAGCGCACCCCGGGTGTTCGGCCCTCGTGAGAGGTGCCCCCGCGCCACCAGGGGCTGCCGCGCTGCGTCGGGCTCCGCCTCTTGGCAGCGGTTCCTCAGGTACTGCCCTCGGACCGGTGTTAGCGACCCGAGGCTTCCCTGGATCTCCGCTCCAGTCGCCACCCTGCGGCTACAGGGTGACTCGGCGGGCGTGGCGAGAGGTGATCGGACTCCGGCCACGCAGGGCGTTACCGCCCCTCTCGACAGGGCATTTCCTCCCTGCCGCCCTGGACTACTCGCCCCGAAGGGCTTCTTTGCTGCCGTTACCCCGTCCCTCCCCAGGGCGAGTTCCGGACCCCTTTCGGGGCGGCCATGATCGCAATCTACACCATCCGTTCATCGCTGTCAACACCTATCGGCAATTTTTTTGCCTTTAAGTGTCCGTTATACTGAACAACAGGTGTTGACACAGAACACTAATAGTGTCAATATATGGCAAGCTTGCGATGGAGGGCTCCATGAGGTTCAGAGATCTGATAGATCAGATTGGGATCAGCGCCTTGCACAAGGACGCTGAGCTCAATATCGGTTATACCGGGATACTGCGCTGGAAGCAGCGCGACAGTATCCCTCCGCATGCCTGGCGCGCAGTGCTCCGCGTCGCCAGGCAGAAAGGGATTCAGGTCACGGTCAGTGACCTGCTGGACATGGCTGAGGAAAAGAGGAAATCATGATTTCGCCGTCGGTGGGGTTTTCCTTACTCCTCCTCCTTTCCTCATCGGCGGCTTTAGTTTATGGCGATCCCTGGCTGCGGCAAAGTGTCACGTGACGACGTGGCCCAGTAGCCCTGACCTGGGCAGTTCCTAGGTAACGAGACGCTCCCGCCCCGTCCGACCAGGCGGCACGATTTCGGGGGCAGCCAGTGGATCGCCGCTATTGGGACTGTAGCTCAATGGGTAGAGCAGGGGACTCATAATCCCACGGTTCCAGGTTCGAATCCTGTCGGGCCCACCATTGACGAGGATAGATAATGTGTTAGAATTTTTGTGTCTGCCTAGGAGTCGCGCCCGATGCAGGCAATAGACCGAGAGAGTGACAGCCCGTTCAGACGGTGGGTGTGGAGGTTATCTCGGCTCCACGCGCGACCCCACCGATCTGAGCGGGTTTTTTAATGGGGTAAATATGCCAAGGTCGAGATCAATAAAACCTGGAATCATGTGCAACGAAGATGTTGCAGAGTGTGATTTTGCGACACGTCTCCTGTTCATCTATCTGTGGATGTTGGCGGATAGAGAAGGAAGATTGGAAGATCGGCCAAGAAGAATCAGAGTGCAATCATTCCCGTATGACCATGATCTTGACATAGATTCAATGTTGTCATCCTTGCATGAAAAGCGGTTGATATTGAGATATCAAGTTGACGGAAACAAATATATTCAAATACTTAACTTCAAAAAGCACCAGACTCCTCACGTAAAGGAACGGGGAAGCACAATACCTGCACCAGAAAAGGAAGTGTCGAGCACCAGTGTTGCACCCCCTGACTCTCTGACTACTGACTCTCTGACTACTGACTCTCTGAATCATGAATCTCTGACTGAGGATAAAAAACATACGGCCCATTCCGCTGCGCGAAACGGGCCACGTGCAAAATCAGATCCGCCAGAGGAATTCTTGCTGGCATGGTCGAAATACCCAACAAGGGTAGGTGGAAATCCGAGAAAGCGTGCATTAAATGCCTGGAACGCAAGAGTGCGAGAAGGGTACTCGCCAAACGAGATGCTTGATGGGCTAGAGAGGTACAGGCGATTCTGTGAAGCGACAGGGATCGTCGGCACAAGTTATGTCATGCAGGCTGCGACATTCTTTGGCCCTGACAGGCGGTGGGAGGAGGATTGGGGGCCGCCACAAGACGTCAATCCCATGGACGCCAAGGCTAAGGCCGTCATTGCCGCAGCCATGGGTGCAGGACCTGCAGGCGGCGTGGATACCTCCACAACGCAGGACACAGCACACAGAACTTTCGACGGGGAGATTTTGAAATGACAGAGAATGACAAGCAGAGATTTTTCGAGGTCTGGACTGCAGCATGGCAGACTGTAGGCAAGACGCCAGGCACTGAGGGTATGCGACTGGCGTTCAACGTTCTGGCACGGTTTGAGCTGAGGGACGTGATGGACGCCATCGCGAAACATCTGGCAGATCCTGAGCGTGGACGATACGCCATCACTCCAGCAGATATCGTCAGCAGATTAGAGGAAAAACCAGAGGACACAGCTTCCCGTGTCTGGCCCAAGGTCATCGCTGCCGTGAAGCGTTATGGTCGCTACCGCAACGTGTCGTTCGATGACCCTGCGGTGAATGAGGCGATCCGCGATATCGGAGGCTGGCTGGCGCTGTGCAACTCAACCGAGCGTGATCTGCCCAGGCTCCAGGCAAATTTCTCGTCTGCATACGCACACCACAAGCGCGCCGGCACGGATAGTGCAGGGATGCTCGCCGGCGAGCACGGTGACGCCCCGGTACACATCGTCCGCCTGACGGACGCGAAAGCCTGCGTGAAAGCGTCGTGAGCAGGCCCACACTGGATGACCTGCTCTCGGATATCGCAGGCATCATTATCGACACGCCAGGGCACAGGCTGCCGCCGCAGATCCAGCACGCAAGGCCCAGGGAGTCGGCTGAATGGCTGCTCAAGGTACTCACCTGCGACCGTCCTGTCCCGGGTCCGCGCAGGATTGGCAGGGGAGAGAACGCGAGGTGGGACTGGCCGGAGCGCCTGCACTATGCCACGCTGGCGATGCAGTACCTCTCGCTGGACGCCGACTTCCAGAGTCTGATCGTTGCGGCCTTCGAGGACGGGATCCAGTGGCGTGGCGACGGCAGGCGGATGTTCGACGAGATTTTGACGGAGCATGAGAGGATGCTGGAGATGGGCGTTGAGGCGTACAGGCAGCAGGCCATTTCCCGCATGCGAAAATTCAGTATGGGAGCATGACGCCCCAAGAATTGCTGCATACAATACGTCAGACGAAACCAGAAGAGCTAGAATCGACGATCTCTGAAAAAATGACAGGGTACAGGGTAGTGGAAGAAAACAGATTACAGGCGAATAGAGGAGGCGATATGCAATACCGTGACAAAGAAGACGCAGTACGGGGGATCAAGACGTATAGCAGACGTGGGGTCGGCCAGCGTGCCTTGTTCTGGAACATGTACACGGGCGTGTATCACGTCGTATCCAAATCGGGTAAGGCGTTTGAGAATCTGGAGATCAGCGAGTCCATGATTCTGGTCGGGATATACACACATGAAGTGCCAGAGGAGTACATTCTCGAGGACATCGAATTCGTGGAGGTGAACCATGCGACGGAACCCGGGACCGCCGTGGCACAATGAGTGCCCTAAATGCGGATTTGTGCTAATCGTATTATTCTGCGCGCTTGCGCTGAATTTTCTTATCTGGCTGATATTCGGATGAGGAAGTCTCGCGTCATACGGACCGATGCGGACCGCGCCAGGGCCGCGAGGGCTATAGCGTCTCTCCCAGGAGACTGCGTATGGCGCGTGACCGTAGAGAAATACAGGAAAAACAGAAGCTTGCAGCAGAATTCATATCTCTGGGGCGTTGTGTACGAGTGCATCAGGCGACATGTCCTGGAGTCCACGGGAGAGATATACAGCGCAGAGGAGATACACGAGTGGTGCAAGCAGAAATTCTTGCCGGCAAAGATCGTGGATGTCGGAGGAGAGCGTCATATGATAACACGCAGCACGGCCACGCTGACCACGGTGGAGATGCAAGAGTACATCGACCAGGTCATCATGTGGGCTGCAGACAGGCTGGAGTGCATGATCCCGATGCCAGGGCAATACGATGATGTATAGCCCATCTGTTTATCCACCCGAGCCGCCCAGGGGCGGGACTCTGTCAGAGACGGAACACGTAGTAAAAACAATCGCTTGTGCGAAGAAGTGGTGGCCTGACGCGGATGAGTCATCGCTGCCGTTGACAATTCACCAGGCAACGACGAGCGATGGCAGGACGAGAGTGTCCGTCTACGACAGGCAGGGCAAGTTGAGGTATTCAAGGGGATGATGAGATGCGCCCCAATGGACTTGCATCCGCCAGGGGCGCGTGGCATTCTTGGTCGTGGCAAAAACAAGAACGTGGTCAATCTTAACACTCTCCCACTTCTTGTCAACTGCCCCCGGACGGGTTATCAACGGTGGCGGGTCATCCACGATGCGATGCGGCGGCACCGCTCTAAACAGTGTCTGGTTCCAGCCCAAGAAAGGGGTCACACGGCGCACTGCCCGGCTGGCTGTAACGGAAGCCTGTATCACCAGGCCCGGAGAGGAGGGGGACCCGAGTACGTCGCGGTGGGGTGTACCGGAGACGGAAAGGGCCGCCAGTCTATCTAAAATTAACACCAATAGTGCTGTGGGAAAGGTGTGGATATTATGTTGGTGATCGGCATCGACCCGGGCCTCGACGGCGCACTGGCAACCCTGTCTGAAGGGATCCTCCTGGACGTGATGGACATCCCGACATCCGCGAAGACTCACGGAACGGGGAGAGAGATCAATCCTCACATCCTCAGAGATGTGCTCAGATCCTGCACGGCGGGATATCCCAGGATCTCTATCGTCATCGAGAGGGTATCCGCCAGGCCGGGACAGGGCGTCACCTCAATGTTCTCATTCGGTCGTTCTCTCGGCGTCATCGAGGGTGTGTGTGCGTGGATCACCGCCGGCACGGCCTATGTCACGCCGCAGAAGTGGAAGACGAGCCTGGGGCTCAAGGGGAAGGACAAGGACGCCGCCAGAACACTCGCGATGCAGCTCTATCCGGAGTCTGCCGGATATCTGCGGCGGAAGAAGGATGTCGGTCGGGCAGACGCGATCCTGATCGCCCACTACTGGAGGGAAAAACATGTACAGAAACAATAAGATACTTGATGCTGCGAGAGGGCAGCGATGTACGCTGAGGACCATCTACTGCAACCACGACTGGAGTACGACGGTTGCGTGCCACCTGCCGAAGCACATCGCCGGAGGCGGGATGGGCATCAAGCCGCCGGACTATGCCGTCGTGTTTGCATGCTCCAGGTGCCACGATGCCCTGGACGGCAGGATAAGCGAGGGTGGCGAACTCGCAATCGTCGATCCGGATCTGCTGCTGAGAGCCTATGTCAGGACAATCGGAATACTGATCGAGGAGGGGATATGGCAAACCAGTGGACACACCCAAAAACCTTGACAATCGATGGTAAAACAATGACATACTATGAGTGGTCCCGGGTATCCGGAGTCCACAAGGACACGATCAGGGAGCGCGTCGAGAGATATGGCTGGGACCCGAAGCGGGCCGTATTCGAGCCGGCCAGGATGGGGAGACCACCGAAACCGAACCACCCCTGGAAGAGGTCGTACAAGTGATCGATACATCAGACGCGGAGCTCGCCCTGCAGGCCTGGGGAGAGTGGATAGACCAGAAGGTCTCCAAGGACGAGCTGGGCTATCCCTCGCAATCCTCCACCTACAGCGTCATGACCTCGGCGCCACCGGTCGAAACCCGTGCCCGCGTCTGGTACTGCACCATCTGCGACGAGCGCCACGAGAAAAAGCCGAGGCGGTGCGTGAGGTGCGGCGAGAAGAAAACCGTGTCCAAGTGGGAGAAGGTCTGCCACGGGGCAGAGAAGAGAAAAACAAAAAGGAAATCAGAGCAATACCTCAAAGACAGCCCGCTGTGCGAGGCGATCGACGGGTTGCTCGCCATGCTCCCATCTGAGATGATGGACATCGTCCGCCTGCGATATCAGCGGGGCTACACAGGCCCGCTGATCGCCCAGGTGACGCGTACCCCGCGCAGCACGATCGATATCGTGCTCCGAGACACGCGCCACCTGGTGCTCGGCATGATGCACGAGCAAAAAAAATCCCTCCGCTGGGGAGGGAAGAGAGGGTGAGGGCGTGGGCATAAACACCGCCACACAAACGGGGATTCACCTCAAATAATCAGGGATCAAGACTCAGAGATGAACCACCTCTCGGACACCTCGTCCTCGTACCATACCATGCAACACCTTTAGGCAAATAATTTATCCCACGATATTCAGCAGCTTACGATCTTGACACACACAGCAGAGTAGTGTATGCCGTCAACATGATCCCCAGCCTCGCCCCCTCCAGGACTCTCTCCCCGTCCCCGCCTGGAGCGGGGCTTTTTTTTTGGGCTATTGGACAGGTCGGGACGATAGGAGAAGACTATGACTGGACATCGCTGGTGGGTTCCGAAAAATCCTAAGAAAAACACCGTCTTAGGAGTGCTTCACGCGGTCAAGAACATACCGGTCGAGGCGCTGCGAATGCTGCTCAACCGCCTAGGGCTCAATCGCGATCTCGGGGGGAAGGACCTGGCTCGGCGGATCGTGGACGTAGCTGTGATCCTGCTCGGTATCGCGGCGCTGATCTGGCTGATCGGGGTGATCAGTGGTGATCCTGTCGGTGGTCCGCTGCGGAGGTGGTGGGAGTGAGGTGGCTGCTGGACATTCTGGTCGCGTTGGACCAGCTCGTGAATGTAGTGCTGAAGTTGCCGCTCAACTGGTTGTTCGGTGTCAAGGGATTCGGTCACCCGGACGAGACGATCAGTTCGGTGCTTGGGAAGCACTACCAAGTCTGCCGCCTGTGCCGGGCTGTCTGCCGGCTGCTAGCGCTGTTCGATGAGCGGCACTGCCGGCGAGCGATTGAGTGGGATAGAGGTTATAAGGAGCACGGGTGATGGACTATGCGAGACTGCGGGACGAGCTGATGGCTGATCCCCTGGGCCGGGGCTACGGCTCGATGAGTCCTGACCAGGCTGCGGCCTCGTTGATGACGGAGAATCGGACTGTGATCGAGGCGACGCAGGTCGGCGCGCTGGGCATCATGCGCGAGCTGGGGCCTGCGGCAGGGGCTGCGGTGCTGGATGCGCTGGAGGCTGCGAGTGCGTCGGACAGCCGCCTGCGATGGGTGATGCGGGAGCTGAGCACCGTCGGGATCGATCTGGGTCATCCAGTCACGAGGGCGACGATCCAGGA
>Ga0256839_1001070_pt1 | contig 33930 bp, 33 predicted proteins | sample 354166metaG_FD_185968 | JGI IMG/M metagenome (GOLD analysis project Ga0256839, IMG submission 185968) | Hydrothermal vent microbial communities from Mid Atlantic Ridge, Atlantic Ocean - 354-166 | ecosystem: Environmental > Aquatic > Marine > Hydrothermal vents | place: Atlantic Ocean: Mid...
CCGGCATCACGTCCTGCATCCCCTGCGGGGTGTGTGCCGCGAAAACCGCCGTCTGCCAGCCGGGCCAGTTGCGGGATTTTTTCAGGGTCGGTTCGATCCATTCGGCGAGTTCCGGTGCGCGTTCCAGCGCCGATTGCGCGGCGCGGAAGATGGTTTTCTGTGTGATTCCGGCGGTGAGCGGGTAGACCGGCTCGAACGGCGGCAAATCCGGTGCGGCGTCGGGCGGCAGGATGTGGTCGGGGTGCGGCATCTGGGCAAGCCCGTCGAACAGTTCCACCTTGCCGGAGACGATCCGGCGCGCGCCGATGGGCAAGGTGCGGCGGATCCAGTCCTCGCGGGCGTGGAAAAACACCAGCTGGAAGCCGGTTTCGGCGTCCTCGACCATCACGCGGTAGGGGCGGCCGCGGGTTTGCGGCGGCTGGTGTGCGGTGACGGTGATTTCCACCGTGGCCACCGCCGGAAGCGGCAGGCCCTTGAGCGTGGCACGCGGGCGGCGGTCGACAACACCGTGCGGCAGGGTGAACAGCAGGTCGCGCGGGCGGTTGATGTCCATATTGGCGAAATTCTGCGCGGATTTCGGGCCGACTCCGGCCAGGGCCGTCAGGTCGGCGAACAGGGGAAACAGAATCTCGGGGCGTGTGCTGCTCATGCGGGCATTTCACGCGATGGCGGCGGTTTTATCAACCGATAAGCGCCAGCCATTCGGATTCGCTGAGGATTTGCACCCCGAGTTCCTCGGCCTTTTTGCGTTTCGAACCGGCCCCCGGCCCCGCCACGACGATGTCGGTCTTGCCGGAGACCGAGCCGGAAACCTTCGCCCCCAGCGCCTCGGCCCGCGCCTTGGCCTCGGCGCGGGTCATCTGTTCCAGCGTGCCGGTGAAAACGACGGTTTTGCCGGCGACGGGGCTGCCCGCCACCTGCGGGGCCTCGACGTTTTCGATGGTCAGATGCGCGACCAGCCGGTCAAGCGCGGCGCGGGTTTTTTCCTCGTGGAAATAGTCCACCAGCGTGGCCGCCGCGACCTCGCCGATGCCGTCGATGCCGATCAGGGTTTCCCATGCCGGTCCCGTGTGGTCGCGGGCCTGCTCCATCGCATCGCGGAAGTTTTTCCAGTTGCCGTAGAAACGCGCCAGCGTCATGGCCGCGCTCTCGCCCACGTGGCGGATGCCGAGCGCGAAAATCAGGCGATTGAGGGGGACGTGGCTTGCGGCCTTGATGGCGCGGAACAGTTTGGCCGCGGATTTCTCGCCCCAGCCCTCGCGGTTTTTCAGCTGTTGCAGGCCGGAGCCGAAGCGGTCCTCCAGCGTGAAAATATCGGCCGGCTCGCGGATCCAGCCGTCGGTGTAGAATGCCTCGACCTGTTTTGCGCCCATGCCGTCGATGTCCAGCGCGGCGCGCGAGACGAAATGTTTCAGCTTCTCGACCTGTTGCGCAGGGCAGATGATGCCGCCGGTGCAGCGGCGCACGGCCTCGCCCTCCTCGCGGATAGCGTCGGAGCCGCAGACGGGGCATTTTTCCGGGAATTCATAGGGGACCGCTTCGGGCGGGCGGCGCTCGATCACCACATCCTTGATTTTCGGGATCACGTCGCCGGCGCGATAGACGATCACCCAGTCGCCGATGCGGATGTCGCGCCCGTCGCGGATCGGGTTGCCGTGCGAGTCGCGCCCCGCGATGTAATCCTCGTTATGCAGAGTCGCGTTGGAGACCACGACGCCGCCGACCGTGATCGGTTTCAGGCGGGCGACGGGCGAGAGCGCGCCGGTGCGACCGACCTGAATCTCGATATCCTCCAGCAGGGTTGTTGCCAGTTCCGCCGGAAACTTATGGGCAATCGCCCAGCGTGGCGTATTGGTGCGAAAGCCGAGCCGTTCCTGCAGGGACAGGTCGTTGACCTTGTAGACCACCCCGTCGATGTCGTAGCCGAGCAAGGCACGCCCGGACTCGATCCGGCGATAGTGGGCCAGAAGTTCCGACGGGCCGTCGCAGAGTTTCGTCAGCGGGTTGGTGGAAAAGCCCAGCGCCGCGAGGCGGTCTATGGCGGCCTTTTGCGTGCCGGCCAGCGGGGCGGAAAGCTGCCCCCAGGCGTAGGCGAAAAACTTTAGCGGGCGGCTGCGGGTGATTTCGGGATCGAGCTGGCGCAGGGAGCCGGCAGCGGCGTTGCGCGGATTGGCGAAGGGTTTCTGGCCGCTGGCCGCCTGTTTTTCGTTGAGCGTCGCGAAATCGGCGTCGGACATGTAGACCTCGCCGCGCACCTCCAGAATATCGGGCGCGCCGTCGAGCCGCTGCGGGATGTCGGCAATGGTGCGGGCGTTGGCGGTCACATCCTCGCCCACCTCGCCGTCGCCACGGGTGGCCGCCTGCACCAGTTGACCGTTTTCGTAGCGCAGGGACAGGGAGAGACCGTCGATTTTCGGCTCTGCGGTGTAGGCCAGCGGGGCATCGGCGGGCAGGTTCAGGAATTTGCGGATTCGGGTGTCGAACTCGGCAACATCCTCGTCGCTGAAAGCATTGGCGAGGGACATCATCGGCACCGCGTGGCGGACCTTGGCAAATCCCGAGGCCACCGGCGCGCCCACACGGTCCGACGGGCTGTCGGCGCGCTTCAGGTCGGGGAAGCGTGCCTCGATCGCCATGTTCCGGCGTTTCAGTGCGTCGTATTCCGCATCGCTGATAAAGGGCGCGTCCTTCTGGTGATAGGCCAGATCGGCCCGCGCCAGAACATCGGCCAGACGTTCCAGTTCCGCCTGCGCCTGTTCGCGTGTCAGCTTGTCTACATCCGGTTCCGCCACGGTTCCCCCTTTGCTAGCCAAAGGGATAGGCTGCCCGCGCGATTCCGTCCAGTCTAGACCGCGATTTTATGTGCCGGTTGCACCGCTTCGGGTTCGCGCAGCACATAGCCGCGCCCCCAGACGGTCTCGATATAGTTGTCGCCATCCAGCGCCCGCGCCAGTTTTTTGCGGATCTTGCAGATAAACACGTCGATGATTTTCAGTTCCGGCTCGTCCATGCCGCCATACAGATGGTTCAGGAACATTTCCTTGGTCAGGGTCGTGCCCTTGCGCAGGCTCAGGAGTTCCAGCATCTGGTATTCCTTGCCGGTCAGGTGCATTGTCTCGCCGTCCACCTCTACCGTTTTGGCATCGAGGTTGACCGACAGGCGCCCCGTGTGGATCACCGACTGCGCGTGCCCCTTGGAGCGGCGCACAATAGCGTGGATGCGGGCCACCAGTTCCTCGCGGTGGAAGGGTTTGGTCATATAGTCGTCGGCGCCGAAGCCGAACCCCTTGAGCTTGCTTTCGGTGTCGTCCATGCCCGTGAGGATCAGGATCGGCGTTTCCACACGCGCCAGCCGCAACTGCCGCAGAACCTCGTGACCGGTCATGTCCGGCAGGTTCAGGTCGAGCAGAACGATGTCGTAGTCATAGAGCTTGGCAAGGTCGATCCCCTCCTCGCCCAGATCGGTGGAATAGACGTTCAGGTTGGCACTCGCCAACATCATCTCGATACTTTTCGAGGTGGTGGGATCGTCTTCTACTAACAATACACGCATTTACCGGCTTCCTTTTTATTGGTTGCACCCGCTTCTCGATTGTTACTATTTCGTAAAAAGGTTAACCGAAGGTTACCAACCCAAGGTTGAATATCACCACACGTTAAAGTTGTCTATATTTTTTCAGGTGCGTGATCCGCAGACCGCTGCGGCCGTGTTTGAGCAAGGCAGCCTCCCAAGAGGTGAATTCCTCCTCCGTCAGGTCATACATGCGGCAAACCTCCTCGAGCGTCACCAGCCCGGCGTGGACGGCCAGCACCACGGTTGCCTTGCGCCGCGCCACCCAGCGGCAGGTGTTTTTCGGCGGCAGATCGCTGCGGGTCAGGTGCGACCCGTCCGGCAGTTTTACGGACACCGGTCCGCTTTCCCTTCTGACAAACATATTTTCCCCCGATGTTTCCCTCGTGTCCCACACTGGACGGAAACCGTTAAGCAGTTATGAAAGCCCCGCTTGCGAGTGTGTAAAATTTGCCTATATTGCCACACATTCAGGAGCGCCCCATGACAGCCGTAAATTCCCTTGGCTTTGCCAAACCCGAAAGCGAAACCCGCGTGGTCGTGGCCATGTCGGGCGGTGTGGATTCATCCGTCGTAGCGGCCATGCTGAAACGCGAGGGCTACGATGTGGTCGGGGTGACGCTGCAGCTCTATGACCACGGGGCGGCGCTGGCCAAGAAAGGCGCCTGCTGTGCCGGTCGCGACATCCACGATGCGCGCCGCGTGGCCGAGGAAATGGGGTTTCCGCATTATGTGCTGGATTACGAGAACCGATTCCGGGAAACCGTGATCGAGGAATTCGCCGATGCCTATCTGGCCGGTGCGACGCCGGTGCCCTGCATCCGCTGCAACGAAAAGGTGAAGTTCCGCGATCTGCTGGAAACCGCGCGCGATCTGGGCGCGGACTGCATGGCGACAGGGCATTACATCCAGCGTTTCGACGGCGACAAGGCGGAGCTACACCAGGCCGCCGACCCCGACCGCGACCAGAGCTATTTCCTGTTTTCCACCACGCAGGAGCAGCTGGACTATCTGCGGTTCCCGCTCGGCCACCTGAAATCCAAGGCCGAGACCCGCGCGCTGGCAACCGAATTCGGGCTGGCGGTGGCGGACAAGCCGGACAGTCAGGATATCTGCTTTGTGCCCAATGGCTCCTACGCCGAGGTGATCGAGAAACTGCGCCCCGGTGCCGCCGACCCCGGCGATATTGTGCATCTGGACGGCGAGGTTCTGGGACAACATCGCGGCGTGATCCACTATACCATCGGGCAGCGGCGCGGGCTGGGAATCGGCGGGCGCGAGCCGCTTTATGTGGTGAAGCTCGACCCCGATACGCGGCAGGTCGTCGTCGGCCCGCGCGAGGCGCTCGGCAAATTGCGTATTCCGGTGGCCGAGGTCAACTGGCTGGGCGATACGGATTTCGAAAACGCGCCCGAGGGCGGCTGGGAAATGCGGGTGCGGGTGCGCTCCACCCGCCCACCGAAACCGGCGCGCATCATTCCCGCCGGCCCGCATACGGCCATTGTCGAACTGGCAGAGCCCGAAGACGGGGTATCCCCCGGGCAGGCCTGTGTATTCTATGCCCCCGACAGCACCCGCATCTATGGCGGGGGCTGGATTGTCAAAGAACAGGAAACACCATGAGCAACCTTGATGCCGCCCTTGCAAAGGCCGATGAAAACATCCCCGCCGCGCTGGAGCGCCTGTTCGAACTGCTGCGGATCGAAAGCATTTCCACCGATCCGGCCTATGCCGGTGCATGTGTCAGGGCCGCCGACTGGCTGGTGGCGCAGTTGAACGATATCGGTTTCAGGGCCGAACGTCGCGACACCCCCGGCCATCCGATGGTGGTGGCCCATTCCGGCGGCGAGGGGCGGCACATGCTGTTTTACGGGCATTACGATGTGCAGCCGGTCGATCCGCTCGACCTCTGGGACCGGCCGCCGTTCGATCCGGCCATCGAGGACACGCCGAAGGGCAAGGTGATCCGCGCGCGCGGGGCCTCGGACGACAAGGGGCAGCTGATGACCTTTGTCGAGGCCTGCCGCGCCTGGAAGGATGTGACCGGCGAACTGCCCGGCAATATTTCCATCCTGTTCGAGGGGGAGGAGGAAAGCGGATCGCCCTCGCTGATCCCGTTTTTGCAGGAAAACGCCGAGGAGCTGAAAGCCGACATCGCGCTGGTTTGCGATACCGGCCTGTGGGACGAGAACACCCCTGCGATCTCCACCATGCTGCGCGGGCTGGTGGGCGAGGACTTCACCATCCATGCCGCCAGCAAGGACCTGCATTCGGGCATGTATGGCGGCCCCGCAATCAACCCGATCCGCGTGCTGACCCGTATTCTGGCCGGTCTGCATGACGATAACGGGCGCATCACCCTGCCCGGTTTCTATGACGGCGTGCCGGAGATTTCGCTGGAAATCAAGGCGCAGTGGGACGGGCTGGATTTCGACGCCGCGCATTTTCTGGGCGAGGTCGGCCTGTCGGAACCGGCCGGCGAAAAGGGCTATTCAGCGCTGGAGCAAATCTGGGCGCGCCCGACCTGCGATATCAACGGCATCATCGGCGGCTATACCGGCGAGGGTTTCAAAACCGTGCTGCCCGCCGAAGCCAGCGCCAAGGTTTCCTTCCGGCTCGTCGGCACGCAGGACCCGGAACAGATCAGCGCCGCCTTCCGGCAATATGTGCAGGACAACCTGCCGCCGGATTGCTCGGTCTCCTTCCGCGAGAAGGACGGCGCCGGTGCCACCACCCTGCCCGTCGAGGCCGAGGAGTTCGCGCTGGCCCGCGACGCGCTGTCGGCGGAATGGCCGAACGAGGCGATTTTTGCCGGTTGTGGCGGTTCCATCCCGATTGTCGGGCATTTTCAGGAAATCCTCGGCATGGATTCCGTGCTGATCGGGTTCGGGCTGGACGACGACCAGATCCACTCGCCGAACGAAAAATATGCCCTGCGTAGTTTCGAAAAAGGTATCCGCAGCTGGATTCGGGTGCTTGACGCGCTGTAGGGGTGGGTTTTTTCGGGGGCGCTGTCGCTGGTGAAAGCCGCACCGGTTCCAATTCCACTAAACTAGTTTAGTGGAGTTATCCACAGGTATATTTTTCATTATATGCCAATGGGTTGAACGATTTATCCGGTTCCGAACGCCCGCTGCAAGAACCGCACCAGAACATCCGCGTGTGCCTCGATCTTGTCGATGGAGCCGTGGTGCGCGCCCTCGACCAGCAGGGTTTCGTCCTTTTGCGGATTACAGTTGGCGGCGATTTCATTGAAATCCGAGACCGGCACCGCGCGGTCCTCGTCCCCGTGCACCAGCAGCACCGGAGCGGTGATCTTGCGGATGGTATGCACCGGCGCGATATCCGCGAAACGGTGGCCGATCACCCATTCGATATAGCGCAGCGCCATGCGGGCCAGCGGGCGCGGGATGTGCAGCTTCGCCAGCCAGCGTTGCATCAGGGTCTCGGGGTGGGCGAAACTGGCCACCGAGATCACCGCCGCGATGTCGTCGCGCCGCGAGGCTTCCAGCAGCACCGCCGCCGCGCCGACGGAATGGCCCATGAGGGCAACGCGCCCTTGTGAATGCCCGCGCAGCCAGTCCGCTGCCGCGCCCGCATCCCCGGCGAATTTCGGCATGGCGGAATAGCCGTCCGAGGGGCTGCGCCCGTGCCCGCGCGCGTCCACCAGCAACACATTGAAACCGGCGCGATAAAGCGGTGCCGCCAGTGGCAGCATGATTCCCGCATTCGCACCCCAGCCATGCAGCAGCACCACATTCGGCGCGTCGGGATCCTCCGGCACCAGCCACCAGCCGAACAGGGTTTTGCCGTGAGCTGTCGGCACGGCCACCTGCCGGAAGGCCATGCCGAAATCCGGCGGCTCCTGCGTTTCCGCGACCCTTGGCGCGCGAAACCCGAAGTGGATTGCCGCCACGAAACCGGCAGCAAGAACCGCCAGAGACAGCGCGAGCCAGAGCATCATTGCCGCCGCCTGCCACGCCGGCGCGGGTTGGGCACATCCGCCAGCGCCTGTTGCAATATTTCCGTCATCGGATGGTCCGGATGGGCGGGGCGGTAATGCGCCAGAAGCGCGGCGCTATGGGTGTGGGTGCTTTCCCCGGCCGGCACGCCGAGCGCCCAGTCAAGGAAAATCGCGCGGCATTCCGGCGCGGAGATCCCCTCGATGCGATAGGCCTCGGCAATCAGGCCGCGCGGATCGCAAGGCAGATCCCCCTTCATGCCTGCCCCCGTGCCGCCTGCAGGGCCGTATCCAGCGACCCTGCCAGATTGGCAACATCGCTGGCCACGGCGATATGGCTGAAACCCAGAGCGGCCAGAACCTCCGGCGTGCCGCGCGGGAAAGTCACCGCGCCGCAGGTCAGCCCGTGTGCCTTGGCCACTTCGGCAATCCGTTTTGCGGCCTCCAGAGTCTCGCGACTGTCGATGCCGACGCCCGCATCGGCGGAATAGTCCGCAGGGCCGAAGAACAATTCGCTGATGCCTTCCACGGCGGCAATCGCCCCGATATTTTCCAGCCCCGCGACCGATTCGATCTGCACTGCCAGAAATCCGTCGCGGTTCCAGCGGGTTTTGTATTCTTCGGCCTTGCGCCCCCAACCGGCGGCCCGCACCACGGTGCGCGCATCGCCGCGCGCGCCTCTGGGGGCGTAAAACGTCCAGTCCACGATCTGCCGCGCCGCTTCGGCGCTTTCGACCTTCGGCACCATCACCCCGTCGGCGCCCGCGTCCAGCACCCGCTTGATCCAGGCTTCGGAGGCCTCGGGCACGCGCACGATGGCTTCGGCCCGCGCGCCGATCGCCATCAGTTGCGCCTGTGCGGTTTCCACGCTGGCGGGGCCGTGTTCCAGATCGACCACGACAAAATCGAACCCCGTTCCGGCAACAATATCCGCCACCTGAAGCGACGGCATGTCCAGCCAGCATCCGTATTTCGGCATTTACCCCTCCTGTTCCAGCGTTTTCGCGATGATCGCCGCCATGTTTGCGGCTGTTTCCAGCAGCTTTGCCTCCAGCGCGGCAATGTCCTTCACATCCGCCACTTTCACCAGCAAGTCAAGGAAGCCCCTGCCCGCCCTTGCCGGATCGACCGGCCCGTCCACGGCCAGCCGCGCCACCTGCTGAATGCCGGAAAACAGCCGCAGGGCCGCAACGATTGCAGCGCCGTCCGCCTGCGAAACCCAGCCGGCGCGCACCAGTTCCGGCACCATCTCCACGGGTCGTTTTACATCCGCAAGCCCATACAGAACCGCGCCGGTCTGCAACAGCAGTTCGATATCCATCAAGGATCCCGCGCCGTGTTTCAGCTCCCACGGGTTGCGCGCGGAATCGCCTTTGGCCTCGGCCAGTCTGGCGCGCATTTCGATCACATCGGCAATCACCCTGGCGCGGTCGTGCGGCTGGCACAGGGCCGCGCGGATCGCGCCTTCGACGTCCGCCACCAGATCGGCGCGCCCCGCCACAACCCGCGCCCGCGACAGCGCGAGGTGTTCCCATGTCCAGGCCTCGGTTTTCTGGTATTCGGCAAAGGCCGCCAGCGAGGTCGCCACCGGACCCTGCCGCCCCGAGGGACGCAGCCGCATATCGACCTCGTAGAGCGCCCCTTCGGCCGTCGGCACCGTCAGCGCGGAAATCAGCGCCTGCGTCAGACGGGCGAAATACGGGCTGATGGCCAGCGGGCGCGGACCATCCGAGGCCTCCGCCCCTTCGGCGTCATAGACCACGATCAGGTCGAGGTCCGAGGTCGCCGTCATCTCGCGCGAGCCGAGTTTTCCCATGGCAATCACCGCCGCCCCCTTGCCCGGTGGCGGACCGTAGCGACGGGCGAAATTCTCGCAGACGGTCGGAAACAGCACCGACAGGCAGGCCTCGGCCACGTTCGAGTAGGCCAGCGCCGCCTCCTCCGCCCCCGATATCCGGCGCAGCAGATGCACGCCGATGCGGAACTGCTGCTCCTTGACCCAGCGCCGCGCGGTGTCCAGCGCCGCCTCGTAATCCGCAGCCGTTTCGATCTGCGCGGCGATATCGGCGCGCAGGCACTCCAGACCGGGCAGGCTGGCGAAAAAATCCGTTCCGACCACCGCGTCGAACACTTTCGCGTTGCGCCCCAGATAGCGGGCCAGTTCCGGCGCCGTGGCGCAGATATCCACCAGCAGGTCGAGCAGATGCGGGTTGGCCTCGAACAGGGAGAACAGTTGCACCCCTGCGGGCAGGCCGGACAGGAAGGCATCGAACTGGATCAAGGCCTCGTCAGGGCTGGCGGAATCCGACAGGCGACGCAGGATTTCCGGCTTCAGGCGCGCAAAAATCCGGCGGGCGCGGTCGGAACGCAGGGCGGGCAGGCTCTCCCATTTCTGCATGATTTCTTCGGCGCGATCGGGCAGATCCTCCGGCAGCTCCGTTTCCTCGCCGTCGGCGGCAAAAAAACGCTCGGTCATCCGGTGGACCTTTTGCAGGCGCTCCCTGATCCTGCCCTCGAAAGCCGCCGGATCGCTTTCGCCGCAAAACGCCGCCAGCCGCTGCCGCTTTTCCGGAGCCTCGGGGATCCGGTGTGTCTGGGCATCGTCGAGCATCTGCAAGCGGTGTTCCAGCGTGCGATGCGCCACATAGGATTCGTGCAGATATGCCTCGACCTCTGCCGATATCCATCCCTTTTGCCGCAACGCCGCCAGAGCCTTCAGCGTCTCTCGCTGGCGAATACCGGCGTCGCGTCCGCCCCAGATGATCTGCTGGGTCTGGGTGAAAAACTCGATCTCGCGAATGCCGCCGCGCCCCAGCTTCATGTCGTGGCCGGGGACGGAAACCGCGCCATGCAGGCCCTTGTGCTCGCGAATCCGCAGCCGCATGTTATGCGCGTCCTCGATGGCGGCAAAATCGAGATACTTGCGCCAGATGAACGGTTTGAGCCGCTCCAGAAACGCCTGCCCTGCCCTGATGTCCCCCGCGCAGGGCCGCGCCTTGATAAAGGCCGCGCGCTCCCATGTGCGGCCGAGGCTTTCGTAATACCGTTCCGCCGGTTCCATGGCGATACACACCGGCGTCACCGCCGCGTCGGGGCGCAGGCGCAGGTCGGTGCGGAACACATAGCCCTCGGCGGTATTGGCCGAGAGCAGCTTGACCATCCGCTGTGTCACCCGGATGAAACCGGCGCGCACCTCGGCGTAGTTTTCCGGCGCGTGGCGGGTTTCGTCGAACAGCATGATCAGGTCGATGTCCGAGGAATAGTTCAGCTCCCCCGCGCCCATCTTGCCCATGGCCAGCGCCACCATACCGGCGGCGTCCTTCGCATCTTCCGGCGTGCAGCCGGGCAGCTTGCCGCGCGCGATTTCCGCTGCCACCAGATGCTCCAGCGCCGCCTGCACCGCCGCATCGGCAAGTCGTGTCAGCGCCCCCGTCACCTGTTCCAGCGTCCAGATCCCGCCGAGGTCCGCCAGCCCCGCCAGCAGCGCCCCGCGCCGCTTCGCCTGTCGCAGGTTGTCCGAGAGCGCCTGAAAACTGTCGCCGCCGATGTCGGCCAGAATGGACTCGAAAACCGCCGCCGCATCCCGGGCCGCGACCGAACGCAGCCAGTCGCCCTCGCGCTGCATCAACCGTTCGAGATAGGGGCTGCACGCCGCCGTCCCCGCGATCAGGTCCAGCAGGTTTTCCGGCAGGCCGGCAAAGGATTCGCGCGCCTCCTGCCCCCGTTCGGCATCGAACGGAAGCGGCGCCTTGCTGACATCATGGAGCGTATTCATAGGGCCAGAATGGCATCATTCCGGCGCGGGTCAAGCGGCTTATCGCCCCTCGTATTTCGGCGGACGTTTTTCCATGAAGGCCGTGACCCCCTCCAGAAAATCGCGGGATTTTCCGGCCTCACCCTGCAATTCCGCCTCGACCTGCAACTGCTGCTCCAGCGTATGGTCCAGTGAACCGCGCAGCGCCTGTTTGATCAGGCGATAGGCCTTCGTCGGCCCCTTGGCCAGATGCTGCGCCCGCGCGTCGATCACGGCGGCGAAATCGTCATCCTCGACACATTCCCAGATCATGCCCCAGTCGTCGGCCTGCTGCGCCGAAATCCGGTCGGCAAACAGCGCCGCCCCCATCGCCTTGGCAATCCCCATCTGGCGCGGCAGCCAGTAGGTGCCCCCCGCATCCGGTATCAGGCCGATGCGGGCGAAGGCCTGCAGGAAAAACGCCGACTTCGCCGCGATCACCACATCCGCCGCCAGCGCGAGGTTCGCCCCCGCCCCCGCCGCCGCACCGTTCACGGCCGAGATCGTCGGGATCGGGCAATCGTAGATCGCCTTGAGCATCGGTTCGTATTCTTCCTTGAGGGTGCGCTCCAGATCGATGTCGCCGGCATTCTTGCGATCGCCCAGATCCTGACCGGAACAGAAACCGCGCCCGGCACCGGTCAGCACCAGCACCCGCGCATCTTTTCCCGCCTGCCCGGCCGCATGGGTAATCTCGGCCCGCATCCGCGCATTCAGCCCGTTCATCACATCGGGGCGGTTCAGCGTGATACGCGCCACATCGTCGGCAACGGTATAGAGAATGGTTTCGTAGTTCATGGGTCAGCCTCCTGATTCACAGGGAGCATAAACCGACCGCGCGGTCAATCAAACCCCGACGTGGCGTCAGTCCCCGATCAGGCTGGCCAGCCGGTCGCGTTCCTCGTCGCTTAGTCCGTCATCCGGTTTTTCCGCCCTGCTTCGTCGCCGGATAAAACCGATCACACCGGCTCCGCCGATCAGGAACAGGATGGGGCCGGTAAACCACAGGATCGCATTGCGCAGGCTGAACTTGGGTTTCAGCAGGATAAACTCGCCATAGCGGTCAACGACGTAATCCTCGACCTCCTGATCCGTATCGCCTGCCACCAGACGCTCGCGCACCAGCAAACGCAAATCGCGCGCAAGATCCGCGTTGGAATCGTCGATATTCTCGTTCTGGCAAACAAGACACCGAAGCCCCTTGGAAATCTCGCGGGCGCGCTCCTCCATAACCGGATCGTCCAGAATTTCGTCCGGCTCGACAGCAAACGCCGGCACGGCAAGCACAAGGAGCAGAAGCAGAAATCTCAGCATATCCCTACTCCGCCGGCACGGCTTCGACCGGTTTTCCTGCCGGTTTGTTGGCCGGTGCCGCAACACGATACCGCCGGTCCGACAGGCTCAGCAAACCACCGACGGCCATCACCAGCAGGCCGATCCACAGCCATGCGGTAAACGGCTTGATATAGCTGCGCACGGCCCAGCTGCCGTCATCCTGTTTGTCACCGACCACGATGTAGAGGTCACGCAGCAGATTCTGCTGGATGCCGGCCTCGGTCGTCGGCATGCCCTCGACCGGATATACCCGTTTTTCCGGCGACAGGCTGGCCACCAGTTTACCGTCCTCGAAAACGCTGAAATGCCCCCGCTGCGCGATATAGTTCGGCCCCTGGACGGTTTCGACCCCGTCGAACAGCACCTCGTATTTCCCGAGGGGATAACGTTCGCCGGGATTGACCGTGCGGATATCCTCGGTTTCCAGTGCTGTCAGAACCGTGATTGCAAAGATCACGATCCCCAGACCGAAATGCGATACCATCTTCCCCCATTCGGAACGGGGGAAATTGCGGAAACGGCGCAGGCTCTCGCCAAGCGACGCCCGCCCGAGCTTCGCCCGATAGGAAATATCGACAACTGCCCCGGCCGCGACCCAGAAGGCCAGCGCCAGACCGATGGGGGCCAGCATGCCCTCGCCGGTTTGCAGCGTCCACACCAGCGCCAGCAATACCACGGTCAGAATGACGACCCCTTGCAAGGGTTTCATGGTTTTTTTCAGCTTGCCCCGTTTCCACGGCACCATCGAGCCGATCGGCAGCAGAATCGCCAGCAACACCATAAAGGGTGTGAAAGCCATGTCGAAGAACGGCGCGCCGACCGAAACCTTGGCGCCGGTAAAGGCCTCGGCGATCAACGGCCAGATTGTGCCCACAAAGACAACCGCGGCCGAGACCGCCAGCAACAGATTGTTCAGCACCAGCGCGCTTTCGCGACTGACGACCCCGAACACCGCACTCGTTTTCAGCGTCGAGGCCCGAATCGCGAACAACGTCAGCGCCCCGCCGATAGTGATCAGGATAATTCCGAACACGAACATCCCGCGGGTCGGGTCGGTTGCAAAAGCATGCACCGAGGTCAGAACGCCGGACCGCACAATGAACGTCCCGATCAGGCTGAAGGAAAACGCCAGGATCGCCAGCAGGATGGTCCAGCTTTTGAGCGCGTTGCGTTTTTCGACCACAATCGCCGAATGCAACAGCGCCGTTGCCACCAGCCACGGCATGAAGCTGGAGTTTTCAACCGGATCCCAGAACCACCAGCCACCCCAGCCAAGCTCGTAGTAGGCCCACCAGCTGCCCAGACCGATTCCGATGGTCAGGAAAACCCAGGCGGCCAGCGTCCACGGACGCACCCAGCGGGCCCAGGCCGCGTCGACCTTGCCTTCCAGCAAGGCGGCAATGGCGAAGCTGAACGAAACCGAAAGCCCCACATAACCGAGGTAAAGGAACGGCGGATGGAACGCCAGGCCGAGATCCTGCAACAGCGGGTTCAACCCTTCACCGTCAATCGGCGGACGTGCCAGACGCAGGAACGGGTTGGAGGTGAACAGGATAAACGACAGGAACGAAACGCTGATCATTGCCTGAATGGACAACACGCGCGCCTTCAGGCTGGGCGGCAACCCCTTGCCGAACACAGCCACCATCGCCCCGAAAATCGCCAGAATGGTATTCCACATCAGCAGCGATCCCTCGTGATTCGCCCAGACACCGGTGATCTTGTAGATCATCGGCTTCGACGAATGGGAATTGGCAGCAACGAGGCGAACCGAGAAGTCCGACGTGACAAACGCATACATCAACGCCGCGAAAGACAGCCCGACCAGCACCACCTGCACCTGCGAGGCCGGCGTCCCGAACCGCATCCAGTCGGCCCAGCCCTTCTGTGCCCCGATCATGGGCACGATGGCCTGCAAAATCGCCACGCCGAAGGCCAGCACGAGCGCGAAATGTCCGAGTTCAACAATCATGTTACGAATCCCCTGTTATTCGACGGCGATCATACGCAGGGCCAAACCCATATTCAAATTGCATTTACGTGATCGGCGCATTTGCCGCCCCTGCAGAATTCAGCGGGGCGACACACTGCTATTTTCTCATCCGCAGCGCGCGCCATTCCTCAAGCGCCGGATTTCCGTCAGCACGGAGCGGCGCTTCCCCCGCATTTTTCCCGGACAGGACCGTCGCCGGAAGCACAGGCGCGGCGCGACCTTCGCGGGCATAGTGCATTTCCCGTGCGCCGAAATAGAACGACACAACAGCCCCCAACAACCACCAGAGCGGCTCCGGCACATGCGCCAGCCCCTGCATCCGGCCGGCAAAGGCTTGCGGGTCAATCATGGCAAAGACAAACAACCCCACCGTTCCCAATGCCATCACCGGTCGGGGCAAACGGTTCAATCCGTTGATCAGACTGTCGAACCACCCGCTTCCGGCCCGCCCGAATTCCGCGCTGTATTGCGCCAGAGAAGCCATCGACTGCGCCCGTGCGGCCAGTTCCGCCTTGGTTTTGTTGACGGTAAACACCTCGGCCACCCCCTCGACCGCGCCCCCCACATCGCGCGCCGCCGATCCGATGCCGAATATCCGTTCGATCACCCCCATGCCGCAACCCTCCGCGCATGTTCTGCATCGCTCAGGTGAAAACGGGCCGAGATGAACTCCTCCGCCCGCGCAATCCAGCCCCCCTTGCCTCCGTCACGCCGCCGCGCGTATTTGCGCGAGGACGGCCGGCGGTCCGCCAGCCGGTAGTAGTAATTCCTCCGCTCGATCCCGTATGCATCCGCCAGATGCTCCGGCGCCACCCCGAGCGCCGCTTCCGCTGCACCGAAAGTCTGCGGCCCCAGCACGCCGTCCACCGCCACCGGAAACCCGAATTCCCCGAGCAACCGTTGCAAAATCGTGACCGCCGCGCTTCCGGCGTTCACATACATATCGAAAACCGTTGCCTGCAAAGCCTCGGGCAGCCGGTCGATTCCGGGCTTGTGAAAATACTCCTTTTTATAGATTTCCACCGCTTGCGCCCGTGTCAGGGCCCGCACATCGGCCACATCAACCGCACCGTTTTCGTCCAGATCAAGCCCCAGGCGCCGCATGGTGCCGAGCGTCACCCCGAAATTCGTTGCCCCGCCCGGATCCTCGGGGTCATTCACAAATCCCCCCTCGCGCCGCAAAATACCGACCACGATGTCATCAACAGATGCCATAGCGTATTCTCCTGTGATTTCGTCATAAAATACAGGAAGAATACGCTACAATTCCTAAAATTCGATTAAAACCGGTCAGCTTTCCGGTGCGGCATTCGGATCCACATATATGCCCTGTTCCTTGAGGGCGTCCACGACCTCTTTCGGCATATAATCCTCGTCATGCTTGGCCAGAACCTCGCTGGCGACGAATACCCCGTTCTCCAGCTTGCCGGTGGCTACCATGCCCTGCCCCTCGCCGAACAGATCCGGCAGGATACCCTTGAAGGTCACGGGAATGGTTTCATTGCCATCGGTCACACTGAAACGGACCGTCTCGGATTCCCCGCGCACGACCGAGCCCTCTTCGACCAGACCGCCAATACGGAACCTCTCCCTCGGGGAAGGCGGATCCTCGACGACCTGCGTCGGCGAACGGAAAAACTCGATCCCGTCTTTCATTGCATAGCCGATAATTACGCTGGCCGAGACCAGTAGCACCAGCCCGATAAGAACGAGCCGTATACGCCGTTTTTTCTTGAGTCCTGCCATGGGTCCCCTCCTGTTAGCCCGCTTTATATAGGCTTTATATCCGCATTGTTAAGGGGCCGAAGCGCCGCACGTCGCGAAATAAGTTCCGCATTCAGCTCCGCCCCGAAAATCACCGCCACACCGGACAGATAGAAAAACACCAGCGTGATAATCACCCCCGCCAGTGTGCCATAGGTAATCGCATAGGTCGGTGTCAGCGTCAGGTAATAGGAAAACACCATCGCCCCCGCAACCCAGCTCGTTACCGTCACCAGCACCCCGGGCCAGAGCCGCAGCCCCTTCATCCGGTGGCTCGGCAAAAACCGGTGCATGAGCAGCAGGAACAGCACAAACACCAGAACTCCCAGAACGAAGCTCACCGCCACCGCGGCGCCGCTCACCCGGATATGGGACCAGTTTTCCGCAATCCGCAGCAAAATCGGCGCGAAAATGATCGAAACACCCAAAACCGCCGCAACCACCGCCCCCAGAAACACAAAGGCAATCGCCCGCAGTCGCCGCGCGATATAGTGCCGCTTGCCTTCGCCGCCATAAGCACGGTCAAACGCCACCCGGAATGCCTCGAAGGCCGAGGACGCCAGCCAGATCGCCCCTATGATCGAGACAGTCAGATACCGGCCGCCGCGTTCCCGCATCACCTCGCGCAGCACAGGCTCCAAAGTTTCGGCAATGTTTTCAGGTGCATAGCGAAACAACGCCTCGATCGCCTCGCCGCCATATTGCCGCCCCAGCACCAGACCGGTCAGCGAAGTGGCAAAAATCAGGAAGGGAAAAACCGACAGCAACCCCGAAAAGGCGATATAGCCTGCCATGGCAATGCCGTCGTCCGCGACAAACCGGCGATAGCTGGCCAGAAGAACCGAAAATATCGCCCGAAGCCGGTTCACGGAAACAGCGGTGCCTGCTCCAGCCCCGTGGTTTCGGGCAGCCCGAGCATCAGGTTGGCGTTCTGGATCGCCTGACCGGAGGAGCCTTTGGTCAGGTTGTCGAGCGCCGCAAACACCCTGACATGCCCGTCCACACGGTCCGCCACCACGCCGATATGGCAGAAATTCGAGCCGCGCACATGCCGCGTCGCCGGTGCCTCGCCCATGGGCAGAACCACAATAAATGGTTCGTTTTCATATGCTTGCGCAAGGGCCGCATGGATTTCATCCGCATCCCCCTTCACATGCACCGTCGCCAGAATACCGCGGTTGGCCGGCATTAAATGGGGGGTAAAGATTACCCTGACCTCCTGCCCCGCATCCTTGGAAAACTCCTGATCGAACTCGGCGGTATGGCGATGCACCGGCAGACCGTAGGGATGCGTGCCCTCGGATACCTCGGAATGCAACATCGCCTCTTTTGCCGCGCGTCCGGCGCCGGAAACACCGCAGAACATGTCGATAATGATGCCCTCGGGATCGATCACACCGGCCCGCAACAGGGGCCGCAAGGCAAACTGTCCCGTCGCCGCATTGCAACCGGTCCCCGCCACCAGCCGCGCGGATTTGATCTGCTCCCGATAGAACTCGGTCAGGCCATACACCGCCTCTTTCTGCATTTCCGGCGCGTAATGCGGATGCCCATACCATTTTTCGTATTCGGCAGGGTCCTCCAGCCGGAAATCCGCCGAAATATCGACGATTTTCAGGTTTTTCGGCAAATCCCTGACGATTTCCTGCGTCATGGCGTGCGGCAGGGCGCAAAACACCAGATCGACGGCGGAAAAGTCCACATCCTCGATCCGGCACAGTTGCGGCAGCTCCAGATGGCGCAGATGCGGAAATACCTGCCCCATGCTCTGCCCCACCTTGCGGTCTGCGGTCAGGGCCACGACCTCCATATGCGGATGCAGGGCAATCAGACGCACCAGTTCCGCCCCCGTATAGCCCGAAGCCCCGAGAATGGCGATTTTATGCGTCCTGGTCATGGTTTTCTCCGTTGTTTGCCCCGCTTTAGGCGAAATCGTCACGGCAATCAATCAGGCAGCGGTAAAAGGCACCGGATGACCCAGAAACAGCTCGGCGCGCCGCGATGTCTGGGCCGGATTGCCGCTGGTCAGATAGACCACATCGCCCGCCTGCGCAAACCGCGGATGTCGTTGCAGATAGTCCACCAGACTGTCCGCCACGATCTCCGGTTGCGAGACCAGCCGCGTCCTGTTCGGCAAAGCAGCGCGGAACCGGTCCTCCATCAGCGGGTAATGTGTGCAGCCCAGAACGGCCGATTGCGGCTCCGGCAGGCGTTCCAGCAGGCTTGCCACATGTGCATCCACCAGCGCCTCGGCCCCGACCATATCGCCCGCCTCGATCGCATCAACCAGCCCGACGCAGGCCTCGGCCACAACTTCCACGTCACGGGCGCGAAATTTCAGTTCGCGGGCAAAAGCCCCGCTTTCCACAGTCGCCGGCGTGGCAAAAAGCGCCACATTACGCAGCCCTGTATGGGTCGGCGGCGTGTTATCGCCCCAGTCGCGGCTGGTCAGTTCCTCGATCACCGGCACGAACACCCCCAGAACGCGGCGGTCCCCCTGCAACCAGTCCACCTGCAAATCATGCAGCGCGACGGCCGAAGCGGTATTGCAGGCCAGCACCACCAGATCGCAACCGGCATCGAACAGCCGTTGCACTCCTTTGCGGGTAATGTCATGGATTTCCGCCGCCGGTCGCCCGCCAATCGGCGCATTGGCGTTGTCGCCGAAATAGACGAAGGCCTGCTCCGGCAGCCTGTCACGAAATGCCTGCAAAACCGTCAGCCCGCCGAGGCCGCTGTCAAAAACCCCGATCGCCATCCGTTTTGCCTCTCTGTCTTGGGCGCAGACCTAAAAATCTTTGCCGTATTCGTCGTATTTCACCGGCTTGGGTGAAAGAGCATAGGTTTTGGTGCGCAGGAAATCCATCATAGCCTTGGGATCTTTCACATACGCATCCAGTGCATCCTGATCCAGCGGCTCGCCAATGGCAACCCTGACGGGACGGTTCAGGCGGCGTTTGAACTCACTGATCAACAGGGCGGTGCGCACGGTCTTGTTGTAATGGCCGACGACCTGGAAGCGCCGCGAATTATGCCCCTCGAAGAACATCGGCACCACCGTCGCCCCCGATTTGGCAATCATCTTGGCCGAGAACGTCCGCCACACCGGATCCATCGGAAAGCCCAGCGGGCGTTGCGGCGAGGAAACCGAACCGCCCGGGAAAATCCCGACAGCGCCACCCTGCCCCAGATACTCCAGCGCCTTCTTGCGGGTCTGCAGGTTGAGGGCAACAGCCTCGCGCGTTTCATCGAAACTGATCGGCAGGATATGATCGCTGATGTCGTTGGCCTTGGAGAACACCCGATGCGCCAGAATGCGGAAATCGCCGCGGGTCTGCGACAGGATATGCCCCATCATCAACCCGTCCAGAATACCGTAGGGGTGGTTCGACAGCACCACCAGCGGCCCCTCGCGCGGGATATTGTCGAGCGAGCCGGACATGACATCGAGCCGCAACCGATACCGTTCGGTCATCGCATCCCAGAAATTGCGGCCGGCCTGCAACTCCTCGTCAATGCCGCGCAGACGCCGGATCACCTTCAACCGTCCTGTCGCATTCTCCAGCGAGCGGATGAACACCCGCTTGCGCAGGCTCTTGGCCGTGCTGGAATAACTGACATCGCGAACGGCCGAGCGATTGAGGCCCATTGTCTGCTCCTTGTCTTGCGTGAACTTTACCTATGGTCAGCTAAGGCATTTCCACCCGGATTACCAGAGGATTACCGTCGCTGTCCTGCCCGTAGCACATAACACACCCTGTTGGCATCGCAAATATCCTTCTGCGTCGCAGCGACAACTCCGTTCCGGTGGCCGGCGCAGGTATCACGACGATGCAAAACAGAAAAGGGCCGCAACAGGTGCAGCCCTTTCCGGATAGTGCGGTAACAAACGGCCTAGCGTTTGGAGAACTGGAAGCTCCGGCGTGCCTTGCGTTTACCGTATTTCTTGCGCTCGACCACGCGGCTGTCGCGGGTCAGGAAGCCGGCGGCCTTCAGCGGACCACGCAGGGACGGCTCATACAGCTGCAGCGCCTTGGAAATACCGTGCTTGACCGCACCGGCCTGACCGGAGAGGCCACCCCCCTTGACGGTTGCCATTACGTCGAACTCGCCGGTAACACCGGCAACCTCGAAGGGCTGGCGCAGGATCATCTGCAGAACCGGACGGGCGAAATACTTGTCCATATCCTTGCCGTTGACGGTTACCTTGCCGGAACCGGGCTTGATCCAGACGCGGGCAACCGCATCCTTGCGTTTGCCGGTGGCATAGGAGCGGCCCAGTTCGTCACGCACCGGCTCGCGCGGGGCGGCCGTTTCCTCGACGGGGGCTTCCGCGACGACAGCTTCTTTCAGGTCGTCGAGTGTTTTGATATCGTCACTCATGTTTATGCACTCCGCGTGTTTTTCGGGTTCATGGCCTTGACGTCCAGAACTTCGGGGTTTTGGGCTTCATGCGGATGCTCGGCACCTGCATAGACGCGAAGGTTGGTCATCTGCTGCCGGGACAGCGGGCCACCGGGCAGCATGCGCTGGATGGCCTTGGTGATCACACGCTCGGGGTGCTTCCCTTCGAGAATATCGCCTGCGGTGCGGAATTTGATCCCGCCCGGATGGCCGGTGTGCCAGTAGTAACGCTTGTCGGCGCGTTTGTTACCGGTCATCTGCACTTTTTCAGCGTTGATGATGATAACATTGTCGCCCATGTCCATGTGCGGGGTAAAGGTCGCCTTGTGCTTGCCGCGCAGGCGCATGGCAACGATGCTGGCAAGACGGCCCAGAACAACGCCCTCGGCGTCGATCAGGATCCATTTCTTGTCAATATCGGCCGGTTTGGCAGAATATGTTTTCATTTTCTCGATCCGTTTCGGAGTTGGCACAAGGGGGATTCCCCTCGTGTGAATTCGATACGGGGGGTTTTACGCATATAGAGCGCACCGTCAAGCGCCGTTAACACGATATTTCATCGTATTTTCAAAGCATTACAAATTAGGTATCATTTTACCCCAATTCCGGACGGCTTCTGCGGCATCGAATAGGTCAGATTGGCGTGGGCCACGGGTTCGGCCATGCCATCGGAATAGACCAGCACATCGCCGACACTCAAAACCTTGCCCAGTTTCAGGATCCGCGCCTCGGCAATCAGGTCGGTCGGCGCGGGGCGGCGCATGAAATCGATGTGGCAGCTCGTGGTTACCGCCAGCGCCTCCGGCCCGATCATCGCCAGCGTGGCGATATAATAGGCGCAATCGACCGCCGTGAACATGGCGGGGCCGGACACCGTGCCACCCGGGCGCAGGTCGTCGTCGGTGATCCGCATCCGCACTTTCACACGGAACGGCGCCACCTCCAGAATGGTAAAAGCCCCCTTCATCTGCGGAAACACCCGGTCAAGGAATTCCTGCATTTCGGGAATGCTCATCTTTACCGTCATTTTTTCTTCCAAAATCCGCGCCCTCATGGAATTGTTGCATTGAAACAGAGGAGTCTCCGAAATGTCCGATATTTTGCTGCGCCAAGACAAGAATGCCGTTGCGTCACTGACCATGAACGCTCCGAACAAGCTCAATGCCCTGTCCGAGGAAATGCTGGCCGCCCTGCAAGGGGAACTGGAAGCCATCGCCGGCGACGACAGCATCCGCGCCGTTATCATCAAAGGTGCGGGCAAGGCGTTTTGCGCCGGTCACGACCTGAAACAGATGACCGCCGCGCGGCAAGCCGAGGACGGCGGCAAGGCCTATTTCAACGAGCTTTTTGCCACCTGCGGCCGCCTGATGACCACCATCACCCGCATCCCGAAGCCGGTGATCGCGCAGGTCCACGGCATCGCCACGGCAGCGGGTTGCCAGATGGTTGCCTCCTGCGACATGGCCGTGGCGGCGGAGGGCACCCGTTTCGGCGTCAACGGTGTCAACATCGGCCTGTTCTGCTCCACCCCCATGGTGGCACTGACCCGCAACATCCCGCGCAAACAGGCGTTCGAGATGCTGACCACCGGCGAGTTTATCATGGCCGACCGCGCCCGCGACCTCGGTCTGGTCAACCGTGTGGTGCCGCATGACGATCTGGAGGATGAAACCGCCGCGCTGGCCGAAAAGGTCGCCGCGCAACTGGGCGTGGCGGTGAAAATCGGCAAGGAGGCTTTCTACAAGCAGGCCGAAATGACGCTGGACGAAGCCTATGCCTATACCGGCGCGGTGATGGCGGAAAACATGCTGTTCCGCGATACCGAACAGGGCATCGCGGCCTTTCTCGACAAACGCAAACCGGAATGGGAGCAGTAGTCCCCTACCCGCGCGAAATGCTCTGCTGCACCGGATAGGCGGCACCGAAGCGTGCCCGCAGGATCATTACGAACACGCCCACCGCGCCGAGCTGATGTACAATGGCAATGTTCACCGGCGCACCGTAAAGCACCGTGACGATCCCGAGCGTGACCTGCCCGAACAGCAGCACCAGCACCCAGTCGAAACGCCGGCGCAGATCGGCCAGCGGGCTTTTGCGGCTGCGCCACCAGGCGTAAATCCCGAGCGCAAAAACCAGATAGCCCGCCATACGGTGATTGAACTGCACCAGCGCCGGGTTTTCGAAGAAGTTGCTCCACATCGGGGTCTTGTCGAAACTCTCGGAGGGCAGGAACTCGCCCGCCATGTCCGGCCATGTCGGGAATGTGCGCCCGGCATCGATCCCCGCCACCAGCGCGCCCAGCAATATCTGGAAAAACAGCAATGCAGCCAGAACAGCCGCCAGCCGCATCAGCCCTTGGTCACGCGAGCGGCGCGCCTGTAACAGATCCGCCGGTTCGCGCCGCAACTCGAACACAAACCACGCCATGATGCCGAGAATGGCGAACGCCAGCCCCAGATGGATCGCCAGACGATAGGAGGCCACATCGACCATTCGCCCGACCAGCCCCGAAGATACCATCCACCAGCCGACAGCCCCCTGCAAACCGCCGAGAACCCCGAGGCTGAACATCTTCCAGCCCCAGCCGGTCGGGATTTGCCTGCGCAACCCGAACCACAGCATTCCGAAAGCCCAGACCACCCCGACCATACGGCCCAGCAGGCGATGGCCCCATTCCCACCAGAAGATGCCCTTGAATTCCTCGAGGCTCATACCCTTGTTCTGCAACCGGTATTCCGGCGAAGCCTGGTATTTCGAGAACTCCTCGGCCCAGGCATCGGCTCCGACCGGCGGAATGACTCCCGTTACGGGTTTCCATTCGGTGATCGACAGGCCGCTGTCGGTCAGCCTCGTCATGCCGCCGATAACAATCATGCCCACGACCATGGCAAACAGGATCGCCACCCAGACCGAAATCGCCTTGCGCGCCGGTTTGCGCTTGCCCTTTTGCGGAGCGGGCGCGGCGTTCTTGCTGTCGACTTCCTCGAAAATACTACGCGTATTGCTCATGGAACTCCCCTTCATTTGTGCCGGAGATTACGGCGCGGCCCCTTGGCCCGCAAGCCTCAATCCTGCCCCCGCCGCTTTTCCGTGAGCGCCCGCAGCACCCCGTGCAACGTGCGCACATCCGCATCGGTCAGATCGAGACGCGAGAACATGTTGCGCAGGTTCTCGATCATCGAGTCGCGTTTGTGTTCGGGCCAGAAAAACCCGACATCGTCCAGCTTGGCTTCCAGATGTTCGGTGAATTTTTCCACCTCGATATGGGTGGCAAAGCGGGTTTTTCCCATCTCGCGCACCTCGGGCACCACATCGTCGGCCTGCCGCCGCCATTCGTAGGCATTCAGCAACACCGATTGTGCCAGATTAAGCGAGGCAAAGGCCGGGTTGACCGGAATGGAGATCAGCGCATTGGCCCGCACGATATCGGCGTTTTCCAGCCCGGCCCGCTCCGGTCCGAACATTACGCCGACCTTCTGCCCTGCCGCAATCATCTCGCGCGCCTCGGCCATGGCCCGTTCCGGTGTCAGAACGGTTTTGGTCAGATCGCGCGAACGCGCCGTGGTGGCAAAGACATAGTTGAGGTCGGCCAGTGCCGCCTCGGTGCTGGCGACAACCTGCACCTGGTCCAGCACCCTGCCCGCGCCCGAGGCCATCGCCACCGCCTTCGGGTTCGGCCAGCCGTCGCGCGGGGCGACAAGGCGCATCCGGTCCAGACCGAAATTCCACATCGCCCGTGCCGCACCGCCGATATTCTCGCCCATCTGCGGGCGCACCAGAATAAAGGCCGGAGTCGGCCCCTGCCATCCTTCGTCTTTCGCGTGATCTGTGCCGGACATTTCCGCCTCCGTTCCGTTTGCGCGCCTGATACGCTGCATATGTCGCATATGCAACGGCAAGAAATTCAGTATACCGACGTATACAACCCTTTCCTTTTGCGATAATATCCCGTAAACAGCGCCAAATCATCGAATCCAACACCAAGGGGACCAGCATGGCCAAGATCAAAGTAGACAATCCGGTCGTCGAGCTCGACGGCGACGAGATGACCCGCATCATCTGGCAGTTCATCAAGGACAAACTGATCCTGCCCTATCTCGATATCGACCTGAAATACTACGATCTGGGCATCGAGGAGCGCGACCGCACCAACGACCAGATCACCATCGACGCGGCCAACGCGATCAAGAAATACGGTGTCGGCATCAAATGCGCCACCATCACGCCGGATGAAGCCCGGGTCGAGGAATTCGGCCTGAAGGAAATGTGGCGCTCGCCGAACGGCACCATCCGCAACATTCTTGGCGGTGTGGTGTTCCGCGCACCGATCATCTGCAAAAACGTGCCGCGCCTTGTCCCCGGCTGGACCGATCCGATCGTCATCGGGCGCCACGCCTTTGGCGACCAGTATAAAGCCACCGACTTCCTGATGCCCGGCCCCGGCCAGTTGACCATGAAATTCGTCGGCGAGGACGGTACGGTGATCGAGAAGGTTGTCTATGACGCCCCCTCCGCCGGTGTCGCCATGGGCATGTACAACCTTGACGACTCCATCCGCGATTTCGCCCGCGCCTCGTTCAACTACGGTCTGGACAAGGGCTGGCCGGTGTATCTGTCGACCAAGAACACCATCCTGAAAGCCTATGACGGCCGTTTCAAGGATCTGTTCCAGGAGGTATTCGACGCCGAATTCGCCGACAAGTTCGCGGAAAAAGGCATCACCTACGAACATCGCCTGATCGACGATATGGTCGCTTCGGCCATGAAATGGTCGGGCAAATTCGTCTGGGCCTGTAAAAACTACGACGGCGACGTGCAGTCGGATACGGTGGCACAGGGTTTCGGCTCGCTTGGCCTGATGACCTCCATCCTGATGACACCGGACGGGAAAACCGTCGAGGCCGAGGCCGCCCACGGCACGGTTACCCGCCACTATCGCCAGCACCAGAAGGGCGAGGCGACCTCGACCAACTCCATCGCCTCGATCTTTGCATGGACCGGCGGCCTGAAGCACCGTGCCAAGCTGGACGGCAACGAAGCCCTGAAAAACTTCGCCGAGACGCTGGAACGTGTGGTTGTCGATACCGTGGAAAGCGGGTTTATGACCAAGGATCTGGCGCTGCTCGTCGGACCGGACCAAAAATGGCTGACCACCGAAGGGTTCCTCGAAAAAGTCGACGAGAACCTGAAAAAAGAATTGGCCTGATCCTCCTCCCTGGACTACGGTCGAAGGGCGTCCCGCACGGGGCGCCCTTTTTTTCTGTCGGAGGCACCCCATGCCCGTGCAATATATCTATCTGCTGGTCGCTATCGTAGCCGAGGTTATCGGCACTTCCGCCATGCAGGCCTCGGCGCAGTTCACCCGCCTTTGGCCCTCGGTGCTGATGGTGCTGGCCTATGGCGGGTCGTTCTATTTCATGGCGCTGGCCCTGAAATACATGCCCGTCGCCATCGTCTATGCGATCTGGTCCGGTCTCGGCATCGTCTTTATCGGAGTTGTCGGCTGGATCTGGTTCAAACAGTCGATCGACCTTGCGGGAATCATCGGCATTTCGCTGATTGTCGCCGGCGTCGTGGTCATCCAGCTATTTTCGAACTCGGCCTCGCATTAGGCCCCTTCGACAATCACCAGATCCCGCTCGGAATTTTCCAGCGCAATTGGCAGGATCTCCCGATATTCCGGCGAGTCATAAAACCGTCGCGCGGTATCGCGGTCCGGAAACTCGATCACCACATGGCGATCCGGTCCGCTACCCTCGACCTGTTCAAAGGCCCCTGCCTTGACAAGAAACCGCCCGCCGAAAGCCTCGGCCAGTGCCGGCGTGCGCGCGGCATATTCCTTGTAAGCATCAAGGTTCGTCACCCTGATCCGCGCAATGATATAGGCGGCCATCAGACCCCCTCGACGAAGGTATACTCGCGTTCCGCTGCCGGCAGCCCGTAGGAGAGCGCCTCCTGATACTCCGGCGAATGATAAAACGCCTTGGCAGTATCCATATCCTTGAAGCGGATAATCACGTTGCGCGCGCGGCCCTTGCCCTCCATGTGGACACATTCGCCGCCACGGGCCAGAAACTCGCCGCCGTATTTCAGCACCGCTGGTCCGGCGAGTTCCGCGTATTTCGCGTATTCGTCCGGATCTGTCACATCGATATGGACCATCGCATAAACAGCCATCTAATCCTCCAACAGTTTTTCTACCGCAGCAATCGCCGCATCCGCATTTTCCGCGCTGGCCCCGCCGCCCTGCGCCATGTCGGGGCGACCACCGCCCCCCTTGCCGCCGAGGGCCTCTGCTGCCGTGCGCACGATGTCCACGGCCGAAACCTTGTCTGTCAGGTCGTCGGTCACGCCGGCAGCAATCGCCGCGCGGCCTCCGGTGTCGGCGATCAGCAGAATCACGCCCGAACCGATACGGCTTTTGTGTTCGTCGATGAAACCGCGCAAATCCTTGCCGGAAACACCCGTGAGGATCTGGGCCAGAAACGGCTTCCCACCCACCTCCTTGACCGCAACCTGCGCCTGACCGCTACCGGCCATGGCCAGCTGTTTGCGGAAGTTCGCCAGTTCGTTCTGCAACTGCTTGCGTTCGTCCATCAGCGCCCTGATGCGCTCCGGCAACTGCTCCGGCGTGGTTTTCATCACGGCTGCCGCCGCGTTCAGCGCCGCTTCCTCGGCCGCTATATGGTCGAGCGCGCCCTTGCCGGTCAGCGCCTCGATCCGGCGCACACCGCTGGCCGATGCCCCTTCGGACACCAGTTTGAACAGGCCGATCTCGCCCAGACGTGAAACATGCGTGCCGCCGCAAAGTTCCAGCGAATAGGTGTTCTTGTCGATCCCCTTGCCGCTGCCGGGCTGCTCGCCCATGGAAACCACCCGCACCTCGTCGCCGTATTTCTCGCCGAACAGCGCCTGCGCGCCCAGTTCGCGCGCCTCGTCCGGCGTCATGATCCGCGTCTCCACAGGGCCGTTCTGGCGGATATAGGTGTTTACCTCAGCCTCGACCGCCGCCAGTTCCGCATCGCTCATCGCCTTCTGGTGGCTGAAATCGAAGCGCAGGCGGTTCTCGGCATTGAGCGAGCCGCGCTGCGCCACATGGTCCCCGAGCACATTGCGCAAGGCCTCGTTCAGCAGATGTGTGGCCGAGTGGTTGGCCCGAATGGCGGTGCGCCGGTCATGGTCGACCTTGAGTTCCGCCGCCTCGCCAACCGAGACTTCGCCTTCCAGCACCTCCGCCACATGCACGAACACACCGGCCTTTTTCTTGACGTCCAGCACCTTCACCTTGGCCGTATCGGTCAGCAACAGGCCGGAATCCCCGACCTGCCCGCCGGATTCCGCGTAAAACGGCGTCTGGTTCAGCGCGATCTGCACTGTCTCCCCCGCCTTGGCGCTTTCGACCTGTTTGCCATCCCGCACCAGCGCCAGAATCTGCCCTTCGGCCTCCTCGTCGTCATAGCCGATAAATTCGGTCACCCCGTGCTTGTCGGCCACGTCGAACCAGACGGTTTCATCCGCCGCCTCGCCCGAGCCGGCCCATGCTGCGCGTGCCTTGGCCTTCTGCTCGGCCATTGCCGCATCGAAGCCCTCGGTGTCCACCGTGCGGCCCTTTTCGCGCAAGGCATCCTGCGTCAGATCGAGCGGAAACCCGTAGGTGTCATACAGTTTGAACGCAGTCGTGCCCGGCAGTTCCGCGTCCTCCGGCAGGCCCGAAAGCTCATCCTCCAGCAGCTTCAGCCCGCGATCAAGCGTCGTCTGGAAACGGGTTTCCTCCAGTTCCAACGTCTCTTCGATCATGCTCTGGGCCTGTCCCAGTTCGGGAAATGCCTGCCCCATCTGCGCCACCAGCGCCGGCACCAGCTTGTGCATCACCGGATCCTGCGCACCCAGCAAATGCGCATGACGCATGGCGCGGCGCATGATGCGGCGCAGAACATAGCCGCGCCCCTCGTTGCTCGGCAGCACGCCGTCGGCAATCAGGAAAGAGGTCGAACGCAAATGGTCCGCGATCACCCGCAGATGCACATTGCCCTCGCCGTCCGGGTCCGAGTTGGTCACATGTGCCGCCGCCTCGATCAGGTCGCGCATCAGGTCGGTGTCGTAATTGTCATGTTTGCCCTGCAACACCGCGCCGAGCCGTTCCAGCCCCATGCCCGTGTCGATCGAGGGTTTCGGCAGTTCCAGCCGCTCGCCGTTTTCCTGCTGGTCATACTGCATGAAAACGAGGTTCCAGATTTCGATGAACCGGTCGCCGTCCTCGTCCTTCGATCCCGGAGGGCCGCCCCAGACGTCCTCTCCGTGGTCATAGAAAATCTCGGAACAGGGGCCGCAGGGGCCGGTCGCGCCCATGGACCAGAAATTGTCGTCCGTGGCGATGCGGATAATCCGGTCATCCGGCAAGCCGGCGTATTTCTTCCAGATGTCCGCAGCCTCGTCATCGGTATGGTAAACCGTAACCAGCAACTTGTCCTCGGGCAGGCCATACACCTTGGTCAACAGGTCCCAGGCATAGGGGATGGCCTGCTCCTTGAAATAGTCGCCAAAGGAAAAATTGCCCATCATCTCGAAGAAGGTATGATGGCGCGCGGTATAGCCCACGTTGTCCAGATCGTTGTGCTTGCCACCGGCGCGCACGCATTTCTGGCTGGTCACGGCGCGGGAATAATCCCGTTGTTCCAGGCCTGTAAAGACGTTCTTGAACTGCACCATGCCCGCATTGGTGAACATCAGCGTCGGATCGTTGCGCGGCACCAGCGAAGAGCTTTCGACAACCTCGTGATCGTTGTTTTCGAAATACTCCAGAAAAGTAGAGCGGATTTCGTTCAAACTGGCCATATCGTCATTCCCGTTCCTGCGCGCGGTGCGCATCGTTCAAAGTCCGAAACGGTGTATCGCGCCCTTGCCGGACTGTCCACAGGGCAGGCACAAAAACGGGCCGCCTGCGCAAACAGACGGCCCGTGAAAATGCGTGGCGGCTTGATCAGTCCTCGACCACATCGTCTGTGATCGGCGCCCCGTCGAAATCCAGCCCGTGCGCGGCGCGGATTTTATCCTCGATCTCCAGTGCCATATCGGGATGGTCCTTCAGATAGGTCTTGGCGTTCTCGCGGCCCTGCCCGATCCGCTCGTCGCCATAGGAAAACCACGAACCGGCCTTGTCGACGATCCCTGCCTTGACGCCGAGGTCCAGCAACTCGCCAACCTTGGAAATCCCCTCGCCATACATGATGTCGAATTCCACCTGCTTGAACGGCGGCGAGACCTTGTTCTTCACCACTTTCACGCGGGTTGCATTGCCCACCACCTCGTCGCGATCCTTCAGCGCGCCAATGCGGCGGATATCCAGACGCACGGAAGCATAGAATTTCAGCGCGTTGCCGCCCGAGGTCGTCTCCGGCGAACCGAACATCACCCCGATTTTCATGCGGATCTGGTTGATGAAGATCACCATGCAATTGGAGCGGCTGATCGCGCCGGTCAGCTTGCGCATCGCCTGGCTCATCAAGCGCGCCTGTGCGCCGACCTGATGGTCGCCCATATCGCCTTCCAGTTCCGATTTCGGCGTCAGTGCCGCCACCGAATCCACCACGACGACCGAAACCGCGCCGGACCGCACCAGCGTCTCGGTAATCTCCAGCGCCTGCTCGCCCGCATCGGGCTGCGAGATCAGCAACTCGTCCAGATCCACGCCCAGTTTCTTGGCATACTGCGGGTCGAGCGCATGTTCCGCATCGACAAAGGCGCAAATCCCGCCCTTTTTCTGCGCTTCGGCAATCACATGCAGCGCCAGCGTCGTCTTGCCCGAGCTTTCCGGCCCGTAAACCTCGATAATCCGGCCCTGCGGCAGGCCGCCGATGCCCAGCGCAATGTCCAGCCCGATAGAGCCGGTCGAGGTCGCCTCGATATCCATCGCCGGATTATCCTGCCCCATCCGCATGACCGAGCCTTTACCGAAGCTCCGCTCGATCTGGCTCAGGGCCGATTCCAGCGCTTTTTCCTTGTCCATATTCCGTCTTTCGCTCAGATCCAGAAGGGTGCTAGCCATTTTCGCTTTCCTTATTTCATATCCTGTTATGTTCGGCAATCGCTGCTGATGTTCGCATCTTGTTCTTCTTGCACCATGCGATCAAAACGAGAACATTGCAACTAAAATTTTCGACTTTTCCATCTTTCCCCGCATTTGGTTAGCATTTAGTAAAGAAACAGAAACAATACGGCGAACCCCATGCTGATCTCGATCGAGAAGAAAATCGCCTTTCTGGCCATGACCAAAGCCGCCTCTACCAGTATCGAGATGGCACTCGCCCCCCGTTGCGACATCGCCTACTATGGCAATCCGCGGGTGAAGCACATTTCCTACCGTCGCTACAGCCGTTTTGTCGCGCCCTATCTGGCCAGTCTGGGCTATAACGATATCGAGACCTGCTGCCTGTTCCGCGAGCCGGTCGACTGGCTGTTCAGCTGGTATCGCTATCGCTCGCGGCCGGAAATCGCGGGCAGGCCACAGAGCACCGCCGGGTTGAGTTTCGACGAGTTTGCCGGTCTCTATCTGGCCGGAAGTCCCACGACGAAGGGCGTCGGGCGGCCATCGAAATTTGTCGCCGACAAGGACGGAACACCCTCGGTGACCCATATTTTCAAATACGACAACCTGCCCGCATTCCGGAAATTCATCGAAAACCGCTTCGGCGAACCGTTGCACTTCGACCGGCTCAACGAATCTCCGGCAGGGGAATTCACCCTTTCGCCGGAAACCGGGGCGCGCCTGACGGAGTTTTTCGCGCCGGAATACGAAATCTACGAATCCGCGCGTTAGGCGTCAATCTGCTCCTTCACTTTCTGCGTCAATTCCACCAGCGAGAACGGCTTGGCCAGAAACGCCGCATGCGGAATATCCGGTTTCCCGTTCCTGAACGCATCCTCGGCGTAACCCGATACAAACACCACCTTGGTGTCCGGCGCTTCCCGCATCGCCTCGCGCACCCATGTCGGACCGTCCTTACCGGGCATCACAACGTCGGAAACGTAAACATCGAACCGCACCCCCTTGTCGGACAGAATCTCCAGCGCCTCCTCGCCCGAAGCGGCCTCGGTCACTGTATACCCCCGCAGCTTCAGCGCCCGCGCCGCAAAGGAGCGCACCGGTGCCTCGTCCTCTACCAGCAACACCCGCCCGCGCCCCGTCAGATCGGTTACGGCCGGCGCCTGTGGCGCCTCCTCAGCCTCGTCCGGTTCCTCGTTGACCGGCAGGTAGATGGAAAAACAGGTGCCCGCCCCAACATCACTATCGACAAAAACGAAACCGCCGGTCTGCTTGACAATACCGTAGACGGTCGAGAGGCCCAGCCCCGTGCCCTCCCCCGGCTTCTTGGTGGTAAAGAACGGTTCGAAAATCTTGGAAATCTTGTCCGGCGCGATCCCCGTGCCGGTATCGCGGACCTCCACCACCACATAGTCGCCCGGATACACAATGGCACGATCACGGCGCAATTCCTGCTCCAGCGTTACATTCCGCGTGCGGATGACCACCGTGCCCCCCCCGGCCATGGCATCGCGAGCATTGACCACCAGATTCATGATAACCTGCTCGAACTGCCGTTCGTCCACCCGCACCGGTTTCAGGTCGCGCCCGTGATCCGTGTGTAGCGAGACCTTTTCCCCAAGCAAACGGTTCAGAAGATGCGAAAGGTCCGAGAGCGTATCATCCAGCTTCAGGGATTTCGGCTGCAGGGTCTGTTTTCGCGAAAACGCCAGCAACTGGCGCACCAGCGCCGCTGCACGGTTGGCGTTCTGGCGGATCTGGTCGAGGTCGGCAAAATCGGGACTGCGCCGGTCACATCGTTGCAACAACAGATCGGCATGCCCCGAAATCGCGGTCAGGATATTGTTGAAATCATGTGCCACACCGCCCGCAAGCTGTCCGACCGCCTGCATTTTCTGGCTTTGCACAAATTGCGCCTCCAGCGTTTTGAATTCTGTCGCATCGCTCAGCGTGGCCAGAATGGAAACCGCACCGTTCCGCATCATCCGGGTCATGGAGAGTTGCAGGAACACCTCCTGCCCGTCCTTGTAGTGCCGGGCCATTTCGGGCCGCCCCAGCCCGAAACCCTTGAGCGTATCCGCCATGCGGTCGCTGACGGAGCGGCCCATGCCTTCGACAAGGTCGCACAGGTTGCTTTCCGACACATCGCCGGCACCCAGCAAGGCCAGCGCTGCACCATTGGCCCGCCGGATTGCGCCATCTGGGGCCGCCTCGATCATCGGAACGGGAAGGTCATCGAACAGGTCCGGCGGGGGGGGCACATTCCGTTGTGGCCATTGCAGCCGCAAACCGGTCAGCAACAGATAGTAGACCGCCGAACCGCCGGCCAGCGACAGCACGATAATGCCGAGCGTATATTGTGTGGCCAGAGACGCTGCCAGGCCGGCAAAAATCGCCAGCGTAACTATACCGACAACAACGAACAGGCCAAACCCGTCGCCCGCCCCATCACCGGCAGTTCTGTCCGATACAGTATCCGTCATGCAGCCCGTCCTCCGCCGGTCAGTTACCGGCCCGGACCCCACACTTCCCGCCAAAAGTTAATATATCATTTACAATCTTAAGTTGTAAAGCGGGATATCTATTTACGGCGTTTGTGTTCCTCGAGTCGCGGCATGATCTCGACGAAGTTGCACGGCATGTGGCGGTAATCCAGTTGGTGTTGCAAAATCCCGTCCCAGCCATCCTTGCAGGCCCCGGGCGATCCGGGCAGTGCGAAAATATAGGTGCCACCCGCAACGCCGCCGCAGGCGCGGGACTGCACCGCCGACGTGCCGATTTTCTCGACCGATATCATGGTAAACAAAGTGGAAAAGGCGTCGATCTCCTTTTCATAGACATCGCGATGCGCCTCCACCGTCACATCGCGCCCCGTCAGGCCGGTGCCGCCGGTGGAAATGATAACATCCACCCCCGCATCGGCCACCCATTCACGCAGCTTGGCGGAAATATCGGCGCGCTCGTCGGTGACGATATCGCGCGCGGCCAGAATATGCCCTGCGGCCTCGATCCGTTTCACCAGAATGTCGCCGGAGCGGTCCTCGGCCAGCGAGCGGCTGTCGGAGAC
>Ga0256839_1001071_pt1 | contig 33906 bp, 34 predicted proteins | sample 354166metaG_FD_185968 | JGI IMG/M metagenome (GOLD analysis project Ga0256839, IMG submission 185968) | Hydrothermal vent microbial communities from Mid Atlantic Ridge, Atlantic Ocean - 354-166 | ecosystem: Environmental > Aquatic > Marine > Hydrothermal vents | place: Atlantic Ocean: Mid...
CCCGGCCACAAGCTGCGCACCTCCAACGACATCGTCGACCGCAGCGAACTGGAGTCCGGCAACACCCGGAGCGCCTCGGTGCACACCCTGCAGGGCCAGCAGATCGAGCTGGTGCACGCCGAGGGACAGGTCGGCCTGGTGCGCCTGGAAACGGCGCAACCGGCCAGCGTGCCCAATCAGTTCACCGGCCCCAGCCAGCGCAACCAGGGCGAGCGTTTCCGCTTCGATGGTCACAAGATGCTGCACCATCTCGACCGCGTGATGGCCTGGCAGAACGGCGAGCGCTTCGCCCCCGTGCACATCGACATGGGGCTGACCAAGTTCTGCAACACGGCCTGCATTTACTGTTATGCCGTAGTGCAGAACATGACCAGGGGCAGCATGATCGAGCGCGATGCCCTGCTGCGTTACATCGAGGACTGCGGACGCCTCGGCGTGCGCTCGCTGGGCTTCATCGGCGATGGCGAACCCACCCTGAACCCGGCGCTCTACGATGCCACCGTGCTGGCCGGGCAACAGGGCATCGACACCGCCATGGCCACCAACGGCCTGCTGCTGGACATGGATCGCGCCCACGACCTGCTGGCCAACATGTCGTGGATTCGCTTCAACCTCTCCGCCGGCACACCCGAAGGCTTTCAGCGGGTGCACCAGTCGAAGGGCAAGAACTTCGACCTTCTGGTGGAAAAGATCCGCAGTCTGGTGGCCCTCAAAAAGTCGCATAACCATAATTGCACCATCGGACTGCAAATGGTGCTGATCCCCGAATGCTACGACCAGGTGCTGGCCGAGGCGGAGCTGGGCGCGGAGCTGGGCGTGGACTATTTCGTCATCAAGCACTGCTCCGATTCTGAGTACAAGGAAATCGGCATCGACTACAAGGATTACGCCAGCATCGAAGATGTGCTGAAACAGGCGGAGAGCCTGTCGACGGAGGACTATGTGGTGCAGGCCAAGTGGAACAAGATCCGCGCCAGCGAGGAAACGGAGCTCTATCGCAATGGCTATAGAAAGTACGACGTCTGCCTGGGCACCCCCTTCCTGCTGCAGATCTCCGGCAACGGCAAGATCTACCCCTGCGGCCCCTTCTTCAACAAGCAACGCTTCTACATGGGCGACCTGCACGAGGGCTCATTCTTCGACCTGGTCAACAGCGAGCACTACTGGAATGTGCACAAGGATATCGCCAAATCGGTGGACGTGCACAAGGACTGCGCCATCGGCTGCCGGCAGGATTACGTCAACAAATTCCTGTGGGATATCCGCAATCCGCCGGAGCATATCAATTTCATTTGAGGCTGGGACTGCGGCCTGAGTAATGGAAAAGCCTGACAGCCATAGGGTGGTCGCAGCCCACCGCCGACAACTTCATCCAGGCACCCTGGCATAAATCGCCCACCCTCTGGCTTCCAGATATTCTTTTGCGCCTCTCTCTTGCTTGGCGGTGGCCCAACCTAGCGACAATCAGGCGCCGGATTGCTGGAACTGGCTATAGGCCGCCACCGCCTTGCGGTTGCTGGCGAGGGTGTCGAGTTTTTCCAGCAGCTCTCCACGCAGGCTTTCGGCGCGTCTCATGATCTCGGCATCTATGGCCATCACCTGCTGGATCTCGGCGGCCGATGGCCGGCTTGCATCGGTGGAAAACACCCGTGTCAGCAGCCGGTGACGCTGCCCTTCGAGGGCGACCATGCGCTCGATGTCGCCGGCGCGCATCGAATCCCTCATCGTCCGGGTAAGCGTGATCACTTCCCGCCAGGCCTCGGCCGGGTCTTCTGCGGCGTCGTTACATTTTGCTGTGGGCATCCTGCACTTCCTGTGGAATGGCGTCCCAGGCCTCCTTGATGGGTTTGATGAGGTTGATCACTTCATCGAGAATGGCCACGTCATTGCTGGCATTGGCCTCCGTGAGCCGGCGTTCCATGTAGTCGTAGAGCGAAAACAGGTTCTCGGAAATCTCGCCGCCCTTTTCCATGTCCAGGCTGACCCGCAGGCCCTCGATGATGGCGACAGCGGAGATGATGTGCTGCGCCTTTTTGTCGATGATGCCCTGGGCCATGTAGCCGCGGGCGGTGGCGATCTTGTCCAGGGCTGCCTGCAGCAGCATCTGGATCAGCCGGTGAGGGCTGGCAGCGCCGACACCACTGTGCACGGCCACCTCGGTGTAGGAATTCAAGGCGCCTGCTGCGTTACCCGTATAGCTCATGATGATTCACCATTTTTCGTCAGAGTTGTTTCGTCAGTGTTGATAAGCTTCTTGCCGGCGGGGTATTAGCCCGAGGCGGCCCCCGGCAGCGAGCCCAACTGTTGGGCGAGGAAGTTGCTGGTGCTCTGCATGCTGGAAAGCAGGCCGTCGAGCGCCGTGAACTGGGCGCGATAACGGGCCTCCGTGAGGGTCATGCGGTATTCGAAATTCTCGATCTGGGTGTCGATGCGGTCGATGCGCGCATTGATGCCGTCTTCGCGCGTATCGATGATGCCGTCAATGGCCAGCTGTTTGTCGGCCAGGGCCTCGAGACGGAAGGCATAGCCCTGGTCGTTACTGGCAAACAGTTCGGCGACGCCGTTGAAGTCTTCGGCCAGCTTTTCGCTCAGCACCGTGGTGTCGAGTTCGAGGTCCCCCGTGCGTGTGGTCTTGATACCGACCTCGGACAAGAACTGCAGGCTGGTGCCCAGCCCGGTGGGCGCCGTGTTGAAGATGTTGCGCATCTCCGACTGGATGGAAATCAGCGTGTTGTCGCCCTGCAGGTCGCCCTTGGACAGATAGCCGATCATGCCCCGCAGGTCGTTGAAGGCGTTGACGAAGGCCTGCACGTTTTCCTGCACCGCGGCGGTATCCCGGCTCACGGTCAGCGTTTCGGTGGTGCCCGCCGCGCCCAGGGCGTTGAGTTCGATGGTGACGCCTTCGATGGCGCCGGTCACCGTGTTGGAGGCGCTGGTCACCTGATTGCCGTCCAGCAGGAAGATGGCGTCCTGGGCCGCGCTCACCGTGGTCATGCCCAGGGTGGCGGCCACATTGCCGCTGACGTCACTCAGCGTCACGCTGTTGGCGGCGCCGGTCTTGTCGCTGCTGAGCAGCAGGCGGCTGCCGCTGTCCACGGTGATCACGGTGGCGGTGACGCCGGTATTGTCCGTGGCGGCATTGATGGCATTCTTGATGCCATCGAGGGAATCATTGGTGGCATCGATGACCACATCGAAGCTGTTGCCACCGAGGTCGATGCGCAGGGTGCCGGTGGCGGCGATGCTGCTCGAGGTGTCGGCGAAGTCCAGCGAGGTAAGCTTGTGGGCCTGCGCCAGCTGGTTGGTGCCGTTGTCGGAAAAATCGATGCTGTAACTGCCGGGGGCCGCCGTCGAGGAGGCGCCCACGGTAAACACGCCGTCGTTGGAGGAACTGGCGGCGTTGATGGAAAACTTGTCGATGGCGCCCAGGCTACCCATGGCCGACTTGAAGTCGGAAATGGCGCCCTTGAGGCGACCGTAGGCACTGAGGTCGGTGTTCAGCTCTTCCTTGCGGGTGTTCATCACGCCCAGTGGCAGGCGTTCGGCGGCCATCAAGGCACCGATGAGCCCATTGATATCCAGACCCGAGCCAATACCCGGTGATGAAATTGCGGCCATAATGCCAACTCCTCGTCATACCCGCCCGCGAACAACGCGGGCCTTCAAACAACTCATAACTGCCGAGCAAGTTTCAGGCCAGATTTCAGGCCAACGCCAGAGGGGTTTCAGACCTTGTCCTGAAACAGGGTGCCCTTGTCCTCGTGCAGCTGCATCATGCGGCGCGCCAGCGCCAGCAATTCTTCGGAGGGAATCTGCCGAATCACCTCGTCGGTGGCGGAATCCATCACCTTGATCACCGTATCGCCGGTAACCTCATCGACCTCGAACTGGAGGGCGCGATCCTGGCGCTGGATGAAATCATTGAGGTTCTGCACCGTTTCGCGCACTTCGCGTGAGCGGGTCTCGGCATCGCCCGTCTGCGGGGTCGCCGGCGGCAACGCCTTGCCATCGACAGGCAAATTGTCCGCCGCGACAGCGTCGGTGGATCTCGATGCTGTGGGCCTTGTCAGCCGGATATCAGGCGCCGCCTGGACCAGGGGAAGTTCAGTCACACTTGGCATGCTACATCTCCTTACAGTTTCCCCGGGGCATCATGCCCCGGGGGACTGTCTACTGGCCCATTAACGCAAGAGCGACAGGATGTTCTGCGGTACCTGGTTGGCTTGGGACAACATGGCCACACCCGCCTGCTGCAGGATCTGCGCGCGGGTCAGATTGGCCGTCTCGGCGGCGAAGTCCGTATCCTGAATGCGGCTGCGCGAGGCGCTCAGGTTTTCCACCGTGACCTGCAGATTGCGCACCGTGGATTCGAAGCGGTTCTGCTTGGAACCCAGGTCGGCGCGGATGGAATTGATGCGATCCAGGGCCGAATCCGCCAGGCCGATGGCGCTCAGCGCACCCGCGGCGGTGCTGACATTGGCGTTGGTGATGAAAGAGGCGATACCACTGGCACCGGCGATGTCCTTGAACTGGATCTTCACCTGATTGTCGGCAACATTGGCGCCCTGGCCGATCTGGAACGCCGCCGATTGGGTGGAACCGATGACCTTGACGCCATTGAAGGTCACGGCATCGGAGATTCGGGAGATTTCCTCGCGCAACTGAACCACTTCGTTGTCCAGGGCCTTGCGCTCGGTATTGGTATAGTTGCCGTTGGCCGACTGTACCGCCAGTTCACGCACGCGCTGCACCATGCTGGTGACTTCCTGCAGGGCGCCTTCGGCGGTCTGCGCCAGGGAGATGCCGTCATTGGCATTGCGGATCGCCTGGTTATAGCCGCGAATCTGCGAGGTCAGGCCTTCCGCGATCTGCAGGCCGGCCGCATCGTCCTTGGCGCTGTTGATGCGCAGGCCGGAAGACAGCCGCTCCAGGGAGGTCTGCAAGGCACCCTGAGAAGAGTTCAAGGCGCGCTGGGAATTCAAGGACATGACATTGGTATTGATGTACTGAGGCATTTTAATGCTCCTCTGCAAGTAGGCGCCCGATCACGCCCCCTGAAGGGCCGGGCTGCTTGATCTAGCGGATACGGTGCCTCGCCATCGGGCTCCATTTACCGCTCCCACCTCACTTATCGGTCCCGGGGCCGTGATCCTTTAGCCCGCCCGCGAAAAAAATCAGCGTCACGCCCCCCCTCACGGGGCCGGACAAAGGCCGGGATGACGATATTTTTCACTCTGCAATCAACCACTTGAAGATCCATCCGGCAACGATGCCGGACACATGACGGCAATGGCATATTTCCTGCTTATTACATGGCCAGAAACCCATAACGTCATGAACCCGACACGGGACCCGCACATTGACCATTTCACTACCAGGCCTCGAAGCCGCCGAAAGCAGCTTTCTCACCAACCGCTTCGGTGAAAGCTATCTGCACGCCGTCAACCGCGACGCCTTCAACAAGATCGGCTCTCAGGCCGTGTTCCAGCAGCAGCTGCCGGACAACCTGTGGCAGAAAGACCGCCTGCACATCATCATCGGCACCGACTCCGGGCTGCTGATCCGCCACATCCACGCCCACGGCGTGCCGCCGGGGAGCCGCTTCCTGTTCATCGAACTGGCCGAGGTCATCGAACTGGTAAAGCAGCGCCTCAGCGACCTGCCGGCGGAGCCACGCATCACCCTGGTCCCCCCGGAGGCCTGGCAACAGGCGGCGCAGGACGCCGATATCGAGACCTACGTCTACCTGGATCAGATCCAGCTGCTGAAGTCCGTCGGCGCCACCGATGCCTATCTGCCCACCTACCGCGACCTGCACACCGCGGTGGAGGGCGACCTCAAGGGCTGGATCTGGGCCCTGCGCAGCCAGCTCGCCAGCAGCAGCTTCATCCAGTGCCAGTTGGACAATCTGGCCGAAAACCGCCTCCCCGCCACCTGTCTCAGGGGCGGCTTCAAGGGCCACAGCGCCGTGCTCCTCGCCGGCGGCCCGTCCCTGGACGACATCCTGCCCTGGGTCAGGGAACACCGCGACGCGCTGCTGGTGGTGGCGGTGTCCCGCATCGCCCGGCGGCTGCTGGCGGAGGACGTACAGCCCGACATCGTCTGCACCATCGACCCCACCCGCCTCAGTTTCGACGTCAGCCGCGAGATGCTCGAATTCGACCCGCAACGCGTACTGCTGGTCAACGCCTACCACACCTACCCGCCACTGCTGTCGCAGTGGCGGGGCGACAGCCTGTACCTCGGCCCGGCCTTCCCCTGGCCTGTCGAGGGGCAGGACGACAACCTGCCCGTCACCGGCCCCACGGTATCCAACACCGCCATCGCCCTGCTCATGGAGATGGGCGTGGCGCGGATCATCTTTGCCGGCCTCGACCTCTGCACCCGCCCCGACGGCACCCGCTATGCCGCCGGCAGCAACGAAAGCCAGGCCGGCCACGCCCTCGGCGCCATCGGCCTGCGCGTGCCCACCAATGCCGGCGGCATGAGCGACACCAGCGAAGACTTCATGCAATCGATCCACGACATCGGCCGCCAGGCCGCCGCCGCCCGCGAGCAGGGCATTCGCCTCATCAATCCCTCGCCCCACGCGGCGCGCATCGAAGGCATCGAATACCTCCCACTGCAAGAGATCGAGCTGCCACCCGCGCCGCAGGACGTGCGCCGGCAGATTCGCGCCCGGCTGCCCGTCAGCGACCGGCAGGCGCGCCTCGAACACTACCGGCAAAGCGAGCGCGAACTGCGGCGCGTCGAAAACCAGCTGCGCAAGATCCGCGCCCTGAGCCAGGACGCCCTGCGCTACAACGACGGCCTGTTCGGCCGCAACGGCATGACGCAGAGCTTCAAGTACAAGCACAAGATGGACAAGGTGGAAAAACGCCTCAACCGCGAGTTCCCGCAACTGGGCGAGCTGGTCAAACGCTTCGGCATCCGCCAGTTCCTGCGCATCCTGCGCACCGACGAGCGGGAGTGGAGTGACGAAGAGGTGGAACAAACCGGCCGCATCTATTACGAGTCCTATCACGACGGCGCCGACCGCCTGCTGGGGCTGATCAGGGACGCCCTCGCCCGCCTGCGCTCGCGCATCGCCGAAGAGGACGAGCCCGTCGATCTCGACGCCCTCGCCGCCCAGTGGCGCGCCGACGAGGCGCCGGGGCGGGGCCGCGTCTGGCGCCACCACCACCCGCAGGCCACCCTGACGGCGCGGGCGCAGGCCACCCTCGACCAGCTGGCGGCGGAATTCGACGCCCGCCTCAACGAGCAGGACACCCCGCACATGGCCCGCTGCCGCCAGCAGGCCGGGCTGGAGAACGTGCCCAGCAAGGCCGCCCTGCTGTTCCGCCAGGGCGATCACGAAGGACTTCGCAACCTGGCGGAGGCCCTGGCCCGGCTCGACAGCGCCGAGGCCGCCGAACTGCGCCACTTCGTCCTCGGCCAGCTGGCCGAGAGCGAGGGCCGTGACGACGACGCCCTGCAGGCCTACCAGCAGATCGGCGAAGGCCCCCTGCTGGAAGACGCCCTCGGCCGCATCAGCAGCCTGTGCCTGGCGCGCGACGACCTCGACAACGCCCGCCTGGCCTTCGACTGCCTGAGCCAGATCTCACCCGGCTACCTGCCGCAATACGCCGAGCTGATGCGCATCACCGGACGCATGGACGAGGCCGCCGAGCTGTACGCCCGCTACCTGGAGCAGGTCCCCGAAGACCTCTCCACCATGCTGCGCCTGGGCCGCCTGTATCAGGAAAGCGGCGTCATTGACGGCGCCCGCTGGGCCTTCGACCATGTACTGGAACGCGACCCCGACAACCGCGCCGCGCGCAGCCTGCGCGCCGCCCTGCCCACGGAGTGTCAGGCATGAACCTGCACGGCAAGAAAATCCTCGTCACCGGCGCCGACGGCTTCATCGGCTCCCACCTCACCGAGGCCCTGATCCGCCGCGGCGGCGAGGTGCGCGCCTTCGTCTTCTACAACAGCTTCGGCCACTGGGGCTGGCTGGACCAATCGCCCACCGAGATCAAGCGCGAACTGGACGTGTTCGCCGGCGACGTGCGCGACCCCCACGGCGTGCGCACCGCCCTGCAGGGCTGCGACGTGGTGCTGCACCTGGCCGCACTCATCGGCATCCCCTATTCCTACCACTCGCCCGACACCTATGTGGACACCAACATCAAGGGCACCCTCAACATCCTCCAGGCGGCCCGCGACTTGCAGTTGGACAAGGTAGTGCACACCTCCACCAGCGAGGTCTACGGCACCGCCCGATACGTGCCCATCGACGAGCAACACCCCCTGCAGGGTCAGTCACCCTACTCGGCCAGCAAGATCGGCGCGGACCAGATGGCCCTGTCGTTCCATCGCTCCTTCGACACACCGGTGACCATCGCCCGCCCCTTCAACACCTTCGGCCCCCGCCAGTCGGCGCGCGCCGTGATCCCCACCGTCATCACCCAGATCGCCAACGGCGAGCGCAAACTCAAGCTGGGCGCCCTGCACCCCACGCGCGACTTCAACTACGTGAAGGACACGGTCAACGGCTTCATCGCCATGGCCGAGTCGGACGCCGTGCTGGGCGAGGAAGTGAACCTGGGCAGTAACTTCGAGATCAGCATCGGCGACACGGTAAAACTCATCGCCGAGGCCATGGGCGCCGAGGTGGAAATCGAAACCGACGAACAGCGCCTGCGCCCCGAAAACAGCGAAGTGGAACGCCTCTGGGCCGACAACCGCAAGGCCCGTGAACTGCTCGGCTGGCAACCCGAATACGGCGGCCGCGAAGGCTTCAAACACGCATTGACCGAAACAGCGGCGTGGTTCACCGACCCCGCCAACCTGGCGCACTACAAGCATGGCATCTACAACATCTGAGATGGGCAGATGAATCCGCGAAAAAGATTCCAACGCAAAGGCGCAAAGGCGCAAAGGGCGCAAAGAAAAAACCCGGAAATTGTCTTTCGGCTGAATGGAAATCTGTGCCGCCCCGTAGCTTGGGGTAACGGCTGCATGGAAAAGCTGAGATCGGGAACCGGTCGAGAGACCGGCCTGGGCCATGCAGGAGGCAAGGCGACGCAGAATGCCAAAGCCGGGGAACGAACCTCAACAATACCGTCTTTATATCCACTGCCGTTGGGGTTCATTCCTCTCCCCCATCCACCGTCGCGCAAATACCTTTTTCAGTCCTTTCCTTTGCGGCCTTTGCGCCTTTGCGCCTTTGCGTTGAGTCTTTCATGTTCGAAAACATCCATCCCGGCACTGGCCACGCATGAGTTTGAATAACACCATCCTCGACACCCTGCGCGAGCTGCTGCCGCCGCAGCGCCCCATCGGCCTGCACGAGCCGAGCTTCGGCGACACGGAAAAGGCGCTGGTCGCCGACTGCCTCGACAGCGGCTGGGTATCCACGGCGGGCCAATACGTCGACCGCTTCGAACAGGATCTGGCCACCTACACCGGCATCCCCCACGCCGTCGCCACCGTCAACGGCACCAGCGCCCTGCACATCTGCCTGATCCTCGCCGGCGTGCGGCCCGGTGACGAGGTACTGCTGCCCGCCCTGACCTTCGTCGGCAGCGCCAACCCCATCGCCTGGCTGGGGGCCACGCCCCACTTCGTCGATTGCGAAGCGGAAACGCTGGGCGTCGATCCCGATCGGCTGGAGAGCCATCTCGCGGAGATCGCCGAGGTGCGTGGCGCCACCTGCTGGAACAAACAAACCGGCCAACCCATCCGCGCCCTGATGGCGGTGCACGTGCTCGGCCATCCGGCGCGCATGCAAGCGCTGGCGGCGCTCGCCCGGCGCTATCACCTCACCCTCATCGAGGACGCCGCCGAGGCGCTGGGTTCATGGCGCACGGGCCTGCACAGCGGCAGCTGGGGCCAGTTGACCGCCCTCAGCTTCAACGGCAACAAGATCATCACCAGCGGTGGCGGCGGCGCGATACTCACCGGCGACCCGGATCTCGCCAATCGCGCCAGACACCTCACCACCACCGCCAAGCGGCCTCACCCCTGGGCCTTCGAACACGACGCCGTGGGCTACAACTACCGCCTGCCCAACCTCAACGCCGCCCTCGGCTGCGCCCAGCTCGAACGCCTGCCCGAACGCCTGGCGAAAAAGCGCCGCCTGGCCGAAAGCTACGCCCAGGCCTTTGCCAGCCTCCCGGGACTCCACTTCCAGTTGGAACCCGAGGACTGCCGCAGCAACTACTGGCTCAACCTGCTACTGCTGCCGGACGCCGAACAACGCGACGCCCTGCTCGCCGCCGCCAACGATGAAGGCATCCAGCTGCGCCCCTTCTGGACCCCTCTGCACCGGCAGAACATGTATGCCGATGCCCCGCGCATGGAATTGCCATGTACTGAAGCACTGTTCGCACGCGGCGTCTGCCTGCCCAGTTCAGCCGCCTTGGGAGGTAAAGAATGAGCCTCGGTGTCCCTTTCAAGTTTTCTTTTTCAACGCAGAGGCGCAAAGGCGCAAAGGACGCAAAGTTTTTTACAATCGCCCTGGGAAAGTCTGCAAAAACTGAAACGCTGAGCGGAAGAGATATTGCGCATGAAACGCTTCAAAAAGTTTTTCTTTGCGCCCTTTGCGCCTTTGCGCCTTTGCGTTGGATCTTCTCTGTCACAACCCAACCCACCACACCATGAACAGCCCACGCCGCATCTGTGCCGTCACCGGCTCGCGCGCCGACTGGGGCCTTCTGCGCCCGGTACTGGACGGCATCCGCGCCGTGGATGACCTCGAGCTGCAACTGGCCGTCACCGGCAGCCACCTGTCGCCGGCCCATGGCCACACCGTGGACATCATCGAAGATCAGGGTTTCAGCATCGATGCCCGCATCGACCTGGCCCAGCGCGGCGACGACGCCCGCGCCGTGACCCAGGCCCTGGGGCGCGGCGTGGCGGCCTTCGCCGACGTCCTGCAAGACCTCGATCCCGACCTGCTGCTGGTGCTGGGCGACCGTTTCGAAATCCTCGCCGCGGTGCAGGCCGCCCTCATCGCCCGCGTACCGGTGGCCCACATCGCCGGCGGCGACATCACCGAGGGCGCCTTCGACGACGCCATCCGCCACGCCATCAGCAAGATGTCCCACCTGCACTTCGCCACCCATGCCGAAGCGGCGCGGCGGCTGCGGCAAATGGGCGAGGCCAGGGTGCACCTCAGCGGCAGCCCCGGCATCGACCAGCTCCTGGCCACGCCACGACTCGACCGCGCCGCACTGTCGCAATCGCTGGAATTCCCGCTGCGCGCGCGCAACCTGGCCATCACCTTTCATCCCGCCACCCTGGACGATGCCGACCCGTTGGAGCAACTCGGCGCCCTGCTCGCCGCCCTGGACCGCCTCGGCCCCGACACCGGCCTGGTCTTCACCGGCGCCAACAGCGACACCGGCGGCGACCGCCTCAATGCCCGCGTCAAAGAATTCGTCGACAGCCGCGACAACGCCTGCCTGCACCGTTCCCTGGGCCAGCAGCGCTATTACAGCCTGGTGGCCCTGGCCGACGCGGTGGTGGGCAACTCCTCCAGCGGCCTCTACGAGGCCCCCTCGCTGGGCACGCCGACGGTGAACATCGGCAGCCGCCAGGACGGCCGGCCGCGCGCCGCCTCGGTCATCGACTGCGCGGCGGAGGCGGACGCCATCGTCGAGGCCATCCACGCCGCTTACCGCCGGGACATGGCGGGGGTGGAAAACCCCTACGGCGACGGCCGCGCCAGCGAGCGCATCCTCGACGTGCTGCGCGGCCCCTGGTCGCGCCAGGCGCTGATCCACAAGCGTTTCATCGACCGGGAAGACACCCCATGAGCGCACACATCACCGTCATCGCCGAGGCCGGCGTCAATCACGACGGCGACATCGAACGCGCCCTGGCCCTGGTGGACGCCGCCGCCGAGGCCGGCGCCGACGTGGTCAAGTTCCAGACCTTCCGACCCGCCGCCCTGGTCAGCCGCCACGCGCCGCGCGCCGACTACCAGGTCCGCAACGACACCGCCCGCCAGGACGACTCCCAGCTCGCCATGCTGCAACGCCTGGCGCTCGACGACGCCGACCACTTCCGCCTGCGCGAGCACTGCCAGGCGCGGGGCATCGAATTCCTCTCCTCGCCCTTCGACGCCGACAGCGCCCGCTTCCTCATCGAGGACATGGCCCTGCCCCGGCTCAAGCTGGGCTCCGGCGAGCTGACCAACGCCCCGCTGCTGCTGCAGATCGCCCGCAGCGACCGGCCCCTGATCCTATCCACCGGCATGGCCAGCGTGGCGGAAATCCGCGAAGCCCTGGGCGTACTGGCCTTCGGCTATCTCCACGAAACCGCGCCGCCTTCGGTCCCGGCCTTCACCGCCGCCTTCGAGCGCACCGCAGGTTATGTGGTACTGAAGGAAAGGCTCACCCTGCTGCACTGCACCACCGAATACCCGGCGCCCTTCGTCGACGTGAACCTGCGCGCCATGGATCACCTGCGCGACGCCTTCGGCCTGCCCGTGGGCTTTTCCGACCACACCCCCGGCATCGCCATGCCCATCGCCGCCGCCGCGCGCGGCGCCCGCGTGATCGAGAAACACTTCACCCTCGACCGCCACCTGCCCGGCCCCGACCATCGCGCCTCGCTGGAGCCCCATGAACTGCACGCCATGGTGGAAGGCATCCGCCAGGTGGAACAGGCCCTCGGCGACGGCAAGAAGCACGTGGCGGACAGCGAGCGGAAGAACCGCGCCATCGCACGCAAATCCCTGGTGGCCGCCCGCCCCATCCACGCCGGCGAGGTCTTCAGCGAAGACAACCTCACCGCCAAACGGCCCGGCGACGGCCTCGCCCCCGCGCACTACTGGACCCTGCTGGGCCACCCGGCGAGGCGCGACTACAACACCGACGAGGCCATCGACGAGGAAGAGCTGCCATGACATCAAACACCCACCCTGTAGGAGCGCCTTCAGGCGCGACAGCCGCACCACAACGATCGCGCCTGAAGGCGCTCCAAAAAGGGGAGATAAAGTAAGCCGTGGCAAACCCGACAACAACCTCCCCCCCCCTGATCCTGCTCGGCGCCGGCGGCCACGCCACCGTGCTGACGGAGATCCTGCAACAGGCCGGCGAGCCCCTGCTCGGCCTGTGCGCGCCGCGACCACCGGCGCCCGGCCTGCTCGCCGCCCTGGCCTATCTGGGCGACGACGCGGCCGCCGAACGGCACGCCCCGGATGCCGTGCAAATGATCAACGGCCTCGGCTCCAGCGCCGCGGCCACGGCGCGGGCCGAGATCTTCCGCCGCTTCCGCAAGGCCGGCTACCGCTTCGCCGACGTGCGCCACCCCTCGGCCATCGTCAGCCCCAGCGCGCGCACCGGCGCGGGCCTGCAGGCGCTGGCCGGCTGCCTGATCAACAGCGAGGCCCGCCTCGGCGACAACGTGCTGATCAACAGCCACGCCGTGGTCGAACACCACTGCGACATCGGCGACCACTGCCACGTCGCCAGCGGCGCCGTGCTCTGCGGTGGCTGCCAACTGGAGGCGGGGGTGCACGTGGGCGCCGGGGCGGTGGTGAAACAGGGCGTGCACATCGGCGCCGGCGCGGTGATCGCCGCCGGCGCGGTGGTCATCGCCGACGCACCGCCGCACAGCCTGGTGGCCGGGGTGCCGGCACGTATCAAGCGGGAGAACATCTGATGGATCCGCGCGAGGTGCTGGTGGTGATCCCCGCCCGCGGCGGCTCGAAGGGGCTGCCGGGCAAGAACATCAAGCCGCTGGGCGGCCTGTCCCTGCTGGGTTGGAGCGCCGAGGCCCTGCGCCGGAGCGGCCTGCGCGAGGCCCGCTGCCTGCTCAGCACCGACGACGCGGCCATCGCCGAGGCCGGCCGCGCCTGCGGCCTGGCGGCGCCCTTCCTGCGCCCGGCGGCCATCGCCGGCGACACCGCCTCCTCCGTGGACGTGGTCCTGCACGCCCTGGACTGGCTGGCCGAGACGCACGGCGAACACCCGCCCTGGGTACTGCTGCTGCAACCCACCTCGCCCTTCCGCCCGCCTGAGGCCATCGACCGGGCCTGGGACATGTTGAGCGACGATCCCACGCTGGACGCCGTGATCGGCGTCAAAGCCATCCACCGCAGTCCCGGCAGCCTGTTCCTGCCCGACGCCCGGGGCCGCCTGCGCCCGCTGGGCGACGACGGCATCACCCGCCGCCAGGACAGCCCCGGCCTGCTTACCCCCAACGGCGCCCTCTACCTGGTACGCAGCGCCGTGCTGCGCGCCGGCGGCAACTTCTTTCCGCCCGCCACCGCCCCCCTGCCCATGGACACCATCGCCAGCCTCGACATCGACGACACCACCGACTGGGCCATGGCCGAGGCCCTGCAGGGCCTGAGCTGGCGGGCTGAGACCTAAGCAGCATATTTTTTCACCACAGAGACACAGAGAACACAGAGAAAACCTAAAAAGAACATCTTGTGACACCGCTCCGCGCCGTCTCAAACCAGCCAAGGTAGGGTGGGCGCCGCCCACCATAGCGTTTGGCTACACCGAAAACGGTGGGCAATGCCCACCCTACGCAACTGAGCTGACGGACTGAGACCTGAGCAGCATATTTTTTCACCACAGAGACCCAGAGAACACAGAGAAAACCTAAAAAGAACATCTTGTGACACCGCTCCGCGGTGTCACACAGCCCGTGGCGCTCCGCGCCACCTCAATCAAGGCAAGCAGACCGGCACCACCGCTCTCCGACACCACCCGATGGCACCCAACTTGCATATTTCCGCCACAACGACACCAACAACGATTCCTTGACGCCGGTAAACGCAAGCCCGTGAACGACTGGAAACCCATTGCCGTACCCTCCACCACCCCCATGAAGACGGTGCTCGAGGTCATCGACCGCGGCCGCATGCAGATCGCCCTGGTGGTGGACGATGGCTGCCACCTCTGCGGCACCGTCACCGATGGCGACATCCGCCGCGCCCTGCTGCGCGGCGAGGGCCTGGACACGCCGGTGGAAAAATTCATGAACGACACCCCCGTCACCGGCCTGGTCAGCGAGGACGAACTGCTCTGGCAGCGCACCATGCAACGCCACAGCCTCGGCCACCTGCCGCTGCTCGACGCCAGGGGCTGCATCGTCGGCCTCACCCGCTTTCAGCCGCCGCAGGAACCACGCCACGACAACGCCGTGGTGCTGATGGTCGGCGGCCTGGGCTCGCGCCTGCGGCCGCTGACCCAGGCCCGTCCCAAGCCCCTGTTGCAGGTGGGCTCCAAACCCATCCTCGAGACCATCGTCGAGAACTTCGCCAGTCACGGCTTTCACCGCCTCTATCTGTGCATCAACTACAAGGGCGAGATGATCCGCGAACACTTCGGCGACGGCAGCCGGTGGGGGGTGGAAATCACCTATGTGGAGGAGAAGGAACGCATGGGCACCGCCGGCGCCCTCAGCCTGCTGCCGGAGCGCCCGGACGCGCCCTTCTTCGTCATGAACGGCGACCTGCTCACCCAGGTGGACTTCGTGCGCCTGCTGCGCTTCCACCAGAAACAGGCGGCCGCGGCCACCCTCTGCGTGCGCGAATACGCCCACCAGATCCCCTACGGGGTGGTGGACCTGGACGGCCACACGGTCACCGGCATGCTGGAAAAACCCAGCCACCGCGTACACGTCAATGCCGGCATCTACATGCTCAACCCGGAGGCCCTGGCACTGATCCCGCACGGCCGCTACCTGGATATGCCGGACCTGATCAACCGCATGCTCGAACAGGACATGCCCGTGGGCAGCTTTCCCATACACGAATACTGGATCGACATCGGCCAGATGCAGGAATTCCAGCAGGCCCACGAAGACTACGAAGAGAAGTTCCCGGCCTGACCGCACCTTGAAAACAAACCCGACGAGACGAGAAAAACAGGGATGAACATGCCGTGCCCCCACCCCGCAGAGGCCGCCCAGGCGGCACACGCCGCCAGTGCGCCTGACGGCAACCTCTATTTCTTCGACTATCGACAGGCCCGCCAGGCCGCCGCCCAGCGCAGGCAGGTGCCCACCACCCACCCCAGCATCACCGCGCTGCAGGTCTGCTTCTACGACGGCCCGCCGCAGTCGGACGCCCTGGAAAACATGGTCAGCCTGCCCTTCGAACAGATCGAGCAGCGCCTCCTCGACCTGCCCTATCAGCTGCCAAACCAGATCATCTTCCCGGACGGCACCCCCGGCCAGTTCATCGCCGAGATCGGCCGGGTATTCGAGCAAGCGCTGTTGAATATCGTCCAGCGGCGCAAGCTGCTCGCGGCCCGGATCCGCCAGCAGCTGAAAAACCAGCGTCCCGGATTCGACAGAAGCGCACCGCTGCGCATCCTGCTCAAATCGAGCCGGCTGACCACCGTGATGCAACACTGCTCCAGCCAGCTGGCCCAGGCCCTGGAAAAGCAGGGCCATGAAGTGCTCCTGTGCATGGAGGAGAACGACATGCAGCTGCTCGACAGCTACCTGCACCTCAAGGCCCAGGCGGCCTTCAACCCGCATGTGGTGTTCAACATCAACAGCCTGGACACCCAGCACCTGCACCCGGACGTGTTCTACTTTTCCTGGTGGCAGGACCCCATGCCCGCCATCAGTTGTGGCATTGCCCTGCCCTGGCGGGAGCGCGACATCACGCTCTCCCTGACGCGGAATTTCGATGACTACCTGCGGCGCTGCAGCTGCCCCGAGATCCGGCGCCAGCACTTCTGCATCGACACCGAGGTCTTCAATACCCGCCACGACGTGAAACGGGAAAACAAGATCGTCTTCGTCGGTTCCTCCTACCGCGCCCGACTGCGGGAAAACCCCGGCGAGCGGGGCGCCCTGCGGGATATCGTCGCGCGCATGGAGGCCGGCGAGCCCGTCGACGAGGCCTTCCTGCGGCCGCTGAGCCGACGCTGGGGGCTCGAATACCACCGGGTCTACTGGGATCTGTTCCACTACGCGGTACGCGATGTCACCTTGCAGTGGCTGTGCCGCGAGGCGCCCATCCCCGTCGAAGTCTACGGCCGCGGCTGGCAGGACGACCCGCAGATACGTCCCCACTTCCGCGGTGAACTGCCGCACGGCGAGGCCGTGGCGCGCGCCTACAACTCGGCCCGCTACGCCTTCATCTGCCACCCCTTCGAGATCAATTCCCAGCGCCTGGTGGAGGCCGCCGCCTGTGGCAGCGTGCCGGTGGTGTTCGACTGCCGCCACATCGCCGAACCGCCGCACTGGGATGAATACTGCCGTTTCTTCCGCACCGCCGCGCAGCTGCGCGACTGTCTGCGCGAGGGCAATGCGCCGGATCCGACCGCCATCGCCCGCTCATCAAGCTACGACCAACTGGCGGATTTTGTCACCCGCAGCGTCCACGAACGGTTGGGCTGGGCCCTGCCGGCGTAAACAAAACGGAAAAAAGATGTCTGGCGCACAGACGCGCGCAATCGGTGATTTTTACAACTCAGGAAGGGAGAAAACGGGCCGGATGCGCCGTGTTCGATACAAGAAATGAGAATGGCGGAGAGGGTGGGATTCGAACCCACGGAAGGTTGCCCTTCAACGGTTTTCAAGACCGCCGCTTTCGACCACTCAGCCACCTCTCCGGTCATTTCCGCCCGCCTGATACGGCCTTGAAAGCAGCCAGCGCCGGCACAATACCGATAGAAATACTATACAACAGGCGAACGGGCGGCCATGATACTCGAACCCCGCACCGAAAAGCCAACCGTTGTGGGCCGGTTTGACCCCCGCAACAGGCGGAACTTATACTTCGAACCCTGTCTAATGTACATTGTAGATGCCCGACATGTTGTCGAAAACACCACACAAAACGGAGATCATTGACCCATGAACCAGTATTCCAATGCTGTCACCAGTATCCCGGCCTCAGCACTGGCAACCAACAAGCTGATCCGCAACAGCTACCTGTTGTTGTCGATGACCTTGCTGTTCAGTGGCGCAGCGGCTGCCGTCGGCGTGTTCATGCACGTCTCTCAGGGCGTTGCCCTCATTAGCAACATCGCCGCCATTGCCCTGCTGTGGTTCGTACTGCCGCGCACGGCCAATTCCGCCATGGGCATTCCCGTGCTGTTTGGCATCACCGGCCTGTTCGGCCTGGGCCTCGGCCCGCTCCTGAACCACTATCTTTCGGTCAACCCCAGCATCGTCATGACTGCTCTGGGCGGCACCGGCGCCATCTTCCTCGGCCTGTCCGCCTATGCGCTGACCACCCGCAAGGACTTCAGCTTCCTGGCCGGCTTCCTGATGGTCGGTCTGTTCGTGGTCATCGGCGCCGCGCTGCTGAACATCTTCCTCGCCATCCCAGCGCTGTTCCTGGCCGTGAACGTGGCCGTGATCATGATCATGAGCGGTTTCATCCTGTTCCAGACCTCGTCCATGATCAACGGTGGCGAGACCAACTACATCATGGCGACGGCAGGCCTGTTCCTGTCCATCCTCAACCTGTTCACCGCGCTGCTGCAGCTGCTGGGCGCCTTCAACAACAACGACTGATACGCCGCCGAGAGGCCACGGCGAAAAGCCCCGTTTGTTCGGGGCTTTTTGCTTTTCAGACAACACGAAAGGTAATTTATGGATTGGCTAAAAATAGGCTCGGCGCTGTTTCTCATCGCCATGCTGGTATTTCTTTTTCCGCGCATGCGGCATGCCGTCAAGCATGCGCCCAAGGGCAGCAATCAGGACTGGCTGAGCTTCGTGGCGATCATCGCCGTGGTCGGCCTGTTCGTCATGCTGCTGATCATGATGGTTTGACCCCCAACACATCCCGCACCACCGGGCGGATCTTCTCTGCCATTTCCGGCGCCTCGATGTCCATCACCTGCTCCACCACCCATTTGTCATCGCTGGAGGCCATCACCTCCGCCACCTTCTGCCCCAGATAGCGATTGAAGTCGTAGCCGGGACCGGTCTCGTCAAAGCCGCATTCCGCGTAATTGCCCAGTCGGTCATTGAGACGGTCGATGAAATCTCCACGATAATCTCCGGGACCCAGCAGATCGGTCTTGTTGGCGACGAGGGTTTCCACCAGCTGCGCGGCAATGCCATTGATCAACGGGCCACGCCTCTCCTCGGCCAGCTTGCCGTAGATCATGCGGTCGATGATGTGCAGCAGATACACGGAAAATTCCGCAATCACGTCGATGGCCTGGCGATCCTCGGGAAAGGAAAAACCCTCCTTTTCCATGTGCAGAAAACTGTCCTTGGCCAGTTTCCAGATATTGATCGCCGCGGCGCTCGACAGGCTGTCCAGCGTCTTCGGCCTGGCCGAGCCCTGCCGGTTCCGCGCCGAGCGCTCCGATCGGTGCCAGCGTGTCCTGAGTCGTACGGCCATGATGTTCCCCCGAGAGATGACGACCAAGCCACCATTGTAGCCCGCCTCATCATCAGGGGAATATCAACATCGGAATAGACATTCCCACAGCGTTTGCACGTTTGCACTCTCTTTCCCACTGGCTACACTGACGGCAAGGAGCGCCCATGTTCGATGCCCGCAAACTCGCCGCCAGTGTGCAGCGGAACTGCCACATTTCAGATGCCCGCTTCGCCGGCAACTACACCCTGTGCATCTTCCTGCTGAAGATGCGCGAATATTTTCGCTGGGAACAGGGCATCCCCCTCTCCCAGTCCCTGCCCAGGGCGGCCCTCGGCGAATGGCTCACGGCGCGCGAGGAGGAATGGAACAGGCTCGAAGCCGCAAGCTTCACCCCACTGCTCATCGACGGTGAGGAATTCGAGCCGTTCGCCGCCGAGGCCATCAACCAGCGCATCAATCCCCTCGGCTATGTCTACAGCGCCGGTTATGGCATCCACCAAAAGCCCTGTTTCTTCCTCGCCAGACTGGAACGGATCGAGCGCAGAAACGGCACCACCCTGTTCATCGCCAACGAAGAGATCGCGCGCGATCTCGCCGCGCCGCCGGCCATGCTGCAGGGCAGGAATATCTTCATTCGCCGGGAATCGCTGCGCCGTTTCATCTGGGAAAAGATCGAGGAACTGGGGCAAGGAACACCGGCGGAAACCCCCATGGCCCGCGCGCTTGCCTGCCATGAAGGCCAGGATATCGAGATCATCCTGGACAGAATGACCGAAAACGAGGTCGAAACACTGATCCTGCACGAAACCGGGGAAGACAGGGTGCATGACCTGCTGGGTGACGACTGGGAACGACTGCTGCTGTCCCTGCCCCGCTCACGCAGTGAATTCCTGTTGCGCGCCGTGCGCGACAACCTCGCCGACTGCCTTTCCACACTGCCCGCATTGATGGAAAGAAACAATGTCGCCGCCCTGCATTTCTATTTCGCCAATTTCACGGGTATGCGCAAAGAGATATTCCCAGCAGCCCTCGATGCCTATCATCATTGGTTGGCATCGGGCAGTCTTGTGCACCTGCATTCCGCCTGCGAAGCCGGCCAGCGACACTGGCGGGAGGTCGCGGAAAAAATACTGCGGGCCTTTCGCTCATCCACCAGGCAGCTGGCGGCGGATATCGGAAGACTCTGCCAACCGTTGTAGTGGGCATCAGCAAACGCCCACACCCAGGAGAGAATATGGACGACCACGACATGGCCCTGCAAAGCGGCATTTCCGCCTTTGAGGCAAAGGACTTCACCCTGGCCCTGCGCCTGCTGTCGCCCCTCGCCGACGAAGGCAACAGTGAAGCCCAGTATCGCCTTGCAATGATGTTCCACAATGGCCTGGGGCGGGTGCAAGACGACAAGGCAGGCTTCAAGTGGATGTGCGCGGCGGCCGAGCAAGGCCACGCCTTTGCCCAGCACGGTCTGGGGGTCATGTACCTCTACGGCGAATGCACGGAGAAAGACGAATCAAAGGCCGCTGAGTGGTTCCGCCGCGCCGCCGAACAGGGGCTTCCCGGCGCAAGGATGACACTGGGCATGCTGTACGAAAATGGCCAGGGCGTGGAAAAAGATGAAGAACAGGCGCGTCACTGGTACAGGCTTGCGGAAGAAAGCAGCTAGAAACCGCCTAACATCTAATAGCCGGACATGAAAAACGGGCCTGCCGGCCCGTTTTTCATTGCAGATCCTTGCCGGAAATCACTTGCCGGCCCAGGCCTCGAAGTTTGCATCGTTCTTGGCCTCGCCGTCACTGTAGCCGGCTTCATAGGCTTCATTGACACGCTGCTCTTCGCGCTTGGGGTTCTGTAGATAACCACTTGCCCAACCCACGACGTAATCACGAGAAACATTGGCCTTTTCCATTTTGTCGATGGCTGCGTAGTATTCTTCATTCATGGAACGGTTCTCCCAGTCAGGTTCATCGGTTTTTTTCAGCCAACGCCACGGCCAACACCCGTCAGCGAAGGCTGTTGCCTGAACCCGCAGGCTCAGGTATTACAGTAAATTAGCTGATGCTTATAGTAACTAATCCACATCAGATTTCAATTTATTTATCCCGCGTTTAACTTATTATTTTTATTAATAACCTTATTTCCATTTCCTATCGCCAACAACCGAAAAACGCCCCGTCGTCCCGGCTCCCTTTGGCCGCCACGATAATCTGCTAAAGTACGATTTCTCAGAAACGGACCACCACGGAAAAAGAAAAACATGCTGCTGAAGATCGCCGATGTGCTTGATGCCGAAAAACTCGCCAATATCCGTACCATGCTGGAGAAAGTAACCTTTATCGACGGCCAGCACAGCGCCGGGCAGGCCGCGCGGCGGGTGAAGAACAATCTGGAGATGCAACAGCAGGGACAGCAGGCGGAATACCTCGATCACCTGCTCATGGGCAGCCTGGCCGAGCACCCCGACTTCCGCAGCGGCGCCCTGCCCTATCGCGTCGCCCAGCCCGTGTTTGCCCGCTATACCCAGGGCATGCACTACGGCGATCATGTCGATGACCCCATCATGGGCAACGGCCCGGCCAAGTTTCGCACCGACGTCTCGGTGACGGTGTTCCTCAATGAGCCGGATGACTATGAGGGCGGTGAACTGGTCATCAACACCACCTTCGGCCCCCAGCGGATCAAGCTGCCCGCCGGCCATGCGGTGATGTATCCGTCCACCAGCGTGCATCACGTGGCCGAGGTGACGGGCGGCGAGCGTCTCGCCGCCATCGTCTGGCTGCAGAGTATGGTGCGTGATCCGGGCCAGCGTGAACTGCTCTACCAGCTGGATCAGGCCCGCAACGTGCTGCTGGCGGAACGCCCGGATGCCGAGGAAACCAAGCAGGTGGATCGTTCCTACGTCAACCTGATCCGCATGTGGAGCGAGGTCTGAGCCGGCGCGCAGAAAAGGGGCGTGTAACGCTATTTACACGCCATTTCGTTGGCCTGTCAGCAGCTGGCCGCGCCTCAATAACCGCCCTTGCGGCGTGATTCCGGCAGGCCGGCGATGCGCCCACCCTGCTTGCTGGGGTCTTTGGGAAACAACTCGTAGATGTCCTTCTGGCCAAGCTTCTCGTTCCACTTGGCCGACATGGCCTTGACGATGTTGCGCGTGTTGGGCTGATTCTGTGCATTGTTGAAATATTCGTCGCGCAGGTATTCGATCAGATCCCAGTGCTTCTGGGTCAGCTCGCCGATTTCTTCCATGCGGGCCATTTCCTCGGCCAGCTCCTTGCTCCAGTCATCCAGATTGACCAGGTATCCGGTGGCGGTGGTCTCGATGGTCTTGCCGTTGAATTCAATTGCCATTGCTTCCTCCTTTATTTGTTTTTTCGCTCTTAATCACCAAACAACCAATTGCAGTTAGTCTGTATTCAGGGTCTGAATGCCCTTGTGCGGAATGAACAGGCCGCAGCCCAGCAATCTGTGCGGCCCCAGGCCCTGCGCCTGTAGCCGCAGGGATTCGTCGTATTCCAGGTCGGCGACCATCAGACTGCGGGTCTGCACATGGCCTTCAGGCGTCTTGATGGCATGCAGGGTGCCGCACAGCAGTTTGCGGGGGCGGATCTCCAGCCGCCGCAGCTGCGCGGCCACCCAGTCCAGCATCTGCTCCTCGTTTTCGAGATCCCGGTCCGTGGCCTGGTGGCGCGCGAACAGCGTCGTCAGCACACTTAGCGGCCGTTGCGTGGCGCGCTTCAGCGTCAGCGGATAGCCGTCCACGTCCAGGGTCTTGCCCTGCAACGACAGGGCGTCCTCGATACGGTGTTTCGGCACCCGCAGGGTGAACCTGGTGCGCCGGGATAACTGCAACAAGTCATCCGGGCCTTGTGGCCGCATCCAGCCATTGCCCGACGCGGCGCCGTGAATGGTGTGGATGCCGGCGCTTGGCTCATCGGTCAGCCAGGGCAACTCGCGCTGCATGGCCTGCGCCAGGGCGTAGGCATGATCGACCGGCAGGCAGCGGCAATCGATGCCGAAGACGAGATCGACCACGGCATCACTCACCTCCGGTGGCTCGTTGCCCTTGTCCTCTTCCCAGTACATGGTGCGCTATCGGCCCGCCTATTGATCCGGCAAGGAGGCCCAGATGGCCTCGCGGTCGATCCACCAGTCTTCCTGCACCAGCACGTCGACGACATTGCGCAGACGCGGCAGGAACTTGGCCGGGTCCGTCAGCTCCAGCTTTTCCATCCAGAAGTCGAATTGCTCCTGCTTCTGCACGTCGCTGTGGCGGCGCGCCACGGTGCCCATCATGTGATTGGTGAACAGCATCAGGTTGTCGCGCTGCTTGCCTTCGGCGCGCAGGTCGACGATATAGTGCGCCACCGCGGCGGCCACCGCGGCGCCATCGGCCTCGGCGGGCGTCTCGTCGATGATGTGCTGCAGCATGGCCACGCTCAGTTCGGGATCGATGGGGAAGGTCACCGCCAGCCACACGCCCTGCCCGAGCGCCGCCAGCGACCAGGGCTGATCGGCCATGAACATGATGTTGCAGGCATGCACGGCACCCTCCCACTGCTCGGCGGCGACGAACGTATCGAAAGCCTCGCGGGCGGTATCGAAGGCGGCTTCGGTCTGCCGCAGGTCGATGAGGATTTCCGCGATGCGGTTCTGTATTTCGGCCTTCTGCGTGGGCGCGTAACCGGCGGGAAGCTCGATCAGTTCCTGTTCCGCCGCGGCCAGTTCCTGTCGCAGTCTTTCCTCGGAGACGACTTCTTCGTCACCGCTGTCGGCATCACGCATGCCGGCCCCTTCGTCGAGATATTTCATGTCAGTCTTCTTCTGTGCAGCCGTTGGTGGTACCCATTACCGAATACACACCGGCGAAGGCGCCTTCGACACGATCCTCCCAGTTGGCCGGGGTGTCAGGGTAATTGGGTTTGATGTCGATCTTGAGGTGAATCTCGCCCTGTCTGGCCTGTTCGCCAATCACGTGGACCAGATCCTCGAAGGACTCCAGACCCGGGTTCTGAATCAATAGTTCACTCAGGTAAATCATGTTTGCTCCAGTAAACGTCGTTTAGCTCACACGCTGATAAAAGCGCGCCCGGTACATCAGACGGCCCTGGCCGGCCGGCGCCTCGTCTTCAAAGGCGCTGCGGGTGTGCAGTACATTGTTGCAGATCACGCCCTGACCGGCGCTCAGCCGGTGACGGAAGATCATGGGTGAATCCTCCGCCAACAGGGCCTCCAGCGAGCGCACCGCGGCCTGGGTGTCGGCGTCACGTTTCCATGCGATGGAACGGGTGCGCGCGGTGTAGCGCATGTGCAGTTTGCCGCTGGCCGCATCCACGGTAAATACCGGGCCACTCTGCGCCGGACGAATCTCGACACCCTGTTCAACGTTGGCGGGGATGGTCATGGCGTCCGGCTGCATCAGGGCGGCGATGTGGCGTGGATTTTCGTCGCGCAGGCGGATGTAGGCGATCTCGTGATCCAGCAGGCGGTTTTCGCCCCCCCGCGCCGCCGGACGCGCACAGTGCAGCACCATGGCGAGCACCCGGTGCCGGGGCGAATTGTAGTAGCCGTCGGTGTGCCAGCTGATGGCATGATTGCTGTAGGGAATGTAGTCGTGCTGGCGGCGCTGCGCCGACACCTGCAGGGCCGAGATGCCATCGTCGTCGGCGTACATGTTGCAGTCCAGGTCGTGCAGACCAAGCTGCGCGCCCAGGTCGGTCAGCAGGGTCTTGTCCAGGGCTTCGTCGGGATGCGCCAGGGTGTAGACAGCCATGTTGGCGCGCTCGCAGGCCCGCAAAATCGCGGCACGCTCGGTATCGCTCAGGGCATGCGGGTTTTCGACTGGCACCACCAATTCATCCAGACGGACGGGAAAGTCCGCCAGCTTGCGCTCCCGCCAGGCGCCGTAGGCCTGCGTGGCGTCAAGATCGAAGGGACTGTTGTCTGTGTGCGCCATGGCGTCGTTTCCAGCGGTTGAGGTCAAGCGACCCATGCTCCATACCCGATCTGCCACCCCTCCCCAAACGGGGGATTTACACATTCAAGCATTAGCATATAATCATATTTGCAATATCCAACATAACAGAGATTCAGCGACTGGCAACACCACATCAGGGATATACGAAGCTGCTCCAGTGGTCATGTAGCAGGGGCAGTCGCCGGCGTCCAGCGCGATTCGTCAATCCGATACCTGAATCCGCAGGCTCAGGTATCACCTAAGGGATAGCCCCGCTGCGGCGACCCCCTCCCCTTTGACCAATTGCGCCATGACGCGGGTCACATAGACTTCAATCAGTCAAAGGCTGACCATTTGTATGGCTTCCCGCGAAGTCCAGAAAAACAAGAATGGTCCGATGTTATGCCAGAAGGGCTAGACGCGATTTCAAAACCAGGAGAAACGGGCAATGGCCGAGCAAACACCCAAGAACCCCGAGAAGCACAGTACTTACCTCCCCAAGGAGAAGCATTCCAGCAAGCCGCTGCATGACACCCCCATGCTGGACGAGCTGGAATCCGGCCCCTGGCCGAGCTTTGTCACCGGCCTGAAACGTCTCGCCATGGACAACAACATGATGGTGGACCTGCTGGGTCAGCTGGAGCATTCCTACGAGACCCGCCTGGGTTACTGGAAGGGTGGCACGGTCTCCGTTCTGGGTTATGGCGGCGGCATCATCCCCCGCTTCACCGAGCTGATGGACGAAGAGGGCAAGCCCCTGTTCCCCGAGGCCAAGGAATTCCACACCGTGCGCGTGCAGCCGCCCGCCGGCAACCACTACACCACCGCCATGCTGCGTCAACTGTCCGAGTCCTGGAACAAGTACGGTTCCGGCCTCATCGCCTTCCACGGCCAGACCGGCAACATCATGTTCATCGGCACCACCTCTGAAAAGACCCAGCCCTTCTTCGACGAGATCAACAGCTACGGCTGGGATCTCGGCGGCGCGGGTCCCTGCGTGCGCACCGGCATGTCCTGCGTGGGCGCCGCCCGCTGCGAACAGTCCTGTGCCAACGAACAGAAGATCCACCGCCTGCTGGTCAACAACTTCCTCGACGACATGCACCGCCCGGCCCTGCCCTACAAGTTCAAGTTCAAGGTATCGGGCTGTCCCAACGACTGCATGAACTCCATCCAGCGTTCCGACTTCGCCGTCATCGGCACCTGGCGCGACGACATGCAGGTAGACCAGGAAGAAGTGAAGAAATTCGTCGCCGACAAGGGCCGCGACTACGTGGTCGAAAACGTCGTCAACCTCTGCCCCACCAACGCCCTGAGCCTCAACGAAGACGACACCCTCAACGTCGACAACCGCAACTGTGTGCGCTGCATGCACTGCATCAACGTCATGACCAAGGCGCTGTCACCGGGCAACGACAAGGGCGTCACCATCCTCCTCGGCGGCAAACGCACGCTGAAGATCGGCGACCTGATGGGCACCGTCATCGTCCCCTTCATGAAGCTGGAGACCGAAGAGGACTACGAGCGCATCGTCGAACTGGCCGAGGAGATCATCGATTTCTGGGCCGAGAACGCCCTGGAGCACGAGCGCGTCGGCGAGACCATCGACCGCATCGGCCTGGTCAACTTCCTCGAGGGCATCGATCTCGACGTTGATCCGCACATGATCAGCGAGACGCGCCAGAGCAGCTACATCCGCATGGACAAGTGGGACGAAGAAGCCGAGAAGTGGAAACAGCGTCAGGCCGCGGGCTGACCCGCCACTCCTGGACACAGGCACCCCACCGAACACAGATTCGACAAAATTATTGGAGGTTAACCCGATGAGCGAGCAACCGAAATTCCCCATCGAGAGCGGTGTACCGGATCCCTTCCAGTACATGCACCCGATCTACATCAAGAACTTCGGCAACTGGAAGTATCACGAACGTCCCCGTCCCGGCGTGCTGCATCACGTCGCCAAGAGCGGTGACGAGGTATGGACCGTACGCGTCGGCACCCAGCGCCAGCTCGGCCCCTACGAGATCAACCTGCTGTGCGACATCATCGACAAGTACGCCGATGGCTACGTGCGCTTCACCATCCGTTCCAACATGGAGGTCAGCGTCACCGACGAGGCCAAGGTCGAGCCGCTGATCCAGGCCTTCGAGGACGCCGGCTACCCGGTGGGCGGCACCGGTCCCTCGGTGACCATGATTTCCCACACCCAGGGCTGGTTGCACTGCGACATCCCCGGTACCGACGCCTCCGGCGTGGTCAAGGCGCTGATGGACGAGCTGCACGACGAATTCACCGCCGAGCAGATGCCCAACCGCGTGCACATCACCACCTCCTGCTGCCAGATCAACTGTGGCGGCCAGGGCGACATCGCCATCAACGTGCAGCACACCAAGCCACCGAAGATCAATCACGACCTGGTGGCCAACGTCTGCGAGCGTCCCTCCGTGGTGGCCCGCTGCCCGGTCGCCGCCATCCGCCCGGCGATGGTCAACGGCAAGCCCTCACTGGAAGTCGACGAAAAGAAATGCATCTGCTGCGGCGCCTGCTTCCCGCCCTGCCCACCCATGCAGATCAACGATCCTGACCACTCCAAGCTGGCCATCTGGATCGGCGGCAAGCACTCCAACGCCCGCAGCAAGCCCATGTTCCACAAGCTGGTGGTGGCCGGCGTGCCCAACAACCCGCCGCGCTGGCCCGAGGTATCCGAGATCGTCAAGAAGATCCTCTCGGTCTACAAGGACGACGCCAAGGATTGGGAGCGCATCGGCGACTGGGTCGAGCGCATCGGCTGGCCACGCTTCTTCGAGCTGACCGACCTGCCGTTCACCAAGTTCCACGTCGAAAACTGGCGCGGCGGCCGTCATGCCCTCAACGCCTCGGCGCACATCCGTTTCTAAGGCCGGGGGATACGCATGAAATTTTCGATTCTGGTCAGTGAAGGGCCCTACACGCACGAAGCGGCGGACACGGCCTACAACTTCACCAAGGCCGCGCTGGAGAAGGGACACGAGATCTATCGCATCTTTTTCTACCACGACGGCGTCAACAACGGCACCCGCCTGACCACCCCGCCGCAGGACGACCGCAACATCGTCAACCGCTGGTCGGAGCTGGCGCAGGCGCACGAACTCGACCTGGTGCTGTGTGTCGCCGCGGCCCAGCGCCGCGGCATCGCCGACGCCGACGAGGCCAAGCGCAACGGCAAGGACGCCGACAACATCGCGCCGGGCTTCCGCATCTCCGGTCTCGGCCAGCTGATCGAGGCCGGCATCGAGTCCGACCGTCTCATCACCTTCGGCGATTAAGGGGAGCGCTATGTCAAAACGTTTTTTGTATGTCAACCGCAAGGCGCCCTACGGCACCATCTATGCCCTGGAATCGCTGGAAGTGGTACTGATCGGCGCCGCCTTCGAGCAGGACGTCAGCCTCGCCTTTCTCGATGATGGCGTGTTTCAGCTCGTCAAGGGCCAGCAGACCGACGAACTGGGCGTGAAGAACTTCTCCCCCACCTACAAGGCGCTGGGCGACTACGACGTCAACAAGATCTACGTCGAAAAGGAATCCCTGGAAGCCCGCGGCCTGAGCCTCGACGACCTGCTTCCCCTCACCTACGAGGATGAAGACGACGACTGGGCCGAGAAAGATTCCATCAAGCTCGTCAGCGCCGCCGAGCTGGCCGAAATCATGGAAGCCCAGGACGTGGTCCTGAGCTTCTGAGGGAGATAAAAAATGCTGCACACCGTCAACAAATCACCCCTCGAGCGCAATGCGCTGGAATCCTGCCTCAAGCATGCCGTGAAAGGCAGCGCCGTGCTTCTCATCGAAGACGGCGTCTATGGCGCCATGAAGGGAACCGTGAAGTCCTCCATGGTGGAAGACGCAATGAAGGATATTTCCTTCTATGTGATCAGGCCCGACCTCAAGGCGCGTGGCATCGATGAAAGCCGGGTCATCGACGGCATCGAGATCATCGACTACCACGGCTTCGTGGACCTCGCGGCCAAATACGACAAGACCCAATCCTGGCTCTGATTTTTCAGCCAGATTCATTTCCACAAACAGTCAATATAGACACATACAGGAGAGATCCCCATGGCCCTGGAAGTAAATGGAAAGAGCATCGCCGTCGACGAAGAAGGCTACCTCGAGAATCGTGATGACTGGAACATGGACATCGCCAAGGCAATCGCCAAGGAAGAAGGTCTGGACATGACCGACGCCCACTGGGAAGTGGTCAACTTCCTGCGCGAATACTATGACGAGTACCAGATCGCCCCCGCCGTTCGCGTGCTGACCAAGTCCATCGGCAAAAAGCTGGGCAAGGACAAGGGTAACAGCAAGTATCTGTACGAACTGTTCCCCTACGGTCCCGCCAAGCAGGCCTGCAAGATCGCCGGCCTGCCCAAGCCGACCGGCTGCGTCTGATTCACCTCAGACCCTTTACGGCCCGCCTGTGGGCGGGCTGACCAAATTCCTCTGCACGCGCCGGTGCATCACCACCGGCGCGTCAGGACAACGCTGGCTTACAACGCTCAAGGTCAACCGATGATTCTTTCAGTGGTTTTCGCCCTATTGTTCTATGCCGCCACGATCCTGCTGGTGGTCGGAGTGGCGCGCAAGATCGCGGTCTATGCGCGCACCCCCGCGCCACTGAAAATTCCCGTCGCCCCGGCCCCCCTGACCAGGGCCGGCGTGGTCTGGCGCATGACCAAGGAAATCACCGTATTCCGCAGCCTGTTCTTTTCCAACAAGTGGATCTGGCTGTTCGGCTGGATGTTCCATGTCGCCCTGGCCTTGGTGCTGGCCCGCCACCTGCGGTATTTCACCGAGCCCGTGTGGGGCTGGGTGGCGCTGATCCAGCCGTTCGGCAAATACGCCGCCTTCGCCATGATCGCCGGCCTCGCCGGCCTCTGGGCGCGCCGCTTCCTGGTCGACCGCGTACGCTACATCACCAGCCTTTCCGACCACCTGATGCTGGCCCTGCTGATGGCCATCGCCCTCAGCGGCCTGGGCATCAAGTATCTGTCACACACGGACATCGTCGACATCAAGGCCTACATGCTGGGCCTGATGTACTTCGACTGGCAGCCACTGCCCGCCGACGGTTTCGTGCTGCTGCACTTCAGCCTGGTCATCACCCTGATGGTGGTGTTCCCGATCAGCAAGCTGCTGCACGCACCCGGCATGTTCTTCGCCCCCACCCGCACCCAGGTCGACGATGCGCGTGAGGTTCGTCACACCGCAGGCTGGACTGCCGAGTAACAACACGAGGTCTTACGACGTGGCAAAGGCAACCTTCGACACTCCGGAACTGAAACCGCACCAGGAAGTGGTGGACCTCCCGACCGTCAAACCCGGGACGATGCATCACCTCAAGACCTTCCCGGCCAAGCCGGTTCACAACGAGAGCATCGGCTACCCCGGCGAGCTGGTCGACGACTGGCAGGACAAGGCCGTGCAACGCCTCGGCGAACTGGTGGAGGGTTCCAAGGCCCTGCGCGTGTTTCTCGATACCTGCGTCAAGTGCGGCGCCTGTACCGACAAGTGCCATTATTTCCTCGGCACCCAGGACCCCAACAACATGCCGGTGGCGCGCCAGGATCTGCTGCGCAGCGTCTACCGTCGTTATTTCACCTTTGCCGGAAAACACTTCCCCAAACTGGTCGGCGCCAAGGATTTCGACAAGCCGATGCTGGACGACTGGTACAACTACTTCCACCAGTGTTCCCAGTGCCGCCGCTGCTCCGTGTTCTGCCCCTACGGCATCGACACCGCCGAAATCTCCATGGCCGCGCGCGAGGTCATGGACTCCATCGGCGTCGGCCAGAAATATTGCAATGAAATCCTCGGCAAGGTGCACAAGGTGGGCAACAACCTCGGCCTGCCGGAGCCGGCGCTGGTCGACACCCTGGAGGGCCTGGAAGAAGACGTCGAAGAAGACACCGGCGTGCTGGTGCGCTTCCCGGTGGACCAGAAGGGCGCCGACGTGCTGCTGATCACGCCCTCGGCCGACTTCTTCGCCGAGCCGCACATCGATGGCCTGATCGGCTACGGCAAGGTGTTTCACCAGGCCGGCATCAGCTGGACGCTGAGTTCCTACGCCTCCGAGGCCGCCAACTTCTCCATGTTCATCGGCAGCGCCGACAACTTAAAAAAGACCGCCATGCGCATCCGCGAGGCCGCCCTCGAACTGGGCGTCAAGCGCATCATCGTCGGCGAATGCGGCCATGCCTGGCGCGTGGCCTACAGCTTCTGGAACACCCTGATCGGACCCTTCGACTTCCTCGATCCCAAATACCCCGTGCCGCAGCACATCGTCGAGTTCACCTACGACCTGATCCAGCGCGGCGCCCTCGAGCTGGACAAGGAAGCCAACGATCACCGCCGCATCACCTTCCACGATTCCTGCAACGTGGCGCGCGCCTCGCGCATGGGCAACATCCCCGGCGGACAGTTCATCCTGCCGCGCGAGGTGATCAAGGCAGCGGCCAACAACTTCTTCGACATGGCCCCCGACACCATCCACGAAAAGACCTTCTGCTGTGGTGGCGGTGGTGGCCTGCTCACGGACGACCTGATGGAACTGCGGGTCAAGGGCGCGATGCCGCGCATGCAGGCCCTGAAGCAGGTGGTGGAGGAAAACGACGTCAACACCCTGGTGGCCATCTGCGCCATCTGCAAGACGCAGTTCGCCAAGGTGTTGCCCTACTACCAGTTCGATAGCCACATGATTACCAGCCTGCACGAAGTGGTTGGCGACGCCATCCAGTTGGGCGCAAAGGAATAACGATTTAAAACCGACAGCAGCGACCGCAGGCTGGGCGATGACCGCCCTGCGGTCTAACGATCAAACGAGAACAACTGAATTAGAAACTGACGCACCAGTGGATTAGGAGACTGACACGATGGCAACGCCGGCAGATGAAGTGAAACAAGAACACACCTTCCGCAAATTCAAGGATGGCGACAACAAGCATCGCCCCTGGGCGCAGCAGATCTTTACCGCCGACACCAGTCACAAGTGCCCCACCTACCTGCTGCAGACCCCACCCTGTCAGGGCAGCTGTCCGGCCGGCGAGGACATCCGCGGCTGGCTGGACATCGTGCGCGGCATGGAAAAACCCGCCGAAGGCATGGACTGGCGCGAATACGCCTTCCGCCGCTCCACCGACGCCAACCCCTTCCCCTCGGTAATGGGCCGCGTCTGCCCCGCGCCCTGCGAGGAAGGCTGCAACCGCAATGAAGTGGAAGACTTCGTCGGCATCAACGCCGTCGAGCAGTTCATCGGCGACACCGCGCTGAAAAACGGCTACAGCTTCGAGCCCGGCCCCGACACCGGCAAGAAGGTCGCCATCATCGGCGGCGGTCCCTGCGGCCTGTCCGCGGCCTACCAGCTGCGCCGCATGGGCCACGCCTGCACCGTGTTCGACGACCACGAAGACCTCGGCGGCATGATGATGTATGGCATCCCCGGCTACCGCACCCCGCGCGACGTGCTGCACGGCGAGATGAACCGCATCATCAACATGGGCGTCGAGACCCGTCTCAACACCCGCGTCGGCCGCGACGTCAGCCTGGAAGAACTGGAGAAGGACTTCGACGCCATCCTCTTCGCCATCGGCGCGCAGAACGGCCGCAGCCTGCCCATCCCCCATTTCGACGAGGCCGCCAACTGCCTGTCCGGCATCGCCTTCCTCGAATCCTTCAACCGCGGCCACCTCAAGGCCGTGGCCGGCAAGGTGCTGGTGATCGGCGGTGGCGACACCTCCATCGACGTCGCCTCCGTGGCCCGACGTCTGGGCATGGTCGAGGGCATCAGCGACGAGGCCCGGGTCGAGAACGTCATCGCCAGCGGCAAGGAGCAGCCCCTGCCCGCCGACGCCAAGCACGTCCCGGTGGACGTCACCCTGCTGTCCCGCCACCCCATCGCCAACATGACCGCCTCCCAGCACGAGGTGGACGACGCCACCCGCGAGGGCATCGAGATCATCGGCTCCGTGGACCCCGTCGAGGTCATCATGGGCGACGACGGCCGCGCCAAGGCCCTGCGCGTGCGCAAGCTGAAGTGGGAGAACGGCAAGATGGAGCCCATCGAAGGCTCCGAGTACGAGATCGAGGCCGACATCATCGTCGCCGCCATCGGCCAGACCGGCCGCCTCGACGGCATGGAAGACCTGGCCAACGAACGCGGCCTGATCGACGCCGACAAGAACTTCCAGATGCCCAACAAGGAAGGCTATTTCGTCGCCGGCGACATCGTCCAGCCGCACCTGCTGACCACCGTCATCGGCCAGGCCTCGGTGGCCGCCGAGAGCATCGACCACTACCTCAAGCACCAGGATCTGGGCAACCGCCCCAAGGTGGACGTGCATCACTTCGACCTGCTGAAGAAGCTGCGCGAGCAGCACCTGGAGCCGGAGGAGTTCCAGCCCGAGGGCGACGAGCACACCCGCGGCATCGACCGCGGCCGTCGCGGCACCTCCGAGGCCGACTTCGCCATTCACAACTTCGAAGACCGCTCGGCCTATTCCATCGTCTCCGCCGACGAGCTGTTCCTCGGCCACTTCGAATACGAACCGCGCCACAAGCGCAAGGAAATCGTCCCCGACGCCAGCGAGGTGCTGGGCCACTTCGAGGAACGCGTGCTGCC
>Ga0256839_1001072_pt1 | contig 33884 bp, 34 predicted proteins | sample 354166metaG_FD_185968 | JGI IMG/M metagenome (GOLD analysis project Ga0256839, IMG submission 185968) | Hydrothermal vent microbial communities from Mid Atlantic Ridge, Atlantic Ocean - 354-166 | ecosystem: Environmental > Aquatic > Marine > Hydrothermal vents | place: Atlantic Ocean: Mid...
GCTGCCACCCACGGGTGTGGATAACCTGTGGAAAACCAACCTTCAGAGGACCGTACGCCTCCAATCGTTTCCACACGGACCCTCAGCCCGCACACTCATGTGCATTTTAACAAAACCACAACGTAATAAACCATTTGTAAACAAACATTTAAACAAAATGTCATATGTGGATAACTTGTGGAAAATCGGGGCCTTTGCTGCATGAACCCGCTGTGATCAAGCGACGTGGAAGTTTGGGGTTGTGTATAACCTGTGCATAACTGTACGCTGAAGCCCGTAAAAGCCGCCCCAGAGGCGGCGGTTGAAATTTTAGTCATCAATATGGAACGAACACCGGAGGCGGTCTGGGAAGCCTGTCTCGAAATTATTCGAGACAATGTAAATCGGCGGAGTTACAAGACCTGGTTTGAGCCAATCAAGCCAGTTAGCCTGAGTGAAGAGGGCGACCAGATCAAGCTGACGGTAGAACTGCCCAGCCGTTTCTACTACGAATGGCTGGAGGAGCATTATTATAGCTTACTTCGGAAGACCATCACGAAAGTGCTGGGCCCCAAGGGCCGCCTGTTTTACAAGATTGTTATTGAAAAAGAAGATCCAGAAAGTGGCTTCGAGGGCACCTCGGTCAATATGCCCGCTCATCCACCTGAAACGACGCCGCCCCCTCCTCGACGCCCTTCCCTGTCGCCACCACCCACAACCTCATCCTCTTCGGGTACGCCGGTGGACCTCACTGAGCAGGCGCCATCCGTCCCTGCCAACCCTTTTGCCATTCCAGGAATTATTCGTAAGATTCAAGTTGATAGCCAGTTAGATCCCAGGTACACCTTTGAGCGCTTTATTGAAGGAGACTGCAACCGTCTGGCACGTAGTGCAGCCCTTGCTATTGCCCAGCAACCTGGAACAACCAGCTTTAATCCTTTTCTGGTCTATGGAGGCGTAGGACTGGGCAAAACACACTTGATTCAAGCTATTGGCAACTATGCCCGCCAGCATCGCACGGCCGAGACGATCCGCTACGTCTCAAGCGAACAGTTTACCAACGAATTCGTGCAGGCTATCCAGCACAACCGAATCAACGAGTTTTCCACGTTTTACCGCCACATTGATCTATTAATCATTGATGATATTCAGTTCTTTGGTGGCAAAGAGAAAACGCAGGAAGTGTTTTTCCATATCTTCAATGCCCTGCATCAGGCCAACAAACAGATTGTTCTGTCAGCCGATCGGCCGCCTAAGGACATTCCTGGGATTGAGGAGCGCCTGATGTCGCGGTTTCAGTGGGGCCTGATGGCCGATGTTCAACCACCGGACCTGGAAACGCGCATTGCCATCTTGCGTCGTAAGGCAGAAGATGAAGGCATCGCGCTGGACGACGACGTGGTCGAATTCATTGCCCAGCATGTCAAGAGCAACTTCCGAGAGCTGGAAGGGGCCCTGCTTCGGCTGGTGGCACATGCCGCCTATCATCGCCGAGACATTGATCTTGAGTTAGCCCGTGAAGCGCTGCGTGACCTGATCAAAGAAAGCCGGGTAACCCTGACCATTGAACAGATTCAGCAACTTGTTTGCGAGTACTTTGGGATTGCGCCGGATCTGGTCCGTTCCAAGACGCGCAAGCGTGAGATCGTCCAGGCGCGCCAGGTGGCTATGTACTTCTGCAAGCAGTTTACGCAACACTCACTCAAATCCATCGGCCTGCACTTTGGCGGGCGGGATCACTCAACGGTCATCCATGCCTGCCAGAGCGTAGAAAACCTGATGGAAACCGATCCGAGGTTTCGGGAGATTATAGAAGCGTTGCGCCACAAAATTTCGCTGCATAGCCGCTGAGTCCTACGATATTTTGCTATATTCAGGCATTGTCCAAGCTTTCAAGGTTGAAGCTATGCGTTTTACCGTAACCAGTACGGAACTGCTAAAGGCCCTTACAGCGGTGGCAGGCGTAGTCCCCTCAAAGGCCACCATGCCCATTCTGGAGTGCATTCTGTTCGAGGCGGAAGAGGGCGCGCTTCGGCTGAGCGCAACCGACCTGGAGATCTCCATCGTTGAGCGACTTTCAATTCAGCCGGAGCTGCAGAACGGACAGGAGGGGGCCCGTCGGGTGGCCGTGCCAGCGCGGCGCTTACTGGAAACGCTCCGGGCACTGCCCGACCTACCGATTCAGTTCAACGCCGACGAGGCGTTTAATGTCACACTGACCACCGATCAAGGGCATTACAAAATGGTGGGCTACGACGGCGCCGATTATCCGGCGCTGCCTGAGCTCACCGAAGCTCACAGTCTGACCGTCGAGGCAGCTCTGTTGCGCCGAGCCATTCAGAAGACGGCCTTTGCGGTCAGTAAAGACACGCTTCGCCCGGCCATGATGGGCATCTTCTTCCAGATACTGCCGGAAGAAGGGCGTGTGGTTTCTACCGACGGCCATCGGCTGGTTCGGCTCCGGCTACGCGAGCTGGTCAGCCCCACCCCCTTAGAATTCATCGTGCCGGAAAAAGCCACCTCGCTGGTTGCCAAACTGGCAGCTCAGCTCGACGGTACCTGCACAATCCGTGTAGATGAACGCTATGTAGCCTTCGAAATGGGGCCTGCCCGCATTATCAGCCGGCTGATCGACGAAGTCTACCCCAACTACGAGGCAGTGATTCCAGTCGAGAATGACCGCCGTCTGGTCGTCGACCGGGATGCTTTTCTGTCGGCGGTTAAGCGGGTAGGACTGTACGCCTCCAGCACGACAAACCAGGTACGGCTGACCCTTGAGCCAGATTACGTAGAAATTGCTGCCGAAGACATCGAACGGGCCAGCGAAGCCCACGAGCGTGTCCCCTGCGCCTACGATGGTGAGCCCATGGTTATCGGGTTCAATGCCGCATACCTGACCGAAGTGCTGGGGAATGTAGACGCCGATGAAGTCGTTCTGGAATTCAGCTCACCCAACCGTGCCGGCGTCGTGATGCCCCAGGAGCAGCGGGAAAATGAAGACCTGCTGATGCTTATCATGCCGGTCATGCTGAACACGTACGCCTGAGCACCGGGTCAGCAGGTTTCCGGCGTTTCCAAACATTGAAGTGCGCGAAGTAACCGTTGGGCTTCCTCCATATAGGGGCCTTCCTGCGCGGCCACCTGCTGTAGGACCTGGCGAGCGCCCGCTACATCGTGACGCAATAGTCGCACTTTGCCCAGAAGAAACAGAGCTTCCTGCCGGGGTAAAGCTGCCGCTGGTGCTCGCGTAACTGCCACCAACAGGGATTCTGCCCGGGCCAGCCGATCCATGTCATATCGCGGAAACAGGCCGAACCAGGAGGAGTGGGCGGTTGCAATCGTCTGAAGCGCCTCCTGATAAAGGGCTTCAGCAGTTTCAGCTGCCGGAGCCTCCCCGCGATAGCGATCGATCGTCAGCAGCGCTGGTGAAATAAACCCCAGCCGCTCCAGCTCCGACTGCATAGCTCGGCTCCAGAAGAAAAGGCCCCCGTAAACGACCGAAAGAGCTACCACAAGTACGGCAACCCGTTCGACCCATCGCCAACTGCTTCGACGTGCCCTCTGTCGGGCGGGCCGATCTGGAGCCTTCGAGACAGCCGTCAGTGACAAGTCCGCGCGCGCACCAAGAGGTGATTCACAGACAACCGGCGCGGCTGCTTCTTTCCGAAGCGTTCGCCCCGTCAGTTGCTCAAAATGCGCCCGGGCATCGACTCCCTCCAGGAGTTCCTCCAGACGTCTGGCGAGCGCCTCACAGCGCCGGCGAAGCGCATCGTCTGTTTCAAGACGTGCCTCTAACTGGGAAAAATAAGCGGCCAGAGATGGCGGTAAGGGATACGGTGACAGATCCCGGGTAATCAGATAAAAGGCAAGCATCTCTTCAGACATGGGGTCCTCCGTGGTAAGATGCAGCGATTGCAAAAGAGGAGTAAGCTGCTGAACGCTTTCCAGCAATGCCTTCCATTCCGGCGCACGACGAACGGCTTCCTCCACCCGGCGTTGTTCCTCTTCAGCAAGCCAGGGATATTGCAGAATTTTTTCGCCTAATTCAAGCTTATTCATAAGCATGTATAACTGATTCTCTTTTATTAAGACTCCGGATTGCTGAATTCGTTACCTCTACTTTCATCAAAATACCTGAGATTACGTATTTACCTGGGTCAGGCACGGCCAACGCTGCTTGCCGACTTACAATAGTCCCAGAAAGTCGGCGAGGCCTGGATCCTGTCGCAGGCGTTGAAACGCGCGGCTAAGGTACACGCGAATCGTGCCCGGTGGCTTATTGAGACGGCGGCTGATTTCCTGATAGGGTAATTGTTGCAACAGCGCCATCCGTGTAACTTCCTGCAAAAACGGTGGTAACCGGTCGATGGCTGCACTGAGCTGCGGCACTAACCGACTCAGGTCGCTGTGCCACAGGTGCAGCTCTGCTTCAGGTGGCTCCAATAGGGGACTATCCGGTTCATAGCGGGGCCGACGACGCACACTGCGCAGATAGTTCCGAAACGCATTTCGGCAGGAAATCCCCACCCAGCCGATTAGACGCTGCGTCTGGCGTATCGTGTCAAGTTGGCTACGTAGCCGAAGGAACGTGTCACCGACCAGCGCTTCCAGCTCGACGCGCGACAGGTCTGGATGGTTTGTCGCCTTGGTCAAGAAATAGCGCCAGACAAAGCAATAGAGCCAGATTTCCAGTTGCTCGAGTGCACCATCATCACCGGAGGTGCGCCAGCGTTCATAGAGACCCACCACCGCTTTCTGGTCATCCAGGTGAAACGATAGCTGCGCCGCCAGTGCGCGCAGTCCACTCCGGTCCAAAGGATCTGTCATCCTTCTCTGTAAACCCGCTTTTCTGAAAAGCTAAACATTACTGCGTCAAGAATAAAGGAAGAATCAACTCCGAGAAAACCATTTGCGACGACAGGCGTGAGATGGCCTGCCTCGAAGCACCAGCGTGCAACTTGACACGTGCGCACAGAAACCCTAAATTAGGCGGCTACGTTTCCTGAGCATAGAAGTAGTCCGGCAACACCGGACATTTTTATTGGCTTTCGCACGAAGCGCCATGGATGTCAACAGCTACAAGACCTATAACGCCAAACCCGGAGACGTCAGGCGCACCTGGTACGTGATTGATGCCGAAGGACAGGTGCTGGGGCGACTGGCTTCGCGGATTGCAACGATCCTGCGGGGCAAGCATAAGCCAACCTATACGCCGCACGTGGATATGGGCGACTTTGTGATTGTCATCAACGCCGAAAAGGTGCGCCTGACGGGCAAGAAGGAACACCAGAAACAGTATTTCCATCACTCTGGCTATCCAGGAGGGGTACGGCTACGTACGCCTGCTGAGATGCGTCAGCGGCGTCCGGAATTCCTGATCGAGCATGCGGTCAAAGGGATGCTTCCCAAGGGACCGCTGGGGCGACGGATGCTGCGCAAGCTAAAAGTATACGCGGGACCCTCGCATCCGCATGGGGCCCAGAAACCTATTGAACTCACCTTGTAATCAAGGCCTGTGCGCGCATGATGGCTACAGCGACTTTAACCCAGTGGATTGCGGTTGGCCGTCGAAAGACCGCTGTCGCTCGGGTTTACCTGCGTCCGGGCAATGGTCAGATCACGGTTAACCGCCGCCCCTTCGAAGAATATTTCCCGCTGGAATGGCGCCGAAAGGTGATCCTGGCCCCCTTCGAGGTAACGGGCACCATGGGACAGTTTGATGTGCTGGTTAACGTGAAGGGGGGTGGGTTAACCGGCCAGGCGGAAGCTATTCGTCATGGCATTGCGCGGGCGCTGGTGGCCTATAATCCGGACTTTCGTAAGCCCCTGCGTGATGCTGGTTATCTGACGCGTGACCCGCGCATGGTCGAACGCAAGAAGTACGGCCAGCCCAAGGCACGCAAACGATTCCAGTTCTCGAAGCGGTAATCCTTCCTTCCATCACCCATACCTCCCGATGCCCGGTCGGGTGGTCGCCCCCAGGCGGCTAAGCCGGGCAGAAGACGGAGGTAGCGGCTTAACCCGAATTCAGCCATGAGTGAACACGAAACACAACCTGGTCCTGAAACCGAAGCTTCAACCGAAACAACTGAAGCTCAGGCAGCCCCCCCAGAGCCTGCTGAAACGCAACCCAAACACCGCGTCTCGATTGAGGAGCTGCTCAAAGCCGGGGCCCACTTTGGCCACCTGACAAGCCGGTGGAATCCCAAAATGCGCCCCTTCATCTTCATGGAGCGTAATGGGATCCACATCATCGACCTGGTACAGACGCAGCAGCTCCTTGATCGCGCAGCGGAAGCGGCTGCCCGTTTCGCTCGTCAGGGCAAAAAGATTCTGTTTGTCGGCACCAAAAAGCAGGCGCGCGATATCGTCCGTAAATATGCCGAAGCCTGCGGCCAACCCTACGTGGTCGAGCGCTGGCTGGGTGGCACACTGACCAACTTCCAGACCATCCGCCTGAGCATCCGTCGCATGGAGGAGCTGGCCCGGATGGACGAAGAAGGCATCCTGGACCAGCTCAAGAAAAAAGAGCGGCTGATGAAACGCCGCGAACGGGAAAAGCTGGAGCGGACGCTCGGCGGGATCGCCCAGATGGCCAAGCTTCCGGGCGCGCTCTTTATCGTCGACGTGGTGCGCGAGCACATTGCCGTCAGCGAAGCACGCAAGCTTGGCATCCCCATTATCGCCATCGTCGACACCAACGCTGACCCGGAGCTGATAGACTATCCGATCCCGGCAAACGATGATGCCGTCCGCTCCATCGAGCTCATCACTTCGGTCATCGCCAACGCCGTGATCGAAGGTGCCAAACAGCGCGAGCAGGAGGAAGCAGCCCGCAAAGCCGAGCGCGAAAAGCGGGCGGCGGAAGCAGCACCGACGAAGGGAACGCGCAGCAAACGTCGAAAGAAAGGTTCCTGATTTTTGAACCTCAAAGACAATCATAAACGATGGCCATTTCTGCTCAGGAGGTAAAGCGACTCCGGGAAATGACCGGAGTCGGGATGATGGATTGTAAACGAGCGCTGGAAGAAGCCGGCGGCGACTTTGAGGCCGCCATCGAAATCCTGCGTAAAAAAGGCCAGAAAGTAGCGGCCAAACGAGCCCACCGGGAAGCCAAAGAAGGATTGATCGTTACCGCCGTTAGTGAAGACGGTCGGGCCGGCGCCATTGCCGAGGTCAACTGTGAAACCGACTTTGTAGCGCGCAATGAGGAGTTTGCTTCGTTTGCGCAGCAGATTGCTCGGCTGATTCTGGAGGCGCGTCCGGACAACCTGGAAACCCTGCTAAAACTCCAGCTACCCGACGGCCGCACGGTCGAAGACGCGCTACTTGACCTGACCGGCAAGATCGGCGAAAAGATCGCCATCCGACGCTTTGAAGTGCTGACTACCGACCGTGGTCGAATCATCTCGTACGTCCATCCCGGCTCCCGGCTGGCGGTGCTGGTCGAGGTGGTCGGCGATGGTCAGCTCGAAACGGCCGGGCGTGACGTGGCCATGCAGGTGGCTGCTATGAATCCGATCGCGGTGCGTCGCGAAGAGGTGCCGGAAGACGTGCGTCAGAAGGAGCTGGAAATTGCCCGAGAAGCTGCTCGGAACGAAGGCAAGCCCGAGCATATTATTGACCGCATCGCTCAGGGCAAGCTGGAGCGCTTCTATAAAGACCACGTACTGCTGGAGCAAGCGTTCATTAAGGATGCCTCCCTTACGGTGCAGGAGTACCTGAAGCGGGCGAGTATTGAAGCGCGCCGCTTTGTCCGCTATGCTCTGGGCGAATAACACGAAAAGCTGCTCCAAGCCCGAACCTAACGGTTCGGGCTTTTTTGTAAATGGCTCCTTCGATTCAGTCAGCGCGTTGAATTTTAAATAACAAGCGCATACTTTGCAGCAAAGCGCATCGAATCATGAGCGGCGAATCGGACACATTGCACAGCAGGCTGCGGCCTCGCTATCGCCGCATCCTGCTTAAATTGAGCGGCGAAGCCCTGATGGGGCAGAAGCCCTACGGGATCGACTGGCACGTGGTGGAAACGTATGCCCGAGAAATTCGCCAGGTGGTCGAGCTGGGGGTTTCTGTAGGCATTGTAATCGGCGGTGGCAACATCTTTCGAGGGGTACAGAATGCTTCGCGAGGTATGAAACGCGCCCATGCCGATTACATGGGCATGCTGGCCACGATGATCAACGCAATGGCCTTGCAGGATGCGCTCGAACAGGCAGGACTCGACACACGCCTGCAGTCGAGCATCAAAATGGAGCAGATTGCCGAACCATTCATCCGTCGCCGGGCCATTCGTCATCTGGAAAAAGGACGGGTGGTGATCTTTGGTGCAGGCACGGGCAACCCTTATTTTACTACCGACACCGCCGCTGCCCTGCGCGCACTGGAAATCGAAGCCGAGGTGTTGCTTAAAGGCACACGTGTAGATGGCGTCTATTCGGCCGACCCGGAGCGTGATCCTGATGCCCACCTGTTTACTTCCATCCATGGGCGGGAAGTAATCCGGCGAGACCTGCGCGTCATGGATATGACCGCCTTTACCTTGTGCCAGGAAGCTAAGCTGCCTATCATCGTGTTTAACATGAACAAGCCTGGCAATCTGCTCCGCGTCGTTTGCGGCGAGCCAATCGGTACCCTGGTCTACTGGACCGAAACGCCGCCTTCATTTACCGAACCAGCTCAGGCCTGACAGGAGGAACCCAACCTGTATGGAACAATGGTGGCCATCCCCAACGAACACCTGCAACTGATTCTGGACGATGCCCGCGAGCACATGGAGAAATCGCTCGCGCATCTGCGCACCGAGCTGGCCGCCCTTCGGGCCGGACGGGCTACGCCGGCCATGCTTGAAGACATACGCGTCGAATACTATGGCACTATGACGCCACTGATGCAGCTGGCCAGTATCACCGCGCCGCAACCAGACCTGCTTATCGTACAACCCTGGGATCGATCGGCCCTGGGCGCCATCGAGCGGGCCATCATTAATGCCAATCTGGGCCTGAATCCTTCCAACGACGGAAGCATCATCCGCATTCCGATTCCGCCGCTTTCGGAAGAACGGCGCAAAGAGCTTGTTCGGGCTGCCCGTGTCCGGGCTGAAGAGGCCCGTGTGGCCATCCGTAACATCCGGCGTCACGCCAAAGACCACATCAAAAAAGCCAAAGAAGAAGAACACCTGCCCGAAGACCTGTGTCATACCGCAGAAGAAGAACTACAGAAATTGACCGACACCTATATTGAAAAAGTCAATCAGCTACTTAAACGCAAAGAAGCAGAAATCATGGAAGTCTGACGGTAGGCTCGGAACTCCCGGCCGACCGATGCCATAAAGTAAGGCGCTTGCGGAGAGGTGCCCGAGCGGTCGAAGGGGCACGCCTGGAGAGCGTGTGTACCGTTCACCGGTACCGTGGGTTCGAATCCCACCCTCTCCGCCAGGCCGGGTTGCCCTGCGGTGAGTGGCAACCCGGTTTTTTCATTTGCAAGCACCAACCCCTGCGGCTTATGATCGCCAGCATGACTGGCTTTGGGCGCGGCCAGGCGGCCCGTGACGGCTTCAGCGCTACCGTCGAGCTGCGCTCGGTCAACAACCGCTATCTGGACGTTTCCGTACGCCTTCCACGCATCGCCGCTGCATACGAGCCGGAGATTCTGGCGGCCCTTCGGCAGGCTTTCAGCCGCGGCCGCATTACGGTGCAGGTCGATCTGAAGCTTCCACCCGAAGCAGGTCTGCTCCCCCGCCTCAATCTTGACGCAGCCCGCCAGTACCTGTCCCAACTGGAGCTGCTGCGCGCAGAAGCTGGCCTGCCCGACCCGATCCGGCTCGAACACCTGCTGGCGCTGCCCGACCTTTTTGAAAGGCCGGAGCTTCCCGAAGCAGACGACCGTATTCGACAGGTGCTGATGGAAGCACTCGCGCAGGCTATCGAAGCCCTGCAGGCCACACGCCGCCAGGAAGGTGCCCTGCTGCAGGACGACCTGGAAGCACGGCTGGAAGCCATCGCCCACCGGCTGGAGGCTATCGAAGCACGTGCACCCCAACGACTGGCCGAAGCTCGTGAGAAACTGCGCGCCCGCGTGCAGGAACTGCTGCGCGAAGATCAGCTCGACCCAGATCGTCTTGAGCAGGAAATCGTGCTGCTGGCCGACCGGCTCGACATCACCGAAGAATGTGTTCGGTTGCGGGCACACCTGCAGCATTTTCGCGAGGCCCTTCAATCAGAGGAACCCAGCGGTCGCCGCCTGAACTTCCTCACCCAGGAGCTGCATCGGGAAGCCAATACGATCAACGCCAAGGCGAACGATGCCACAATCGCCCTGCTGGCCGTGGAAATCAAGGAGGAAATTGAAAAAATTCGCGAGCAGATTCAGAACATCGAATAGCCGATGCCCGAACCTCGCATTGTCATCCTGACGGCCCCCAGTGGCGCCGGCAAGACCACGCTGGCCCGGCGCCTTCAGGAAGCCCTCCCACAGCTCCGATTTTCCGTATCGGCCACAACACGCCCCCCACGTCCCGGCGAGCAGCACGGCGTGGATTACTACTTCCTCTCTGAAGAGGAATTTCGCCACCTGCTCGAACAGGGCGAATTGATTGAATACGAAGAAGTATATCCCGGCCGCTTCTATGGCACGCTGCGCCGTGAAGTTGAAAAAGCCAGCCGGACCCAACCCGTACTGCTCGACATTGACGTCAAAGGCGCCCTGCGCGTCAAGGAACAGTTTGGGGATGAAGCCTTTGCCATTTTCGTTCGGCCACCCTCCCTGGAGACGCTGGCCGAACGACTACGCCACCGAGGCACCGAAGACGAAGCTTCCCTGCGCCAGCGGCTGGAACGCGCTCGCATGGAACTCTCGCTGGCCGACCGCTTCGATGCCGTGGTAATCAACGACGACCTGGAGCGAGCCGCCGCCGAAACCCTCCATCTGGTGCGCTCGTTTCTCAATCGGCCTTAACCTCCGTTTCTCATGGCCTCGCAACCCCGCGCTTCACTGGAAGGTCGTCGGCTGCTGCTGGGGGTCACCGGCAGTATTGCTGCCTACAAGGCGGCCGAATTGATCCGTCTCTTTAAAAAGGCTGGCGCCGAGGTACAGGTAATCATGACCCCCGATGCCACCCGCTTCATCACGCCCCTGACCCTCGGCACGCTTTCAGAACGGGAGGTGCTTGTCGAGCTCTTTCCAGAAAATGAACCGGGTTCCTGGACCAAACACGTTCACCTGGGCCGCTGGGCCGACCTGGCTGTCGTTGCTCCGGCCACGGCGCAGACCCTGGCGCGCCTGGCCCATGGCTTCTGCGATACCATGCTGGCCGCTACCCTGCTCTCAGCCCGCTGCCCGGTGCTGCTCTGCCCGGCCATGGACCACGACATGTACCATCATCCAGCCACGCAGCAGAACCTGGAACAACTGCGCCGGTACGGCTACGAAATTCTGCCTCCCGAGTTTGGCGAACTGGCCAGCGGTCTGACGGGCGATGGGCGTCTCCCCGACCCCGAGCGTATCGTCGCCCATGTAGCTGCCTTGCTAGAACGTCAGGCTTCCTTGGCCGGCAAACATGTGCTGGTCACGGCTGGCCCCACCCGGGAAATGATCGATCCTGTGCGCTGTCTGACCAATCCGTCCACCGGCACCATGGGCTTTGCGCTGGCCCGCGCGGCTGCCCGACGCGGTGCCCACGTAACGCTCATCAGTGGTCCAACCCTGCTGCCTACTCCCTCTGGCGTCACCCGCATCAACGTCACCTCGGCGCAGGAAATGTATGAAGCAACCCTCCAGCATGCAGCAACGGCCGACTTCATCTTCATGGCCGCCGCTGTAGCCGACTATACCCCGGTGCAAACGGCTCCGTCCAAACTCAAAAAAAGTGCTGATGAACTAGTCCTACGCCTGCGCCGCACGCCCGACATCTTAGCCGAGCTGGGACGCCGCCGCCGTCCCGATCAGGTGCTCGTAGGCTTTGCCATGGAAACCGATCATGCTATAGCAAATGCCCGAGAAAAATTGCACCGCAAGAACCTCGACTGGATTGCTCTGAACCGCCTGAATGAGCCGGGCGCCGGATTCGGCACCGGTACCAACCGTCTGACGCTTCTTCATCGAAGTGGCCTCCAAGAAGAACTGCCCCTCCTGCCCAAAGACGAAGCCGCCGAAGTCCTGCTGGATCGCATTCTGGCCTGGCAAGCCCAACCGGCCGAGCCATAGTAATTCTTCGCTTGTCTCCCATCTCAAAACCCTGTAGCTTTAGGGGAAAGGTGCCAAACGTTCCGGAACCCATGCGGGAGCTGGTGCATGCCATTCGGGAAGCCTTGCTTCAGGAATACGCGCTGCTGGGCCCGCTGGGCTTCTGGAAAACGCCAACCGCTATGTCCACCCCGGAAAACGCCTCGGCTCATCAGGACCTGTTCGGTAAGTCACAATCGTCAGCCGAACCACCCCCGCCCGATCCCTATGCCCGCATCGAAGCGCTGATCCCTTCCGATTCGCCGCTGCATTCCATGCATACCCTGGAGGAAGTGGCCCGCTATGTGGCCAACGCCACCCTGATTCCAATTGATGCCCGACGTACGCATCCCGTCTTTGGCGTGGGCAATCCGCAGGCAGACCTCATGGTAGTGGGTGAAGCACCCGGGGCCGAAGAGGATCGTCAAGGAGAACCGTTTGTAGGGCCAGCTGGCCAGCTGCTCAACAAGATGCTTAAAGCCATTGGTTTTGAACGTGAAGTGGTGTACATTACCAATGTGTTGAAAAGCCGTCCACCCTACAACCGAGATCCGCAGCCAGAGGAAATTGAAGCCCACCTGCCTATTCTGTATAAACAGATAGCACTGGTACGTCCCCGGATCATCCTGTGTGTGGGCCGGATCGCTGGAAATGCGCTGCTGGGACGGAATGGCTCGCTGCGTGCCCTGCGGGGTAAAGTGCATGATTTTTATGGGCTGCCGGTTGTCGTAACCTACCATCCGGCTGCCCTGCTCCGTAACCCTCAGTGGAAACGACTGGCGTGGGAAGATCTGCAGTTGCTGCGGGCGCACTACGATCACCTGAAGGGCCCGGCACCCTCTGACAAGCGGTAACCACGATGGCAGAATTTGAGGAGCGTCCCCGGCTGAGCATCGGCGAAGAAGAAACGCCTCCCTATCCGCTGGAAAAGCTGACAGGTGGACGGCGGCGTTCACGTGCCCAGATTCATGCGCTGCATCGTCAGGCCGGACGTGTGCCTCCGCAGGCCGTCGAGCTGGAACAGGCTGTACTGGGCGCCATGCTCATCGAGCCCGAAGCGATTCCTCGGGCCCTGGAGATCCTTACCCCTGAAGCCTTTTATGACGGTCGTCACCAGCGTATCTTTCGCGCCATCATTCGACTGTTCGAGCAGCACTGCGCTGTCGATCTGTTAACGGTTACCGAAGAACTACGGCGCACCGGTGAACTGGAGCAAGCTGGTGATACGATCTACCTGAGCGAGCTGACCACCCGCGTCGCCTCGGCGGCTAATATCGAATACCACGCCCGCATCATCTCGGAGAAAGCGCTGCTGCGTCGCATGATTGAAACCATGACGCTGCTGATCGGCCGGGCCTACGATCCAGGTGCCGATGCTTTTGAGCTGCTGGATGAGGTAGAAGCCGAAATCTTTCGGTTATCGGATGTGCACCTGCGCAAGGCCGCCCGCTCTATGAATGAGGTGGTCAAAGAGACGCTGGAACAGCTGGAAGCGATCCACGGGCGGCCCGGCGGTATCACAGGGGTGCCCAGTGGCTTTCATCAACTCGATGCGCTGACCGGCGGATGGCAACGCGGCGATCTGATCGTCATTGCGGCCCGCCCCTCCATGGGCAAAACCGCCTTCGCGCTGAGCTGTGCTCGCAATGCCGCATTGCACCCCCACTACGGTACAGGAGTAGCTATTTTCTCGCTGGAAATGGGCGCCGAACAACTGGCTCAGCGCTTGCTTACCGCCGAAGCCCGCGTCGATGCCCAGGCCGCCCGCACCGGTCGACTGCGCGACGAAGACTGGCGGCAGCTGGCCCGCGCAGCCGGGCGCCTATCAGATGCCCCGATCTTTATCGACGATACCCCTTCGCTCAGTGTACTCGAACTCCGCGCCAAATGCCGCCGTCTGAAGGCCGAGCACAACATAGGGCTGGTGATTGTCGACTACCTGCAGCTTATGCAGGCCTCCCACATGCCCCGCAACGCCAACCGCGAGCAGGAAATCGCTCAGATCTCCCGCTCACTCAAAGCGCTGGCAAAAGAATTGAACGTGCCGGTGATCGCCCTTTCCCAGCTCAGCCGTGCCGTAGAAACGCGCGGCGGCGACAAACGCCCACAACTTTCTGATCTGCGCGAAAGCGGCTCTATCGAGCAAGACGCCGACGTGGTCCTCTTCATCTACCGGGCAGAACGCTATGGGATTACCGTAGATGAAAATGGCAACCCCACTGAGGGCATTGCCGAAATCATTGTCGGCAAACAACGCAACGGCCCTACCGGCACGGTGCGCCTGGCTTTTGTCCACCAGTATGCCCGCTTTGAAAACCTAACCACTTACTATGCGGAAGTCCCCGACACCCCGAAGCTCCCAGAATCCCCCGAAGGTGACCAAGCGGAAGCACCTCCTTTTTAAATCTCTCTGCTATCTGACGGACGTGGCCCTCTTGGGCCTGACGAGAACGCTAAGTCCAGTTACCCCTATCTCCGTGGCCTTCCTCTCCGCAACCCGATGCATATAACAGGCACCCACGATGTGGGCAAGAGCTTTGTACCTCTCCCAGATCCGTAACGAAAGCATAACAACGGCATCCTTGTTCGCACCATGACGGCCGCTCTTACAAAAGCCGTACTGCGAAAAGCAAAAGCCCCGCATTCCTCAAGGAAATGCGGGGCTTTCATCGAGGTGACGGGCGGATTCGAACCGCCGTACGGGGCTTTGCAGGCCCCTGCCTAACCACTCGGCCACGTCACCCCTGCTGCGCTGTCTTACGACAAAATAGATCGACCGGATCCATCAGGCGCCCCCCTCACGAGGATTTCTCAAGCGGGTTCCGAATAACGCCTCATGCCTCAAGCAACCCCGATCCAAAACCAGCGCTACCAGATACCGAGCTCAGTGACGGACTCCTCTCTCCACGGATTGTCCTCCTGATTCGCCCCGTCAGTTCATTGCAACCTCCTTTCCGGTCATTTATCTCTAAAATCTACAGGACAGGAACTAATTGTTGAGTCTTTCAAAAGATTTTGAAAGGATCTGCTGTGTCTATCTCTCTGTTTTCATATTTTTTTAAAAATATATTTCCGCTATGTGGTCTTTGCTGCTCTGGTTGTTCCTGGGAGGGCCGTCTCCGACAACCGGTCCGGTAGTTTATCGGCTGGTGTTGGAAGACGAGCCCATTACGCCGGCGACGGTCCGGTTCATTCGTCGCGGCCTGCGTGAGGCCACGGAAAATGGAGCGGTCTGTCTGACGATTGAAATGGACACGCCAGGTGGCCTTGTGGAGGCTACGCGAGACATTGTGCAGTTATTTTTGCAGAGTCCGATTCCCGTGGTTGTCTATATTACGCCGCCGGGTGCGCGGGCGGCGTCGGCCGGTGTGTTCATCACGCTGGCTGCACATGTGGCAGCGATGGCGCCGGGCACGCATATCGGTGCCGCCCATCCCGTACAACTTGGAGGTGGACCGGCAACACCACCGGATACGGCCCAGGTTGATCCCATGTCTGAAAAGATTCTGAACGACGCGGTAGCCTGGGCACGGGCGCTGGCCCAGTATCGTGGACGTAATGCTGACTGGGCGGCGCGGGCGGTCTCGGAAAGCCAGACGCTGACCGCACGAGAAGCCGTTGCCCTGAATGTGGTTGATCTGGTGGCCCCCTCGCTGGACTCTTTGCTGGTGCTGCTGGATGGGCGAAACGTGGCACTGGATGGAGAGACGATTCTGCTACAGACCGCCGACGCCACGGTACGCACCGTTGAGCGCTGGTGGGGTGAGCGTATCCTGGCCGCGCTTTCCAATCCGAACATTGCTTTCCTGTTATTGATGCTGGGATTCTACGGCCTGCTGTTCGAGCTCTACACGCCAGGCTGGGGCATCCCTGGCACGCTGGGTGCCATTTTTCTGATGCTGGGCTTCTACGGCCTCTCCATCCTACCGGTCAATTATGTAGGACTTGGACTCCTGATTCTGGGCCTGGGTATGCTCGTGGCTGAAGCCTTCGTGCCCAGCTTTGGTCTGCTGACCGTAGGGGGTGTTGTATGCCTGATTCTGGGTGGCCTGATGCTTGTGGAAAGTCCGATGGGCTTTCCACAGGTCTCAGCCGCACTGGTAGTGCCTGTCGCCCTGGCTACCGCCCTGATTGCGCTGTTCTTGCTGAGTAACGCGCTGCGCATTCAGCGCCGACCGGCCCGTGTGGGAGATGAAACGCTGATCGGTCAGCTGGCCACGGCACGGGAAGATTTTATCCCCGAAGGCGATCACTTTGGAGGCTACGTGTTCGTCCATGGTGAGTGGTGGCGTGCGTGCAGCTCGGTGCCGATACAGGCCGGGCAGTCGGTTCGCATTGAGCGGCGCGAAGGGCTCTGCCTGTGGGTTTCGCCGGAATCGTCAACCTAATAACCAACCAGCGGAGTGGCCATGCTTTCGTCAACAGGTATCGTGATCGGCATCATTGTCCTGTATTTCATTAGCTGTATTCGCATTCTCTATGAGTATCAGCGGGGCGTCATTTTTCGAATGGGACGGGCCCTGCCCGAACCAAAAGGTCCAGGCATGGTGCTCGTCTTCTGGCCGATCGACCGTATGGTACGGGTCAGCCTGCGCACGTTTGTACACGACGTGCCCGAGCAGGACGTGATCACCCGCGACAATGTATCGGTGCGCGTCAACGCGGTGGTGTATTTCCGTGTGGTCGATCCTATGAAGGCCGTGCTGGAAGTAGAAGACTACCGCTACGCCACCACCCAACTCTCGCAGACTTCACTTCGAAGCATTGTGGGTCAGGTAGAGCTGGACGAACTGCTGGCGGAGCGCGAAAAAATCAACCGAAGACTCCAGGAAGTCATTGATCAGCAATCAGATCCCTGGGGCATTAAGGTTTCGCTGGTAGAGGTCAAGCATGTCGATCTGCCAGAACACATGAAGCGGGCCATGGCCAAGCAGGCCGAAAGCGAACGTGAACGACGGGCCAAGGTGATTCATGCCCAGGGTGAGCTGCAAGCTGCAAAACAGCTGGCACAGGCAGCCGCTATGCTGGAGGCACATCCCATGGCCATGCAAATGCGCTTTCTACAAACACTGGTGGAAGTTGGCTCAGAAAACAACACAACCATCGTTTTTCCAATTCCGCTGGAATTGATCCGGCCCCTACTGGCGGCTGAGGGACAAGCGACGCAGTGAAGGCATAAGCCTAAAACAAAAGCCCGGAACTATACCGGGCCCGCGCCCCGGGCAGGGCTCGAACCTGCAACCGGCGGCTTAGAAGGCCGCTGCTCTATCCGGTTGAGCTACCGGGGCTTGCTCCTGCTGTCGGGGCGGCCGGATTTGAACCGGCGACCTTCTGCTCCCAAAGCAGACGCGCTAACCGGGCTGCGCTACGCCCCGAACCTCCCATTATGTAACATCGACGCGCCCCGAGCGGATTCCCCGGGGCGCCTTCTCCACCGTATCTGCCCGCACAGGCTTAGCGAGCCTGTGCCACTCGTTTTACCTCATCAAGTGGGACCATCTGCTCACGGAACCGATACTGACCGTTAGGCTTCTTCTCGGCCACCACTACCTTGGCCATCTTTACCTGCTGTCCCCTGCCACGGTCCGTCCGCTGGTTCTTACTAACTTTTGGCATGGCTTCACGTTATTTCACTTCCCGATGGAGTGTGTGTCGACGAAGTACCGGATTGTACTTTCTCAACTCCAGGCGTCCCGGCGTGTTGCGTCGATTCTTGGTAGTCACATAGCGTGAGGTGCCCGGTGCTTCGGTGCACTCCAGAATAACCTGCACCCGAGCTTCTTTCCCCTTTTTAGCCATCGCTCCTTACGGTTTAAATTTTGATACCCTGGCGGCGCGCCTCATCCAACACCGCCTTAAGCCCCTTCTTATTGATGGTCTTCATGGTCTTGGCCGATACGCGGAGCGTGATCCAGCGCTTTTCTTCTGGAATGTAAAAGCGTTTTTTCTGCAGATTGGGAAGAAAGCGCCGCTTCGTTTTGTTGTTGGCATGGGAGACGTTATGCCCCGATACCGGCCCTTTTCCTGTCAGCTGATCTCTGCGTGCCATGACTCCGCGCTTCTGAATCCTGAAGATTTTAATTTAGCAAAGGGGCGTTTGCCCATGCAATGCGCCCTGCTGAGGAAAGCGTTCCTTCTAAGCACAGGCTTCCGCAAAGGTTTCGCAAAAATGCACTCCAGACGGAAGATTGCGCCTCCTGCTATAGCCTCCGTCTACTCCAGATGAACGGCCTGCACCGGCTCAATGGCTGCTGCACGGGCGGCTGGATAGAGAGCGGCCAGTACGCAGAGCAACAGGGCAGCCAGTGTAATGCCTACCAGATCGACCATTTCGATGGCGACCGGATAGGCATGGATCAGAAATGCCTCAGCGCCTGGCAGAGGAACCAGCTGGAAATGTTGCTGCAACAGCGCCAATCCTACGCCCACCAGTAATCCCAATCCGGCACCTGCTGCGCCAATCAATAGCCCGGCCAGTAGAAATACCTGACGCACCCGCTTTCGAGAAAGCCCCATGGCCTGCAGAACACCAATGTCCCGGCGTTTTTCAATCACCACCATGGTAAGCGCCCCGACGATGCTGAAAGCTGCCACGACAACAATCAGGGCCAGTATCAGAGAGGCCCCCCATTTTTCCAGCCGCATGACGTCGTAGAGCCCTCGCTGCAGATCGTACCAGGTCTGCACCCGATAGCGCGTAGTGTCGAGCTGCTGCTGCAGATGCATCTTAATAGCGGTAGCCTGTTCCACATCATCCAGGCGCAGCGCAATCCCATCAATCCGATCTCCCATGTGAAACAGGCGCTGCGCTTCTTCAAGGGCTACGAACACATGGCTCTCATCGTAACCGGAGCGCAACTGGTACAGGCCACGTACCTCGAAACGAATCAGCGGCGGTGGGGCCAGCGGTTGCGTCAGTAGCTGTTCGAGCGCCGGTGCCGAAAGTAATCCTACCTGACTGGCCGGCTCGGTCCGACTCGCTGGCAACAGCCCCAGTCGCCGTGCCAGTGGCATCCCTACCAGAATACCTGGCCGGCCCTCATGCCGCTGCAGATCCATGCTCCCAAAAACCCGTGTCGCTTCCATTGCCTTCAGCGCTTCAGGCTCAACGCCCCGCACAATCACCACTTTGTTCACCTCTCCCTCCCCTTCGTAGAGCAGCAATGCCTTGCCTTCCACATAGGCCGTTACCTCGGTCACATGGGGGAGTCGTCGCAGGTACTGTTCCAGAGAATCCTCAACTACCATCCCCCCGGGCGCTACGCTTACAATACGCACATGAGGATCCACCGAGAGCAGCAGATCGCGCACCACCCGGTAAAATCCGTTCATGACCGAAAGCACCACAATCAGCGCGGCTACCCCTATGGCTACTCCCAGCACCGAAATGCCGGTAATGACAGCAATCAGCGTCACCTGATGCCGCGCCATCAGATAACGACGAGCCAGCAGCAGTCGAACATCCATGGATCAGCGCACGGAAGCAACAGGCAACGGTTGACCCAGCCGGGGCAACGGATCCGTAAACAGAGCCTCCGGCAACACCTCTGGAAAAACCAGATTGTCGGTAAAAATGATCAACGGTGCATAGCGAAAAACCTTGCGCGTTGCCAGACGCACCGGACCAAAGGGAGTTTCCCACGTCTGGTATCCTTCCCACCGATACCGAGCCGGTAGTGCTTCGGGATTGTCCCGGGCCGGATAGGCCAGTTGGGTAATCAATGCCTCCTGACGATCTACGTACAACCAGTAACGGAAGGCCGGCAACCCCTCGGCATGCGCCAGTTCCAGTCGGAGCACTTCATAGATAGCTGTGGCCGAATCGGCCTCGTAAAAGCGCTGCACGCCTGGCTCGAAAAGTTGCACCGGTAGCAACAACCAGAACGTATCGTGGACAAAACGCCGATATGCTTCTTCCAGCAGGCGCCGGTTGGTCGCTGCGGCCAACGGCCGACCATTACGATATACCTGTCCGCGTCGCGTGCGCACATTGAAAAGGGCCACATAGAGTGAATCATCCTGGCGTATCCACTCCAGCCGATACCGCCCGCTGGGCCGATGCCAGAGATGCTGCGCCAGCAGACGCCGAGGACCGTCGTGGGCCACGGCATAATCAAATCGCACATAGGGCAGCGCCTGCCATACTTCGGGACCGCCACTGGCCTGATAAACGCGGAGCGCCAGCGAGTCAGCGCGCGTGTGCACTGGAATTTCAACGTCGGCCGTCGAAATCTCGGCTGGCCGACGTCCCTGACATCCCATCAGACTGACCAGCAATCCCCAGATCAACGCCTGTTCGAATCGCATTGCGAGCACAGGTTTTCTATGAAAAGTAAGAATATATCTCTACGTATGTGCTCTCTCTCACGCTTTATTTTCGAATATCCTGAGCTTCTGCACACTGGGGAACGTGTCCGTTGCCGAATGTTTACCATGGAACCAACCGCCTGCTGTATCTTATTCCGTAACCGTAGTACAGCGTTTCTGACTTTATAAAGGCAGACGCATCATGCAGGTGGGGAAGGTATGCTGGCTGGTTCTGTTGCTTCCGGTCTGGACGGTCCGGGCGCAGCTTGCGGCCGATAGTAGCGGGATCGACCCTTACGGAACAGGTGCAGGCTTTCAGATTCTGCTCACGAACAGTGGCTTTGGACTGGGCGGCTACTACCACCGACCTGCCGGCCGCTCCCTGAAGTTCCTTTTGGACTTCAGCCTGGGATCAGGGAAAGACGAACGGGAGCAAAAATTCTACAACGCGCTTACAGGCGCCAGCTACATTCAGAATAAAGCCAACTACCTGCTGCTTATCCCGGTCCAAATAGGCCTGCAACGACGACTCTGGCGTGAGCAGATCGCCGACAACTTTCGTCCTTACCTGCAGCTTTCGGTAGGTCCTACCTTTGGATGGCTTTATCCTTATTTTCAGGATCGCAATGGCAACCGGCGTTATGATCCGGAAATAGGCGAACGCATCTACGATGTGTTTCAGGCCTTTCCCAAAGGGCGCCTTCGTACAGGTATCGGCGGTATGATCGTTCTGGGTGCCTACTTTGGGGAGAGCATGCAAACGACGCAGGGGTTGCGCTTTGGCTACGCGCTCCACTATTTCCCGCATCCTATCCAACTACTGGAAGGCGATGCGCCGCCTCGACGCTTTCTCGGCACGCCGGTGATCAGCCTGACGTTCGGCCGCCTGTACGGCGTCAGACGTTAAAGCGAAACAGGATCACGTCGCCGTCCTGCACAATGTAGTCGCGTCCTTCTGAACGCATGGCGCCAGCCTCACGTGCGGCTGCTTCCGAGCCATAGCGGATGTAGTCTTCGTAAGTAATCGTTTCGGCTCGGATAAAACCACGCTCAAAGTCACTGTGGACCAGCCCGGCGGCCTGCCGCGCTCGTGTTCCCCGTCGGATTGTCCAGGCACGTGCCTCCTTGGCGTTCACGGTGAAGAACGTGATCAGACCCAGTAGCTCGTAGGTCGCCCGGACCAGCCGCTCCAGCCCAGACCGTTCCAACCCGAGTTCTTTCAGAAACACCTGGCGTTCCTGCTCGTCCAGTTCCGCCAGTTGCGCTTCCAGTTCTGCACAGATCACCACTACGGAAGCGCCTTCGCGAGCGGCAATCTCCCGTACCGTTGTCACGTGTGGGTTTCCTTCGCCTTCTGGTAGATCCGACTCCGCCACGTTAGCTATGTAGAGCACAGGCTTCAGGGTAAGCAAAAAGAGCGAATGCAACCAGGGAGCCTCCTGACTACTCACGGCAAACAACCGTGCCCCTCTCCCGCTGCTCAGGTGATCCCGCAGACGTTCATAGAAAGCCAGCGCTTCGCGTAGCTTCTTGTCGCCACTTTTGGCGGCGCGAGCCGTTCGCTCAATTCGACGTTCGACGGTCTCCAGATCCTTCAGAAGCAATTCGGTCTGAATGATTTCGATGTCGCGTGCCGGATCGACCGATCCGCTCACATGTACGATGTTCGGATCTTCAAAGCACCGAACCACATGCAGGATGGCATCTACTTCGCGTATGTGAGCCAGGAACTGGTTGCCCAGTCCTTCCCCTTTCGAAGCACCGGCTACCAGACCTGCAATATCCACAAACTCAATAGTTGTCGGCGTTACTTTGGCCGATCCAGCCAGTTCGGCCAGCCGCTTTAGCCGCTCATCCGGGACCGGCACCACTCCTACATTGGGCTCAATCGTGCAGAATGGATAGTTGGCCGATTCGGCCCCGGCCTGACTGAGTGCATTAAAAAGCGTCGATTTTCCGACGTTTGGAAGCCCGACAATCCCACAACGCAGCGGCATTGTATCCTTTTTGTTTCAAAGTGGTACAACTTTCGCAGCCTTCTTCAGGTAAAAGCCAGCCGGCCCAAATCAGGTAATGTCCGAATTGTTCCGTAGCTACTCGTTTGCGATCATGTACCGTTTCACGCTGATTGCTTCCTTTCTGATCTGTTCGGTTTCGGTGAGGGCACAACCTGTTCCGCCTGATCGAGGTCGCGTGCTTCAGGCTGGCCTTGCCGCTGCGCCTGGGCTGGGCGTACAGCTTGGCTATATTTCACCGCGTAGCATCTATACGCTGGAAAGCCTCTTCTACCTAGACGCTGCCCCCTCTTTTGCGGGTGGCGAAGGCAACGTCCAGCTATCGGTAGCTTTCGGATCAGCCTTCCGCGCTACCGGCCTGATTCGCACCATAGGCAACGCGCCGATTTCCTATGACCTTGATATAGGTTTACGCTTGGGGCCGGGACTCCTTTTCACAGAAGCTGAGACCCGGGCGCAGAAAAACCAGCAATTTGGCCTTTTTCTGGAACCTTTCTTTCGGTTCGTATCGGCCTTTGGCACCCGTTACTTTTTCTTTGGCGAAGCCGGACTGCACCGGCCCTTCTTCCGGATGGGGCTGTGGATTGCTTTCTGAGCGAATCAGATCAGATCCTGCCGGGGCACTGACACGAATGTGCGTTCCGGAAGCCGGACGGCCGTCAGGCGGCCCAGTCCGGGATGCGGGTAAACGCAACCGGTATCGATGGCAATAAGCTTTTCTCGATTGATCGGTTCAGGAACGGGGGTATGTCCACAGACAACAGGCTTTTCCCAAGCAAAGCGGGGTGCATTCAGATGCTCTCGTTCCCACAAAAACAGATCGGTATGGGCAAAGCGTCGCAGGTTTTCGGCAATCGTCAGCTCAGGCTTCAGTCCCCCATGGACGAAAAAGAAGTCCGGCGTGTCGTAGTAGAGCAGCGTCTCCCGGATGAAAGCTTCGTGTACTTCGGGAATATGAATTCCATCGCTTCGATAGCTGTTAAGCGTGGTCAGCCCTCCGTTAATGAACCAGAGATCGGCCTCGCCACGATCCAGGTAATTTAGCATCAGGGCTTCATGATTGCCCCGTAAGAAGACACAGGGAATTTCCTCTCGAAGCTGCAACAGCCGTTCGATAACGCTCCGTGTATCTGGCCCGCGATCGATATAATCACCAATAAAGACAAGCTGATCGTCGCGTGTGGGCGCCAGACGGTCAAGCAAAGCCTCCAGCGTACGCGCGCATCCGTGAATGTCACCAATGGCTATCAACGCCATAACCTATGACTTCGACGATTGCTGCTCAGCCAGACGTTGCAGTAGTGTCTCCATGCCGATGAGCCCACGTCCTGATTTTTTCAGCCGCCCTTTTCGTTGCAGGTTCAGGACTATGGCATCAAGCACGCCGTTGATGAACTGCCCACTTTTTTCCGTGCTGTACTTTTTGGCAACCTCAATGGCTTCGTTGATCGACACCTTGGGAGGAATGTCTTCAAAGGCAAGCAGCTCGCAGATCGCCATGCGTAACAGCAGTCGGTCAATAAGCGCAATGCGGGTCAGATCCCAGTTCTTTACGTGTTCTGCGATCAGACGGTCCGTCTCTTCGCTGTAATCTAACGTTCGCAGAAAAAGCTGCATGGCAAATTGAAGCGCGGCCCTATCGTCTTTCAGGGCAGGCCGTAGTATGGTTTCGATTACATGCTCGGCCGTATCATGCCCCACCTCATAGGCGTAGAGTGCCTGCAATACCCGTTCGCGAACTTCTCTCCGGCTGTGCATTTTCCCGGGTGTCAAAGGACTACTTCACATCAGCGTTGGTCCAATTCGCAAAACGTCGGAAGGTTCTGCCTCACACCTGGATTCACCGCCTGTTGGCTCCCAGGTTGCATTGCCGAGCTCGCTGGTGTCTTTCAAGTCAGACAGTCAGGGGCTCCCATGCCGTTGTTGCGAACCGCACCGCTCTTCTGGATAGCCCTCGCCCTCATCGCTGGCATTCTGCTGGCCGATGCTTGGAAGATTCCGCCTATATGGTGGCTACTCGGTGCAATGCTCATGATGCTGCTGACGCTCGGAGCGCTGCTTATTGCTTCCAGACAACCTGGTACGCTCTGGTTGATCCCTTTTTTGCTGGGCGTGGTGTTTAGCAGTGCCAGCCGCTATCAGCTCTACATCCCCTCACCCCGCTCCTTTCCTGTGGATACGCTGGCCATCGTTCTGGTTGACGTACAGGAAACGCTACCGGCCGCTTACGGCCTGCGCTTCGTGGGCCGTGTACAAATGATGCTGATTGGAGCAGATACCCTGTACAACCGCTCCTTACTGGATGTGCATCTACGGATTGATAGCCTGCCTGCATTCCATTGTAACCCCCGCATGCTCTTAGGAGGCCGACTGCTTCCGCCGAAAACGCCCCGTAACCCTGGACTACCGGATCGCACGGCGCAGTGGCGTCGGCGAGGGATCGCTGCACGATTGCTGGTGGATAACCCTCAGTTGATACAGATACTGGTCTCCAAACCCTGCACTGGCTTCGTGGCCCTCCGGAACGCGATTACATCGCTGCTGAAAGCATACATTCCCCGTCCCCAGGCCCGACATGTAGTGCAGGCTCTCCTACTGGGCGACCGATCAGGTCTTTCTCCGGAAGTGCGCGATCAACTGGGCCGGGCGGGACTGGCGCATTTACTGGCGATTTCAGGCCTGCATGTCCTGCTGGTAGGTCTGATCCTCTACAACCTGCTACGCCCGTTACTGCTGCGTCTGGGATTGAGCTGGTGGGCGATGGAGTGGTCACGTACGCTACTGACCCTGTTTGTGCTGAGCGGCTACGTGCTGTTGGCCGGTGCACCGGCCTCAGCCGTTCGTGCTCTGGTCATGACCGGCCTGTTTCTGGGCGCCACCCTTTTCCAGGTCCCTTTGCATTCCATCAATGCCTTGGGAGCTGCCGCCCTGTTGCTTCTTCTGATCGATCCTGTTCAGCTCTTTGAGCCGGGCTTTCAGCTCTCGTTCGCGGCAGTGAGTGGTCTGCTGCTGGGATGGATGCCTTTACAGCGCCACCTGCCTGCCCTGCTGGTACGCCGTGCTATGGTACGCTATCTGGTCGGTACGTTTCTGGTTACGCTCACAGCTACGCTGGCCACAGCACCATTTGTGCTTTATCACTTCGGATACGTATCGCTGGCCGGTCTGCTGCTGAACCTTCCAGGCATCCCCCTGGCTGCCGGATCACTGGCGGCTGGCCTGCTTACCGTGCTGAGCCTTCCCGTCAGCGAGACGTTGGCAGCATTGTTCGGTCACGCAGCCACGCTATGCGCCTCTCTGCTGCTACAGCTCGGCGATCAAGGCGTTCACCTGTTTCGTCCCATCATATTCCATCTGCCTGATCCACCGTGGTGGTTGCTTTTCGTACCGCTGGCGTTGCTGGGTCTGTTAAGCCCTTTCTCTCGCGTCCGCTACTGGTCTGGCGTTGTATTGCTCGGTTGCCTGAGTGCCGGATTATGGCTCCGTCCACCTGCTACATCGCACCTGGATGTGCTATTTTTTGATATCGGTCACGGTGATGCTACGCTAATTCGCACCCCTGAAGGTCGGACGATCCTCATTGACACAGGGGGACGTCAGGGGGAAAACGCGGCTGCCCGTTGGAGTGTGCTGCCTTTTCTTCGACGCTATGGAATCAATCGAATTGATGCCGTTTTGCTGACGCACCCCGACGCTGATCATGCCGGTGGGCTTCCGCTGCTCCTCCGGCAGCTCGACGTAGGACGTGTGCTCCACAACGGAACAGCAGATTCTTCCGCACTCTCGCTGGAAATCGCTCACCTGCTTGACAGCCTTCAGCTTCCACAACGTGCACTACAGGCTGGCGATACGATTTACCTGGCACCTTCGCTGGTGCTGCAGGTGCTGGCCCCTACACCTGATGCTGATGCGGATGAGGCTTCCGATAACGAACGTTCAGTGGTACTTCGAATGGTCTTTGGTCAAACGCGCTGGCTATTCCTGGGCGATGCCGAGCGTCGCCTGGAACGTCGGCTCGTGCGGGCTTATGGACCGCTGCTCCAGAGCGACGTGGTCAAGGTGGCCCACCATGGATCACGCACCAGTAGCATCCCTGAGCTTGTCCATCAGGTAATTCCGGACCGGACCCATCCTACCTGGGCTGTGATCAGCAGCGGATGGCGGGCTGTCAGCGACACAGTTCGTGCCCGCTGGGAACGCCAGGGCGCCCGGCTATGGATCACAGCCGAATCCGGTGCTCTCTGGCTTCGGAGTGACGGCCACCATATCTGGTCGGTCGCCTGGCGCCCGACTCAGTGATACAGGAACAGAGGTACGTTTGTCTTTTCAATAAGGGCTGTAGTAGAAGATCCAAAGAGCAGCTTTTTCAGTCCAGTGGTTGCATAGGCGCCGGCAACAATTAGGTCTGCGTGAATCTCGTTGGCAAACTGTACGATTGCTTCTTCTGGATTATTCCCTCTTCGGGCTGTTGTTGTCACACGAAAGCCATGTTCCTGCAGGTATTCCTGTACCAGTGAAAGCATGAGGCGAACTTCGGCCTCGTTGCCATCGTAAACGGTCAACACTTCGATGCTCACGTTCGTGCCAAAGGGCTTGAGCTGAGCAAAACGCTGCATGGTGCGAGCAGCCGTATCGCTACCATCATAGGCAATCAGTATGCGAGAGATTGGGCGATATTCGCTCTCCACAATGAAAGAGGGTCCTACGCTTTCTCGAACGACCCGCACAAGCGTTTTGGTCTTTTCTTCCGGATGGCTGTAGAAGAAATGTGGCTCCTTTCCTACAACAAGCAGATCATGCACTTTCATGTCTTCGAGAATGCGCTGGAAGGGAACACCTTCGGCTACGGTGTTGCGGTGTCGGAGTCCTTCTTTTTCGGCGATGTCGTCAAACGCTTCGATCAACCGGCGTGCTGTAGTCCGCGCTTCTTCTGTTAGTTGATCGCGTAGCTTCTCCGCATAGTACATGCTACCGATACCGCCGCCACGAGCGCTGGCTTCAATCTGGCCAGTATCCACAACAGCCAACCCGGTAACGCTGGCGTTGTGCTGATGGGCCAGCTCAGCGGCATACCGAACAGCAACGTGGGTATCCGTATCCGGATCAAGTGCTACAAGAATGCGCCGAATCATGGGTGTCTGAACAGCTTGGGTTCTGGCTATGCGCTAAAAGTACGAGTTTTCTGGAGCCTGTACAAATCTAAGGCTACGAGTACCTGAACGGTTGATTGTAACAAAGTAAGTTTAAAAAGTTGTTGTACTGGATAGTAAGTCGATGTGGAAATGTGAATGGCGAAGTTATACACGTCGAGAAGAAGCGCTGTGGAAAAAAGGCAGGGGTATTCCACAGAGTTGCACACAGCCGCGAGGTAACAGAAGCGTCGCATCAGGATGCAAACGGGACGATTTTGAACTGTTTATCCACATTTCCACGATAATACACAGATAACGGATTGATTTCAGCGTCTCATTATCCACCGTTGTCCACAATGTGGAAAGATGGGGATAAAGTGGGCAAAGCAAGGAAAGTTATCCACAGGGACGTCCGGGGTAGATTTTTTCCCCGAAATATCCCCGCGCTTATCCCCGGCTTTCCACAGGTAATCCACGGTATCGACAAAAACTCACGATTTACCCAATAGACGGTACATTTCGCGCTTGTAAGCCTCAACGCCGGGCTGGTCGAAGGGGTTGATGCCGAGGAGGTAGCCGCTGACGGCCACGGCATGCATGAAGAAGTAAAGACAGGCCCCCAGTGGGCCCGGAGCCAGGCGTTCGAGCCATACGGTGGAGACAGGGACGCCGCCATTGGCGTGGGCTTTGCGCGTGCCCTCATAAGCGTTACGGTTCACTTCCTGGAAGGTGCATCCGGCCAGGTAAGCAAGCCCATCAAGGTCGTCGCCCGTATCCGGGATCGTCAGCAGCTCGGGTTCGCGTTCCACCATAAGAAAGGTTTCGATCAGGTGGCGGCGCCCTTCCTGCACGTACTGTCCCAGGGAGTGCAGATCGGTGGTGTACTGGATGGCATCGGGGTAGAGTCCTTTGCCGGCCTTGCCTTCACTTTCGCCGAAGAGCTGTTGCCACCAGGCGCCGAGGCCACTCAGACGTGGCTCGAAGACAGCCAGCAGTTCGAGGGCATAGCCGCGTTCATGAAAGAGATAGCGCAGGGCAGCATAATCAAGAGCTGGATTGTCCCGGGTGTCTTGCAGGCGCTCGCACATCTCGACGGCTCCGTAGAAGAGGGAGCGAATGTCGATACCGGCTACGGCAATGGGGAGCAATCCGACTGGCGTCAGTACGGAGAAGCGCCCGCCGACGCCGGGTGGGATAGCGTAGCGTCGGTAGCCCAAGGATCGGGCCATGTCGTGCAGCCGTCCACGGGCTGGATCGGTGGTGACAATGATGCGGCGGGCGGCGTCCGGAAAGCGGGCTTCCAGCCAGGGACGCAGCACGCGAAAAGCCAGCATGGTTTCCAGCGTGGTGCCACTCTTGGAGATGACGTTGAGGTACACTGATTTGCCTTCCAAGTAGGTCAGCAACTCTTTCAGATAGCGGCCACTTAGATGATGGCCGGCAAAGAGAACTTCCGGCGTGAGAGGACGACCGGTTTCGGTATCAACAGGGGGACGAAATTGGGGACTCAACGCTTCAATGACAGCCCAGGCGCCGAGGTAGGAGCCGCCAATGCCGAGGCACAGGAAAACGTCGGCCTGCTCGCGGATTTCAGCAGCCGTGGCATCCAAGTCTTCCAGCAGGGCATCGTCCGGCTCCAGCAACAGGTCACGCCAACCCAGCATTTCATGGCCGGGGCCTGTACGTTCCAGTAGCATGCGATGGGCAGCTTCGGTCTGGGGACGGAGGGCGTCCAGGTCGTGCGCCTCCAGAAAAGACAGGGCTGTGCTGAAGTCGTAGCGTATCATGGTTATACAGGGATTGAAGAATTATATTCTGTTAAGAGAAAGATCGGACTTTCTGGATCGGTGTATCGAAAAGCATGCGCGAATTTATTTCGGTTGAGGAGGCGCGTCGGATCATTCTGGAGCAGATCTCGACGCTATCAGTAGAGCGCATACCGCTGGCGGAGGCACAGGGGCGGCGGCTGGCCGAGGCGATCGTCAGCCGGGATAATATTCCGCCGTTTCCCAACGCAGCCATGGACGGTTATGCAGTGCGGCTGGCGGATGTGCAGCAGGTACCTGCCGCGCTTCGGGTAATTGCCGACGTGGGGGCAGGGCAGCTTCCGCCCGAAACGGTTCCGCCGGGTTCCTGCATTCGGATTATGACAGGGGCGCCGGTGCCGGCCTGGGCCGAGGCGGTTGTGCCCGTCGAATGGACCGAGTTGGGTTCGGATGGCACAGTGCGCATTTTGCAAGTACCAACCGCCAGCGCAAATATCCGACCGCCCGGACAGGACGTGCGGGCTGGCGAGCGCTTCTTTGAAGCGGGACAGCGCATTACGCCCCCGGCGGTAGCGATGCTGGCCACGCTGGGTGTGGCCGAAGTGCCGGTGTACCGGCAGCCCCGGGTAGCCATTGTGACCACCGGCGATGAACTGATTGATGCAAGCCAGCCGCTTACGCCCGGACATATTCGGGATTCAGCCGGTCCTGGTCTGTCCGCTCAGGCGCGTTGGGTTGGAGCCGAGGTGATGCTGCAGCGACGGGTGCCGGACGATCGCGGCCTGATCGAACAGGCGCTCGAGCAGGCACTTGAGGCCGATGTGCTGGTGTTTTCCGGCGGCGTTTCGGTCGGGTTGTATGATCTGGTGCGCCAGGTGCTTGATGCGCGCGGCACGCAGTGGCTTTTCTGGAAAGTCCGGCAGCGACCGGGAAAGCCCATGGCCTTTGGACTGCTGGAGGGCAAACCCGTCTTTGGCCTGCCGGGCAATCCGGTCTCGTCGGCGATCTGCTTCGATCAGTATGTCGCCCCGGCTCTTCGGCGCATGCAGGGACAGCAGGAGGTACTACGGCCGCGATTTTCGGCTATCCTGGAAGCACCGACTCCCAAGAAAGCTGGTCTGCATTTCTTCACGCGCGGGGTGGCCCGACCAGGAGCCGACGGGCGGCTATATGTGCGCGACACCGGTCCCCAGGGCTCCAACCTTTACCATTCGATGGTACGGGCCAACAGCCTGATTCACCTGCCGGAAGCCTTAGAAGAGGCGCCGGCGGGTCTTGAGGTGCAAATAGAATGGTTGCCCTGGACGATAGAACCCTGAGCCAGCGGGTTGCTATGTCGTACCCATAACCAAACCGAATGCCTGCCATGAATCGGACAGTCGGCCTGTTTGCAGTCCTGGCCCTGTGGCTTTCCGGCTGCATTTCGCTGGGCGTATTTCAGGGACCTGATGTGCTTCCTGAAGGAAAAGCAGAGGTAGGCCTGGGCCTTGTCGGGGGAGGAAGCCTGGAAGAAGGCGGGGGTGGTTTAGGGATGTTCGAACTGTACGGTCGAGTGGGGGTTGCGTCCCGGTTAGAGCTGGGCGCGCGCACGACAGGATTTCTGGCAGTAGGAGGCGTGACCACGGGTGCGCTTATGGCAGAAGGGAAGTACCAGTTGGTTACCACGTGGCCGCTTGTGGCCGTCGGAATGGGGGTTTCCTATTATGCGCTGGAGTTCAATAATCAGACATTTTCTACCCTTGGGCTCTACCCTGCCGTCTGGGTTGGATCGTCCAGATTGTTTGCAGGGGCCCGGATGATTGTCGTAACGATCGGCGCCGAAAATTCGGACGAAGTAGGCACGGGATCGCTGGCGGGTTTTACCATTGGAGCCCGGTTGGGCGGCCGGGTAAGCCTCCGGCCGGAACTTACGCTCTATGCACCTCTGTATGAGGGCAGCGCCCCGCTTCTGGTGGGTGGGCTGGGACTCTCTTTCCGCCTGGGTAGATAAACCGTGGAAGTTGTAAGTCCTCTGCTTTTACCCGACGCGGCTCCACAGGTATTTGTGGTCTGTCTGTCGTCGGCTGACCTGCCTGACCAATTACCTCAGGGCATTCGACTCTGGGAGACGCCAGCGCAGGCGAGGGCAGCGTGTGGAGCTGGTCGGTTGTGGGTGATTGCGGTGCCTCCTGGTGGGGTTTTGTTTGATGGGGAAAGCTGGCGGCTCCAGCATTCTATACCAACCACCGCCATTTTAAACGGAAACCCTTACCGCCTGCCAATCACGGTCCCGGCCGCTGGGGGCGTGGTCGTGCGTGGCGGAGAAACGCCTGAAGTGCTGCTCATTCACCGGCGGGGCCACTGGGATCTTCCTAAGGGCAAGTGTGATCCGGGCGAGGCGCCCGAAGCCTGCGCGCTTCGGGAGGTGAGCGAGGAGCTGGGCGTTCCCCCCGAGGCGCTGCAGCTTCGGGCGCCGCTGGGACGCACGGTGCACGCCTACCCCCTCGACCATCGCTATGCTGTCAAGCCCACCTGGTGGTTTCTCATGGAGACCACCGCCCCAACGTTCGCGCCACAGGAAGCGGAAGCCATTCAGGAGGTCCGCTGGTTTCCCCTGGAGGAAGCCCTCCGTCGGGTAACCTATCCTACCCTCCAGGCGTTGCTGCAGCGTCTGCGCACCCGTTGCTGTTAGGGGCGGGCTCAGGGCTTCTGGGAAGCGGCTGCTTCCTGCTGTTTGGCTTCTTCCACCATGCGGGCCACATCGGCCAGCAGTTGTTTGGCATCGTAGATGATGCCGTCCTTGATTGTGTAGAGAATGCCCCGGGTGCGCTCGACCTCGTTTTGTTCGTTAACCCGGATCCAGCCGGTACCGTAGAGCACCTTGAAGTTTTCCAGCGGATTCTCGGCCACGATGATCAGGTCGGCCAGCTTGCCGGGCGCCACCTGTCCAATTTCTGGATTGCCCAGGGCTTCGGCGCCGTAGAGCGTGGCCGAGCGGATGACTTCCAGGGGATGAAAGCCGGCTTCCTGCAGCAGCTCCAGCTCCCGGATGTACCCGAAGCCATAAAGTTTGAAGATGAAGCCCGAATCCGATCCCGTAACGATGCGTCCGCCGCGGTTTTTGTATTCGTTGAGCCACTGCATCCACCGCTGATAGTTGCGTTTCCAGGCGATTTCGTCGGCGGTCGTCCAGTAGAACCAGTAGGATCCGTGCGCCTTGCGATTGGGTTGGAAGAATTTCCAGAGGGAGGGGAGCGTGTAGCGGTCGTGCCATTCAGCGCGCATGGCCCGCATCAGATCGCGGCTGGCTTCATAGATGGTGAGCGTGGGGCTAAAGGTGAAATCCAGCCGCAGAAACTCCTCCATGACTTCTTCCCATTTCGGGCTGCCCGGCGGGGCCGCCTGAAGCCAGAGCCGGCCGGCCTGCCCGAAGCGGTGCTGTTCGTTCTGATAGTTGTAATCTACGGGAAAGTCCTGCACGGTGCGGTCGACAAACAGTGCTTCCGGGAGGCCGTACCAGTGTTCCAGCGTAGTGAGGCCCAGCCGGGCGGCATCCAGCGCGTTCATGCGGGCCACGCCCATCTGGTCGAGGTGGGCGGCCGTACCCAGACCCAGCTTGCGGGCTTCATCGATGGTGGCCGCCATGATGTCCGGAGGCAGAGCCGGCAGTTTGAGGCCGTCCGCTCCCTGCTGGGCCACCTGGCGCACCCAGGCTCGGGCCGCTTCAGGGGTGATCAGGGGTTCCTTGGCGCCCTGTCCAAAGCGGACGTAGGCATAGATCCGAGGGGCCACAATGCGGTTTTCGGCGCTACGCCGCTTGTGCGCCAGCGTCCATTCCAGCCCATTGCCGGAGCCCGGATCGCGAATCGTCGTGATGCCATGGGCCATCCAGAGCTTGAAGACGTACTCGGCCGGGGTACCCTGGGCAACGCCTCCGATGTGCGCATGCATATCGATGAAGCCGGGAAGCACATACATGCCGTGGGCGTCCAGCTCATAGGTAGCGTCTTTGGGGCGCCGCGCTTCTTCGATAGGGACGCCCGGATAGCCCACGCGCACGATTTCTTTGATTCGGTTCTTTTCGATGACAATGTCTACCGGACCAATCGGCGGAGCACCGGTGCCGTCGATCAGGGTAGCTCCCCGGATAATCAGCCGATCAAAAGGGCCGATGCCTTCATCCGGCCGACGGTCCGGAGCCGGGGGAATGGAGCGGGGTTGCGCCAGCAAAAGTCCGGGGCTGGTTCCCAGTAGGATCAGCAGACCAATCCATAGGGATCTCATGGTGCATCGCTTGAAAGTTTAACCAAGGATTTTTCCTACATGCGCTCTTATGTTAGATCTTTCAGCGGTTTCATGCAAACGAGAGGACTATGCATTTACCTGAGACGCTGCTGGGCACGCTTTCCCCGGAGCAATTTCTGGCAGCCTACTGGCAACGGCGGCCCCTTTTGATCCGGCAGGCGCTGCCGGGCTTTCGGTCG
>Ga0256839_1001073_pt1 | contig 33876 bp, 23 predicted proteins | sample 354166metaG_FD_185968 | JGI IMG/M metagenome (GOLD analysis project Ga0256839, IMG submission 185968) | Hydrothermal vent microbial communities from Mid Atlantic Ridge, Atlantic Ocean - 354-166 | ecosystem: Environmental > Aquatic > Marine > Hydrothermal vents | place: Atlantic Ocean: Mid...
TGGCTGCTAATGGGAGCTGCTTTCCTGGGCGTGCTGGCCGTTTATGGCCTGAGCCGGCTGCTGGAGGCCCGTACCGCCTCTTTCCGCGCCCGGCACCGGATCTGGACCCATGCCGTGGCGGCCCAGTTTGTGCTGGCCGCTTTGCTTTTCGCGATTGGCCCGGCCGGCTGGCCTGCCCAGCTCTTCACGCGATCGGCTGCCCAACCGCATGCGACAGGTCCAATTGATCTCCTGCGGTCGCGCTCCGGCACGCTGCCCCCTCCAGGTCATGGCTCCGCTCGTGTGATTGGCGAATTGGAGCTTGTCTTGTCCAGCGCCGGTTCTTGGGAGTCGGTTTCAGTGGCAGACGACGCACCTCAGCCACGGACATCGCTCGATGAGGGCCCCCCCTTCGACACCATCGGGATACCCAGTCGTGCTTCGCTGGTCTCGTTCTTGATAGCGATCTGGTTCGCCGGAACGCTGTTCTTGCTGGTTCGCCTGCTACTCAAGCAGCTGCGCTGGTGGTACGGCATGCGACGGTCCGCCGTGGCGGCCCCACCGTCGGTGGTGGTCTGTGTCGAGCGCCTCGCTGGTCGTGCGGCGTTCCCGCGGCGACCTCGTGTGGTCGTAGCTCCACTGATGGTTCCGGCGGTCACGGGGATCTTCCGCCCCCTGGTGGTGTGGCCGGAATCGGCCGAGGAGCTCATTGAACAGGATCCCGAAGCGGCCCAAGCGGTCCTGGCCCATGAGCTTGCCCATCTGCGTCATCGCGACCCGCTTTGGAAGCTGCTGGCTCACTTCCTTTCGGCGCTGCTCTGGTGGCACCCGGCCGTCTGGTGGACCCGGAGGCGGTTGCACGATCTGGCGGAATTTGCGGCCGATGAGGCTGCCATCGCGTGGGGGCAGGATCGTGTTCATCTGGCCAACGGGCTGGTGCGATTCGCCTCAGATGCCATGGCCGTTGCATCGGTTGCGGCGTCTGGCGAGCCGGCGCGAGGTCTGCTCCGACGACGCGTCGCATACCTGCTGGAGGCCGATGTAAAACCCCAAGGCGCTAAGAGAAACCACCAACTGCTTGTCTGGACCGCGGCCTTCGCTACGTGGTTGGGTGGAAGTGGTGTGGCTGAGCTGTTCCCCTCCGGGGAAGGAGGTTCTGTCATGGCGATAGGTCTGCGCTTCTGGCACAGGGCCGTTGTGGCAGCAGCGGTTGTCGGGGCTTCCCTAGGCTGGCACGGGCTGCTTACCCGGGGCGCTCCACAGGAGGAACGCGAACGGCAAAACCAGCGGGAGGACAGGGAATCTACCCGGCGCGGTGATGAGCAGGATCGAGACGTCCGCAGAGTACCGGATGGCCCTCGATATCTGGGCGGACGGTACATAGGTCGGGTGTACCCTGAGGAGGTTGAGCGCGCGCGTGACATCGAGCGATTGGAGCGCGCCCTCAGCGAGGCACTAGAAGCTGGGCGTGAAGAAGCCGTGGCCCGCATTGAGCGGGAGCTTGCCGCAGCGCGACGCGAGCTGGCGGCTCTGATTCGCGCAAGCGAAGTGATCAAGCTCCGCGCACGACTAGGACGTCTACAAGCTGAATTGAGAGAGGCCGAAGAACAGGGACATGAAGTGCTTGCCCAGCGACTGCGAGCTCAGATCGAAGAGCTGCGGGAACGAATCGAACAGGCGTCACCGACGGCAAGGCAGAAGCAGGAGCGCGAAGCCGATGAGAAGCGAGCGGGGCTCCGCCGCCGACTTCGTGAACTCGTCCTTCGCCTCGAAAGGGCGCGCATAGAAGGCAGAGAGCGCGACGTTAAAGAGCTGGAACGCGAGATACAACAAGTGGCGGCAGAACTGCGAGGCTACGAGCTTCGCCGCGCTCGCCAGGAAGTCTGGCGGCAGTTGAGACGACTGCGCGAACGCCGCGAACGGCTACGCCGCCAAGGCCGAGAGCGGGAACTTCGCGAAATCGAAGGGAGGATCACACTATTGGAGCGCGAGGCTGTCATTCTAGGTGGCCATCCTGCGCGTGTGAAGGATGTGAAAGTACTAACACCTCCGTACAGCGGCTATGTTGGAGTAGTAGTACGGTCCCTTAGCGAACGCCACATCGAACCCGAAGCAAAGGCCGGGGAGTTCGCGCAACGGCTCGAACGGGCGGTGAACATCCTTCGCCTGGCCGGACTCGAAGATATGGCGGAACTCCTCCTCGAAATCGGCCGCGAACGGCTCGAGCGTCTCCAACACCCTGAGCACCGCGAGCGTGAGGAACGTGAAGCACACGAGCGCGAGGAACGCGAAGAACACGAACACAAAGAACACCGTGACTGAGAGCGGCCGTCGCGATTGATCTATCGCCTATCCTGCTCCCGGCCCCGCCTGTGCGTCGGCGTCGGGAGCATTCTTTGCGCCGGGGCTTGATGCCTGCGCAGGTCTTGTGCTCCCAGCAGGACGGTCGCACATCGCCCGCTGAACGACAACGAGGGATCGAGTAGCATATCGGCTGATGGTGCACGGAACGGCGGAGCTGAGGAGGTTCCATGAGCAGCTATGTGCTGGCGATAGACCAGGGAACGACGAGCACACGTGCCATTCTCTATGACGAGAGCGGCATGGCACGGGGCGTCGACCAGCGCGAGTTTCCCCAGTTGTACCCCCACCCTGACCATGTGGAACACGACCCCGAGCAGATCTGGGAGAGTGTGCGGGAAGTGGTCCGGGGGGCTCTGGCAGCGGCCGGAGCCGACGGAGCTCAGGTCGCCGCCATCGGCATCACGAACCAACGCGAGACGACGATCGTCTGGGACCGGGAGACAGGCCGGCCGGTGTACAACGCGATCGTTTGGCAGGACCGCCGCACCGCCGACATCTGCCGCCGGTGGAAAACGGAGGAAGAGCTGATCCGCGAACGCACGGGGCTGGTCAGCCACCCGTACTTCTCCGCCTCGAAGCTGCGCTGGATCCTGGACAATGTTCCCGGTGCACGGGAGCGGGCCGAGCGGGGGGAGCTGGCCTTTGGTACCGTGGACTCGTACCTGATCTGGCGGTTGACCGGGGGGGCGGTACACGCGACGGACGTGACGAACGCTTCACGTACGATGCTTTTCAACCTGCGCTCGGAAGCTTGGGACGGGGAGCTCTGCCACCTGTTTTCGATCCCCGAGCCACTGTTACCTGCCGTACAACGCAGCGCATCCCGGTTCGGCGAAACGAGAGGCCTGGACTTTCTGCCCGACGGAATTCCGATCTGTGGGGTGGCAGGCGACCAGCAGGCATCGCTTTTCGGCCAGGGTTGCTGGTCACACGGCGATGCGAAATGCACCTATGGAACCGGCGCTTTCCTCCTGGTCAATCTCGCTACGGACTTCATCCTTTCTCGTTCCGGCCTCATCACCACAGCGGCAGCGACGCCTGAGGGAGAACCGCTGCAGTACGCTCTGGAGGGCAGCCTGTTCATCGCCGGAGCGGCAATCCAGTGGCTGCGAGATGGACTGGGCATTATCGAAACGGCCCCACAGGTGAACGAGCTCGCCGCCCGAGCGCGTCCGGATAGTGAGGTGGTTTTCGTGCCGGCGCTCGTTGGGTTGGGAGCCCCGTATTGGGTTCCCGAAGCCCAGGGAACGATCTTCGGTTTAACCCGAGCTACGGGGGCCGCCGAGCTTGCTCGGGCAACGCTTGAGTCCATCGCCCTCCAGGTCCGCGACCTCGTCCTGGCGATCGAGAGCGACACGGGCTTTTCCCTACAACGTCTTCGCGCCGACGGGGGCGCGGCCAAGAGCGATCTCTTGCTCGCTCTGCAGGCCAACGTACTGGGCGCCACGGTGGAGCGGATGCGAGAGGGGGAGTCAACGGCCCTTGGTGCGGCCATGCTCGCTGCGCTGGGCGCCGGCCTTCAGGATAAAGAGACGCTCCGCGGGTGGGCACAGGTGGAACGAGCGTTCGAACCTTCGGGTGACCGCGAAGCGGTCGAGGCGCTGATCCGACGTTGGGAGCACGCAGTTAAGACCACGATCGAACACTACAAACGCGCTCATTGAGGAGAACCAGCGATGCGGACTCTGCGCTACGGCATCATCGGTGGCGGTTTCGTGACCATGTTCCACCTCCGCGCCCTCTGTCAGGTGCGCGGGATCGAGGTTGCCGGTCTGATCTCGAGGCGACCTCCCGAACGGGCCGCAGCCTTCGCTCGCGAACATGGGCTGGGCAATCCGGTGATCTATAAGTCGATCCGCGAGCTTGTTCAAAACGTCGACGTCGTCTGCATCTTTTCCCCCAACTTCACCCGCCTGGCCGTGGTGGAAGAGATCGTCGACGCGGTCAAACAGGGCGCCACGCTACGCGGCATCATCTGCGAAAAGCCCCTGGCGCGCAACCTGGCCGAAGCGCGTCGCATGGTGGAAATGGTCGAGTCGGTAGGGCTGCCGCATGCCTACTTCGAGAACCAGATCCACATGAAGACCTTGAAGGCCACCCGCTTCCAATTGCAGCGCGTTTTCGAACAGATGGGACCGCCCGTGCTGACGCGCTCCAGTGAGGAGCATTCCGGCCCCCACAACGGATGGTTCTGGGATCCCACTCAACAGGGCGGTGGCGTCTTGAGTGACATGGGTTGCCATTGTCTGGCAGTGGGATGGTACGCCCTCACTCCACCGGGTAAACCTCCCCGGTTCCTGGAACCCCAGCAGGTCACGGCGGACGTGGCGCTGCTGAAATGGGGGCAGCGCCGCTGGATCGACGAGCTCCGCCAGCGCTTCGGAGTGGACTACACCAAGACACCGGCCGAAGACTACGCCACGGGTGTCGTAACCTATCGGAACCCCGACACCGGGCAGACGGTCAAGAGCCAGTTCGCCACGTCCTGGATGTACGAGAAGCAGGGCCTGAAGCTCGGCCTTGAAGGCATCGGGCCCGGCTATGCATTCGAGATGAACACGTTGAAATCCCCGCTGGAGGTGTTCATCGGCGACGTGGCGGCGGAAGCCGTGGCCGACGCCGAGGCTGCGCTGGAGAAATCCACCGCCACACGCGGCCTGCTGGCCGTCCAACCGAACGAAGCGGACCTGTACGGCTACACGGACGAGAACGAGGACGCCTACCGCGCGTTCGCTACCGGTGGTAGCCCACTACTGGACTGGCACTATGGCCTGGAAATCGTCCGGCTGACGATGGCCGCGTACATGTCCGCCGAAACCGGTCGGACCGTGGACCTGACGGACCAGGGTACCGCGGAGGAGCTGGAAACCTACGTGCCGCTGATCCAACAAGGCAGAGGACGCGAGGTGCTCTACGTGGAAGCTTGACACGGCCTTACAATCGTAAGGCATCCGATCGACCGGTGCGCTGTGCGGCCTGGAGCCGCGCGCGGCCGGTCGCCTGATCGCAACTGTCCATAGCTTCAGATTGCACCGTCCGCGGCACGCCGGGCCGGGAACGCAGTAACGGCTTGGTGTGTCAGAGTTGGTGACAGCCGGCGTATAATCGAGTGGAATCAGTTGATGGAGCTCGGCATGGAGGCCGATCTTTTGCAAGAGGATGACCTCTACTTCGACTGCACGGGGGCGACATGGTATCGACCGGGCAGGCGAGGTGAGAGGTGGCGTGCCGGGGTTGGTCGGCAGGCCCCGTTAGAAAGCCGACCGTGGCAAATAAGTGCCACTCCGAGCTTTGCTCTGGCTGCTTAATCGCTAACGCAGCCCCTCGGTAGTTCCCTTGCCCGGGGGGAGCTACATGAGGCCGTGCACCGGGCTGGCCGGAGCCGGCGTCCGGGGAGGCTTCGGCGAGATCTCACTCCGGACTGGTCCGTCCGGGACCTTGCCAGTCGGGGACCGGCGGGCGAGATGCAAAAGACTGGCTACGCACGTAGAAGCCCTCACCAAGCTGTCGCGGGACGCGGGTTCGATTCCCGCCGCCTCCACTTGGACCATCGGATGGCCCGAGGAAACGACCCCGTCGCTGTGGCCCACCGCCAGGCTGGGCCTGACAACTCCTCGACAAGCCCGACAGCGGCGGCTCCCAGCGGAGCGTGATTCAGATCCTCACCGTCCTGAACCGACACAGCATTGCCTCCACGCAGATAAGGCACGGGGACACAGACGACGCGGGATGCGTTCCTGGTCTCTTTGTGTGCTCTCCGGATCTCTGTCGTGAGCAGACCGAGTTTGCATCCGGCGGGCTTCAGGCACGTCAAGAGCTGGGCTTCCCGGATCGGTCGAATGCCTTCGAGCGCGTCGTTCCCACCCGGGCCCGCCTTGTCGCGACCGTTTTCAAACAAAGCGCAGCACGCAGCGGACCGACATCCGAAGGTGTCTTCAACGGCGGACCGGTCTCGAATGGCCTCTCTACCGACGCCCGCAATCAGGTAAGCGGCCCCGTCAGGCCCCAAAGGCGGACGGTTCCGATCGCGCACCGATGCAACGGCACTCAGGGGGCGGTTGACGGCTTTGCCAGAAGGATCGTGCGCGCGCCGGATAGGTGGATGCATCGCGCAGCGGATCGATCGAGCTGGGCTCTGGTGCTGGCCGGTGCTCTCACCCGCGGCAGAATCCTCCGCGGATCTGCCCGACCGTGCTCGTGACTGCTTCGACCACGGCCGCTTGAACGCCGGCTTGAAGCACATTCGATGATTCGAGAAAATGTGCCTTTGCAGGAGACGTCTTGCACACCGGGATGAGGTCTGCCATGGCCTGGGGCTATTCTGGTCAGGTTTTGGGATGAGGCAGTCTGTGGTTGGCTGGCGTTTCGCGCCTGGGCCGCTGTCGAGTAAGCAACGGAGCATCTGTGCGTGTCACCGTTCTCGACAGTTTGCCAGGGCAAGAGCGCCGTTCCGGCTGGCCTGGCTGCCGGGTTGACCATGCTGGGCGCTGAAGCTCAGGGAGAGTCCGCTGTGCTTGCCGAGGCGAAGAAAAAGGCGAACATCGGAGTAGGCGTGGGCCTGGTTCTTCAGCTTCTCGCCTTCGTCTTGCTCCAGTCCAGGGGAACTGCTGCCATCCTAGGCGCTCCTCTGGCGCTGGTTGGCTGGGTCATCTTCATCTGGGGGTGCATGAATTACGCCGAGGGGAAGGGCCACTCGAAGTGGTGGGGGCTTGTCGGAATACTGGGAATTTTTGGACTCATCGTCCTGATCCTCCTGCCCGACAACTACAAGAACGTATAGCCTGGCATCAGGTCTTGGACGCAGGGCCGTCGACTGGCCATCATCGGCCCCTCAGATGCTGCCATTGCAGCGCCCCCCTTCCGTTGGTCGGGCCTTTTCGTCGGCTACCGAACCACCGCGGTCGCGCCCCTGGCCTTTCCATGGTTCCTGGGAACAGATCGACTCAGCAGGGACAGGACATACCCGCGGACGGTCGTAGCCCAGACGGCCAGGAGCCGTTCTGCGCCGATCGCGGCCACGATCACCTGGAACGGCTCAACGGGAATGCGAAAGCGGATGGAGACGATCGTAAGCGAATGGAACAGCGCAAGGGCAAAGTAAGCGGCGAGCAGGGGTGCGAGGGGCTTTAGCAGGGACCGTCCGCACCACAAGCCCCACAGGGTTGCCGCCATGAATGCGAGGTGGAAGATGCGGTAGGCAAGCACGTGTGTCCGTGGGTTTGTGTCATCGAAGAGGAAGAAGTAGCGGAGGCGACGGAGGCACAGCCTGGCGTAGCGCCCGGGATCGTTGGCGATGTAACCGAGCGCCTGGCGCAATAGGAGCCGGCACCGCTGCACTTCCGGAAGTTGGCCCAGCTCCCGCTTCTCCGCCGGGCTGAGGACCAGGTCGTCGATGTACTGGGTCTCGTGGCGTGCCTGCCAGGTCCGTTCGATCAGCCCCCGCAAATCTCCTCGATAGGTGGCCACGAGTCCCTCGGCGTACGCGCGGGGGATTTTGTCCGTGCCGAACGAGCGGGGATGATTGCCCTGCCAGAGGGCGTAGCCGAACGTGCTTTTGATCGGTACCAGCTCGCCGTGGACCACCCAGTTCCGCACAATCCAGGGGGAAATGACGGATGCCGCGGCCAGCGTGCCGATTGCTGCTGTGCTCAGAGCAGGAGCGAACCCGTGGACTTTCCAGACGCGAACCGCGACCCAGGCAATCGTGACGGCGAAGACGATGGTCAGGATCGGGTCGGTCAGGGCAATACCCCCTCCGATCGTTCCCCACACGAGGCACCAGAACAGGGTACGGCGGCGGTCGCGGACCACCCAGTAGCGCAGACGAGCAGCGGCAAGGAAGAGGGTTGCGCAGAGGACCGACAACAGGGTGACGGGTTGGACGTGGGAGGGGGTGTAGACGAAAAGGGGGTGGAACGCAACGCCCAGGCCGGACAGCCAGCCGACGGAAGGGCGGCCGGGGAGAATGTTCCAGCAGAGCAGGGCGATCAGAAGGGGGAGCAAGCTGCCGATCACGGCCTGTGCGAACTGTATCCAGAAAACGGCTTCGGCGGTGCGCACACCGAATACCCAGAAGAAGGCGGCAACGAAGAACGGGTAGACCGGCGCCTGGCTCGACGTTGGCCCGTCACCGCCGAGGAACCGGACGGAAAACCCCCTACCCTGGACCAGATTGGCCGCAATTTCGCCGTACTCGTAGGTGACGTGATCGAGCAGATAGCTGCGCGTCGAAAGCAGAAACCAAACGCGCAGGACCAGGGCGACGGCGAAAAGAAGGAGCAGTCCCGACCGAACGAGGGAAGAACGCTTCTCTGAGCCGTTAGCGTGCATTGTTTTCTCGTTGCTCCCAAACGGGGCTGCGCCCATCTCCCGGATCGCCGGCGCGCACGATGTGCAGATCTCTCTGGCCCGGCGCATCGATGCGTGGTACCGTTTCCGGACTATCATGGCAAGGTGACCCGAGCGGAAAGCTCGCTATCCGCGTCCTCGCCCGGCCCGCCCGGTCCGGCTCCAGTGCGGGTGAGCAGCAGGGGAGCGCGGCCGGCGCGAAAGCTAAACGCGTCGGCGTGGGAGCAGCGAGTCCAGCGCCGCTGCCCCCCAGCGTTGAGCTTGCAGAAGACGCCGGTCGCTGGGTGCCTTTACTGGGCGGCACCGGCGCTAGTCTGCTGGGGGCTGGTGGCTGGGCGGTCCGCCCTGGGCTTGATTTGGCGCCCTTCGGGGAAAGGAAGAAAGCTGGAGAGCGGAATGGGGGAGCAGTAGGCGCGCCTGCGGAGGGAGATCCCAGGCAACGAGCCTTCCCCCATGCTCAGAAAGCTCCGACTTTTGTTGGGCGACGACCATCCCGGGGTCTGCTTTCCGACCTGCGATCTCTCCGTTGGCCCAAACGCGGTGCGTCTGCCGACCTTTGACCTGTGCCCGCCACGACCCGCCGCAGATACAACCGCCCTATTTGCCGGTCCGGCCACAGCGCGGGCGCTCTGGTAGGGTCGCCTTTCAGCGCCTTCCTCCGAAGGCTGTCGATCACGGTAAGTAGGTTCGCACTCGAGATGCGCTGCGAGGCATTCTCGGCAGATCCGCCGTTGCTAGGTTCCAAGCGGTATCCTTGCTGGGACTTACATCGCGCCTTCGTCACCTGTGTCCCCCCGCGGTTCCGTGCTCTCGTGCGTGTCGTTGGTAGCTTCCCCCTCTGTTTGCAGCGACAGCCGCTTCCATCCTGGGACGGAACGAAGGGTGCTAACGGGCGACTCCCAATGCGCAATCAGGAAGCGGGACCGCCGGCCTCGCTGCCACGCGACTGTGGGATCGTCGCACGCGGCAAATCCCGATCAGTCCTTGACAAGAGAGAGAGAGAGAGAGAGACAATTGCAGTGGCGGGTTTGGGCCGTCGATGACGGCCACCGTCTTGCCCCACACGGTTGACCCAGCTCGGCGACCAGGCCATCCGGCGGTCGGCGTCGGGTCAGGGCCGCGAGACCTGACCAGGGCATGAGGTCTTCGGTCTGCGGCGCGGACTTTTGAAGGGCATGGGTGATGAAGGACTTCGCTAGGTGCACCCGCTGGTGGCCGTTTCAAATGGGGGTGGTCCAGGAATGCACTGTCGCTTGCGCAGCAGGACTATTGGGCTTCGGAGGCCTGCGCAAGGTAGCAGGCGCCTTTTCTGCATGGTGGCTGTCTCTTAGCGCCGAGCAGCACTTGATGCAACTCGTGCTGGGTGCCTGTGAGGTCCTTCTAGCCGTAGTCAGCGCTGCCTTCCACCGGCTGGGACAGAGAATCCTTGGGCTCCTGTACACAGCGTACGCAACGGTAGCCCGTGTGTGGTGGTTCCGCGGCCACGGCACCTGCGGCTGCTTGGGCGGCGGGCTAGCTCCTTCCGCGGGTATCGCGATTCTGGACGCAACGATCGCCACCTCTCTGTTTCTTTCTATGGCTTGGGGGCGTCCGAAGCCCGTGGCTTGCGGCCCTGTCGCGCGGTTGTGCGCGGCGGCGGTGGTTACCAGTGCCCTTTGGACATTAGGAACGCTCGCTGGGTCGAGCCCATCCGCTGTCCACGTGCTCGATGCCACGCGCCTGCTGGGTCGTGCGCTGCCCATACGGCTTCACGGGCAAGCGCAGGTGCCGATTCTGCACGGCAAAGGGCTCCTCGTGCTCGCCGACCCCGCTTGTGCTCGGTGCACTAATATTGTCGGGCTCTTGGCGCGGGGCGGCGACCTGTACGATCGCGTGCACTGTTGGCCCGCAAGCTGGTCGGACATGTGCCAGCAACCGTTTTCCGTCGCGGTCGTTTGGCTGGGCCCCCCTCCCCGCGCTGTTGCTACTCCCGATCGAACACGGAACTGGCTCGTCTTCTTCACCCAGCACCCGAGCGACATAGCCCTGCGTGATCCGCCGATCCTGCTTTGGATCCGGGATGGGGAGGTTGTGGCCGTCTGCTGTCCCAGCCCCCAACGGCGGTGCTGGATCCGCAAGCGATCTGGGGAAATGCTTGAAGTGAGACGGCTATGGTCGATGGAGGCGGAGTGCTGGTTACTAGGCTAGTTTCTTGGCTCGGTCTCGGAGGTGCCATTATCGTAGGTGCGGCGGTTGGCCTACTCGTGGATCCGCTGTCGAACGGCCCAAAAGTAACGGTGCTGGCTCCGAGTGAGACGGCTCTTCTTTGGGGGGGGTACAGGCCCCTACCAGAAGTGTTCCGCCGTGGGAAACTGCAAGAAGTGCGTGCCCCCAAGTGGTTGTACGCTTGCAGCCCGTAAGTGCCGGTGCATGGACCAAGGGAACGACGGGTGCTCCAGAGGGGGCGTCCAGTGGGACTGCGTCTGGGCCGTTTGGGGCTGGTGCAGTGACGCGAGACGGCCCGGATTCTGCGGGACGCCTCAGCAGGCCAAAGAGCCGACACCGGACGCGGTCAAGGGAGAGTGCCCGCCGACGGGTACATGTGAGAACACTCCGGGGCTAGTGGGCGTGGACTGCGACGCATGTTGACCCCCCGACGTCTTGGCGGCGCGGGACCCATGATCCACACCGCGGGGAAAAGCCCCAAAGGGGCCCCACGCGCGAGTACCGAGCGAATTGAATTATAGTACGCTAGTTGCTGCCCACTTGCGCGGGGGGCGATCTGGCGAAGCCCAGGGATTGTTGCCGCCGCCCGCTGCCGTTGGTCCGTTGTCGGATTTTGGAGCCGGACAATGCTCGTTTCTCTAGTCACATTCTTGGTACTTGCTTCATCTGCAGCACAGGTGGAACAGCCGGCCTCAGCCCAGGACCGTGCTCCTTTGACGTTTCGGGACGCGCAAGCGCAGTATCTGCAGAATGGTGCCGCCTTGTTGCCGCTGCGCGTACGCTGGCAGTTGCGCGTCAGGTACGGTGAAGCTCGACGGCAGGCAGACGGCGCCGGTTTGGCCGGACGTACAGAAACCGAGTTCAGGGAGTTCTGGACCGATGGGGCCTCTTGGAGGGCTCTCACTCCCTGGGGCACACCCTTGCGTCGGCTGCCGACGGAATGGCTAACCGGAAGCCCGCGCGAGGTAGCGATGCGTGCCCGCGGATACCATGTGGTGCTGTACGATGCCGAGCGGGACATACTGGTAACCGTTTCCGAAGGGGAAACGGAGGACGTGACGGCGGCTTCAATCCTGCGCGAGCTGGGTCAGTCGGAGTACTTGGTGCCTCCCCTTACTCCGGTGCGCCCGCAAGCCCGCGCTGTCCTACGCTCCAGTCTGCACCTCATGGACCAAGTCATGTTGGGTAAATGGCGGGAGACGCGGCACATCTGCCCCGGCTGCAAAGCCGATGACCCGACCCACTACTTCGAACTGCTCAAAGACGAGACACCCCATGCCGCTTATTTGACGCCCGAAGAACGGAAGCTGTACAGCACGCGGGTGCAGAGATTCTCCGGCTGGCTTGTCCAGGTGGACGTAGCGCACGGAGCGATCCCCCTGGGGATCTGGAGCTGGGACAGGACCTACTTCGATGGGGAAGAGGTAACCCCAGTTGGTCCGCTCGACCGCATTGAACACGACACACCGATCATGGAGGTCGAACGCGTCGAGCAGGTTTCTTCCGCCGCCTATTACCCCATGCGTGTAGTGGTGCGAAAGTTCGTCCCGGCCCCGGGATCACTTACGCCGTGGCCATCGTTCGAGGAGCGTGTTCTTCGCCGCGGGCGACGGTTTGCATTCCCGCGCGCTTTGGATGTTCAGCGCGAGTGGACGGTTCTCGCGTTGGATGCGGGCGTGGCCACGCCCCGGATCATCTTTGACTCAACCGCAGTGGGGCGGGTAGTGTACGACGCGACACGGTTGGAATTTCCGGAATCGAATGACGCCGCGGTTGTCGTTCCGCCCGAGGGAACACCAGCTCCTTCGGCGAGCAGCGGCGCGGGATGGACGCCCTTCGTGGTCGGCTTTGTCCTCGCCTTCATCGCTGCTGCCCTTCTGCTGGGCCTCCGGAGGAAAAGGCGATGGTCTTAGTCCTGGTTGCGCTTCTTTCCGCTCCTGCACCGGAGAAAGCGTGTGGTCCCGCTGCTCTTCAGGCGTTTCTCCGCGCCCTGGGGCACAAGACCACCGAAGCGGACGTGATGGGTGCATGCCGCCACGTAGCCCGGCGCGACGATCTGCGGTACATGAGCGTTGACGAGCTGGTGAGAGCGGCGCGCGCCCTCGGCGCGGCCGTTACCGCAGTGCGGATTGAGCCGCCTGAACACGAACTCCTTCCGATCCCAGCGATCCTTTACTTGGAAGCCCCGAGCCGCGGTGGGAGTGATCTGGTCCTGGGTCACTTTGTGCTCATCGTGGGCAAAGGCCGGAATGACGTTCTCATTTACGATCCGACCACCAACGACCCCCCTCGACGCGTGCCTTTGGCGCCCCTCTACGCGCACTGGTCGGGCGTTGCGATCGTTCCGGGATCGCCCGTACGCCTGCCAATGGCGATCCTACAGTTTGCTACCGGCCTGGTTGCCGGCCTTAGTGTTTTCGGGCTTGTCAGGGGTGCGATCCGACGACTATTGCTCGGCACTCCTCTGGTACTAGCCGCCGTCAGCGTTGCTTTCACGTCGGGGTGCATCCGACGTGAACCGCCTTTGACCGTCAAGCCAAATCGAGTGGACCTTGGTACGGTCCGAGACGATCGAGCTGTGGTTCGCGTTACGCTTCAGGCATGGCAGCGGGGTCCGGTCAGAATCCTGGACATGTCCCGCGACTGTGCCGGTCTCAGATACCAAACAGACCTCAGGGGCAAGGTTCTGCAGCCCGGTGAACGCGCCAGTGTCGATCTGGTAGTCGCCGGTGATGGCACCGGACGGAAGCAGGTGTTCGTGTGGGAGGTGCTGACGTCCCCGGCGGCCTCTGGGGCAGCGACCGTCATAACCGCCCGCTTCTACCCGCGGCCTGTCCTCCACCCGAATCCGGTCCGCGTTCACGTGCCCTTCGGAACAGCTCTCGATGCCACAGCGACTGTCGTGGCCGTCAGGCCTGCCGAGGATCCGCCGCTGGACGTCGAGGTGGTACCGGATGGTGAATCGCCGTTCGACGTAACCATCGGGCAGCGAATCAGCCAACTCCACTATCGGGACCCGAACGGTCGGCCTGTCAGTGTGAGAGATCTCCAAACGCTGCACATTCACGTCCCGGCTGGGCTACCTCTTGGCCCACACCAAGCTCGCTACCGTCTGCGACTGGGTCAAGGGGGAGGGCTTCTAACGCTGGATGTTTCCGCGCACGTCGTACACCCCGTTCAGTTCGACCAGACGGCGCTCTATGCGGGAACCCTGCCCGTAGGTGATCGGTGGGAATACAGGCTGCCCTATGAGGAGCTGATCCCCGGCGCAGCAAAGGAGATGCGCGTCACGCCTAGCGCGCGGTGGCTAAGCGCGGAGGTCGTCGCCGGTGATCGAGTACTTAAGATACAGCTCACGGTACCCCGGGTGGGCCGCTTCACGGGGAAGTTGCGCGTAGACCTGGCCACGGGTGTGCCCCCGGCTTGGATTGAGGTATCTGGGATAGGTGTAGAAAAGCCGGCCCGCAGCCGACCGAGCTCCGTTGACAGATCCGACAGTTGACGTCGCTGGCGGTACGCGATGGGCACACTGTGGCCAGTATCCGGGTGGTGGACGGGCCACCGCGACAGGTATATCCTGACGGCCATCTGCGCCGCATACGTTGTGCTCGTTGCTATTCCGGCGATACGCCATGGGCCGGCATGGGATGAGTACGGCCACCTTCCGGCCGGAATTCTGCACTGGCGCGATGGGGACTATCGACCGTATCGGACCAACCCTCCTCTCGTGCGTATGGTTGCTGCGCTTGGTGTGCTGACTGAGGACATCGCCGCGCAACTGCCCCCCGCCCCGGCCGGCCGGCGGCCGGAGTGGCCGGCGGCCCAAGTTCTGGTCCAACGTGCGGGTCCGGAACTGGTGAGCTACTACGCCCGGGCGAGGCTGGTGCTTTTGCCACTGCTGTTGGTGGGGCCGGTTTGTGTCTGGCTATGGGCCAAGTCCCTATGGGGCCGCGCAGCGGGCCTGGCAGCAGCGGTGCTCTACTGCACGTCACCCACGGTGCTGGCCAACAGCGCTTTGATGACTCCGGACGCAACCGCAACAGCCCTGGGCGTAGCCGCCGTCTTCTGCTACCGCCAGTGGCTGCGAGACGTGGCCTCGCTGCGTCGGGCAATCCTGGCCGGCCTGGTCTTGGGGGCAGCGGTGGCGAGCAAGTTCACCATGCTCCTGCTGGTTCCGTTCTGGTTCCTCTTTCCCCTTTGGCTATTCGGTCGCAATAGCAGGAGCCTCCGGCTCAAAGGGTTGACACTCTGGCTCGTGCAGGTCGCTCTGGCGACGCTGGTTGTGAACGCCGTCTATCGTTTCGACGGCACGGGGGTCGCGTTGGGAGCCCTGCCCTTCCAGAGTGAGCGAATGCAAGCTCTCGTACGCTGCGCCCAGAGCTTGCCGATCCTTGCCAAGGTTCCGGTGCCGCTGCCTGCGCAGTTTCTCCTGGGCCTTGACGAGCAGCTTGCGGAGTTTGACCGCGGATACTGGTCGTATCTGAGCGGAACGTGGAAATTCGGCGGTTGGTGGTACTACTACGTGTACGGGCTGGCAATCAAGGAAACCACGGCGCTCTGGGTTCTGTTTGCGTGGGCGCTTCTTAGAACCGCCCGGATCGGCGTGGCACCGACCGAAGCGACGCTTACGTTCGGCCCCCCGGCACTCATTCTCGCAGTGCTTAGCGCGCACACGGGGTTCAGTCACCACATTCGATACGCGCTACCGGCGCTGCCGTTTGTAATCGTGTGGGCTGCGGCCCCCCTATCGTCCACCGGCCGAGGGAGTCGGGACGAACCTCCGCCGCTGCGATGCCGGCTCACGCTTGCACTGGTCGCGGCGGCGGTGGTCTCGAGCCTGAGCCAATGGCCGCACAGCGAGTCCTTCTTCTCCTGGTTGGTTGGCGGACCCAAACAGGGGGCACACTACCTCCTGGATAGCAACATTGACTGGGGCCAAGACGTTGCGTATCTGGCGCGCTGGCTGGAGGAGCACCCGAACGAACATGTTGACGGGATCGTAGCCTCGGTTCCCTTTCCCGTCCTTGAAGCCTTCGGACTGCAGCCCGGCCGTGCCCCGGTTTGGCGCGCCTATCGGACGAACGACGGCGGCGTCAGACTGATCGATCCATCACCTGGTCGGTACGCCGTGTTCGTGCGCCTGATCTACGAGCGTTGGGGCTACCACTATCTCCGTTTCCTGGAACCCCGCGTCTGGGTAACCCCCGCGGTAAGGATTTACGAGGTCACGGCCGACGATATCGACCGGCTACGGCCGCACATGCAATCGTGTAGGCACCGATTTCCGCCAGGCCCAGAATAGTCGCTTACAACACACGCCACTCGGTCCTGCTTCTGGCGCCTGGACGTCAACGTCCGGAGGGAAGGTAGATAACACGAGGAGCGAAAGAGGGGGAAGTCCGCTAGCGCGATCCCCGCGATCGGACGAGACTATCCTTTTCCCCTCATGCAGCTCTTAGGTGGGCGGCCTTACATCGACGCGAGGCCAGGTCGAGCCCCCTGCACCGATAGCGGGGCCGTGCGACTGCCACCTCCCGGGTTGTTTGCCCGAAGCTGAACCTGCAAGAATGAACCGACCGGGAAGTCTCCGGCGGGTAGGGCGCGTCACGGCTGTCGTAATGCCGAAGCAAGCAGAGCACGAGTTGATAAGCATCGATCTGGGCCGAACGGTGAAAAGGACGTCCTGAGGAGCCTCCTGGAGGCCACATGTCGGAACCGATTGAGTCGTATGCGTTGCTTTCCGATGGGCACACGGCGGCCCTGGTCAGTCGTTCTGGTAGCATCGACTGGCTCTGCCTGCCTCGCTTCGATTCTCCCGCTTGCTTTGCTGCGCTGCTTGGCACGGAGGAAAACGGCTACTGGCGGATCGCGCCTGCCGAGCCGATCGAGAAGCTACAGCGGCGTTATCTGGATCGAACGCTTGTGTTGGAAACGGAGTTTACCACCCGATCGGGACGCGTCCGCATCACAGATTTCCTCACCCCTCGTGACGACCTGGCCGACATTCGGCGGGTAGTGAGGGGGTTGGAAGGGCGTGTCCCGATGAGGTTCGAGATGAAGATCCGTTGTTGCTACGGGGAGATCGTGCCGTGGGTACGCCGGACCGACCGCGGCATTCGTGCGATCGCCGGCCCGGATGCCTTTCTGCTGACCTCGGATGTGCCACTGCACGGCGAGGACTTCATGACAGCGGGTGACTTCCGCACCGCTCCTGGAGAGCAGTACAGCTTTTCCCTGACCTGGTATCCGTCGCACCGGCGGCCGCCTGAGCGCGTGCCCCCTGCCGACGTTGCCCTCCGTCAAACGGTGGACTGGTGGCGTGACTGGTCGGCCACGTGCATGTGCGGTGTGCGCGACCCGGCGCTAAGAGAGATCGTGTGGCGGTCGCTGACTGTAATACGTGGGCTTGTGTACCAGCCCACGGGGGGAACCGTAGCAGCCCCCACAACGTCGTTGCCCGAGCAGATTGGTGGGCCGAGAAACTGGGACTACCGCTACTGCTGGATTCGGGATGCCGCGTTGATGCTGGCTACTCTGCTGATCGCAGGCCAAACCCGTGAGGCGGAAGCCTGGCGGGACTGGTTGGTACGTGCTGCGGCGGGTCGACCCGACCAGATGCAGGTCCTGTACGGGGTGGCAGGTGAACGTCACACGCCGGAGTTCATTATCGATTGGCTCGACGGCTACGAGGGTTCGCGGCCCGTGCGGGTGGGCAACGCGGCATACCGCCAGTTTCAGCTCGATGTCTTTGGCGAGCTGTTCGACACCCTGCACCTTGCTCGGCTGGCCGGCATCCCGGAGGATTCGGATGCGTGGCGAGTGGAACTGGCGCTGGCCGAGCACCTGGAACGGGTGTGGAGGCAGCCGGACTACGGAATTTGGGAGGTTCGAGGCCCGAAGCGCCACTTCACGCATTCCAAGGTGATGGCGTGGCTGGCATTCGATCGGATCGCACGGAGCGCCCGCCAGTTCGGCCTGCCCGGTCCGGCTGATCGCTGGGAAGCCATCCGCGACACGATCCAGCGGGAGGTTCTGCACGAGGCGTTCAATCCGCGGCTGAACAGCTTCGTCCAGTACTACGGGGGCTCCGAAGTGGACGCAGCTCTCCTGCACATTCCCCTGGTCGGTTTCCTCCCCCCTGACGATCCCCGCGTGCTCGGCACAGTGGAGCGGATCTGTGCTGAGCTTCTGGAGAACGGACTGCTGAACCGCTATCGAACGGAAAGCGGTGTGGACGGACTGCCCCAGGGGGAAGGGACCTTCCTCGCATGCACCTGCTGGCTTGCTGAAGTGCTCAGTCTGCTTGGGCGGCGGGATGAATCGGAGCGTCTCATTGAGCGGATCCTGCGGATCGCGAACGACCTGGGACTACTTGCGGAGGAATATGACCCCCATGAGGGTCGCCAGTTGGGCAATTACCCGCAAGCCTTCACACACCTTGCGCTGACCAATGCCGTTTACGAGTGCTGCGCGGACAACGGTCTTTGGGCATTGCGCCGCGAAGCGACCTCCGTCTGACCTGGTCCACGCAGCCTGCTAATCCCTCCCATCCGGATGGGTCGTGGCCGGTGCGTTCCCCGACGGTATCGATTGGCCCGGAGTGCGGCAAACGTTACCCCCTGTCCGATCTTTGGATGGCGAGGAAACCACCGGACCGTCCTCTCCCCTGCCGGTGAAGTACCGCCGAGGATCCTTTTGCCCGGCAACGACCGGGACCGCTCCGCCCGGACGACGGCCGATCGAGGGGATCGAGAACGGGGAGTTGTGCGGTTGACGACGGCGCAACTCCTTGGTAGACTAGACGCAGGTGTATGATCGTATCCGGACTCATTGACGTGATTGTCGGTGGATGCTCGCGTAAGGCTGCCTTAGAAAGGAGGTGCGTTTTTCGCTAGACTGGTTGCTTAGGCGGCGGCTTCGCCGTTGACCCCGCTTCCGGTGACGGTTCGTCGAAGGTTGTTTCGGATTACGTTATTGGCGGTGGGCCTTTCGGTCTGACCGCGTTGGGTTTTGGTGTTGATGGGTCTTGGGAGGTTAAGCCATGAGACGCACGCGTCGACAGGCTGCGTTTACGCTTATTGAGCTTCTCGTTGTCATTGCGATCATCGCTGTTCTGATCGCCCTTCTCTTGCCCGCGGTGCAGATGGCTCGCGAGGCAGCTCGTCGAGCCCAATGTCAGAACAACCTCAAGCAGATCGGAATCGCGCTGCACAACTACCACCAGGCGCATGGCATGTTCCCGCCGGACGGCATGCGAGCGAAGTGGGGAGCAAACCGCTGGTGGCGTGCTGGTCGCGAGCAGCACTGGAGCATGAAGGTCTTCTTGCTGCCCTACATTGACCGGTCGGACATCTACAACGCTGCTAACCTTGACCTGGCTGCCTATGGAGAACCGCCTGGCGGGAGAAGCTGGGGGCGAGATGCCAACGCCACGCTCCGGCGTGCGCGGATCGAAACCTACCTGTGCCCGTCGGACTACCACTTCCCCCATCGCAACCCCTATGCTGCGGCTTCAAACTACCAGCCCAACCACGGAACCGAACGTGCCTATAACAACTGGCGAACCAACGGCATTGTGTACGAACCCGGTTGGGACTGGGCCTACAACAAGCCGCTCGGCATTCGCGACATCATCGACGGTACCAGCTTTACCGCCGCCTTCTCCGAGTGGATCCGCGGCGGTATGCAGGGTTACCGCTCCGCCCAGTTCGGAGACTATCTCGCGGTCACCTGGCGTGCCCCGTCCGTCACTCGGTTCCCCGGCAACTGGCGACAGGCCCAGCGAGAAGGCGACAAGTGGCACGAGAAGGTCTGCGATGAGTCCACCCGGTATCAGTGGGATTTCAAAGGCGAGATGTGGTACCTGAGCCACAACGGCCGTGGTACCGGGATCGGGTTCTCCAAGCGGCCCAACCACAAGAGCTGTAACGCCGGAAGCTGGAGTGCTGGGACGCACCTGATGGCCTCCAGCAGCTTGCATCCCGGCGGTGTGAACGTGCTCTTCTGCGACGGCCGGGTCCGGTTTATCTCGGAGGACATCGATCAGAACATCAACTTCGCGATTGCAACACGCGACGGCAAGGAGCCCATCAGCGAGACCGATCTGTCGTTCTAGTGTCTAGCGGACGACCTGGGGCAGCCCCCGCGCCAAGGGGGCCTGCCCTCTTTTCCTCTTAACCTCGTACAGAACGGGGGGAAGCTATGAAGCGTCTCCTGACATTCGTAACCATCGGCTTGACTGGCTCAACGCTGTGGCTCGCTCTGGTGGGCTGTGGGGGCGGTCAAGACGTACCAACCGAAATTAGCGACGAACAAGCCCAACAGTACGCAGAGCAGTCCATGGGAGACCTCGGCATGCCCCAAGAGGTTGTTGAGGGGGAAATGCCCGAGGATCCTGCTTTCCTGCAGGACGTCTCTCCGGGTGAAGGGGGATCTGGCTACCCCGGAACAGAACAGCGAACCGGAGGTGGAGGAAATCCGTACCAGTAACCCTCGAAGCACGGCCCGCGCTGCAATCTAGCACAGCAAGAGTGCTCCGGTTGCCCCTCACTTGCGTCCGGCCGCTGTAGCTTCACAACCCCCTAGCGTTCCTCCTTGACAGCGCTGGGACTGGAAAATGGACCACTGGCCGGTCGGGGGACAATGGAGGTAACTCCTCCGCGACGGCAGATCGATCGCCGCGGGGCCACATCATGACGGAGCTGTTTGGCTCCGCCATCGATCTCACCCTAGCCCCTCGGACCGACTGTTCCCATACCGGGCCCACCGCAGACATCACTTGGCCTGGTCGCAAAGTGCGCTGCTCGGTGGGTTCCGTTGTCCTTGTCAGTGCGACGCTCGCGTGAAGTTTGACCAGAACACGTGATCGAGATGGAAGTGGGGCGTCCCGGGTTTTTCCGTACTTCTCGGACAAGCTGCAGAGCTGTCGTTGGTCCCGAAGTGCGGCTTCATTCCGATTCACTGCGGTCATTTGGGGTTGGTTATCTCTCCCACTGTCCCGGATGTGGTGGATGATGAGGAGGTCAAGCCATGAGGCCCGAACGTCGACAAGCCGCCTTTACGCTTATTGAGCTCCTCGTAGTTATCGCGATCATCGCTGTGCTGATCGCTCTTCTCCTTCCGGCAGTTCAGATGGCCCGAGAGGCTGCACGGCGAGCCCAATGCCAGAACAACCTGAAGCAGATTGGCATTGCTCTCCACAACTACCACCAAGCGCACGGGATGTTTCCGCCCGACGGGATGCGGGCACTACGCGGTATCAACCGGTGGTGGCGGACCGGGCGAGAGCAACACTGGAGCATGAAGGTCTTCCTGCTGCCGTACATCGACCGTTCGGACGTCTATAACGCGGCGAACCTGGACCTTGCGGCCTACGGCGAACCAGCGGGGAGCCGTAGCTGGGCGCGCGACGCGAACGCCACTCTGCGCCGAGCGCGAATCGAAACCTTCCTCTGTCCGTCGGACTACCACTTCCCACACCGCAACCCCTACGCGGCAGCATCCAACTACCAGCCGAACCACGGTACCGAACGTGCCTACAACAACTGGCGTGCCAACGGGATTGTCTACGAGCCAGGCTGGGACTGGGCGTACAACAAGCCTATCGGCATCCGGGATATCGTAGACGGCACTACTTTCACCGCCGCCTTCTCCGAGTGGATCCGTGGTGGTATGCAGGGTTATCGCTCCGCTCAATTTGGCGACTACCTCGCGGTTACCTGGCGTGCCCCCTCGGTTCTTCGCTTCCCTGGAAACTGGCGACAGGCTCGCCGCGAGGGGGACAAGTGGTTCGAAAAAGTCTGCGACGAGTCCACCCGTTACCAATGGGACTTTAAGGGGGAATTGTGGTACCTGAGCAATAACGGCCGCGGTACCGGTATCGGGTTCTCGAAACGCCCCAACCACAAGAGCTGTAACGCCGGAAGCTGGAGCGCGGGGCACTACCTAATGGCTTCGAGCAGTCTCCATCCCGGCGGCGTGAACGTTCTGTTCTCCGACGGTCGGGTGCGATTTATCTCGGAGGACATCGACCAGAACGTAAACTTCGCGATCGGAACGCGAGATGGTCGAGAACCCGTTAACGAGACCGATCTCTCCTTCTAACCGCGCATAACCACATGGGGCTGTTCTCGCATCACAGAACGGGAACAGCCCCTTTCCCCCATGACATATCTGTGAGGGGGGACTGACCGACAGCTTCCCGCCCTCCGCCGTTCCGCTCATCCGGTCCGTCACGCTGCTCGTCGTCGCCGGTTGCGGTGGTTCGAGCGTCTCTAACGAAACCCCTTCACCGACAGGTCGATCAGTACACGGGCCAGGCCATGGACGATCGTGGTGTGCCGCAAGAACTGTTGGAAGGCGAATTACCTCAGGAATCCGCTGTCCTGGAGGACGTCTCTCCGACCGAAGGGGGCCACTGTTTCGGAACGGAGCAGCGCACCAGGGGCGGCGTCAATTCCACCAACAATCTCCCTAATCGCCCGCACAGACCAAGAAAAGCCGAGCTGCTAAGCGGCCGTGCTACTGCGTCGAAACGAGAGGTGGCCAGGTCAGCGGGCGCGTCTGAGCAGGCCTCGCGAGCTCCGAGCCGGGCATTGACAGGCCGGCGAGTCTTCCGTAAAGTCGATTGAGGATCATGTACGAGGTGCGCGGAGTTCATAACCCAAGTTATTGTCCTCGGACCTACAGCGTGGGCTCTGTTCTAGAAAGGAGGTGATTCCCGGGTAGATCTGACGGCGGCGCAGGCTGGGATCTGCGTGATCCTGTGGGTCATGGGAGGTTGTTCGCGTCCCGCCACGCGGTGTGGCGGGAGAAGTGGTGTGTTATTCCGTGTTGTTCGTGGTTTTTTGGAGGTTCTCCCATGACTCACCCAAGGTGCAAGCGCATCACGCACGGCTTTACGCTCATCGAGCTTCTCGTCGTTATCGCGATCATCGCTGTTCTGATCGCCCTTCTCTTGCCGGCAGTCCAGATGGCCCGCGAAGCTGCACGACGGGCCCAATGTCAGAACAACCTCAAGCAGATCGGTATCGCTCTGCACAACTACCACTCGGTACACGGCATGTTTCCCCCAGACGGGATGCGTGCCCTCCGCGGCGTCAATCGCTGGAATCGACCGGGACGTGAGCAGCACTGGAGCATGAAGGTGTTCCTGCTGCCCTATCTTGACCGGTCCGACGTCTACAACGCGGCCAACCTCGATCTGCCCGCCTACGGGGAACCGCCCGGAAGTCCCCGTTGGGGCAGGGATCCGAACGCAACGCTACGCAAAGCCCGGATCGAGACGTTCCTCTGTCCCTCCGATTACCACTTCCCCCACCGTAACCCCTACGCAGCCCCCCAGAACTACGCTCCCAACCATGGAACCGAGCGTGCCTACAACAACTGGCGCGCCAACGGGATCGTGTACGAACCCGGTTGGGACTGGGCGTACAACAAACCGATCGGGCTGCGCGACATCATCGACGGTACCAGCTTTACCGCCGCCTTCTCCGAGTGGATCCGCGGCGGTATGCAGGGTTACCGCTCCGCCCAGTTCGGAGACTATCTGGCGGTCACCTGGCGTGCCCCGTCGGTGACAGCCTTCCCCGGCAACTGGCGACAGGCCCAGCGAGAAGGCGACAAGTGGCATGAAAAGGTCTGCGACGAGTCCACCCGTTACCAGTGGGACTTCAAAGGCGAGATGTGGTACCTGAGCCACAACGGGCGTGGCACCGGTATCGGGTTCTCGAAGCGGCCCAACCACAAGAGCTGTAACGCCGGAAGCTGGAGTGCTGCGACCCACCTGATGGCCTCCAGCAGCCTGCACCCCGGTGGGGTGAACGTTCTCTTCTGCGATGGCCGGGTCCGGTTTATCTCGGAGGACATCGACCAGAACGTGAACTTCGCGATCGCTACGCGTGACGGTCAGGAGCCCATCAACGAGACGGACCTCTCCTTCTAGCTCGATCGTGTCAGAAGACCCGGCGACGGCCCCTTCAGTGGGGCCGTCGCCTTCCTGACCCTCTAACATCTGGTTCGCACCTACTCCCGTTGGGGAAAAGAATGAAGCGCTTTCTCGCCATCCTGACGATCGGCCTTGCCGGCCCCGCGCCGTTGGTCGGTCTGGTCGGCTGCAGTGGAAGCCAGCAAGTTCCAGAGGAAATCAGCGAGCAAGAGGCCCAGCAGTACGCCGAACAATCCATGGAAGACCTCGGCATGCCGCGAGAAGCGGTCCAGGGGGAGATGCCCGAGGACCCTGCCGCGCTCGAGCAGGTATCGCCCGGCGAAACGGGCAGCAACTATCCAGGTGCCGATGGCGAGGGGAATCCATACCAGTAGCCGTATCGAACCGTCGTTTCCCCACCGGCGCTGGAAGCGAGACGCCCTATAACGCCGGCCGCCGCACCCTCGTCACATACTCCCTGCGGCCCGACGGCAACCTGCGGCGAGTCGAACCTGACAAGCCTGCCTGCGGCCGCCTCTGGGCGGAGCTCGCCCCCCCTCCGCTTAAAGGCCCCCCAGTTGCCGTCTCGGACGCGGCCGACGCCGTCAACAAGGGAGCCGGTGCCTACCGCCCATGGCTGCTCCTGCGCTTCTTCTCCCCGAGCTCTTTAGCTCCGCAGAGACGTTCTCGCCTTCACATGCGAACACGCGTTGATCTATCATAGGGGCAGCGGGGCGTCGACCGCTCCCGGCCCGCGATACCGTCGGCATGATCGGCGCCCGTGCCCTCTAGGAGCAAGCCTATGTACCTGCGCGCGGTGACGCTTTTCGCTCTCGCTGCTGTCGGCCTGCACCCGGCTGAATCTGCAGACCGCGCGGGGATCGCCTTTTTCGAGGAAAAGATCCGTCCACTACTGGTGGCGCGATGCGTCAAATGTCACGGGCCGACCGTCCAAAAAGCCGGCCTGCGACTCGATCGCACGCCCTACATCCGAACAGGCAGCGACAGCGGCCCGGTTATCTCCCCAGGAACTCCCGATCGGAGCAAACTGATTCGGGCCGTGCGCTACCAGGACCCCGACCTGCAAATGCCCCCTACAGGGAAATTGTCCAAAGCAGAGATTGCTTTGCTGGAACAGTGGGTCCGGATGGGAGCCCCCATGCCAGATGAACCGTCCGAGCCGGCGGCCTCCCAAACGGATCAGAACTCCGTCTTCCGGCAGCGAGCAAGACACTGGTCCTACAGCCCCCTTCGCCGCGTGTATCCCCCCGTTCTAGATGCGTCCGATTGGGCCACGTCACCGGTCGATCTGTTCGTGTTACGCCGCCATCGGGCTGCAGGAGTAACGGCCGCTCCGCCGGCCGATCGCGCCACATTGATCCGCCGCGCCACCTATGACCTGCTCGGGCTGCCCCCGTCCCTTGACCAGCTCCAGACCTTTCTCAACGATCCCCGCCCCGACGCCTTCGATCGACTCCTCGATCGCCTCCTCGCATCCCCCCACTATGGCGAACGCTGGGGGCGGCATTGGCTCGATCTGGTCCGATACGCAGAAACGCGCGGGCACGAATTCGACTTCGATATCTTCAACGCCTGGAGGTACCGCGACTACGTCATCCGAGCTTTCAATGCGGACATCCCCTACGATCGGTTTGTCCTCGAACACATCGCGGGGGACCTGCTCGATCCACCCCGGCGAGATCCTGGCACGGGTCTGAACGAGTCGATCGTGGCCACGGCATTCTGGTGGCTGGGGGAGGGTAAACACTCCCCGGTCGCTGTCAAGCGCGAGGAAGCGGACCGGATTGCAAACCAGCTAAACGTTTTCGGCAAAGCGTTCCTCGGCCAAACGCTCGTGTGCGCCCGCTGCCACGACCACAAGTTCGACCCCATCCGCCAGGAGGATTACTACGCCATGGCGGGCTTCCTGACCAGCTCGCGCTACCAGCAAGCGTTCTTGGATCCTCCGGAAAAGTTCGCTGCCCCCTGCTCACACATGGGCACTCTACGCGACCGAGCCCTGCGCAACTGGCTGCGGCACTTCGACCCTCAACGAACTACTCTTCGGCTCAAGTCTGCACTGCTGGCCGCTTGCGACGTACTGCAGGGGAAACCGGTCGATGTGGCCGCCGCGCAACACGCCGTTCCGACTACTGAAGTGAAGAGCGCGGTCGAGCTGCTCCGATCGAGGGCGAAGGTATCTATCGCCGATCCGCTCGCGGTCGCGTTCCGATTGGCCACGGCTCAGACCGGCATCGACAGTGTTCTTGGAGACCTACAACGCGAGTGGCAGACCCTTGCTGCCGAAGCCGCCGAAAGCTACCGGCCGGTGACCGTGTTCGAAGGCTTCTGGTCACGCAGCAGCTTTGCCAGGAACTGGTTTGCTACCGGCTACGCGTTCGGAGACCGACCGGTGCACGGTGCTGAACTCGGGCCGCTCAGCGGCGAACCGCTCCGTTTGCTTGAGCCGGGGACCGTCGACAGTGCCCGCCTATCGAAACGGCTCGAAGGGGTGCTTCGGTCGCGTACGTTCCCGATTGAGCGGCCGTACATCCACGTTCTGGCAGCGGGACAAGGGGGCAGAATCCACGTCGTCATCGACAACTTCGTCCTGATCCGGAATCCAATCTACGGTGACCTCCGCCAGGTGGTCGATGCCCCGGAGCTGCGCTGGTACACGATTGACGTCTCCATGTGGCGGGGCGAGCGTGCTTACATCGAAATCGTGGACAGCTCGATGCCCACGCCTTCGCACAATCTGTCCCGGGAAGCGAAGGAGGAGCGGCCGCGTGACGACTGGATCCGCGTGGACGAGATTGTCTTCTCGGACGACGAGCGCCCCCCCACCCATAGCGCCCCCCTTACGGGCCGGCTGCTGGCGGCACTGCGCGATTCCCCGCGTCTCGAAACGCTCTGCACCTGGTACGCAAACGTGGTTGTCCAAACCCTGCTGCGCGCACGGAGCGAACAGCCCCTGGCCGACCAGGAGCAAGAGGCGAAGGATCGAGTCGCGTTGGTGAACGCGTTTCTGCACGCTGGCCTGCTAGGTGGGGTTCTGGCCGAGGAAGCGGAACCACTCACGCACGAGTACACAGCCGTGGAGCAAACACTGGGCGCGCCGGCCCGTGCCCCGGCAATGAGCGATGGATCGGCCTGGAACGAATACGTGCACATCCGCGGCATACCGGAGAACAAAGGTCCCGTGGTACCCCGGAGATTCCTGGCGATCTTCGCCGGTACGACCCCCATCGAAAGCAGCGGCAGCGGTCGACTGCAACTCGCTCGCCAGGTTATCGACCCTGCTGTCACACCGGTACTACCACGAGTTATGGTCAACCGAGTCTGGCAACACCACTTCGGTCGGGGAATCGTGCCGACTCCGGATGACTTTGGGCACATGGGGCAGCCGCCAACCCATCCGGACCTCCTCGAATGGCTGGCCCAGTACTTCATCGAGCATGATTGGTCCGTGAAACGGCTACACCGGCTGATCATGCTAAGCAGCACGTATCGCATGTCCGGCCGAGCCGATCCAGGAGCCGTCGCTCGCGATCCCAACAACCGCCTCTACCACCATATGCCGCTTCGCCGGCTCGAAGCCGAGGCGATTCGAGACGCCATTCTTGCGGTCTCCGGTAGGTTGAACCGCACCATGTTTGGGCCGGGTGTTCTGCCTTACCTGACTCCGTTCATGGAAGGGCGAGGACGGCCCAGCACAAGCGGCCCCCTCGACGGCGACGGCCGCAGAAGCATCTACATCAACGTGCGGCGCAACTTCTTGACGCCCATGCTGCTCGTCTTCGACTATCCGGTGCCGTTCACCACGATCGGCCAGCGAAGCGTTTCGAACGTCCCGGCACAGGCGTTGACGTTGATGAACAGCCCGTTCGTCGTGCAACAGGCAAGGCGGTGGGCGGAGAAGCTCCTGCACGAGCTGCCCGACAGCGACAACGAAGTACGCGTACGGCGGCTCTATTTGGAAGCGTTCAGCCGAGAGCCAACGGCTACTGAGTTGCACGCGGCGATGGAGTTCCTCGCCGCTCAGGCCAAAGAATACGGTACGGACGCAAACGACATCCGGGTCTGGGCGGATCTGTGCCACGTGCTGTTCAATGTGAAGGAGTTCATCTTCATCCCCTAGGGACTGAGTCATGCAGTGTGGCAACTACATGGGCAGGCCGATCAGCCGTCGGGAAATGCTCCTGCGGTGCACTGCGGGATTCGGTGCCCTGGCGCTCACGGCGCTGATGTCAGAGCGGTCGTACGGGGAACGTCTTCGGCTCGACGGGGGACCGCTTGCTCCGAAGCCACCACATTACAAGCCAAAGGCCCGCAACGTCATCTTCCTCTACATGGATGGGGGACCATCTCAAGTGGACACATTCGATCCCAAGCCACGGCTGGATAGGGAACACGGCCAGCCGATCAAGATGAAAGTCCCCCGCACCCAATTCAACAACGTGGGCAATGTGCTCAAGTCCCCCTGGAAGTTCCGTCGCTATGGGGAGAGCGGAATCCCTGTAAGCGATCTCTTCCCCAACGTAGCAAGGTGCGTCGATGAGCTCTGCATCATTCGATCGATGGTTTCGGAGTTCTCGGAGCACACGAACGCCAACTATTTCCTCCACACCGGCTTCGGCCAACAGGGACGTCCCAGCATGGGGGCCTGGATCACTTACGGACTCGGCACCGACTGCCAGGACGTCCCCGGCTTCATCGTGCTCAACGGGGGGCTGATCCCGCCCGGCGGTCTGGACAATTTCGCAAGCGGTTTCCTACCGGCCACGTTTCAGGGATCTGTGTTCAAGTACGGCAAGCACCCGGTGGCTAACCTGGTCTCTCCGGAACCCAGCCGGAGGCTTCAGAGCAACAAACTACGGCTAATGCAGAGCCTGGACCGCACCGTCCTGGGCCGCATCTCGGACGCGGATGCGATTGAATCGGCCATCCGGAACTATGAGCTTGCGTTCCGGATGCAGACGGCGGTGCCTGCTTTGCTGGACCTTCGCGGTGAAACCCGCGCGACCAGGAAGCTCTACGGCCTGGACTCGGACTACGCCCCCACACGGACGTATGGCACGCTCTGTCTCCTCGCCCGGCGGCTGGTCGAACGGGGTGTTCGTTTTGTCGAACTCACTTGTCCGAATGTGGGAGCGGACCGTTGGGACCAGCACAGCGGTCTGAAGGAAGGCCATGAACGGAACGCTCGTGCGGTGGACCAGCCCATTGCGGGGTTGTTAACCGACCTGAAAGCGCGGGGCCTTTTGGAGGAGACGATCGTGCTCTGGGGGGGTGAATTCGGTCGCACTCCCATGGCCCAGGGAACCAATGGCCGCGACCACAACCCGTTTGGGTTCACGATGTGGCTTGCAGGGGGCGGTGTGAAGGGAGGCACTGTCTACGGCGCCACCGACGAGTACGGCTACTTCGCGGTGGAGAACAAGGTGGAGATCCACGACCTCCACGCCACGATCCTTCACCTGCTGGGCATAGACCATACTCGGCTGACCTTCCGTTTCGGGGGCCGCGACATGCGTCTGACGGACGTCAAGGGGCGTGTCCTCTACGAGATCTTGGCCTGATCGCCTGTCCACCCCCGCGTGGCCCCTGGGAAGGATCGGCGGTCTTTCAAAGCGGAGGGGTGCCAAGCCCCGTCGCCACCAACAGCTCACCTGACCACGTCCCCCGGAGCGGCTCAAGTCGCGGCACCGCCTAACCTTTACGGCACTCCGAGGCGCCTCGCAGCCAAGGGCTGCCACATGCTTGGCCTCAGAATTCACGCTCCGCCCGCCGCTTTGGTTTTTCTCGCGGAGGTCGAGCGGCTCGGTCCGGGGGGGTAGCCCAGTAGCCGGAGCCTGCATGCGGCCGCTGGGGCGAAAGGGCCAGACCGCCGCTCCCCTTGTCCCGCCGGGCGGCGGGCTAGGGGCCGCTTCGGCCCGCGGCCCAAGCGGCGAGAGAGGGCGCGCCCTATGGCCGATCCTGTGACGGGCGGGCTGTTTTTCGCTCGGTGCGAGTCAGCTTTCCCATCGGTTCCCTGGCGCCAGCGCTTTGGTGCGGACCCGGGCCGGGTCGCGCTACCACTGCGCCGTCGCGCCGGCGACGGCGCAGTGGTACCCCCGCCGCGCCGCGGCGGGGAGGACGGCTCGCCAGCGTGCGCTCGGCTCCGGCCGCCTGCGGAGGCGCGCATTCCTCGCCAGCCGGGGCTACTCCGCGCGGCGAGCCGCAGGCTCGCCGGTACCGCCTGGGCGAAAAGGCAACGGGTCCGAATTGGACGGGGGCTGAGGAAGGAAAGCCGCAGCGCCCTCCTCCCAGCTAAGACGCTGCCCCGGGGTCCTCTGCGCCGGCCATCCCCCGGCAAAGCGGTCGCCGACGGTCGCTTCAACGAGTGGATGAAGGCGCAGTCCTGACGTACAGACTCACCACAGAGACACAGACAGCAGAGGGAAAGACAAAACCGAAACTCTGCGTCTCTCTGGTTTTCGCCCTGCAGCCGACCGGTTGGCTCCGGCGGCGGAAGTTCCGGCGCGACAATTGTCGGATCGGCGCGCGTCACGACGGGCACGGCCGTCGCGGATTGGCCTCGTGTCCATGGATGCCCCCGGTCTTCTCTCCCCGGATCTCCAGCTTGGCAAGGATTGTTCAGGGGCAGCCTAGCGGCGCGGGGAAGCCTTTGCGGAGCGAGCGACAGCGTAGCGGGAAGGAGCTGCCTCGCCGGGTGTTAGGTTGCCGCTGCAAATGGTGGGATCGGTTGCTGGTCCGGATCAACCTGGTTTAGGATAGAAGCGAGGCCGCGGGCGCGCGGAGCCGGGCGCTGATCGACAAGTGGCTAAGTCCGATGTGGGCGCCGGGTTCTCGGTGGCACAGGGCACATCGCTTAAGAGCAGTGCCGTGCGATGACAATCGCACGGGCTTCTACCACGATCCGGATGGGCCGTTGGGTCCGGAGCCGGAGAGGTTCACGTTTGTGCTGCACGATCTGGCTCAGCCACCGACGGCGGAGCAGGTGTCGCAGGGTGGGCTGGCGCCGTATGTGGACGGGGTGTATGGGAGCGGGGCGTTTGCGGCGAACCCGGTGGCGGACTTTGTGGACGGGGACACCTCGGACGGGATCACGCCCACGCTAACGGACCGCCGGCTGTACGGTGCGGGGGGTGGATGAGCTGTTGGCGCGCGAGGGCGCAGATGGGGTGGTGGAACTGGCTCTAGCGGACCTGCTCGCCTCCGTGAAGCAATGGACGAGCCCATCGGGTGACACGGCCGCCTACTACGAATCCGACACCTACGGCAGCGTGCTTTCCCGACAGCCGGTTGGTGGTCGGCGGTTCGCTCACAGTGCGAGGCCGTGGGACGCTACCGCAGATCGCTACGACTACCGTGGGCGAGCGTATGATCCCGCCGTCGGTCGGTTTCTGTCCCAGGACCCACTTGGAACCGGGCCGGACCACAACCCCTACAGGTATGTTGGGAATTCCCCCACTTCGCGGACCGATCCTCTAGGGCTGTGCCACGCATCCGTCCGTGGGAGCGATGGGGGGTGGGCCAGCGGGGGCAAATCGGCAGGCGGGGGAGCTTTTGGGCTGGCTCCCGCCGCAGTTGGGGAGATGCCCTCGGTGGATGGCGGGGATCTCTTCATGGTTGGCGACCAGGAAACGCAACAAGCCATCGGCCGGCTTCCTGAGCCCCTCTCTGGACCGCAGGACGCGCCTGGATCTCCCATTTCTGGCTACGGCGAAACCCTGGCGTTTCTGGGCATCGGCAGGCTATTAGCCTGCTGGCGGTGTCGGCGAATTCTAAACGTCGTAAAGGGCCCATCGGTGAGGGACCTCTGGCTTGAATGCTACCGGCGGCACCCGGAAGACTATGGTAAGGTAGTGGATTGTTTTCAGAGGAGGAAAAAGGCAACTGAGAGGCAGCTCGAGCTCATAAAGAGAACCGCACCGAACTGCGTGAAGTGCTTCCAAGTAAAGCCCAGGCCGACTCGACTGTAAAGCGCTTGCAGCCTCCTGAGCCAGCCGTTCGCGCTGCACGGCGGAAACAGCCTCCAACGGGCAGTGTGGAATGACCCGAACGAGTGGCAATAAGCCCCAACAGCCGAGGAATTTTCGACTCTGGCTGTCGGTGGCGATAAGTGCACTTTTAATTGGGGGCATCCTGGTTAGGCGAGGTAGCTACCCGAGCCCATGGCTGGTGACGAGCCTAAGCCTGTGGGAGTACGCGTCGCCGCCCGTTGGCCCCTACGACGCAGGAGAGTGCCTGGTCGCTGCCGTCGAGCTGTTAGGAGCGTCTGCTGGCAGCGCGCGCCAAGGATCCACTGATGGACTACCGCCGCGCAAAATGGAGCAATTCGGACGCATTTTGGACAACCTGGCCAACGCCCGACACAGCAGTCTCCAGCCCTTCATTGGTGAGCAACGAGCCTTGCACTACTTAGTGGCTACGGGCCGGGAGCCTGTGGCTGAGCTGGGGCCTCGTGTGATCACGTTAGGCGAGTTAAACAGCTTTCTCGCAGCGGTGGAGGGATACATCGCCCGCCGTGATGAGGAGCTTACGGTTGCGGGCCGGGTCGCCTTGGCGCGTACGTTGCTGCTGGTGGGATACCAGTTCGCGCGCAACGGCGAGAACGCTTACCTGCGGATAGCCCGCCAGTACCTGTGGCGCAAATCTGAGGAACTCGGCGGCTGGCAGCTCGAGCGGCTTCCCGATCCCCGAGTGGCCTGCCACTCGTCCTGGTACCCCTGGGCCCCGGGCGGGCTTCGCTTCATCCCCTACCTACTTTGGAACTTACTCGGCCTGTCTCGTGCGGCAGAGGTGCCCTTCTTTTTATCGGACCTCGCAGCGGCGGTGAGCCTGATGGTACTGGCCGCAACGGTCGGTCACTTGGCAGGCATGCTCGTGGCGTATGTCGCCGGCAGACCTGGCATCAGAGCAGGACACATCCGATCGCGCCACTTGGCCGTGTTGCTCTGGGGGGCCCTTATGTTGAACCTGAGTCCTACCAGCTATGAGATGGGCGACCTGATCAGTACTTTGCGTTCAGTTCAGGACGCGCTCGACGCTGCGATTCTGGTTCAGATGGGTTGTATTGCGTTCGCCGCGTGCATGAACAGAATTGGCCGGCTGGGTAAGAGAGGCACGGTGGTCTTGGTTGTGACCCTTACGTTGGCGCCCTGGGCCGCGGCGAAGATTGCGGCCTACGCACTCCGGTAGACCTATGCGGTAGGGTTCGCGCCGCTTGAGCATCCAGAAGATGACGCCTGCCAGCCTACGGGCAACGGCAGTCACGGCCTTTTGTACCCCTTGCGTGCCTTCAGTCGGGGGAAGAAGACGCTCAGGGGGCCGGGGTGGGTGTCATAGTGGTGTGCCGCTTCGATAAGCAGGAAGCGGCCCAAGACGCTGCCCCGTTTGGTGCTTGGCCGGTCATACGACGGTGCTCCGCATTGGCTCGTTTGGGGGCACACGCCCAAATAGGCCACGAGTTGTTCAGGCCTCGCGGAGCGGTCGATGGGACCAATCGCTGCGCGCAGCGCGACTGTGGCCACAATGCCTATCCCGTGCAGGGTCGACAGGAGCCGCACATCCTACGACTCGTAGCCTGCCTAAGCCATGGAGCGCTCCAGCGCCTCGATTTGTCGCTCGAGCAGGCGGACTAGATCGAGATCGTGCCTAATTGCTTCGCGTACGTCCTCGGGCAGTGTGTCGCTCTGCAGAAGCTGCTCCAGCCAACGTTGTCCCGCTTTGCTGAACAGAGGCTTCTCCGGATGGATCAGACACTGTGCCAGTGCCGCATGGATCCGGTTGCGGGCCATCGTGGTCTGCTTGACCAGGGCCATGCGTCGCTTCGAGAGCCGCCGCATGCGCCGGATTGTCTCGTCCGGCCGCCACACCTCGGGCAGGTAATCACAGCGGAGCAGTTGGGCGAGAACTCGGGCGTCGACTTTGTCGGTTTTGACCTTAGCCCAGGCAATTGCTTTGGTGGCCAAGGCATTGGAGACCACCACCTTGGCCACGTACGGCTCCAGGAGGTCGGCCACCGCCCAGGCGTTCGTTGTGCTCTC
>Ga0256839_1001074_pt1 | contig 33872 bp, 37 predicted proteins | sample 354166metaG_FD_185968 | JGI IMG/M metagenome (GOLD analysis project Ga0256839, IMG submission 185968) | Hydrothermal vent microbial communities from Mid Atlantic Ridge, Atlantic Ocean - 354-166 | ecosystem: Environmental > Aquatic > Marine > Hydrothermal vents | place: Atlantic Ocean: Mid...
GTCATATCTAAATGCACAGGTGTCACAGAGACATAGCCGTCATTCACTGCTTCAAAATCGGTGGTATGACCTTTGGTTTCCATCCACTCTAGTCTTGGTAGCCCTATCCAATAGTACTCTTTGCCTCTTGGGTTATGGTGTACTTCTGCATTATGAGCGTAGAGTCTATTTCCTGCACGGGTGACTTTGAAGCCTTTACATTTGTTAGCTGGAATAGGGGGGATATTTATGTTTATAAACTTACGTGGAGGTAGGGGAAAGTTGTCCTTAAAAATTTTTTCTACTAAAGAGATGATGCTCTCTTGTGCTAAAGTATAACCAAACGTATCAATGCTTTTTCCCTGTTGGGCATAGACTTGTGAGATGGCAATGGCAGGTATGCCCTGAAGCACAGCCTCCATCGCAGCTGAGGCAGTACCAGAGTAGGTAATGTCCTCTCCCATATTTGAGCCTATGTTAATACCAGATATGACAAGGTCAGGTCTATTCTCTTTGCTGAAAAGTTTATTCAGTGCAAGAAAAATACAGTCAGAAGGTGTACCATCATCTAGCTTGTAAAAGTTTTTGTCTATCTCTATGAAGCTTAATGGACGTGTAAGTGTAAGTGAATGTCCACACGCAGATTTTTCTGTGCTAGGTGCTACGACAGTTACGCTTGCTATAGTTTTGAGTGCTTCTGCTAGTGCTAAAAGACCTTTAGAGTCGTAACCATCATCATTGGTAAGTAATATATGTTTCATCGCTATTCTTTATTTTTTTAGCACTATTATAACTTATTTGCTATAATGTCTACAATCAATATTTATACAAGGATAAATCGTGCAAAAAGAGCCGATGTTAGAAGTAACCTATATCAAACTAAGTGAAGAACTAGAAAACCTAAAAACACATAAACGTGGGGATATTGCTGCCATCATAGATGAAGCACGGGCCCAAGGTGACTTGAAAGAAAATGCAGAGTACCATGCTGCAAAAGATGAGCAAGGGCTTATGGAAGCACGCATAGCGGAGCTTACAGATATAGTAGGACGAGCTCAAGTGGTAGACCCCTCTACACTGCCTCATGAACGTGTAAGCTTTGGTTCTACAGTTGAACTCACAGATCAAGAGACAGAAGAAGTACTTACCTACACGATAGTAGGTGGACAAGAGTCAAATCCGAGTAAAGGGCTTATTTCTTTTCAGTCACCTTTGGCAAAAGTGCTTTTAGGTAAAGAGGAGGGTGATGAAGTTAGCATTACTTTACCCTCAGGTAAAAAAACATACGATATTGAAGAAGTGTCGTATGTTGAAATAGTATTGGATTAATGTGGTTAAAGTAGGCATAGTAGGTGCAAGTGGTTACACTGGACTAGAACTGGTAAAAATGTTGCTCACACATAGTGGTTTTGAGCTTACATACTTAGCTACCACACAAGGGGGCATTACTGTAGAGGAGTTGCATCCTTCTTTGGTAGATGTACTTTCATTACCTGTGGAAAAAGCAGATGTAGCTGTGGTGGCAGAGCGTTGTGAGCTTGTGTTTTTAGCTTTACCACATAAGACCTCTATGGGTTTTGCCAAAGAACTGTTGGAAAAGGGTGTAAAAGTAGTAGACCTTTCTGCTGACTACCGTTTAGAGCTTGATACCTATGAAGAAAACTACTGTCCACATGAAGACAAAGAGCATTTAGATGCATCGGTGTACGCTCTTGTGGAGTATTACCGTGAAGAGCTTAAAGGTGCAAAACTTGCAGCGGGTCCTGGCTGTTACCCAACAGCTACCCTTTTAGGCATACTGCCATTTATCCCTTACTTGGATGCAAATGCTCCTCTATTTGTAGATGCTAAGTCAGGAGTATCAGGTGCAGGTAAAAAACTCACCGAGATGACAAGTTTTGTCAATATGAATGAAAATATCTTTTCCTACAATCCACTTAAACACCGTCATGCACCTGAGATAGCGGAGAAGATAGAAAAGGTTCATGGCGTTAAGATGAACGTAAATTTTGTTCCACATCTCATACCTGTGACACGTGGTGAATTGGTGTCTGTGTATGGAACACTCAAGGAAGATGTAGACCCTTTAGCTATTTTAAAAGAGCATTATAAAAATGACCCATTTATCCGTATACGTGAAATGCCTGTAGACATCAAGAGTACAGCAGGCACACACTTTTGTGACATCTATGCAGCCAAACATGGCAATGCCTTGTTTGTATCTTCTGCGATAGATAATTTATTACGTGGAGCATCTTCACAAGCTTTAGCAGCGGCAAACTTGATGTGTGGGTATGATGAGGGTATGGGCTTACCTGTCATCCCGTATATGCCGTAAGAATTAGGAATTAAAAATGAGGAGTGAGGAGTTAGTAGAGATAAAAGAAAACGCCATTTTCATTGCTGATTCTCACTATCCGCACCATGGTGATGCCTTTTTAATCTTACTCCAAAAAATGCAGAGTGGTGAGATAGAGACATCTCAACTTTTTTTAATGGGTGACAACTTCGATTTACTTTTTGGACACAATACTTATATACAACAGTTCTCTCAAGAGGCTATTGCTCTGCTCCAAAATATATCGAAAAAATTAGAAATACACTATTTTGAAGGCAACCATGACTTTTGTTTAAAAGATATTTTCCCAGATATACAGGTGTACCGTAGAGAACAACAACCTGTGGAGTTTAGACTAAATAATCAACATGTGGCCATGTCACATGGAGATAAATATGTCACGGGATTTTGTTATAACCTCTACTCTAAGATACTACGCAATAAAATAACACTTACTTTACTTAGACCACTACAAAAGCTACTTATAAACCATGGTATGAAGAAACTTCCTCAAAAAAATATTTGTACCCCTTTTACACATTTTGAGAAACATGTTTCAGCTATACTTGAACACTATAAATCGTTTGATTTGGTGATAGAAGGACATTTTCACCAGTCAAAAATTATAGGTAAGTACATCTCTCTGCCTTCTCAAGCTTGCCAAAATAAAGTAGCAGTAGTCAAAGAGGGTAGAGTGGTGTTTAAAACACTTTAATGGTTTACCTTACACTTTTTACCGTCTCTTTTTTAGCCGCTACACTACTCCCTTTAGGTTCAGAGGCATTACTTGTTTATGATGTCTCTCAAAAGTATTCATTTTTTTTATTGTGGAGTGTTGCAACACTGGGTAATACATTAGGTTCTATGGTAAATTATTGGTTAGGTTTAAAGGGTGAAGCTTATCTTGAAAGAAGAGGGCATGTGTCAGAGGATAAGATTGAAAAGGCAAGAGGTTTTTTTGCTAAGCATGGAGGGTGGACATTGCTTTTGTCATGGGCCCCCATCATAGGTGACCCTTTAACATTTATAGCAGGGGTGCTACGTTATAACTTTAAGTGGTTTACACTCATTGTCTTTGTAACAAAAGGCTTACGTTATGCTGCAGTTATTTTTTTGGCAAGTAGGCTGTCTGTATAAAAACTTCCAAAAGGTATAAGTGAAAGTAGGGTGTACTTACCCATTTCTCCCCATGCAAGATTCGCTTCTTTTTTGGCTTCAAAGATTTGGTAGATAAAGGCAAGTACAAGTACACCGTGTGCCATACCTGCTATTTTAGTAGCCACAGGGATATCAAACATATATTTCATCGGCATGGCTATAAAAAGAAGTATAAGGAATGAAATTCCCTCTATTTTATTAATGAGTTTAAACTTTTTCAATTCAGACATATTGTCTCCTATTTTAATTTTGAAGAGTATAACAAAAGATGTTTAACAAATAGAATTTTTAGGTTATAATAATTTATTCATAACATCAAAAAGGAAGAATGATGGAAAATCAACCAGAAGAGCAGAGTAGAGAGTATGATTTTGATATTATAGAGATGATAAAGGCTGGATGGGTACGTATAGATGGTGTAAAAGGACAGTTTATCGCAGGATTTGCTGTCTATATAGCTATGGCTATCCTAGTACAAATGATTTTAGGACTTATTTTTCCACAAGGGAGTGCTGAAAACCCAAATTTGTTAAATCAACAAATTGTAGGTATTTTGTCTTATCCTGTCATTATGCCTATCTTAGCAGGTATCACGATGATGGCTATAGACCATAGTCGTGGTGAAGAGGTTAACTTTAAATCAGTTTTTAATTATTATTATATCGTAGGTAAACTAGCTCTTGCTGGTGTACTTATCTACATTTTAACTGTTGTTGGTTTCTTGCTACTTATCCTTCCTGGGATTTATGTGAGCGTTGCGTATGCATTTACCGTACCCCTTATAGTTGACAAAAATATGGAGGTATGGGAAGCCATGGAGCATTCAAGAAAAACAGTCACAAAGCACTGGTTTAAAGTAGCAGGTCTTATGGGATTATTGAGCATTATCATAGTGATTAGTGCTATACCACTAGGAATTGGACTTGTGTGGACTTTGCCATTGATGTTTGTGACCTTGTATGGTTTGGCGTATCCTATTATGTTTGAGGGTGACGAGGCATAAACCTCTAACCTATCAACTCCGCACACAAGTCAAATCGATTGTGTGTCATTAAATGTACTTTTCCATGCTCTTTCATCATATCATCAAAAATGCGTTTTGAAAGTGCAAACCCTACTTCTCTTTCTTTTTCTACACCATCCATAGCAGCAAGGTTCATCTCGTCTATGATGGACTTGGGTACAGAGATACCGGGTACTTTGTCATCTATAAATGTAGCTGTTCTAGCTGAGACTATGGGAAACTGACCAAGGACTAGTTGGGCGTCTTTGGCTGTGTCTCGTACACTTAGTTTTTTTGCTTCGTCAAAGAGTGCTAAAAGCTCTTTGGCATTGGCTAAGTCGTACACAGGCTGTGTGATGATGGCTCTTGCTCCATAGTTTAGTTTTTTAACCATACGTTTTTTAAGACTGTTCATATCTTTTGCATGAGAGTTAGTCACTGCAAAAGGGTAGATGGGTTTAGGGGCTGGTTTGAGTGGCTTGTTGGAGTAGTCTACACCATTGTTCAAACGGTAGATGATACTCAGTAACAAAGTTGAGTCACGCTCTACCACACCTTTTACTTCTGGTTGGTCTGAAAACTTCGCAGGATCACCCGTAAGAGCCAGTATGCACCGTAAGTCAAAGTCATTGGCTCCCAGTAGGGTAGACTGTAAAGAGAGCTTATTTTTATCTCTCATACTCATGGTGGCGATGACGGGTTTTCCAAATGCTTGTTGTATCTTAATGGCTGAAAGCACACCAGACATTTTTAGCTTTGCTAGAGGGTTGTCTGTACAGGAAAAACCTGAAACTTTTTCATGGAGTTTATACTTTTCTATAGCAGCTATAAGTCCATCTATAGATGCACCATGAGGAGGGTTGACTTCAACAGTGATAAATTTTTCTGTCTTATGACACAAAAAATCACAAAATTCTTTAAACATATGTACTCTTAATATTTTATTTTTACTGTTATAATTCTACCAAAATATTACATAGAGGTAAGATACATGGGTAAATTGGCAGTATTTGATTTTGACTCGACTTTAATGGATGGTGAAACCATCGACTTTTTTGCAGAGGTATTGGGCTTCAAAGATGAAGTGGTCGCCATAACCGAGCGTGCCATGGCAGGAGAGCTAGACTTTTACGCATCACTTGTAGAGCGTGTGGCTCTTTTAAAAGGGTTGCCTCAGCGTAAAGTAGAAGAAATTTGTGCCAACTTACCCATGATGCCTGGTGCTAAAGAGGTAATTGATGGACTTAAAGAACGAGGTTATACCATTGTCTGTTTTTCTGGTGGTTTTAGAGATGCCACAGAGCCAGCGTGTAAAAAACTTGGTATAGACGCAGACTTTTCTAACTTTTTACATGCAGATGACAAGGGCATACTTACAGGTGCAGTAGGTGGAGAGATGATGTACTCACAAGCAAAAGGGGACATGATAACACGTCTGCAAGCTTTGCTAGGTATTAGTAGAGCAGATACATTAGTTGTAGGTGATGGAGCCAATGACCTTAGCATGTTTGCCCATGCAGATACACGTGTGGCATTTTGTGCAAAACCTGTACTCAAAGAGGCAGCCACACATTGTATAGATGTAAAAGATTTAAGAGAGATATTGAAAATAGTCTAGTTATTGTTAGTCAAGAGCCAAAAATTACCCTTCCCAGCCAATTTTACTTTTAAGACCTTTTAAATCTTCTTCATTTCTAGCAGTATTGAGTCTACGCATAAAGTCCTGAGCATAATAGATACCTTTCTCTTCAAGTAAAGTTGCAATTTCAGGCGTATATACTTCATTGGCAATTTGAGTAAAGAGTTCAACCCATCTATCAAAATCTTTTTGTTCAAGCCCGATGATAGTAAAATGAGGACCATACGGGTCACCTTTATAACGCTCCTCACCCATAAACACACTCGCCCAGAAGTTAACCAAAAGGTCTATGTGTTCTACCCACTCTGTACTTTCTAAATCATCGCCAAGTTCAATCTGAAAGTAATGACCTATTTGACTGTCTTCTAAGGCTTTATGATAAAACAAAGTAATGAGTATTTTGAGGTTTTCACGTGTAATACTGTTATGACGTTCCAGTGTAAATCCTTTTTTCTCAATTTAAAAATGGAATTATAGCAAATTTATAAAAAATAAAAATATCAGATATCAATCTACAACCCTTATGCTATACTTTCAAAAATATTAGGAGCAAGAGTGGAGACAACATGTACGATAAAAGGCATACTTCAACAACTTTTAAAATATAAGAAAGAGGTAATATTTGGAAATATCATAGCTATTGTCGCAACGTTACTTGTTGTGATTATCCCCCTTTTTATTCCATTGCTTGTAGATGAGTTACTTTTAGGAAAAGAGCATGGCTTTATAATATGGATAAGTGAGAACCTTTTTACTTCAGATGTAAAAGGTTATGTATTTTTTGTGTTGGTTATTATATTAGTGTTACGTGTACTAAGCACGCTATTGTCGATAGTTCAGAGTAAAATATTTGTTTCAATATCAAAAAATATTACTTATGAAATGAGAGCATCTCTCATCGAGTATTTAAAGCGAGTGTCACTCAAGGAGTATGAGATGATGCGAGTAGGGGCAGTCACTTCAAAGTTAGTTACTGACGTAGAAACCATAGACGGCTTCGTGAGTTCTACTATCTCTAAGCTCATTGTTGCTGTGTTGATGTTGTTTTTTTCTGCCTTTGTTTTGTTGTGGATACACTGGCAATTGGCTATCTTCATACTCATTACAAACCCTATAGTTGTACTTTTTACCGTGAAACTTGCTAGAAACATAGGGGAGTTGAAAAAAGAAGAAAACAAAGCGGTTGAGATGTTCCAGTCTAGTTTGACTGAAACGTTGGAGCTTTTTCATCAGATACGAGCAGCAAACAAAGAGGAGTATTTTTTTGAACAAAGTCGAATAAAAGCAGATGATTTACGTACACACGCAGTAAACTATGGCTACAAGAGTGACAGAGCGTTAAAGTATTCGTACCTTGTATTTTTAGCAGGCTATGAAGTCTTTAGGGCAGTAAGTATTTTAGCGGTGGCATATTCAGACCTTTCTGTAGGGCTTATGTTAGCCGTATTTTCTTACCTTTGGGTGATGGTCACGCCCATACAAGATATCATCAATTTTCAGTATGTACTCTCTACTGCTAGAGCAGCATGTAAGCGTATTGAGAGCATCTATAGTTTAGAGCAAGAGCCTAAGGTGATTGAAAAAGAAAATCCTTTCAATGCTAAACATGCCATAAGCATAGAAATAAAAAACCTATCCTTTGCGTATCAAAAAGGTAAATACATATTAGAACATATTAATATGTATATAAAAGAGGGCTCAAAAGTAGCTATAGTAGGTGCGAGTGGCTCAGGTAAAACCACACTCTCAAACATCTTGGTAGGTTTTTATCCTTTAGATGAAGGGGAGATAGTCTATGGAGGTGTGTCAAACAAAAATCTACAACTCTCAACAATAAGAGAAAATATTCATCTTATCTTGCAACATCCTAAACTTTTTAATGATACAATGTTATTTAATCTCACGCTAGGTAAAGAGTATGAGCCAGATAAAGTACATCAAGCACTTAAAATCGCTCAACTTGAAGATGTCATAGCAGGATTAGATCTGGGACTTGATACGCTTGTGGGGAAAGACGGCATCAAGCTCAGTGGTGGACAGAGACAAAGAGTTGCCATAGCAAGGATGATACTCTCAGACCCTAAAGTGGTCATATTTGATGAGTCGACTTCAGCTTTGGATGTGCATACAGAAGTCAAACTTTTTGATGCACTGCAAGACTTTTTGAAAACAAAAACGGTGATAACCATCGCCCATAGGCTTAGCACTATTAAAAGTGCTGAGTTTATCTATGTGTTAGAAGATGGTCATGTAGTTGACAGTGGTTCTCCCAAAGAGCTACTCTCAAAAGACAAGAGTTACTTTAGCTCTATGATTTAAGGATTTTAAAAGTGTTTAAAACTATAAAAGATATTTTTAAAATTAAAAATATCTTACCTACCATATTGTATTTTTCTATACCTGCTTTACTATTTTATATACTCTCGTTTAATATCTTAAAGAGTTTTGATTATAGTACGATGGAAATTATTAGGGATTTCGCACAGCAAGTACATAAATCAAGTTTTCTTGGTTTTTTATCTACTATAGGGTCATGGATGTGGGTCTCTTCAGCAGCTATTGGTTTTTTTACGTACATGACAGGTATGTATGGTAAAAAATATAAAGAATTACTTCTCTTACTAGCTCTTTTTTCTATGCTTTTAGCGATAGATGATTTTTTTATGATTCACGATAGATATATTGGTCAAAATATTTGTTATGGTACATACATGATATTGGCTATTACTTTGTTAGTTCGTCATTTAAAATTAATTATAGAGATAAATGGTTTCGCATTTTTGTTCGCAGGTGGACTTTTGGCACTTTCAATTTTTACAGATTTGATTCAAGAATATCTTCCATTCAAATATTCAAATATTCAAATATTTGAAGAAGCCTTCAAATTTATTGGTGCAGGTACATGGCTTTATTTTGTTTCCCTTGTAGGATCATATTATTTAATTGAAACAGTAAATAAAAAGAAAAGATAAAATTTGGATATTTTTCAAGCGATAATTATAGGGATAATTGAAGGTTTTACAGAGTTTTTACCTATATCATCTACAGGACATATGATAGTTGCTTCAGAATTTTTAGGTGTACCTCAAAATATTACAACAAAAGCTTATGAAGTCATCATACAATTTGCAGCTATCTTAGCTGTGATGTTGATATATAAAGAAAAAATAACGTTTAAGCAAACCGCATTGTGGACAAAACTTTTTGTTTCATTTTTACCATTGGTAGTAGTAGGTTATCTCTTTAAAGACCAAATCAAAGCACTTTTTACTGTTGAGACTGTGGCATGGATGTTCATTGTGGGTGGTATTATCTTTCTTATCGTTGAGTATTTTTATGAAGAGAAAGAGTCTCATGTTTCTACTGTAGAAGAAGTAAGTTTTATGCAAGCCATTTGGGTAGGGATTGCACAAGTATTTGCACTGATTCCTGGTACATCAAGAGCAGGAGCTACTATTATTGGTGGCTTACTGGTAGGCTTGGACAGAAAAACCTCTGCTGAGTTTTCCTTTCTTCTTGCCATTCCTGTCATGGCAGCAGTCAGTGGATATGACCTTTTAAAACATTATGAAGAGTTCAGCAACGCCGATTTAACGGCTTTTATCATAGGCTTTCTGGTTGCATTTATCGTAGCCTATATTACGATTAAACTTTTTTTAGCTTTCATACAAAGGTTTACATTTGTGGCATTTGGACTCTATAGAATACTATTTGGAATTATCTTACTGATGATTATATAAAACACATAGTGTTGGATTTATAGAGGTACTATTGAGTGTTTCTATTAAGTTCAAAGAGATTTTTTGGACATTTATTTTAAGGTAAATATTATGAAATTTTCAGAGTTTGATTTTCACCGTGACATAGCAAAAGGGGTGAAAATTGCAGGTTTTAAAGAACCAAGTCCCATTCAAGAGATAGCCATCCCCATCATCGCTTCGGGGTCTGATATGGTAGGACAAGCACATACAGGTACAGGTAAAACAGCTGCTTTTGGTTTGCCTATGATGGATAAACTTGCACGTGGTGAGATAGAACGTGCTTTAGTCATCACACCTACAAGAGAGCTTGCAACACAGGTGGCAGATGAGTTGTATCACCTTGGTCGTTTTGCAGGTATACGTACATTAACAGTATATGGCGGTGTAGGGTATGGTAGACAAATAGCCCTCATACATAAAGGTGTACAGATAGTTGTAGCCACCCCAGGTAGACTAAAAGACCTTTATAAAAAGGGTAAAATAGATGTCTTTAACCCTGAGATAGTAGTCCTCGATGAAGCAGATGAGATGCTAGACATGGGATTCCTAGAAGAAATTAAAGAGATTTTTGAGTACATACCTCAAAATAGACAAACATTACTCTTTTCAGCCACTATGCCTGAACCCATCAAGGAACTAGCCTCTAACATACTCTACCAACCAGAGTTTATCTCAGCTGTGGGTGATGATGAAACAACCAATAACATCATAGAACAACGTTACTACATGATAAATGAAAATCAACGTGATGAAGCCTTAGTAAAACTTCTTGAGACGGAAGATACCAACAAGTGTATTATATTTTGTCGTATGAAACGTGAAGTTGACCGTATTGCAGAACATTTACAGGCACTTGGCTTTAATGCTGCGGGACTTCATGGTGACTTAGAACAGCGTGACAGAGAAGCTGTCATAAAAGAGTACAGACGTGGAGAGACTAAAATCATGGTGGCCACAGATGTTGCAGCACGTGGACTAGACGTAAAAGATGTGAGCCACGTGTTTAACTTTCACATACCCTTTGACCCTCAGTCGTATGTACACCGCATAGGTCGTACAGGACGTGCAGGTAAAAGTGGACAAGCCATTACGTTAGTGACCACGGAAGAGTTTAGAGAACTTCAACGCATACAAAAAGAAGTAGGTGCAGATATGCGATTGGCTACTTTACAAGGTGCAGATGGGCTAGATGATACTGGACGTGAACATCTAGCAGAACAGATACGTGATATACACATTCATAAGGATGCACCAGATATGTTAAGCTACATGGCTGATATGGATAAGGAGTTACTTCTTGAAAAACTTATGTCTCGTCTTATAGAGCAAGAAAAACAGCACATAGGTACACAAATTGGCTTTGACCAGAAAACTGTTGACGAGATGATGCAAGGGTATTCTATGGAGCAAAAAGCAACACGCAATAACAATAGAAGAAGAAAAAGAAGATAATTTATTGTTTTTAACTCCTATCAAGCAAAAATGTTTTAGAATTTAGGCATTAAATGAATACAAGGTCGGAAAATATTATGGATATTAACTTAGTAGAAGAGGGTATAAAGTTTATGGTTTTGGGGATGACAATCGTTTTTGTTTTTCTTATTGTACTTGTTCAAGTTATGAAGTTGCAAGCAAGTCTCATTAATAAGTTCTTCCCTGAAAAGACACTAGAAGCACCAATAGTAGCAGAAGACACTAACAATGCTACGCAAGAAGCTCATCATGTTGCAGCCATTGTTGCAGCGGTTACTGAGTTTAGAAAACAATCATAATACAAAGGGTACACTAGATGGCTAAAAAATATATTGATGTAATGGATACAACTTTCAGAGACGGCTTTCAGTCGGTCTTTGGTGGTCGAGTCCTTATGGATGACTTCTTCCCTGCGGTAGAAGCAGCGAAGCAAGCAGGAATCACGCACTTTGAGTTTGGAGGTGGAGCAAGATTTCAATCACTCTACTTTTATTTACAAGAAAATGCATTTGATATGATGGATGGTTTTAGAGAGATTGTAGGACCTGAAGCAAACTTGCAAGTACTTTCACGTGGTATTAACACTGTGATGCTTGACACTGGAAGCCGAGAGATGATAGACCTTTTTGCAAAAATGTTTGCAAAGCATGGTACGTCAACAGTAAGAAACTTTGATGCACTCAATGATGTAAATAACCTTGCCTTTTCATCTGAAATGATTAAAAAACACGGTATGAGCCATGAAGTGGTTGTGACTATGATGGACTTACCACCTGGATGTAAAGGTGCTCATGATGTAGCCTTTTATGAAAAAACATTAAGAAACATCTTGGACTCTGGAATAGAATTTGATTCTGTATGTTTTAAAGATGCGTCTGGAACAGCAAATCCACATAAAGTCTATGAAACCATCTCCATGGCTAGAAAGCTTTTGGGCGATGCGACACATCTTAGACTGCATACCCATGAAACTGCAGGTGTTTCTGTGGCAGCATATCTTGCGGCACTTGAAGCAGGAGCAAATGGTATTGACTTAGCAGCATCACCAGTATCTGGTGGTACATCTCAGCCAGATATATTGACGATGCTTCATGCAACTAAAGGTACTAACTATAATCTTGGTGATTTAAAGTTAGAAAAAATATTAAAATATGAAGAGCGAGTAAAAGAGTGCTTGTCTGAATATATGATACCACCTGAAGCGACACAAGTTTCTCCTCTTATTCCATTTTCTCCTATGCCTGGTGGGGCGTTAACTGCCAATACGCAGATGATGAGAGACTCTGGTGAATTAGGTAAGTTTGATCAAGTGATTGCAGCGATGAAAGAAGTCGTTGAACGTGGAGGTTACGGTACATCTGTGACACCTGTGTCTCAGTTCTATTGGCAACAAGCCTATGCCAATGTTATGTTTGGACCATGGAAGCAAATTGCTCCAGGATATGGACGTATGGTACTTGGTTACTTTGGTAAAACACCAGTTGAAGCAGATAAAGAGATCATAGAGCTTGCATCTCAAAAGCTTAAACTAGATCCAACGTCTGAAAATCCTTTAGATATTGCCGATAGAGATGAAAACAAATCTATTGCTCATTGGACTAAAGTTTTAGAAGATGAAGGATTAGAAACCTCTGATGAAAATATATTTATTGCAGGTGCTTGTGATCAAAAAGGTATTGCGTTCTTGAAGGGTGAAAGCCCACTCATGGTAAGAAAAGGTAAAGAAAATAATAATTGTAGTGGAGATAAAGATATGGCAGGAAATTATACAGTAGTAGTAGACGGTAAACAATATAGTGTACAAGTAGCAGAGGGTGAAGGTGATATTCAAATAGCACCTACTCCTGCAGCAACAACTTCGGCTCCAGCAGCGGTAACTTCAGCTCCAGCAGCTCCATTAGGAAAAGGAAGTGTTGAAATCAATTCACAGACACCAGGTAATGTATGGAAAATACTTAAAAACCCAGGTGATACAGTTGCAGAGGGGGATATTATTATGATTCTTGAAGCGATGAAAATGGAGATAGATATTGCAGCTCCGCAAGCGGGTAAAATAGTCTCTATTAATGTGAATGTAAATGATTCAGTTGCAGATGCTCAACTTTTAGCCACAATGGAGTAAACATGAACTACAAACACCTTTTACTTTCAGTGCTGTTTATGTTTACATTGTTTAACAGTGTAGCTGTAGCAAGTGAAGATGGTGCAAGTACATCTGCCCAACTGACACAAAAAGAGTTAATAGCATTGGAAAAAGAGACTTATAAACCTCAATCTGTTACAGAACTCATCTACTCTTTTTTTGGTACAACTGGACTTAATGCTATGATTAATCCTGAAGAAGGATTAAAAAATGCGCATGGTCAAGAAGTCTCAACATTTGCACAGAGTTGGGGACGTGTGATTATGTTCATCATTATCTTTTTCCTTTTCTATTTAGCTATTGGGAAAAATTTTGAACCACTTTTATTGCTACCTATTGCATTTGGTGGGCTCTTAGCCAATATACCTATTGCTGATATGGCTGCACCAGGACATATGTTAGGTATTATTTATGAGATGGGTATAGCCAATGAGTTCTTTCCTCTCCTTATCTTTATGGGTGTAGGAGCGATGACTGACTTTGGACCTCTTTTAGCTAATCCTAAAACTGCATTACTCGGTGGTGCAGCACAGTTTGGTATTTTTGGTTCACTTGTAGGAGCGGCAGCACTTGCACAATATACAGATATGGTTGACTTTACCCTACAACAATCAGCAGCAATCAGTATTATTGGTGGAGCTGATGGTCCGACATCTATCTTTATTGCTTCTGCATTGGCTCCTGAATTGTTAGGTGCCATTGCCGTTGCTGCATACTCATACATGGCGTTGGTACCAGTGATACAGCCACCAATAATGAAAGCGTTGACCACCGAAGAAGAACGTCGAATTGTGATGAAAACAAAAAGAAAAGTACATAAACTTGAAAAACTTATTTTTCCTTTAGTTGTGATTATGATGATTGCACTTATCTTGCCTGATGCAGCACCTCTTATGGGGTCATTTGCTTTTGGAAACTTTGCAAAAGAGTCAGGTGTTGTAGATAGACTTTCAAATGAGATGCAAAACTCTTTGATTAATATTGTTACTATTTTCTTAGGGTTTGGTGTAGGTATGACACTTCAGGCTGATAAATTTCTTGTAGCTGAGACTATGGGTATTATGATTATCGGTCTTCTTGCCTTTTCTGCAGGTACAGCTGCAGGAGTACTTATGGCAAAACTAATGAATAAATTTTCTAAAGACCCTATCAACCCTCTTATAGGAGCAGCAGGTGTGTCTGCAGTGCCTATGGCAGCAAGAGTTGCTAGTAAAGTTGGTTCTGAAGCAAAACCAGGAAATATTTTATTGATGCATGCAATGGGACCTAATGTCGCAGGCGTTATTGGTTCTGCTGTCGCTGCAGGTGTATTGTTGTCAATATTTAAATAATTTTAAAAATTTGTATCTAATTAATAAAAATTATTAGTTAGATACGATATACTTTCTAGAATATAATTCAGGAAATAAACGTTTTTTGAATTATGCTTTAGCATTAAATTAACTATTTGTAAAGAGGATACCATGAGTACCAAAACGCCCAACGGACTTGATAAACTGGGACTAAAAAACATCGGGGATGTTTACTATAATCTAAGTTATGACGAGTTGCAAGCGCACGAAGTAAATAGTGGAGAGTGTAAAATCTCTACATCAGGCACAGCCATGTGTGACACAGGTATCTTCACAGGACGTAGTCCAAAAGATAAATATTTTGTAGACCAAGCACCTTCAAATGAACATATTGCCTGGGGTGATGTGAATGCTAAGATAGACAAGAAGATTTATGATGAACTTCTTGACCTTACATTAACACAACTTTCTGGTAAAAACATCTATGTGACTGATGTATATGCAGGAGCATCAGCAGCTTCTAAGCGTTCAATACGATTCATCTCTGAAGTGGCATGGCAAGCACATTTTGTAAAAAATATGTTTATCCGTCCTACTGAGTCTGAACTTGAAGATTTTGAACCAGACTTTACAGTCTATAATGCTTGTAAAGCAGTGAATGAAAAGTACAAAGAGCATGGAATGAATTCAGATGTGTATGTGCTTTTTAACATTGAAGAGAATGTTTCTATCATTGGTGGCACATGGTATGGTGGTGAAATGAAGAAGGGTATCTTCTCTATGATGAACTACTGGTTACCACTTGAAGGTAAACTTTCTATGCACTGTTCTGCTAACGTTGGAGAAGATGACGATGTCTGTCTTTTCTTTGGACTCTCTGGTACAGGTAAAACAACACTTTCGACTGATCCAAAACGTGCATTGATAGGTGATGATGAACATGGCTGGGATGATCATGGTGTATTTAACTTTGAGGGTGGATGTTATGCTAAAGTGATTAACCTTGATGAAAAGTCAGAACCAGAAATTTATGGGGCCATTGTTAAAGATGCATTACTTGAAAATGTTGTCTATGATGATAATGGTAAGGTAGATTATGAAGATGGTTCTAAGACTGAAAATACACGTGTCTCTTACCCTATAGAGCATATTAAAAATCATAAAGAAGATTTACAAGCAGGTCATCCAAATAACATTATTTTCTTATCTGCTGATGCATTTGGTGTTTTACCTCCTGTGTCTAAGCTTACTAAAGAGCAGGCTATGTATTATTTTCTTTCTGGTTATACAGCAAAAGTTGCTGGAACTGAAAGAGGTATCACTGAGCCAGTTGCTACTTTTTCTGCTTGTTTTGGTGAAGCATTTTTACCATTGCACCCAACAAAGTATGCAAAGTTACTTGGTGAGAAAATAGATAAACACAATGTAAATGTATATCTTGTAAATACTGGTTGGACAGGTGGTCCTTATGGTGTAGGTAAACGTATGAGTATTAAAGATACAAGAGCATGTATAGATGGTATCTTAAATGGCTCTATCAACGATGCAGAGTTTGATACGCTTCCTTTATTTAACTTACAAATACCGCAAACACTTGATGGTGTTAAAGATAACAAGGTACTTAACCCAAGAGAAACATGGGAAAATAAAGATGAATATGATACCATGCTTAAAAAGCTTGCAGGTATGTTCCAGGAAAACTTTCACCGTTATGATGAAAACGGCGGAGAGTTTGACTATGCATCTGCTGGTCCACAAGTCTAATACCTTTAAGTCTATCTTATATTAACTATAAGACAGACTTTCTCCTTTTTAATCAAATTTTCTGTATACTGCGATTACTTAAACATATCAAGGAGACAATATGAACGTCAATAAAATTAGAGCATTCTGTAGACCATTTAGAATCGTTATCGGTTCAGCACTTATAGGTTATGGTATCTATAGTGGAAACCAATGGTTTTACTTAGGTGTCATCCCTTTTATAGCGGGACTTGTAAACTTTTGCCCACTTTGTATTATCACTAAAAAGTGTGATATCGAGGAAAAATAAATATAAGGAGAGTATAACTCTCCTTATTTCTCACATTTATTACCATATCAACACTTTTAACTTTTAATCAAGTATAATTCCACATATATTATTTTCTATTACACCTTTAAGGAGACATCATGGATAAACTCACAGACTATTTAGCCAAACATCACCATGATGAATTGCACCCTTCTGAAATAGCAAACCTTCTTAAAGATTTAGATGATAAAAACTTTTCCATTGCGGTACAGTCGATACCTAAAGAACTTATTGCAGATGTTGCGTTGGAGTTACCAGATAGGTATTTTGAGGATGTTTTGGAGTCCTTTACACCTCAGGAGATTGCTGAGTCTTTAACAGAGATGGAGTCTGATGACCAAACTGACTTTATACAAGAACTAGAAGAACGTGATGTTGAAAAGGCAAAAGAGGTTTTTGATGAGCTAGACTCAGAAGACCAAGCCGATATTTTACAGCTAAAGCAGTATGAAGAAGATGAAGCTGGTGCCTATATGCAAGTCGAAGTCTATACAGCTGGACTTGAGCAAAATGTACATGATGTCATCAATGATTTTGCTACCTTACGTCGTAATGATGAGTTGGAAAATGTAAATTATTTATTTGTCACAGATAAAGAGAAAAAATTACGTTATGGTGTCGGACTTGATAATCTACTCACTTTTAATTTTAATAAAACACTCAAAGAAAATATAGAAGCGTCACCTGAAAAGTATAAACCAGTGACTGCCATAGACCATGAAGATATTTATGATGTGGTACAACGCTTTCAAGAGTATGATTTAAACTCCATGCCTGTAGTTGATGAAGAGGGTCATCTTTTGGGGCGTATTACCTCTGATGACATTTATGATATTATCAACGAGCAAGCCACAGATCAGATGTATAACTTAGCAGGGGTCAATGATGATGCAGAAGAAGATGAAGACATCTTTAAAGCAGGTAAAGCCCGTGCTATTTGGCTTTCTATAAACCTTATAACTGCTATAGCTGCATCTTTAGTGATAGGGCTGTTTGAAGAAACCTTGCAAAGTATGGTGGCACTAGCTATCTTAATGCCTATTGTGGCATCTATGGGTGGTAATGCTGGCACACAGAGTCTTACCGTTGTTGTACGTCAGTTAGCGCTTGGTGACATCGCAAAGCATGATGCATTTCGTACCATAAAAAAAGAGGTGCTACTCTCACTTGTAAATGGACTCTTTTTTGCTATAATCATGGGAATAATAGCCTCAATATGGTTTGACAAGGGAATGCTCGGCATTGTTCTTGCTCTTTCTATGATTATAAATCTCCTCTCAGCAGGATTTTTTGGCTCTATGGTACCATTGGTACTTAAGAAGTTAGATGTCGATCCTGCCATTGGCAGTACTGTCATCTTGACAACAGTGACCGACGTCGTTGGTTTTTTTAGTTTTTTAGGGTTAGCAACCCTTATTTTATTGTAAGGATTTTTTTAGTCATATGGACTTGTTACTTTTATATTTTTTTGCTGCGGTAATTATCTCTTTTCTTTGCTCTGTTTTAGAGTCTGTCTTACTTTCGGTCAATATGCCCTACATCTCTGTACTTGAAAAAGAGAATCCAAAAGTAGGGAAACTACTCAAATCACATAAAACAAATATCAATATCTCTATCGCGTCTATCCTCATTGTAAATACCATCGCTAACACACTTGGAGCTGCTGCAGTAGGTGCTCAAGCTGAGAGTATCTATGGAACAGGAGCAGTGTTTTATGTCTCAATCATCTTGACCTTTGCTATTTTGTTTTTTTCAGAAATCATCCCTAAAACCATAGGAGCTACGTACTGGAAAAGGTTAGCACCTGTATCAGCTTATGCCATACGTTTTCTTATTTGGATAACGTACCCTATCATTTTGCTTACGCTGTTTGTGACCAAACGCATCAACAAAGATGATGAAGGTAACAGTCTTACAAAGGCTGAACTCATACAGTCTACACTGATGAGTGAAGATGAAGGTGTGCTCGATGAGCAAGAGTCAGATGTTATAGAAAATATCTTAATGTTAGACCGCATCAAAATAGAAGAAATTCTTACCCCACGTACAGTGGTTTTTGCATTAGATGGAAATCGTAGTATCAAAGAGATAGTAGACAATGAACCTGCTATTTTTAAATTTTCAAGGGTCCCTGTATTTGATGGTGATATGGAAAACATAACAGGTATTGTGATGACCAAAAAAATCTTTAAGCAAGCCCTTGAAGATGACTCAGTTTCGCTAAACAGTATTCAAAAAGACATTTATAAAATAAATGAGAACATACCTGTATCTTTGGCGTTAGATTTGTTTATAAAGAAAAAAGAGCACATGTTTTTAGTACTTGACAGCTATGACCAAACAGAAGGCATAGTCACACTTGAAGATTGTGTCGAGACTATACTAGGCGTTGAGATAGTAGATGAAAGTGACTCAGATGCAGATATGCGTGAGGTAGCCAAACTTAAGATGCGTATGCAACGTAGGCTTGAAGAACGTAGAAAAAAGTCTGAGTAAAAATGTCTTTAGCCACACTAGGACTAGATGAAAAAATACTCAAAGTCTTAAAAGAAAAAGGCTATGAGTCCGCAACACCCATACAAAAAGCTCTCATACCTGAGATGTTTACAAAGCGAGACATCATGGCAGGAGCTCAGACGGGTACAGGAAAAACAGCAGGCTTTACCTTGCCCATACTTCAAGAACTTTCCCGTAACTTTGTAGAGGGGAAACACTACCCTAAAGCCGTCATCATCGTACCTACACGAGAACTCGCTAAGCAAGTACAAGCTTCTGTTGTCTCTTATGGTAAGTACTTGCCACTTAAGAGCATCGTGTTGTTTGGTGGAGCGAACCTTACTTCTCAAGCCAACAGACTTAAAGCTGGAGTAGACATCATAGTGGCAACGTCTGGGCGTTTGTTAGAGCATATACATCAGAAAAATGTAAACCTTGACTCGGTTGACTACCTTGTGTTAGATGAGGCAGATACAATTTTGGACATGGGGTTTGTGCATGAGGTGAGTAAGATACTCTCTTTTTTACCAGAGCGTCGTCAAAATGTACTTATATCTGCGACACTCTCTGGTTCGGTGAAACGTTTAGCAGAGCAGATACTAAGCAAGCCTAAACTGATAGAAGTAGACTCTATGGGTACTTCAGCAGATAATGTAGAGCAAATAGTCTACCCTGTTGAAAAAGAAAAAAAGAGAGAACTTCTTTCATACCTTATAGGCTCGCGTAACTACAAACAAGTACTGGTTTTTGTACGTAAAAAAGAGGTGGCAGACGAGGTAGCAAAAGAGCTAAACCTCTGGGGACTTAAAACGGCTGTCATACATGGAGGTAAGAGTTCAGGAGAACGTAGCCGAGCGTTAGAGGGTTTCAAAGAGGGTAACATCCGTGTACTTGTAGCCACTGACATAGCCGCCCGTGGACTAGACATACCCAACCTAAACATCGTGATGAACTATGACATCCCACACGTCACAGGTGACTACATACACCGCATAGGACGTACAGGTAGGGCTGGGGCAAAGGGGCTTGCTATTACGCTACTGTCACCACTTGAAATGGTAGCGCTACGTGATGTAGAGAAACTCATGGGAAAAGCCATACCTCAAGAAAAGTTAGAGGGCTATGCACCTAAAGTAGTGGTAGTACAAAAAGGTGCGAGAAAGAACCCTAAAGAAGTTAAAAAGGCAGATGGTGCCTTTGGTAAGAAAAAGAAAAAGTCTACGACATTTTCAAGCACTAAAAAGCGTAAAACGACCAAGCGTGATGGGTTTAAGGTCTATGATGCAGCTAAGCCCAAAGATGATAAAAAGTCTAAAAGTAAAAAGCGTGGAAGAAGGTAACTAGTTATCTAGCTAGTGCTTTGCTTTTGTAGGTGCTTCTTTGAGTGAAAACTTCCCCACTTCTTCTAAAAATGTAGTGGCATAAGAGCCTTTAGGTAAGTAGAACTCAACCGTGAGTTTTTTACTGTCAGGGTTGTAGGAGGTTTCTACGTCTTTTGGCCATATCCATGCGAAGCGTCTGTCTCCTCTTAGTGCTTGTAGCTCTGTGTCATCGTAAGGTTCTTCAAGGTGATAGGCATCAGACTTGGCACGTTCAACCCTCTCTCCACATAGCAGTCCTGTAGGGCTTAGCTTTTTTTGTTCAAAACGAAGAGCAGAGTCTTGCATCTCTTTGACGTAACTCAGTTTTCCAAAGGGGTAGGGCATGATGGCATCTCCTAAGAAAAGTTTGAAAAACTGTGGTTGTTTGGCTAACACTTTTACAAGTTCTAGTGGGTACTGTAGTTTTTTAGACGCTACATCTACACTGTTAGTAGCGATAAGCTTAGAAAGTTTGACACGATCTGCTAACCATCTGTTGTAGAGGTAACTTTGGTACGCAGAGACCAGTAGTTTTTCTTTACTGCCTTTAAGACGTTTCCCTGAATGGGCTATCTCTTTTCCTTGGAGGTATGAACGGCTGTCCTCACCAAAACGTTGGTAGCCGTAGTAGTTTGGTATGCCGTCTTTTTGCATTTTTTTGGCTGTGGTGTTAAAAAACCTTGCATCACTTTCGTTGATATGATGCAATACAATAGAAAACCTATTTCCTTTCAAATGACCTACTTTTATAGGCCCTTTGTTGTAGGTACGTTCGAGTATCTCTATACGTTCTGTTGCAAGGTTTTTATTGAGCTCTTTTTCGGCTTGTTTGGGTATGGAGATGTACTGTATGGTGGTAGCATTTTTATCTTTAAGCCCCGCATAGCCTATGTCACGTTCTTGAAGTCCTGTGGCTTTGGCTAAGACGGTGATGAGCTTCCAAGTACTCATATCTGTTTTTTTGATTTTGAGTATGAGGTTGTTACCTGTACCAGAAAAGGTGTAAAGGGGTACTTCTTCTACAAAAAAGCGTTCAACAGTTTGTTTAAAATCAAAAGAGAGTGGGGTATGGGTGTAGGCGTATGTTTTTATGTGATTCATAAGGTAATTATATCAAAGTTTGTATAGGCAGGAGCCTATACAAGGAAAAAATGATTGTTATTTGATTAAGAAAGATATCTTTGCATTGATACGATACTTGACAATTTTGTCGTCCTCAACTTTAGCAGACATGTTAGTGATGTTGATACCTTTGATGCTATCAATGCTTTTACTCGCAGATTTGACAGCAGATGCAGCTGCATCCTCCCATGACTTGTTTGACTGAGCTAGTACTTCTATAACTTTTACTACTTTTGACATGTTTTATCCTTTAAGTTTTGTGTATAACTATGATAGTTTAAAAGTATGAATGAAGTGTTAACCACATTTCCCTGGAGCACATTTCATGCCGTTAAATTTACCCGTAAGTGTGCTGTTCTCATCTATGCCTTCAGCGTGCATTTTGTCCATCATAGCTTTCATCTCTTCGGGGTGTGCTATGAAAGTGTAACCCTTACTGAGGGTAAAGAGACCATAGACGATGACGAGGAGTGAGGCTAGTTTCATCATGGTACCTCGTAGGTTACCTTGTTGTAAAAACTTGGTCACAAAGCCTAAGAAAAATAACGCAGGGATAGTCGCCAGCCCAAAGGTAGCCATAACCAACGCTCCACCCCAAGGTGTGGCAGTACTCGCAGCAAAGATGGCAAAAGAATAGACCAACCCACAAGGGATGATACCATTTAACATACCTAAAAGATAAAAACTTCCATAGGACTTTGAAGTGATGAGTTTTTTGAAACTTTTTTGATACCAAGGATACTTAGAAACTGACCACTCTGCAGAGTTTAAAAACTTGATGTTACCTAGTAGGCTAAGCCCTGCTAAAACCATAAGTACCCCAGTAATAAGGAAAAGAAAACCTTTAGTAGTGGGGGTAAAGGCGATGACACTTCCTATGTATCCAAAAATGGCTCCTAGTATAGTATAGGTAGTAACACGCCCAAAGTTATAGGCTAAATGTGAAGCTGTTTGCTGTATGTAAGCACTTTTTGGGTCTATTTTAGAAGAAGTATAGGCAACCACGATACCCCCACACATACCGATACAATGCCCCACAGAACCTAAAAATGCTGTGGTTAAAATAATAATTAAGTCTATATTGCCCATAGGTTATTATCCATTTGTAAATTTGTAAATTTGTAAAACTATAGTATACTTTTGTTAAATTACTGTTAAGGAAGTGCAAGTGTTGAAAAACTTCAAACGTACTGTGAGAAAAATGTTTAGAGAATTTTTGGTGCATCACCATAGTTCTGTAGAATATAGAGCTAAAATTTTAACACTCATGGTCTCAGCCAATGGTGAGATATGTGAATGTGAAAAGCAAAAACTAAAAGAGATAGCACATAGTATTTATGGTGATGACCTAGATCGTGCAGAACTTTTGATAGATACCGTCAATGAATACCATAACAAAATTGTAACAAATAATGGACTTGATTTTGAACACCTCGTACAACTTGTCGAACGTGAAACAAAAGAAGTGCCACGTTTTGTAGAAAAGATAGACATGTCACTTCTTAGGGAATTGCAAGAGTGTATAGACGATGAGGAAGATGCGTTATTTCAGGAACGTATCTTAGAGTTTTTAGGTACATTAAAAACAGAATATGGCAAAAAGTAAACATATGAAAAAAGGTAGATAGATGTCAAGTGGATGGGGATGCCAATTTATGGGCAAAAAAGATGACGATGATGAGTGGTGCTTAAAACTACACCACCACTGCGAACCTGGATGTAAAGGCTGCATTATCGCAGGGCAGGTAGAATTTACTCAACCAAACATCTCTGAGGAACAAGAACGTAAGGTTAAAAAACGTTCAGACAATCCTTTAGAGCGATAGTTTACGCCATCTCTTTCCCAAACTTCGCTTTCAGCTTCGCTAACTTCGGAGGTATCACAGCATTGCAATACCCTTGCATGGGGTTTTGTCTGTAGTAGTCTTGGTGGTAATCTTCAGCTTTGTAGTAACATTTTAGTGGTTCTATGGTAGTGACTATAGGATCAGTATAATCTTTTTGGGCAGATTCTAATGCCGCTTGGGCAGCTTCTTTTGTCTCTTCATCTATGTAGAGTATGGTAGAGCGGTACTGTGTGCCTCTGTCGGCTCCCTGTTGGTTGAGTGTAGTGGGATTGTGGACTACAAAAAAGATCTCTAGTAGTGTGTCTACTGAAATAATGCTATCATCGTAGCTTATTTTGATGACTTCAGCATGTCCTGTAGCCCCTGTACAGATTTGTGCATAAGTTGGGTCTAAGGTTTCACCATTGGCGTAGCCACTTTCTACGTCACTCACACCTTTGAGTGTTTCAAACACTGCTTCTGTACACCAAAAGCACCCACCACCTACTATTAACTCTTTATTTGCCATTTTGTTATCCTATTAAATTATGATTTACTTTATTTGCTATAATATCTAAACTATTAAAAATATATATAAATTATGGAGTTTTACTATGAATATAAATGTTGTATGTCCACATTGTCTTAAAGTGAATCGTATACCAAAAAAAGAGTCGTATACTAAAGCAAATTGTGGTGAGTGTAAAGGGTCATTGTTAGATGCGACACCTGTAGTAGGTAATGCGAGTATATTAGCTACTTTTGTGGCTAATTCAGAGTTACCTGTGGTGGTAGACTTTTGGGCACCTTGGTGTGGTCCTTGTTTGCAGATGGCACCACATTTTGAAAAGGCAGCTCTTTCTATGCCACTTAAAGCACAATTTATGAAGATAAACAATGATGATGAACAGACCTTAGGTTCTAAATACCAAATATCAGGTATCCCTTGTGTACTTGTCTTTAAAGATGGAAAAGAGATAGATAGATTTACAGGTGCTAGAGATAGTGTGCAGATAGAAAACTGGGTAAAGCAGTACATCTAGATGAGTAACATACTCCTGCTTGAAGATGATGTAAATCTCAATGAAACAGTCACCGAGTTCTTAGAAGAACAAGGGTATGAGGTAGTCTCGGTGTATGATGGGTTTGATGCACAAGAAAAACTATATGAGAGTAAGTATGATTTACTTTTGCTAGATGTTAATACACCAGGCATCAATGGCTTTGAACTCTTAAAGCTTGCTAGAGAAGGTGGTGTGGTAGCTCCTGCTATTTTCATCACTTCGCTTGATTCTGTCGATGACCTTGAAAAAGGGTATGAGAGTGGTTGTGATGACTATATCCGTAAGCCTTTTGTTTTAAAAGAACTTAAAATACGTGTAGAAACTCTACTAAAACGTGGGTTCTTTCATGCATCAAAAACCTTAATTGAGATAAGTGAAGATATCCAATATGACAGTAAAAACAATGAACTCATCATCAATAATGAAAGTGTTTCCTTGGGCAATAAGGAATCTCTCTTACTTAAACTCTTTATGAAGAATGAAGGTGAAGTCTTAGCGCATGAGCGTATCTATGAGCATTTATGGAACTACGATGAAGAACCAAGTGACACAGCCTTGCGTACGTACATAAAGAACCTTCGTAAAATTATTGGGAAGGAATGTATTGTCAGTATCAAAAAACAAGGTTACAAATTCGTTACTACTAAGTGAGAAAAAATCACTCTTTAGGTTTTTAGCACTATACATGGCTATAGGTTTAGTCCTTATAGCAGTACTTTCTGTCTATTACTATCAAAGTAAAGAAAAGTTGATGCTTGCAGAACAAAGGGCAGCACTTGTCAAATATGCCTATATACAAACTAAACGACTAAAAGTATTGCATCATTTTTTTGATGAACGTACAGAGTATCCACGTGACTCACGATTTAACTCTGCTATATATGATTTAGAACATGTGAAGATATTTTCTTTGTTAAAAGATAACAATGTACATTTTGACGAGGGTATTTACCTTACGGACAAGTATATACATTTTGTAAAAATGCTGGATGACTTTTATCTAGGAACGAAATACTTAGTGCTTGAAGTTGTTGATGATGGGGTATGGAGAAGTATCGTTTGGAAAAATATTATAGGCTATGGTGTGTTAAGCTTTTTTATTTTTATGCTTTTTGGACTCTATTTGGCAAAACTGTTTTTAAAGCCTATGCGTGATTCTATTGTCTTACTTGATAGCTTCATAAAAGATACCACACATGAACTCAACACGCCACTTTCAGCCATACTTGCAAACATTGAGATGATGGACACTGAGGTAATGGTCGACAAAAACATAACCAAACTAAATCGTATTAATATTGCGGCTAAAACAGTATCGAGTCTTTACAATGATTTAACCTATTTGACACTTGAACAGGAAAAAGAAAATAAAGATGAAAATATTGAACTAAAAGCACTCATCTATAATAGAATTGAGTATTTCAATATTTTAGCTCAATCGAAAAAACTTGAATGTCAGTTAGACTTGGTAGATGCAACCTTGTATGCAGACAGACGTAAAATTACAAGAGTGATAGACAATCTTATATCAAATGCGATTAAATATAATAAACGTCATGGCACTATAGGTATAATTTTGAGAGAGAAGTCTCTAATCATTTGGGATACTGGTATAGGAATAAAAGAAGATAAAGTACCATTTATGTTTGATAGATATTTAAGATTTAATGAGAGTGAGGGAGGTTTTGGTGTGGGTCTAAGTATTGTAAAAACTATATTGGATGAGTATAATATTGATATAGTAGTAGAATCTAAAGAAGGCAAAGGTACAAAGATGGTACTTACATGGTAAAGTTATTGCTTATTATATTATTGCTAAACACGCTTAGTTACAGCCAAGATGTTTATGAAAAATATTGTGTAGCCTGTCATAAAGACCTACCTACCTCTTTGCAACGTATGTTTATGAATTATCTACTTGTGTATGGGGGTGAAAAAAACTTAAAAGCAGGACTAAAACATTATTTAAAATACCCTTCTAAACATATATCTGTGATGTCTGATTTATTTATTGAAAGTTATGGTATCAAAGAAAAAACAACTTTGAGTGATGAAGTATTAGATGAGGTACTCGATATATATTGGGATAAGTTTAAGGTTTTTAATAAATTGAAATAGTACAATATAAGTAACCTTAATGGACGAGGGTAATTATAAAGGAGCATATATGAAAAAATTGGTGGTGGCATTTTTTGTTATAACGTTAGCGATGATAACAGTTTCTACAACTGCATCAGCAGGTGCAAATGCGAAAAAAGGACAGAAGACATTTAAGAAAAAGTTTCGTAAATATTGTAAGTTTTCAGGTGTTAAGTTTGCTAGAAATCATACGCAAGACGAGTGGGAAGAGATTTGGGAAGATGGTACTTTTGCAAAAGAAGCAAAGAGATTATGCCCAAAATTAAAAATAAATAAAATTAAAAAATCATGGTGGGAAAATGTGTACGAGTTCTCTTATAAATATGCAAAAGATGGTGTAGTACCAAAGTGCTAGACCCCCTGTCACAACTTGGAGCAGTTAAACAACACTGCTTCATATTTCATCACTAACTTCACAATACTTTCACAATTACGTGTTATGATACAACATCTTAAAATAAAAGGATATAAAAAATGAATACAATGACTAAATTAGCTGTAGTAGTTTTACTAGGAACGACACTTTTTTCTACAACTGCTACTGCAGATGTAAAAAAAGGGCAAAAGATTTACTTAAAAAAGCTTAAAGCAGCATGTGGCTTTTCGGGAGCAAAGTTTGCTCATATGCATACACAAGATGAGTGGGAAGGGATTAATGAAGCTGGTAAAATGGCTGATGAAATCATGAAAATTTGTCCTAAAGTGAAAAATGTAAAAGCTAAATATGTTCCAGATGTATATGATTTTGCATATGAATATGCAAAAGACTCAGGGAATGTACCTAGTTGTTAAGTTTTAATATAGGATTAAGTCAAATCACTATATTATTTTTTGAATAAACAAAGTCAGAGGGATTGATGAGACAATAGATATCTCATCAATAAAACAAATTATTAAGTCTTGTAGGCTTATAACTATTAAAAGGAATTAAAATGAAAAAATTAGCAATCTCAATGTTACTCGCAGGATTTACACTACTTATGGCTGATGGTGCAGCTGCATATGCAAAATGTGTTGGTTGTCATGGTGCAAATGGTGAAAAATCTGCGCTAGGTAAATCAGCAATCATTAAAGGTCAAGATGCTGCTAAAACGATTGAGCAACTTAACGGTTACAAAGCTGGTACACTTAATGTTCATGGGATGGGTGGTCTTATGAAAGGTCAAGTTGCATCTATGGATGATGCTACTATCAAAGCTGTTGCAGAGCATATCGCAGCAATGAAATAATTATTTCAAACTTCTTTCAAAAGCCTTTTGGCTTTTGAAAATTCTACTTATTTACTTCTAAACTCTTGTTAAAATCAATTATTTTTATCATATGTTTGTATGGCTATCGTTTTATAATAGTGAAAAATTTATGAGAAATAAGAGTGAGAATGTAGGGGGATTTATCCCCCTAAGTATTTATATGTGATGTTTTAACAAGCAGGTTCATTACCTGTGTCAGAAGCATATTCATTTGCAAATTCAAAAAGATGCGGTGTCCACTTTTCTTTATAGGTTTCAAGACCTGGACAAAATTCTTTTACTTTTGCTTCAAATTTACCAGCTGCAAGAGCATCTTGCCACTCTTTTTGTTTGTAAGCGGCTGCAAACTCAGCTCCTGTTTTGTCTGCACATTGTCCTTTGATCTTTTTACTATAGATCTTTTGACCTTTATTGATACTTCCTGCATTTGCTGAAGTTGTCATCATGGCAAAGCCAAAAAGTGCTGTTAATGCGAGTGTGGTTACTTTTTTCATTCTATTCCTTTTATGATAATGAGATATTTTAGTATATCAAACTTAATGTTATTTTCATAGATAATATAAAATAAATTGATAAAATCATAAAAATATCTCTATTTGTTACTAAATTTCACCTACATACTTGAACCACACTTTCCTGCTTCACATTTCATGCTTGATGACGTTTTTTTGGGTATATTTTTTACATCATATTTTCCAGATTTACACTTCTTTGCTTCTTTACTCTTTTGCTTTACATTATCTGATGCACATTTAGTACTAAGACGACCTGTCTTTTCGACACGTACACATGCATAAAGAGCCTTTGTGGTGTTGGCTTTGAGTACACAGTCACGTCTGGTATCATCTTCTTTGAGTTGGTCAAGTATGTTCATTTTCTTTTTCACAAGTACCGCTGAACCATCTACCATAGAGGCTCCACATTTACCTGGTCCACATTTCATACCCCCTTCAGTGATAGATTCTTCTTTTTCTTTATTGTTGCATGCTGACAGTATGAGCGTAAGCACAAGTAATGTACTTAAGTGTATGCTGTGTTTCATTTGTTTTTTCCTTTGAGTTGGTATTTTTCATATATTTCATAAAAAATAGGTATGAGTAGTAGACTAAGTACCGCCGAAGATACTACACCACCTATCATAGGGGCAGCTATACGCTGCATTACCGCAGAGCCTACACCGTGTATATACATGATGGGTAAAAGCCCAGCTAAGATAGCAAAAACAGTCATGAGTTTAGGACGTACTCTCTGTACAGCACCTTCGTAAATGGCAGTGTTTAAAGCTTTTAAGTCAAATGCATCGCCTAATTTTTCTTTGGCTTCTTCCACTGCCTCTTTGAGGTAGACTATCATCACTATGGCGGTCTCGGCGGCTACTCCAAGCAGGGCTAAAAAACCTACAATGATAGCGATGCTCATGTTGAACTGTAACATGTCTATATAAAACAGCCCACCAAGCAAGGCAAATGGAAGCGTAAAGAAGACGATGAGTGTTGGTACCAGTTCACCTAATGCAAAATAGATAAGTACTAAGATAACCAAAAGCACAGTAGGGATAATCCACACAATCTTTTTCATCGCAGACTCTAAGTACTCAGACTGTCCTGCCCATTCTATATAGTACCCTGCAGGTAATTTTATATTTTCAAGTGCTTTAACAGCCTCTTTTTTGTACTCGACTACGGACATACCTAGTTGTGGTGTGATGTAGATGAATGTTACGGGGGTTGCCATTTCTGATTTTATGACTGAGGCACTTTCCCTATATTCTATTTTTGCAAAGGTAGACAAAGGCACAAATCCAAGAGGTGTTTTTACCTGAATATTCCGAATATCATCAAGATTACGTCTCTCTTCTTCTTCAAAACGTACAGCTATGGGGTAACGTTCTAAGCCTTTATACATCGTACTTACTTGCATGCCACCAATGGCAGTAGAGGTGTAGTCAAGTATGATATTTTTGCTTATGTTGTAGCGTGCTAGAGCCTCTGAATCGATGTCTATATCTATAAAAAATCCAGCACTTGCTTGATCGGCAATAATACTTTGTGTACTTTTTAAGTCTCGCAAGGTATCTTCTATCTGTGAGGCTATTTTTTGTAAACCATCAGAGTCTTTACCGTAGAGTTTTATGCCTAGAGGGGTTCGTATACCTGAGAGTAGCATGTCTATGCGACCTCGTATAGGGTACGTCCATGAGTTTACTAGACCTGGTACTTGTAAAGCGTCGTCCATTTGGGCCATGAGTTTTTCAGTGGTCATACCTGCACGCCACTCTTCTTTTGGTTTGAATGTGATGATGGTCTCTATCATCCCTAGTGGAGCAGGGTCAGTGGCAGAGTTGGCACGTCCACCTTTACCAAAGACGGTGTCTACTTCGGGAAAAGACTTGAGTATTTTGTCTGTTTTTTGCGTGAGTGCCTTAGACTGATCTACAGATATACCATACGGTGTGACAGGCATGTACATGACCGTTTGCTCATCTAGCATAGGCATGAACTCCCAGTTGAGACCTTTGTAAAGGGGTACTGCAAATACAAGTAGAGCTAGAGCGAGTAAAATCACAAGATATTTAAGTTTAAGTCCCCATGTTAAGATAGGGTTGTAGAGCCAAATGAAAAACCGATTGAGAGGATTTTTAGACTCTGGAATGATTTTGCCTTTGACAAAAAACACCATAAGTACAGGTACCAGTGTTACTGAAAGTAAAGCTCCCGCAGTCATAGCAAACGTTTTGGTAAATGCCAGAGGCGAAAAGAGTAAACCTTCTTGCCCTGAGAGTGCAAATATGGGTAAAAACGATACCACCACCAAAGCCAATGCAAAGAAAATAGGGCGACCAACAACTTGGGATGATTTGACTATGGTAGCAATACGTTCTGTATTGGTCAAATCTCTTTTGAGCAAGCTTTCTTGTTTATGTATGCCTTTGTGGGCATTTTCTATCATGACTATGGAGGCATCTACCATCGCACCTATGGCGATGGCTATGCCCCCTAACGACATGATGTTTGATCCAATACCAAAGAGCTTCATAAGTAAAAATGTAAGTCCTACTGTTAAAGGTAGGACAATCAACACGATGAGAGAAGAACGCAAGTGAGCCAAAAATAACCCGATGATAATGACGACAATAATACTCTCTTCTATGAGCGTGGTAGTCAAAGTGTTGACTGCTTTAGATATGAGGTCAGAACGGTCATAGGTTGTGACTACCTCTACGCCTTCGACTTTAAGTTCTTTCATTTTCTCTTTGATGCGTTCGAGTGCAGAGTAAACATCTTCGCCATAGCGAAGCATCACGATGCCACCTACAACCTCGCCCTCGCCATTGAGGTCAGCCATACCACGTCTGGCTGCGGGTACTTTTTCTACACGGCCCACTTGAGCGATGGTGATAGGTATGCCAGCTTTGGTTGTGATGACTAGATTTGAAATATCATCGAGGCTTTTGACATAGCCTTTGGCTTGCACCATCCACTCATAACCATTTTGGATGACGATGCGTCCTCCTGTGTCATTGTTGTTTTCTTTGAGTGTACGTGTAACATCTTTGATGGAGAGGTTGTACTGTATGAGTGCATCGTTGTTGACTGTCACTTGAAAAGTAGGTATGAACCCACCGATACTTGCAACCTCAGATACACCATCGACACCTATAAGTGCAAATTTATAGTAGTAGTCTTGTAAGGTTCTAAGTTCGTCAAGCGTTTTAGTCTGTGAAGTCAGAGCATACTCATACGCCCAACCCACACCAGAGGCATCTGGTCCTAAAGTCACTTCCATACTGTCTGGTAGTTGGCTTTGTATAGAGGCTAGCTGCTCTAGTACTCTAGTACGTCCCCAGTAGAGGTCAGTACCTTCTTTAAAGATGATGTAGATAAGGGCATTTTCATACACAGAAAACCCACGTACCGTTTCTATGTTAGAGATGGCAAGAAACTGTGAGACTAAGGGGTAGGTACCTTGGTCTTCTATAATCTCAGGACTTTGCCCCTTCCACGTGACTTGCACAATGACCTGTGGAGGAGAGAGGTCAGGCAGGGCATCCAGTGGCGTATTTTTGATAGACCAAATGGAACCTAGAACGATAAATAGGGATGCCATAAGAACTAAAAAACGGTTTTTTACTGAAAAGGCTATGAGTTTTTCTATCATCTACAGTCCTTTAATAGATTGAGTTAATTTGTGCATCTGAGTCCATCATAAACAGTGCATTATTGACCACTTTATCACCCATCACTAAACCTTTGGTAACTTCAAAGTGTGTTTTGTCTAAAGGTTTAAGTTCTGCTGCTAAAGGTTCATACTCTCCCTTGAACTCTGTAGCCAAAAAGACATACCAAATGCCTCCCTTACGCATGGCAGCAGTTCTAGGAATGACAAGCTTTGCACTTTTTTGTGAGCTAGCATGTAGTTTTGCATACATCCCAGGTTTAAGCATTTCGTCACCATTGTCAATACTTAGACGCAATGTAGCAGTAGCTTCTTTTGTATCTATCATCGGGTAGAGTAGTTCTTTTTTAGCAGGATAGATTTTGTCAAAACCTTTGATGCTCACGCTAAAATTATCAAACTTTTCAAAGGCTTCGAGTTCATCTTGAAAGAGTTTTGCTTCCAACCATACTTGAGTGAGGTCAATGATTTTATAAAGGGACTTCTTGTCATTAATATATGAGCCTTGGTTGATGTTTTTTTCAAAGATCCAACCAGATGTAGGTGCATAGATTGTCGTATATTTACTTATTTTAGATTGTTTGCTTACTTCAAGTATCTCTGTTTGACTGACCCCTAGAAGTAGAAGTTTTGTTTTGGTGCTTTTTACCATTGCAGGTGAAGGACGTTTGGCATGAAAGCGTATGGCATTAAGGTAGTCTTGTTTTGCTTTGTAGACTTCTGGTGAGTAGACCAAAGCGAGAGCTTGACCTTGTTTGACCTTTTGATAGAGTGTATCTACATACAGCTCTTTCACATAGCCAGAAAACCACGCGGTTACGTCGATGGTACGTGAATCTTGTGCAACTATATAGCCATAGTTTGTCTGTTTTTTGCTTGTATATACTTTTTTTACTTCTACAGTATGTACATTAAAAAGTTGCTCAATAGTTGGCTTTTTATAAGATACTTTAGTAGAGATTTTATTTGGTATTTCTTTTTTCCCTCCTATAGAAGAGCTACATTTTCCAGACTCACATTTCATGATCGAATTTTCTTCTTTTTCAGGCATATCTTTTTTGTCTATAGTTTTTTTGGGAACCTTTGCTGCTTTTATGAGAGCTGCACCACATTTACCGACTTCACATTTACCCACTTGACACTTGCCAGCTTGACATTTCATTTCTGCATGAAGTGCAAATGGTACAAGTAATAAAGATATAAGTATAATTTTAATCTTTAGCATTATTTAACTCCTATGAGTGATTTAAGTTTAGCAACCGTTCGCATAGATTCTGCGATGATGGCTATGCGTTCTTCTTCTAGGGCAAGTTTTTGTTCTAGTATGTTTGTATAGGTAAAAAGGTCACCCCCTTCTTCTATGGCAGAGCTACTGAGTTCTAACATGTGGTCAAGCTGTGGTAGGCTTTTGTTTTGGAGTATTTTGTATATCTTGTACGCTTCTGTGAGCTTGGCATAGTTTTCACGTATTTGACTTTTGATGAGAAACTTATAATCCAAACTTTCACTTTGACGTGCCAGTGCTTCTTTTTGTGCTATCTCAGAGTTTAACGCTTCTGTGCCATAAATAGGTAGAGA
>Ga0256839_1001075_pt1 | contig 33866 bp, 38 predicted proteins | sample 354166metaG_FD_185968 | JGI IMG/M metagenome (GOLD analysis project Ga0256839, IMG submission 185968) | Hydrothermal vent microbial communities from Mid Atlantic Ridge, Atlantic Ocean - 354-166 | ecosystem: Environmental > Aquatic > Marine > Hydrothermal vents | place: Atlantic Ocean: Mid...
CCCCCGCGCCATTGACGAAGGCCGACGGCCGCGCCGCAGCCCCGCCCGAGACAGCCGCGACGCCAGCGGACGACGGACACGTGGGCGAGCCCCGGCAAGCCCCGCCGGCCGGCGAAGGCCCCGCCGGGAAAAACCCGCCAAACACATCGCAAACGGGCGCCACCGCGCAGCGCAATTACCTGCTCGGCCAGCTGCGCGACCAGCTGTCGCGCCACCTGACCTATCCCCTGCGCGCACGCCGGCGCGGCTGGGAGGGCGAGGTGCTGCTGGGCCTGCGCCTCGACCGCGAGGGCCAGCTGCACGACATCCAGCTGCTGCGCAGTTCCGGTCATGCCCTGCTGGATCGCTCGGCGTTGAAGGCCCTGGCGCGCATCGAACGCCTGCGCCTGCCGGCCGGCGCGCCGGCGCTGCAGCCCATCGACCTGCAACTGCCGGTGATCTACCGGCTCGGCGAGGGTTGAGCCATGGCCGCCTGCCGCACCCGTTCCAGCGCCGCGCACAGCTGCTCCGCGCCATCGAGGATGCGCAAGGTATGACGCTGCAACAGATCCGCCGGCACCGAGATCAGGTGCCCCTCACGCACCGCGCGCAGCTGCCGCCAGCGCCGCCAGTCCTGCCGCCACGCCTCGTCGCCCGGTTCGCGCACGCCGGCGACGATGGCCTGCGGATCGGCCGCCAGCACCGCCTCCATTTCCAGTTTGGGCACCAGCGCCGGCAGATCGGCGAACACGTTGCGCCCCCCGCAGAGGCGGATCACCTTGCTGATCAGGTGTTCGCCATTGACCGTCATCAGCGGCCGGTGCCAGATCTGGTAGAACACGCTCACCGGCGCGCGCCCGGCATAGTGTTCGCGCAGCGCGCGCAGGCGCTGGCGAAAGACATTGGCCGCCGCCCGCGCCGTGGCCCCGGTGCCGGCCAGCCGGCCGAGGCGTTCGAGGTTGCTGGCCACGTCCTCCAGTTCACGCGGCTCACTGAGAAACACCGTCAGCCCCAACTCGCGCAACTGCTCGATCAGCGCCGGCGGATTGCCGCTGGCCCAGGCCACCACCAGGTCCGGCCGCAGGGCGAGGATGCGCTCCATGTCCACGGCGTTGTACGCGCCGACCCGCGGCAACTGCCTCGCCGCCGGCGGATAATCGCTGTATTCCACCACGCCGACGATGCGGTCACCGGCGCCGGCACTGAACAACAGCTCGGTGACATGCGGGGCGAGGCTGACGATGCGCCGCGCCGGCTGCGCCAGCCGCACCTCGCGGCCACCGTCATCCAGCACCGCCACGGCGGCCTCTGCCAGCGGCGCGGCGGACAGCAAAAAGACAACCAACAACACCACGGATCTCACATCATGCCCCTGAAAAACATCGAACCAGGGCGCAGTATAACGGAGGCGCGATGCGCGAACTGATCCTCGGCGGCGCCCGTTCCGGCAAGAGCCGCCTGGCCCAGCAGCGCGCCGAGGCCAGCGGCCTGGCCGTCACCTGCATCGTCACCGCCACCCCCGATGACCGCGAAATGGCCGAACGCATCGCCCATCACCAGGCCGCGCGGCCCGCCGACTGGCTGGTCGTCGAAGAACCCATCGCGCTGACCGCCGCCCTCACCGAGCACGCCGCCCCCGAGCGCTGCCTGCTGGTGGACTGTCTGACCCTGTGGCTGAACAACAGCCTCGCCGACGGCGCGGACACCCGCTTTGCCCTGCAACGCCAGGCCCTGCTCGATACCCTGCCGCGGCTGCCGGGCGAGATCATCCTGGTGGGCAACGAAATCGGCCTCGGCGTGGTGCCCATGGGCCAGCTGACGCGGCGTTTCGTGGACGAGAACGGCCGCCTGCACCAGGACCTCGCCGCGCTGTGCGAGCGCGTCACCCTGTGCGTGGCCGGCCTGCCGATGGCCTTGAAGGACGAGACCTAATCGTTTTCACCACAGAGGCACGGAGGCACAGAGAAAAGGTAGATGTCCGCAAATGAACGCCAATACAGGAAAATTTCATGAAAAGGATTTGCGTCTATTTGCGTGATTGGCGGCGAAAGGATCTCTCTGTGCCTCCATGCCTCTGTGGTGAATCATGACAAAACACAGCACAGAAGAGGTAACACTGTGACCAACCAATGGCTGAGCCAACCCACCGCTCCACTGAATGAAGCCGCCGGACAACGCGCCCGCGAGCATCAGCAACAACTCACCAAGCCGCCCGGCTCGCTGGGACGGCTGGAGTCACTGGCCCTGTGGCTGGCCGTCCGGCAGGGCACGGAACGACCCGCCGCCGACCGCATCGCCATCACCATCTTCGCCGCCGACCACGGCCTCGCCAGCGAGGGCACCTCCGCCTTCCCGCAGGCGGTGACCGGCGAGATGGTGAAGAACTTCGCCCACGGCGGCGCCGCCATCAGCGTGCTGGCGCGCGAGCTTGGTGCCCAACTGGAAGTGGTGGACCTCGGCACCCTCCATGACCCCGGCCCGCTGTTCGGCGTCATCGACAATCGTCTCGGCCCCGGCACCGCCAACGCCCTGCACCAGCCGGCGATGACGCCCGAGCAGTTGCAGGCCGCCCTGGCCAGCGGTCGCGGCGCCATCGCCCGTGCCAAGGACAAGGACAGCCAGCTGTTCATCGGCGGCGACATGGGCATCGGCAATACCGCCAGCGCCACCGCCTGCGCCTGCGCCCTGCTGGGCCTGCCCGCCGGCGAACTGACCGGTCCCGGCACCGGCCTCGACGCCGCCGGCGTGGCGCGCAAGGCGGCGCTGATCCAGCAGGCCCTGGACAGCCATCGCGAGGCCTTGAACAGCCCGCTGGAAATCCTCCGTCACCTCGGCGGTTTCGAGATCGCCGCGCTGGTGGGCAGCTACATCGCCAGCGCCCAGCACGGCCTGCCGGTGCTGGTGGACGGCTTCATCAGCAGCGCCGCGGCCCTACTGGCGGTGCGCATCCAGCCCGGCGCGCGCGACTGGCTGCTGTTCTGCCACCGCTCCGCCGAGCCCGGCCACGCGCGCCTCCTCGACGCCCTCGACGCCAAGCCCCTGCTCGAGCTCGGCCTGCGCCTCGGCGAGGGCAGCGGCGCCGCCAGCGCCGTGCCCCTGCTGCGCCTGGCCTGCGCCCTGCACAACGGCATGGCCACCTTCGCCGCCGCCGGGGTTTCCACCGGGGACGAGGGATGACCGTCACCCTCGACCTGTTGCGCCACGGCGAACCGCAGGGCGGTCCACGCTACCGTGGCCAGACCGACGACCCCCTCAGCGGCCGCGGCTGGCTGCAGATGCACCGCGCCGTGGCCGCAAGGCAGCCATGGCAGCGCATCCACAGTTCGCCCCTGCGGCGCTGCCGCGAGTTCGCCGCGCAGCTGGCCGCGCGCCGGCAACTGCCGCTGCGCATCGACACCGCCATGACCGAGATCGACTTCGGCCGCTGGGAAGGCCGCACCGCCGCCGCGCTGATGCGCACAGAGGCCGAGGCCCTGGGCCGCTTCTGGCACGATCCCGTCAGCCACACGCCACATGGCGGCGAGAGCCTCACCGACTACCGCGACCGCATCGTCACCGCCTGGCAGGGCCTGTTGCACGAACTGCCGCGCCAGGGGCGGGTGCTGATGATCACTCACGGCGGCAGCATCCGCATCCTCCTGCACCACATCCTCGACATCCCGCTGCCCAGGCTGCAACAGATCGAGGTGCCCTACGCCTGCCTGACGCGCCTGCGCATCGACTGGCACGGGGGCGTGCCCAACGTACGCCTGGCCGCCCACGGAAGCCGCTGCTCATGAACGGCTTCTGGGCCGCGCTGCAATTCCTCACCCGCCTGCCAACACCGCCCCTGCGCGACTACGACGACGCCCTGGCGGGCCGTTCGGCGCTGTATTTCCCCCTCGTCGGCCTGCTCATGGGCCTGCTGCTGTGGGGCCTGGCCCTACTCCTCGGCGGCGCCGCGCCCGGCGTGCAGGCGGCGCTGGTGCTGGCCCTGTGGGTGGGGCTGAGCGGCGGCCTGCACCTCGACGGCCTCGGCGACAGCGCCGACGCCTGGCTGGGCAGCCACGGCGACCGCCAGCGCAGCCTCGAGATCATGAAGGACCCGCGCGCCGGGGCCGCCGCGGTGATCGCCATCGGCCTGCTGCTGATCGTCAAGTTCGCCGCCCTGCAGGCCCTGCTGGAAAACGGCCAGGCCGTCTGGCTGCTGCTCGCCCCCCTGCTCGGCCGCGCCGCCTCGCTGGCCCTGTTCCTCACCACCCCCAGCGCCCGCGCCGACGGCGCCGGCGCCACCCTCAGCCGCCACCTGCCGCGCCGCCCGGCCTGGGGGGTCCTTTTCGTCGCCGCCCTGCTGCCCGTGCTGATACTGGGCACCGACGGCCTGTGGCTGCTGCTGGCCCTGCTCGCCCTCGGCATCGCACTGCGCCGCCTGATGCTGCAACGCCTCGGCGGCTGCACCGGCGACACCGCCGGGGCCCTGACGGAATTCAGCGAGGCCGTGGCGCTTTTGGTACCCGCGCTGATTTGACCGGTGCGGCACCGAGGGCATGGAGATTGGAAATACTTGTGGCACCGCTCCGCGCCACCCCACCCGGGGCAGATAGTTCCACCCCACTACGTTGCACCGCAGAGCAATGCAGCGAGAAAATGATTCACCACAGAGGCACGGAGGCACAGAGAAATCCTTTAGCCGCCAATCACGCAAATAGACGCACATCTTTTTCGTGAATTTTGCGTGTATTGGCGTTCATTTGCGGACATCTGCCTTTTCTCCTTGTCTCCGCGCCTCTGTGGTGAATAATCGGCAAGCACTCACTTCCAACGGAGACCCCATGGGACACCGACTCTCGAAGATCTACACCCGTACCGGCGACGACGGCAGCACCGGCCTCGGCGACGGCAGCCGGGCGGCCAAGGACAGCCCGCGCATCGAGGCCATCGGCGCCGTCGATGAACTCAACAGCCAGCTCGGCGTGCTGCGCGCCCTGAGCCTGCCGGCGGACACGGACGCCCTGCTGGCGGCGATCCAGCACCGCCTGTTCGACCTCGGCGGCGAGCTGAGCATCCCCGGCCGCGAGGCCGTCACCGCCGGCCACGTGGAGGCCCTGGAACGAGCCCTCGACCGGCTCAACGAGGCAATGCCACCGCTGAAGGAATTCATCCTCCCCGGCGGCAGTCCCGCGGCGGCCCAGGCCCACGTGGCGCGCAGCGTGTGCCGCCGCGCGGAACGCCGCCTGATCACCCTGCATCGCCATGAAGCGCTGCCGCCGAACGCCATTGGCTACCTCAACCGCCTCTCGGATCTGCTGTTTGTCCTGGCGCGCCACCTGAACCGGGCGCAAGGTCACGCCGATGTGCTGTGGCAGCCGGACAGGCCTCAAGCCTGAGGGCGAGCGGACGACAACGGCTGCAGGAAAGCCCATTTTCCCGGCGATGCACGGCCGGGACGAGGTGAAACATGTCCATTCCCGCCCTGCAGGCCGGTATCGCCGGCATCGACAACGGCCTCGACGGCCTGCACCGCAACGCCACGACCATCGCCCGCGCAGCCCCTGGCGACAGCGCAGACAGCACCCGCGCGCTGCTCGATCTGCGCGCCGATCAGCACCAGGTGGAGGCCTCGGTCAAGGTGCTCAAGGCCGCCGACGAGATGCTCGGCAGCCTGCTCGACGTGCGCGCCTGAGGCGCACGCGACGCCATGCGGATCGACGCAACGCCCCCCGTTCCACCCGGCCCGCGGCCCGATGCACGCGCCCCGGCCGACACCGGCCACGCCTCGGCGCAGGCGTCCGGCGAGTCCCGTCAACTGAGCGAGGAACAGCAGGCCCAGGTGCAGGCCCTGAAGGCCCGCGAGCGCGAGGTGCGCGCCCACGAGGCCGCACACCTGGCCGCCGCCGGCGGACTGGCGCGCGGCGGCGCCAGCTTCCAGTACGAGACCGGGCCGGACGATCGCCGCTACGCCGTTGGCGGCGAGGTCAGCATCGACACCTCGCCCGGCAACAGCCCGGAGGAGACGCTGCAAAAGGCGCAGACCATCCGCGCCGCGGCCCAGGCGCCGGCCAGGCCCTCGCAACAGGACCTCGCCGTCGCCGCCAGCGCCGGGCAGATGGCCGCCGAGGCGCGCGCCGAGCTGGCGGCACAGCGCTTTTCCGGGCCGGACGAAGGCCGCTCGAGCACACAGGCCAGGGCCGTGGAAAGCTATGTCCAGGTGGCCAGGGGCGACGCCCAGGAACGCGCGCTCGGCGGCATCGATCTCAGCGCCTGAGCAGATCCCGAGCCAACAAAAAAGCCGGTGTCGTCGTGACACCGGCTTTCTTGTTGGATGGCATCCGCCGCCCGGGCTATCCGCGCATGATCAGGAGGGCAGGAAGTCGATGGGATAGGTGACGATCAGGGTCTCCACGTCGCGGGCGCCGAAGTTGAGCATCTTCACCCGCGATACCAGCTTGCGCTCCAGGGCAGGATTGTTCAGTTCGCTGGAGACGACCTTGCATTCCGTGACCTTGCCCGAGGGGGCGATGGTGATCTCCAGCACCACCTTGCCCTGCAGGGTGGGGTCCTTGCGCAGGGCACGGCTGTACAGCGAATAGATGGCGCCCTTGTTGCGATCGAAGACCAGCGACACCTCTTCATAGGTGCGTGACGGCTTCTTTGCCGCCTTGCCGGTCGACGCCACCGGCGCGGCGGCGGCCACCATGTCGACCGGGCTCTCGACCTGGGTGGTCTGGCGGCCGGCGAGATCGGTGCTGCCGACGCCGCTGCTGAGGTTGGCGGTATTGATGCCGCCACTGCTGCTGACGCCGGAGGTAAGGATCTTGCGCTCGCGCTTCTTCGCCGCCGCGCCGCCCTTGGAGAGGGGCTTGTCCTTGTTCAGCTTGGGCGCGACAGGCGCATCGCGCAGGTCGGCCAGGTCATCGCTGAAGGCCAACAGGCCGGCGCTGGCGGCCTTCTTGCGCGCCTCGGCGACCCGGTCAACCTCGGGCTTGGGTGGCTCGACCTTCTTCGGCTTGGGCTTTTCCTGTTTCTTTTCCGGTTTCTTCTCTTCCTTTTTCTTTTCCTTCTTTTCTTCTTTCTTCTCTTCTTTTTTCTTCTCGACCTTTTTCGGCTGCGGCTTGGGCTTGGGTTTCTGCTTTTCCATCACCAGCTGCGCCAGCCGCGGCGGCAATTCCTTGACCTTGTCGCGGTCTTCCTTGGGCACCGGAATGAACGGGATGGCCAGGCTCAGCAGCAGGGCGATCGACATCACCGTGACCACGACGACCTTGAGACGGCGGTCTTCTTCCGCGACGCGTGTCCAGGGCAGGATGAACTGGCGGTAGGTAGTGCTCACGGACCGATCACCCCTTGTCTTCCGTCTTGTGCATCACCGCCAGCGAGATATTGCTATAGCGTGCTTCCGTGCAGGTCAGCATGATGCGCTTCAACAGTTTGAAGGGGATTTCCTTGTCGCCGAGGATGGTGACTTCATGCACCACCGGCTTGCCATCGGCCGAAGCAGGCTGCCCGCCCAGCTTGCGCTCGGTCAGGCGCATCAGCGCTTCCTTCAGGGGCTCGATGGCGCCACTGTTCCTCATCACCGCCGCCACCTCGGCCACCTTGCGGCCCTGCACGACGATATCCTTGTCGCTGACCATGATCACCACGGTCTCCTTGGGCAGCTGTTCGGCGGTGGATTCGGGCAGCTGGATCTGCTTCACATTGGGCAGATCCTTGACCGAGGACGAGCTGACCAGCAGGAAGAACACCAGGATGGTGAAGATATCCATCAATGACACCATATTCAGCGCCGCGCCCTTCTTGGTGCGGGCGTGGTGCCGGCTCATGCGCTTGGCGCGGCGCGAGGCCTTCATGGCGCGTCACCGATGGCGATCTGCGGGAACAGCTCCTTACGCACCGCCGAGGCCGCTTCCAGCACGGTGACCTCGCGCACGGTGTCCATCACCTGCACCAGGGTGTCATAGGGGATGTCCGGCTCCAGCAGCAGGCTGATGTTGTCTTTCTTGGGATATTTGAGCTTGATGGCGACGAGCAGGTCGGAAAGGGCCTTGAAGTCCTGTTTGCCGGCCTTGAGGGGGATGCGCTTGATGACGCCGCCGAGGGTGTCGGCCACCACCAGGGCGTCTTTGCGCACGATGACCTCGAAGTTGCGTTCCTTTTTCGGCTTGTCCTTGTCGGCCTGCTGCTGATCGTCCGGCGGCAGGTTGAGCTCGAGGATGGCCAGGTTCGAAAACACCGCGGAAAGCAGCAGGAACGGCACCAGCACCACCATCAGGTTCATGAAGGCGGTGATGTCCAGATCGGGCACGTCGCGGCGCGCGCGCCTCACTCGGGCTCTGACAGACATCGCTATCGATCCCGCTTAGTCGGCGTTGCGATGGCTGGGCTGGCGGTATTCGGTAATGGCGTTGAGGAATTTCACCGTGGCCATTTCCATGCTGTCCACCAGTTCGGTGGTCTTGGTCTGTAACACGGTGTACATCAGCAGCAGCGGGATCGCCGCCATCAGGCCGAAGGCGGTGGTGTTCATGGCCACCGAGATACTGGCGGAGAGCAGGTCGGCCTTGTCCGCGGGATTGGCGTTGGCCACCGCGGTAAAGGCCTGGATCAGGCCGATGATGGTGCCCAGCAGACCCAGCAGGGTGGCGATGTTGGCGAAGGTGGCCAGGTAATGGGTGCGCTTCTCCAGGCGTGGAATGACCTCCATCAGGCCCTCGTCCATGGCCATCTCGATGTCGTCGCGACGCTTGGTGCTCTGCAGGCGGCTGAGGCCGTAGGCGAGGATATGGCCAATATCGCTCTTGGACTTGCTGGCGATGGCCATGGCCTGCTGGTAGTTGTTGGCCTGCACCAGCGGGGTCAGCTTGTTCCACATGCTGCGGTTGATGAGCTTGGCCTTGGTGAGATAGAAATAACGCTCCAGGCCGATGGCCGCGCCCAGCGCAAACACCAGCATGATGAAATACATGAACATTCCACCATCTTGGAAAAACTTCACAATCGCGTTAGCGCCATCCATACCTTGTCTCCTCACAAATCGTATCCAGGCGTCACGACGCCTGAGCCGATGACTTCATGCGGTTATGCCTGAAGCCCAACAATGCCGCAATTTTCAGCGGCCTGTATTGACTGAATTCACATTTATTGGCCGGCCATCACGGGAAACCGCGATATCCGACGGAACCGACCCCTGATGGTCGGCCAAAACGACGCCGAACTTTAGCGCAGAAAACCCCCGAGCGCACCCCCGGATAATCACCAACAGCACTCCGCCAAGGCGCCGGTCGGCCCCGCGGCGTCATTTTCCGCCGACCGTCTCGGCATAGAGCAGGTCGTAGTAGGCCACCTGGCGGCGAAACACCTCACGATCCACCGCCACCCACTGGGCCGAAAAGGAGCTGCTGCCGGCGCCCGCCACCAGCGCACCGAGGCGGGTGCTCTTCCATGGCACGATGTAGAGCACCTTGGGAAGCTCGCGCGTGCCCTTGATGGCGGTGGCGTCCAGGTCCAGGCGGTCCTCGGCCTGCGCCACGCCGCCCAGCAGCAGGGCAGTGATCAATACCATGCCAGGGCGCATCATTGCTTTGCCCCGCTGCGTCGGCTCAGGTCGACGATCCATTTGGCCACCTGCTTGTCCTCGCCCTTGGTCAGCTTCTGATATTCCTCGTATTGCGCCAGCGCCTCCTTGAGCTTGCCCATGTAGAGTTCCAGCAAGATGCCGTAGTTGCGATGGGCATAGGCATAATTCGGATCGGCCGCGATGGCCCGCCGGTAGAAGTCGGCGGCCTCCTTGAAACGGCCCTTGTTGCGGTTGATCACGCCAAGATAGTCGAGGCTGACGACATTGTCCGGCTTGATCTCCAGCGCACGCAGAAAGGCGGCCTCGGCCTTGTCCAGCTTGCCGGCGCGAAAGTAGAGGATGCCGAGGTTGGCCTGCGGCCCGGAGAACTGCGGAAAGTCCTGCGTCATCGTCAGCAGGATCTGTTCGGCCTGCCCGTCCTTGCCCTCGCGCATGGCCTTCAGCGCTGTATCGAAGGCCGCCCTGGCGGCGGGGTCCACCGCCGACTCGGCCTTCTCCACGGGCTTTTCGAGCGCCTCCCGCGGCCCGGTGGCGGCACAGCCCGCGAACAGGCCGGCAATCAGCAGCGCCAGCACCGCCCTCACAATCATTCGTTCCGGCACAGATCGCCCTCGCACAATAACCATCAATAGATCTCCCTGCTCATGGCCTCGCTCTTCTCGGCCTTCGCATAACGGAACGGGCTCAGCACCTTGAGCCTGTCAAAACTCTTCCGCACCCAGGCGTCATAGACGCCATCGGCGATGCGCTCGAGATTGGATTCATGGAGGGCGATGGCCTTCTCCTCGAAGGGGTAGGCCTGCTCCTCGAGCAGGATGTCATACTGCTCCAGCTCCTCCTCATTCAGTCCGGCCGGGCGCTGCGAGTCCATCAGCGCGGCGCCGAAGTCGGCATAGATTTCCGCCAGGATGTACACCGAGGCGGTTGCCACCTCGGCAACGCCATAATTGGCGACCTCGGTAAAGGTTTCGACCGCCCGCTCCATCTTCTCTTTCTTGCGCCTCAGGTTCTCCCGCAGCGGCTCCACCAGCTTTATTCGCTGGTAGGCCTTCAGGGTCGGCTGCGCCAACTCGAAGGCCGCCTTGGCCGCCAGGTAGCGCATGCGCTCCGTGCTTTCCTTGCCCGCCGCCTTCTCCTGGCGCACGATCTCTTCCTGCCAGAAGCGCTTCGAGGCCAGGTTACCCGCCTCACCGTAAATAGTCACCAGCTGCTGACGCACCTCCATGGCCTGCGCCAGCGGCTGCGGATAGCTATCGACGTAGCGCTCGTAACCGGCTATCACCTGGTCCCTGTCTCCGGCCTTTTGATACAGTTCGATGGACTGCCAGAGCGCCTCGCGCTTCAACTCGGGGTCCTTCTCCAGATCTGCGTAGCGCTCCAGTTCCTCGGCCGCCTTGCGTGTCTGGCCTGACTCCAGGTAGGCCAGGATCAGGTTTTGCGACACCTTGGGCAACAGCTTGCTGCCCGGATTCAGGTCACGAAAATTCTCCAGCGCCTCGATGGCGGCCAGCCATTCGCCGCTCTCCAGCAGGCTGGAGGCGATGTCGAACTCGGCCACCTCGGCCACCGCCGAGTTGGCGTCGACGCGCGAAAACTGGGCGATGGCGCCCTGCACGTTGCCCTTTGCCTTCATCAGCTCGCCCTGCTTGTAGACCGCCGCGGCCAGGCCCTCCTGCAACAGCTTGCGCGATACCTCGTCATCGGCCGGGGTCAGGCTGAGGGCGACCTTGTAGGCTACCTCGGCGCGCGGATAATCGCCCTTTTCGAATTCCGCGCGGGCGATGATCTTCCACGCCGTGCGCCGGGTGTCGGGCGAGGTCTTGGTGGACAGCTCCAGGATCTGCCGCGCCGCCACCGCGGCCTGGCCATACTTCTTCAGCGCGAACATGTTTTCCGCCGCCCTGGTCAGCACGCTGGCGGCGCGCGGGTCGTCGGGGAAGGTCTTGCCGAAACGCAGCGCGCTGCCCACCGCCATGCGGCTCCAGGTTTCCTTCTTCTTGCCCGTCAGCTGTTTTTCCCGCTCGGTGTAGGCCAGCAGGGAGGCATAGCCCGCCTCGGCATCCTTGCCGAAGCGGATGTATTGATAGGCGGTCTTCTCGAATTCCTTGGCCGCCGCCTCGAACTGGCCGGCCTCGAACAGCAGCTCGGCATAGAGAAAATTTAGCTCCTTCGCCCTGGGGCTCTTGGCGAACCATTTCAGGTGCTGCTTGTACCAGAGGAAGGCGCGCTGATAGTCCATCGGCTGCTTGCTCTTCTGCGCCTGCGCGTGCAGGTGACGCGCCACGTCTTCCGAATTCTTGCGCAACAGGGGGCGCAGCCGCGCCAGCACCGTTTCCTCCTGGTCCAGGTGGCGGCGCCAGAAATTGCCGTTGACCCGGTAGCGACGCACGAAGTCCTGCTTGGCCTTGATCAACAAGCTGGCGTAACCGGCATCCGCATAGGCCTTCATGGCCTTGAGATCGAACTCGAAGGCCTCTTCGTGCATGGGGAAATCACGCGCGAAAGACTGGTAGGCCTGCGCCGCATCCTGCACCCGCTCCTGGGCGAGGTAGAAGTCGCCCATCATCCGGTAGAGGCGTTTTTCATAGTCGCGGCGACCGTAATCCTCGAAATAGGCCTTGATGCCTTTGGTGCCATCGAGCTCCTTGAAACTGAGGATCACCACACGGAAGACGTCGTTCAGCAATTCCCTGTCGCCACGGCTGAGGTGGCTGTCGTCATCGACAATGCGGCCGTCGGGACGGCGCAGCTTGCGGTCGATGAGGGCGAAGAAGGAATCCAGGGCGCGCTTGTACTGTTCCTGCTTGAACACGGACCAGCCCCGCTTGGAGAGGGATTTTTCGTAATAGCGGGAATTCGGCCCCACCTCCAGCACCTTGCTGTAATCGATTTCCGCCTCCTTGAAGCGGCGCATGTCGAACAGCAGCTCGGCGCGACGGAAGTGCAGTTCGTCACGGTTTTCCGCATCCGGGCGCAGGTCGAGCAAGGCCTGCATGGTGTCCAGCGCCGCCTGCTGGCTGCCCGCCTGTTCGTAGGCCTTGGACAGCTGGTAGAGGAGGATGGGCTCTTGCGGCCCGCCGCGGGCGACCTTCAGGGCGTCCTCGTAGAGCTTGATGGCGCCGCGATAGGTCACCTGCTTGAGGGTGTCGATATCGGCGCCCTCGCCCTCGGTCATGCGGTCGAGCACCTCCATCTGGCGCTGGAACCGCTCGTCGCTGCGCTCCATTTCCAGGTCCGCCAGACGGCGCATGGCCTCGACCTTCTGCTCCTTCTCCGAGGAGCTGGCGGCGAACTCCCAGTAGTTGTCCATGGCCTTGTCGCGGGCGCCGAGGATGGCGGCATCGTCTTCGATCTGGATATCCAGCTCGCCGAGGTCGCCCAGGGTCTGGTCGGTGCTGGCGCAGGCCGACAGCAACAGCAGCGCCCCGAGGGGCAGGAAATAACGGTAATGCCTCATTTACTGGCCACCCCAACGCTTGGCGGCGTAGTCATAGATCTGCGCAATGGAAAAACGTGTCTCGTCGCTGTAGGCCTGGATGCGCTTGCGGCGCTGTTCCAGCTCCTCGCGGGCGAGGGTCTGCATGCGGGCCTGCAAGTTGCCGGACAATGTGTTCAAGCGGGTCTCCAGGGTGGCGGCGCGCGCCAGCAATGCCTCGCGGCGCGCGGGCGGGAGGCCGCCATCCGCCTTGATCTGTGACGTCCAGCGGACGATTTTCTTCAATGACCGGTCTGCCCGCACGTAGTTCCTGAGCAGCTCCTGAAATTCGTGGGTGGAAAACAGCCGCCACAGGTGGGAGGCGCCGGAGGCCTTGGGCAATTCGGGCAGCATCGCGCGCGTCAGCACGTCCCCCTCGCCGAAGCGCGCGGCCAGCGTCCGCACCATGTCGCCGCCATCGATCTGCGCCTCGACCTTGCCGATGCGCTCCAGCTCCAGCTTGAAGACGCTCAGCGCCTGCTGGTAATACTGCAGCGCCTGCTTGTAGGCGTTCAGCTTGCCGAAGCCGTAGGGCACCGCCAGCAGGGCGTCCTGCACCAGCGGATCGGCGGGGTCGCGCTCGCTCAGCTTCAGCCAGGGCACCAGCGCCTTCTTGTATTCTTCCTGTGCCGCCCAGGCGCGGCCCAGGCCCATCAGCGCGGTGTTCGACACCGGCCCGGTGAGCCGGCCCTTCTTGAAGAATTCGGTAGCGGCGTCGATGTCGCCGGCCTCCAGGCGGTCATAGGCGAGGGTGAGGTTGGCCTTGTCTGACAGGGTGCGCAGGCTGCGATCCCTGGTATTCTGCTTGCTCAGGGACAGCAACAGCTCGCGCGCCTCGTCCTCGCGCCCGGAGCGGAACAGGGCCACGGCGAGATTGAAGCGCCCGTAATACACCCAGTCCGAGCGCTTTTTTCGCCCCTCCACCAGCGCCCGCAGACGCCGCTCGGCCTCGGACAGACGCTCCGCGCGCAACAGCAATTCACCCTCCAGCAGCAGGCGCTCCTGCTGCGCCTCCCCGCTCAGCGGGCCGTGGATACGCGCAAAGGCCGCCAGCGCCGCCGCGTCCTCGCCACGCCGGTAGTGCAGACGGCCGAGCCGGAACCAGGCCGCGTCCGCCCGCTCGCCGCCGCCCTCGCCCACGCGTCGGAGGGCCTCTTCCGCCGGCAGATCCAGCCCCTGGCGCAGCAGCATCTCACCCAGCAGGAGGTCCGCCGCCGGCGCCTGATGGTCCAGAAAACCCTGCTGGCGCGCGGCCTGCAGGCGGGTCAGCGCGGCCGGCACATCGCCCAGGGCGGACTCGAAACGGGCCGCGCGGATCTGCGGATCGAGCAACGGCGCCGCCACCACCGGCAGGGCCAGCCACAGGCCCGCCAGCACCACCACATATCGCATCAAGCGGCGCATGGTCAATGCCACTCCCGCAGCGAGAATCGTGGAAAGGGCTGGTCCTCGCCCTGCGACAGCTCCAGCTCCGCCACCCGGCGGGCCTCGCCGCTGCGGAAGGTCCAGCGCAGCTCGCGCACCATCTCCTCTGGCTTCGCCTTGGGCGCCTTGCCAAACCAGCGGGCCACCAGTTCATGACGGCCGGCCGGCAGCCGCTCCAGCAACAGCCGCTGCGCGCCCCCGGCGGCCAGGGCCTCGATCTCCGCCGCACTGTATTCGTGAAAGGCAACGGCGGCGCCATCGATCTCGATCTCCACCGACTGCAAGGCAAAGCGCTCGTCCGGCCGCAGTGACAGCAGTACCAGCAACTGGTCGCGCGGCGGCGGCTGGCGGGCGATCTCCCACGCCACCGCCAGATCCTGCACCTCGGCAAACAGCTGGCCCGCCTCATGCAACAGCGGCGCGGCGCCCGGCGCCGGCGTCTGCTCCTGCGCCCAGGCCGAGGCCGCCAGCATCAGCAGGCAAAGGGAAAAAAGACAGTGCCGAATCATTTTCATACCCATGACAAAATTCCCGCGCAGGATACCTTATTCCCCGGCCCGGAGAAAAAGGTGGTTTACCCGGATGGCGCAACGGAACGCTTGATTAATGAGGCTTAGCGGCATTTGAGTCCAGCGACATTAGCCGCCGCCTGCGGAAAACAAGCACGCATGGAACGGTCCACATTCCCAACTTGACCACCCAGGAATGACTGCGCCAACCCCGGCGCACCCCAAAACACGCCGCCGACGCTGAGAGCATGGCCGGACTCATCGCCCCCCCCGACAGCAAGCCGCGGCGTCCATTGCGAGGGCCGTACCAGCGCTCCACGGAACCGGTGACGAGCAGCGGTTTAACGACACCCTGAGCCCACACGCTCAGGGCGAATGAAACGTAAGCATACAACGGCTTGGAGCGCTTCGCGCAATGAAGGAGCGAGGGAATAGCGGGAATACGGTCAGGATTTTCCGTGCCGCGAGCGGCGCCAGTGAGTTACGTGATTCGCCGACATGAACCTGTGGACTCATCAGCCCATGCCCGCACATTCGTTCAGCAGCCATCCGCCGATTCTAGAGAGTTCGCTTTATGGACTGCAAGTTCGGATACGGTCCGCGCGGCGAGCATTTTACTCCTGCCGGCGTGCGCCCATGAAAAAATCCAGGTTCAGCCTACCAGACACCCCGACAGCAGAACCATGACCGGAGACGTTGCGGGGCAGATGACGGAAAGAAGTGTCACAGCTGGCCGTCAAACCACCGAATGCAGGATATGCCACAGTCAACCGTGGCCGTAACAGACTTCCTTTGAGATGTGCGGGCTATGCGCCTTGAGGCGGCGAGTCTTCTGCACCAAACGATAAAGTGAGCGGGCATTGTTTAGGTGCAATACCTCCTCCAGAGGCACCCAGCGAACCTCATGTGACTCGTCGCTGCCTGGCAGCGGTATCCGCTCGTCAATCTCGACGAGAAAACGAGGATCGAAATGCAGGTGGCGTGAATCATGCTCACTATCATGCACGGTGTGCACGTCCACATCGAAGATTTCTTCGCTCAACAGCTTGACCTGCGAAGGATCGAGGCCTGTTTCCTCGACCGTCTCCTTCAATGCCACACTGACGATATCGGACTCGCCATCGGCATGACCGCCGGGCTGCAGCCAGAGACCGAGCTTGCGATGAAGCAGCATCAATACATGGCTACGGGCCGGGTTGACCACCCAGGTTGACGCGGTGACATGACCTGGCTCGAGCCTGCGGTCAAAACAGTTTTCATGCTCCAAGATGAAGCGCCGGGTACGCTCAACCATCGCCGCCTCGTCCAAATAGGGCGTTCTATAACGTGCCAGCAATTGCAAAAGCTTTTGTCGATGCATCGATCCAAGCCTGTCCTGATCCCAGCCTATACACCCGAAAGATTGTTTACGGCCTGTAGCGCGGCATTGGCGGCGGCATCGATATCGGCCTCCTTCCCGGCCAGTGTGAGTCTGCCGAACGCACCAACTGCACGGGCATCCACCAGGGTGATGTTGGCGGCCTTTTCGGCCTCATTGGCGGCATAAACGACGTAACCCGCCGGCTCTGTCTCGAGAATAAACATGCTCTGACCCGGCAGGATCATCGACCCTCGGCGATCCTGCCGATTGATCAGAACGGCATGATCGGGGGTAATCGAACGCACGGTCTCCTTCCAGGCAATGCGGCACGCCTGGCGTGATTCCAGCGTTGTTCCCAAGGCATTGAGGACACTGCTACCGGCCTCGATCACATCGCTCTGATCGCGGTGATGAAACACCATGGAACCAAATGCACGCTCGACTACCTGCAACCCAAGATGCACTCGGGTTGCTTTCAAGGCAACATCGGTGAGCCTGTGCACCGCCATCCCAGGAGAGATTTCCATCCACAGGCAGGCATTACCCGGCACCGGCAGAAAACCTTGCGAAGCGGTGCCCATATAGGTGGCCAGCTGCGGCTGCAGCGAGTCGATGTACACATAGGTTCTTAATTTGATCATGAAGGTTCTACGGCTTGTTTATCCACTAACCTTGGCGGTTCTGCCGCAGATTGTGGTTTCAACCTGGATCAGCCATTAGAGCCGGGTTGAAGCCTGCTGCACCTGTGAATTGTTCTCCGGCCCTGGACGGGATAAAGCTGACGCCACATGTATGCCGAGAGACGTGAAGAAGCGCTGCCAACAGCGGCCCGGTTACAACAGCGGGTTCGAATGCAAGACGAAGATGCTCAATCCGGCCACACACGCGGGCTTCGGTAAGCTGCGGCCTGGGTGGATTTTTTTTGCGTCGCCGAAGGCTTCGGCTTGACTGCGGTTTTCTTCGACCTTGAGACCTTCTTCGCCGGGGTGTCAGTCTCGGCCTTCCCCTGCGCAGCGGCTTTGGTGGCGACTCCCGCCTTGGTCTTGCGCATGGAGTTGACGAGCTTCTGTCGCGTCGCGTCCTTATCGGTCATGTGTCATTACCTCGCTGATCAATTGATCGAGTTCCGCTGCAGCAGCTGTACCGCGTCGGCCCATGTGAAAAACGCTTCTGCCCTCCAGCGCGCTGGCGCGGTATACGGCACGACGTCTGATCGCCGTGGCCGCCACCCCTATCTCCAACTCCGCCAATGCATCGGGCATCAGGCGCGACAGGGTGGTACGCGCTTCGAGCTGGCTGATGACCAGCAATGCCGCCAGACCAGGGTTGACTTCGCGCGCTTGCTCAAGCGCCCGCTCCAAGTGCACCATCGCCCACAGATCGAGTGGTGAGGGCTGCACCGGGATCAGCGCAATATCGCCAGCCCGCAGCGCGGCATGTGCCTGCGGTGCCAGTATCGAGGGTGGACAGTCAATGATGATTCGGCGATGGCGCGCACGCAGATCGACAACTTGCGCATCAAGATCGTCACTTGCTGCAAACACCGGAGGCAGCAACTCCGCGTAGTCACTGTTGGCATACCATTGCAAGGCAGATCCCTGCGGATCGGCATCGATGATCGCCGTGGGCTCGGTGCGGGCGAAAGCGGCCGCAAGGTTCAGGCTAAGCGTGGTCTTGCCCACACCACCCTTGTTGCCAACCAGCACGATCACGGACATGACGACAATCTCAGGGACCGGCGTTGGCGTTGTATAATGCGTCGAGCTGCTCGGCAAAATCCCGTTGCGCCGGCGCCAACTCGTCAGCACCTTCCGCAACATGGATCGTGATGTTCACATAGTCACGGCCGAAACCCATGTCTGGATACAATCCCTCACGTTCCGATAGTTCTGCGGCACGATCGAGAAAATCGCGCAAGGCTTCGTAATCCGCAAAGCCATAGCGCTTTTCCAGGCGATTGGGACGCTCGCGCTCTCGCCACTTTTCGTTCATGAGTGCTCCTCAGAAAGTGGCTCGCTCCGCAGACACTGGGGCAACGGCACCTTCCAGTTCCTCGAGCCAGCGAGCATACTGTTCGACATGATGCCTCTCTTCCGCGAGAAGCGTCTCGAAAAACAAGCGATTGTCGTGGTCACCTGCATTGGCGCAATAACGGGTGGCATTGTCGTACAGCTGAACGATTTCTCTTTCAAAACTGTAATTTTGCAACAGCAATTCGCCCAACGTAGACCCCAGACGCACCGGCCTGAGCTGTGATGCATTGGGCGCAACACCAAGTGCCAACATGCGGGCAATAATGCGATCCACATGTTCCAGCTCTTCACTGACTTCCTGATTCAGACGCCGCGCAGCAGCATCCAGCCCCCAGCTCGCAACCAGCCGCGCTTGAGTACTGTACTGCTGCACCGCTGAAAACTCGAGGCTCAGCGCCCGTCCAAGATAACCGAGGACACGCCGATCAGCGCTGGTGTAGAGCATGATGGCAAATCCCGATTAATTGGCGGTGCCTTTGCCTGCAAGGCCTGTCCCGCCTCCGAGCACAGGCTCCACCTCGCTGTGCGGACGAGCAATGATATGCGCGGCAATCAAGCCATCACCCACCCGCTCGCAGGCATCTGCGCCAGCACGCACAGCTGCATTCACTGCGCCGGTCTCACCACGAACCAGGACGGTAACATAACCGCCGCCGACGAACTCGCGGCCGATAAGGTGCACTTCTGCTGCCTTGGTCATGGCGTCTGCCGCCTCGATTGCGGGCACCAGGCCGCGGGTCTCGATCATCCCCAGTGCAATGCCGTAGTTGTCGTTGGTCATGGCTTGATTCTCCTGTCGAATAAATTACGGGCTCGCAAAACAAGTCCCCGTCCTGAAACGTTTGAAACACCCGCTTGGCTGACAAGGGTTCGAGACACGCATACACATCATGCTGTCTCTGCCCGGCACAGCCAGGGGAATTGGTTCAACGAGTTAAATAGCACCTGTCAAGCGAGTCCCGAATGCCTTACTTGGAACCTGCTTTGGCAGCTTCACCAGAGGGCAGAACCGGCTCGACTTCACGATGAGGACGCGCGATGATGTGCGCGGCAATCAGGCCATCACCCACCCGCTCACAGGCGTCCGCTCCGGCACGCACAGCAGCATTCACAGCGCCCGTTTCGCCACGTACCAGCACGGTAACATAACCACCGCCAACAAATTCACGCCCAATGAGACGCACTTCGGCTGCCTTGGTCATGGCATCTGCCGCCTCGATTGCAGGCACCAGGCCACGCGTTTCAATCATGCCCAGTGCAATACCGTAATTATCACTTGCCATTGGATTTTTCTCCGTCGTTACTTAATTGTTAAATTGATAAATTGCTCAGCTGCGCGGTATAACGCATGCATATGCCTCACTTGTTGTCAAGGATAGGCTCAACCTCACGGTGCGGACGGGCGATGATGTGTGCGGCAACCAGGCCATCACCCACCCGCTCACAAGCATCCGCACCTGCACGCACAGCAGCATTCACCGCGCCTGTTTCGCCACGCACCAACACGGTAACATAACCGCCACCGACGAATTCGCGGCCGATAAGCCTCACTTCCGCTGCCTTGGTCATGGCGTCTGCCGCCTCGATTGCTGGCACCAGTCCACGCGTTTCAATCATGCCCAGTGCAATGCCGTAATTGTCGCTTGCCATCTTTATCTCTCCTACTGACTCGGTTCTATCATTTAGTGAGTGTGAAACAACTGAAAATCTCTACTGCCCTGCCTGCTCATCGAAGCAGCCATCCAGGCTTCCTTCATCAATAATGCCGCCGATGGTGAGATCGGTAAGTATCCCGAAATCGCCCGCGGCATAGCGCGCAGCCGAACCGCTTACGGTGAACACCCAATTCCCTTCATGGGCTCCCACCGGGTCGACGGCCACCAGACGTTTACCTTCCCGGTTACGCAACACCCGTAAACTGATCAACTTGAGGCCAGGTACGCGCTGTGTACACACAAGCGGCGCCTCGACCTGTAAGATCTCCATCAGCTCTCGGCCTCTTTCTCTGAATCCTCTTCCGGAGGCCAGTAGTCGATGATGCCAACGATGGTAAAATCGCTCGGGTATTCCTTACTGCCAGCAGCCTCGCGGGCTGCGGAACTGCCAACGCATAGCACCCAGTCTCCGGGGACGCAGCCAACACTGTCGACGGCAACCAAAAGCGAGCTGCCATCACGCACCACCTGCAAATGCTTGTGCTCAAGTGACTGGATACGATTGGTCGACACCAGAGGGCGCACAACCTGACAAATCTTCATCCGTGGACTTCCTGTTTGGCCTGCGCATTGACCGAGCACGACAGCACCTCAATGCGACCGCCGATGTTGCAGTCACGGACCACCTGCAGGGTATGCAGCAAGCCTTTTTCGACCAGCTTTGCGTAACGCGTGGTCAAGGCATCCGTCACGCGGGCACAGTGTTTGACTGCTCGCTCACGTGCCCCCGGCACCTGGCCGTGGTAGTCATATCGCACCACCACCGGTATAGGAAGACCATGCGACACATTGAGCTTGGAAAAAATACCCACCCCGACATCGAGATCCTGCGTAGCCTCTTCAACGGTGTCGAGGTAGGCGAAATATGTCAGATTGCGCAACTGCACCTCCTCGAAACCAATGCCTGCACCGATAAAACGTTCGGCGTGCCCAATGTCGCCGTAGCGGTCACCGTGGAAAGCGCGCACGTAATCGATCTGCGAAATATTGTTGGCAATCAGCCGGGTAATCAGCTTCGCCATACCCGGGGCGACGTTGTCCGCCGTCGCGTAGACCCGCTCGGTAATACGCGCCTCTGCCTCGCAAGCCGACAGGCGCAGTGTCTCTTTACGCACGTCAGCGGCATCAAGAAAACGTTCAATGCCCATGTCACCGTCTGCGTCAGGAACATGCACACGAATCACATCGGTATCCGTATCCAGTCCTATCAACAGCAGGTCGATAGAGGCGCCACAGCAAAAACTGTTTTCTATCGCCTGGCGGAAAGCACACAGCTGTTCAAGCGCACCCTGTGCGGCGCGGGTCGCATCGGACCCATGCGCTGCACAGCCCTGATTGTCAGGGTCGCCCGAGCTATAGTGATAGACCGCCACCTTGAGGTAGCGCGTCGGCATGTCACTCGCATTGGGGTGGCCTTCACGAAGGCGCAGCATCTCGGTCTCAACCCATTTTTGAATACTGTCATCAACATCAAACATCGCGCCCGCGTAAGACTTGCGCCTTACCGCCCGGTATGGCAGCCGCAGCACATAGCGGATCACATGCGCAAGTCGACCATCAGCGCATGGCGAGACGTCGAGGGTGTGGAAGCCACAGTCCTGCAGAAAGGCGGAAAATGCCTGTTCTTCTTCCTCTGAGCCCAGCGGTGCTTCCGTAAAGAACTCGTCACAAAAACGGCGGTAGGTCTCGAACAGGCACCAGGCAAACAGACGGCGCATGTCGAGCTGGTCCACCCAGGCGTCTTCCAGAATCTCCCCAGGAAGACCAAAGCCCAACTGTTTGCGCGCAATGGCTTGCGCCTCTACCTCAAAGCCTTCCTCATGCTGTAGCGCGGATATCCGCTTCAAAGCCGGAACAATGGCATCGAAGGCAGCCTTCACAGAACGCTCATATTCAAACAGCCGATAATTCTCATCGACCTGCGTCAAGGCATGGACTTCATGCCTGCCCAGCTTTTGCGCAACGCCCGATTGTGCCGCCCCAGGCATGCCTCGCCTGGACGCGCTGGCACGACCACTGGGTTTGCCACCCGGCTGCACCACTGTTCGCGACCAGCAGAGCGAGCGCGAAGAATTACGACGTGAACTCAGCATGACGACTTGGCCGGGGATCAGCCCCGCGCGCCTCCCGAATAGGTCACCAGAGAGCCTTTATCGGTGCTACCACTGCTGCCCGTCACTTTATTGACCGGTTCACTTACGTCCTCATTTCTCTTGCCAGGCGGTGTCGGGGCGACCGTGTTCCCGCGACGGGTTGGGTTACGCCGCATTGCAGACCTGCCCTCTGTGCCGGTGACAAGGTCACCAGTATCCCAGTCGTTGCCCGTAATCCTTGAAGCGATGCCTTCGCCACTGATGCGGGACTTCATTCGCCCCTCACTGCCTGCCACCATCGCCGTCTGCGCCAATTCACTGCGCAGCGAAACATTGCCTGCCGACCCTTGTGCCGAGCGGGCAGAACGGAATTCTTCCGTACCCGTAACCTTGCCCGTGGCCATACCAAAGGGGCCGGTGATCTGGCCCTGCGCATATCGGGTTCCAGTGACACTGGCAGGGTCTTCTTGCTCGGCCTGTGCGGCCATGTTGGGAACACTGAATTTCCCCCACGGCGCATCTTCACTACTCAGCGACTGGGGGAAATCCGGACTTCCCGGCTCTGCTGCCGCCGCCGTACAGGCGCCGGCATACTGATCGGCGCCGATATATGGGGTACCCGTCAGCGGCTCACAGCTTCCCTTTTCCGTCCCGGTCAATTTGCCACCGATACCAGGTTGCTGGCCTGTCAACACGGCGCCAGCGGTGCCCCTCTGCGCCGAAGCACGCGCCGCAGCCACGGCAGATGCTTCCGGCTTGCAATAGTTGTAATACTGCTCCGCACCCGCATAGCCGGTGCCGGTAATTGCCTTGCACGTACCGGGCTCGTCACCCGTGACCTTGCCTGAACGCCCGGTCATGGTGCCCGTCACCACCTTGCCGCTAAAGGTTTCGGAAACGCCCACTTTGGCATCCTGCGGTGCCGGGGTTGTGGCGCAAAAATCACGGTACTGCTCACCACCGACGTAGTCATCGCCGCTGATAATGCGGCAACTACCCGGCTCGTCACCGGTAACACGTTCGCTGCGGCCGACCATCGTACCGGTCACGGAACCACCGCGCAGGGTCTTGGTAACACCGACCTTGGCCGGCGCCTCCTGTTCCCCACCCGACTCCATATACTGGCTGCCGGTCAATTCACGCCCGGCTCCGGTCTCGTCACCCGTGACCCTTGATGAACGCCCCACCTTGTTGCCGGTCACCGGCTTTCCCTTGCGGGTTTCAGCGCGCGCCACTTTTGCAGGAGCCGGAATGGGAGCAGACTCAGGACGCGCACCGCAGAAGGTTTCCGCATGCCCCGCTCCCAGATATTCAACACCCGTTACCTGCTGACAGCTGCCAGGCTCATCACCAGTAACATGCTGGCTGCGGCCCAGTTCAACGCCAGTCACGGTAGTACCACGAAGGGTGGCGCTCAAGGCAACCTTGGGCGGCATCCCGTCGGGCTCGGACTGACAGAAATCACGAAAAATATCCGCGCCCATGTATTCGGTGCCCGTCACATCACGGCAAGTACTTGGCTCGTCCCCAGTGGTCTTCGGGCTACGGCCCACCATGGTGCCGGTAACCACCTGACCCTGGGTGGTTTCGCTTGCACCCACTTTCCAGGGGGCATCTTGCGCGCCACCCATCGGGGCATTCTTCGGCGGGCGAACTCGTCCACAGGGAGAACTCTTTCTCTGTTCAGTCTTACCTTGTCGGCTACGTTGCGTGCGCAGCGCCTGAGCCAGCTCACGACCGGAAATCTGAGGATTGGCCGCGCGCACGGTTTGCGCAGCGGTCATCCCACTGGCGTTCAGTCCCGCCTTGCCGCGAGCAGACATCGCCTGGCGGCGCGCCAGTGCAGCCACTCGACTGTTGTTCGCAGCACTGGGCTGCACGGTCGGACGCCTCTTTACGGTGCGTTGAGGTTTACGCGGCCTGGTGCCATTTGTCGCCACCTCGGTCACCTTGTTGCCACCGCAGTCTCCCTTACAGCCACAACCGCAGTCCGCCGGCGACTTTTCCGCCCCTGCTTCCGGCACCATCTTCCCTTTCAGCTCCGCACCACGCACTCGATCACGACTGCTCACCCCACGCTTGCCATGTGTCGACATCGCCTGACGACGAGCAATCACCACAGCACGACTGCTGCTCACGCTGACAGCAGAAGGCTTTCTTGCGGTAGCGGCAGCCGCTGGCCGCCTGCCGGATGCGCCTTCATTAGCACCACTTTTCTGAGCAGTCGCTCGGGGCGCTGGCACCCGCACGCGATCCTGACTGCCCACAGCGCGCTTGCCACCCGTAGACATTGCCCGGCGGCGGGCCACGGAAGCCGCACGCCCCACCGCACCCGTAGTGTCCGAGCGAGCAGCAGGTTTTGCACTTGCTGCGGAAACCGTGCCGTTAACCGCCGCCTTGCCACCTCTGATCAAGGCCTGCCGCCTTGCGAGTGCAGCCTGGCGTCCGCTGCTGATTGTGTTGACAGTCTGTGCCATCGTAAACCCCGTCACATTGTTTGCTGTGTTCGAACCTTGTCAGTGGCTGCCCCGTAAAACGGGGCAGCCACCAAGGAGTCCCTAGCCGCGACCCTCGTAAACCACAAAGCAGACACCCTGGCTTTGGGTGTAAGTATCGTAGCCGAGCAAACGGACATGGTGATCCGGATAGGAACGGCGACAAGCTTCAAGCTCATCAAGTACGCGATCGAGGCTCGTTTCGCCGAAAAACGGCAGCTTCCACATGGTCCAGTAATGATTGAATGCACGGCTAGGATGCTCGTGCTCAATGGATGGCGTCCAGCCCTGGGCAATAATGTAGTTTATCTGCGCCTCAACCTCCTGCTGGGTCAGCTTGGGCAGGAAGCCAAAGGTCTCCAGTGTCTGAACGGTCTGGTAGTCGCCCATTTCTTGCGTGCCAGTCATCATAATTTCCTCATGTTAATTTAGCTTCGGTTCGGTAACGGCCACTTACTTGACATCCAGCTTGTCAATGGTGTCGAACTCGAACTTGATCTCTTTCCAGGTCTCCATTGCGATGGCAAGCTCTGGGCTGTGGCGGGCGGCCTCCGTGAGAATTTCCTTTGCCTCACGCTCAAGCTCACGCCCCTCGTTGCGCGCCTTGACACAGGCCTCCAACGCGACACGGTTTGCAGCGGCGCCCGCGGCATTGCCCCACGGATGACCCTGGGTGCCACCACCGAACTGGAACACCGCATCATCACCAAAGATGGCGAGCAGGGCAGGCATGTGCCAGACATGGATACCACCAGAGGCAACCGCAAACACACCCGGCATTGAGCCCCAGTCCTGGTCGAAGAAGATACCGCGCGAACGATCTTCAGGAACAAATGATTCGCGCAGCTGATCAACGAAACCCAACGTGGCATTGCGATCACCTTCGAGCTTGCCGACCACGGTACCCGTGTGCAGATGGTCGCCACCGGAAAGACGCAGGCACTTGGCCAGCACGCGGAAGTGAATACCATGCTTCGGATGGCGATCGATGACACCATGCATGGCACGATGGATGTGCAGCAACATGCCGTTTTCGCGGCACCACTTCGCCAATCCCGTATTGGCAGTAAAACCAGCCGTCAGGAAGTCATGCATGATGATCGGCTGCCCTAACTCCTTGGCGAATTCAGCACGCTCATACATCTGCTCAGGGTCGGCGGCAGTGACGTTCAGGTAGTGCCCCTTGCGCTCGCCGGTCTCTTCCTGGGACTTGCTGACTGCCTCGGCAACAAATTCAAAACGGTTCTGCCAGCGCATGAACGGCTGCGAGTTGACGTTCTCGTCGTCCTTGGTGAAGTCCAGACCGCCGCGCAGGCACTCGTACACCGCACGACCATAGTTCTTGGCCGACAAGCCCAATTTCGGCTTGATCGTGGCGCCCAGCAAAGGACGGCCATATTTGTTCAACTTGTCGCGCTCAACCTGGATGCCGCTGGGCGGACCCATGCAGGTCTTGATGTAGGCAATCGGGAAGCGGATGTCTTCCAGGCGTAGATGCCTGAGCGCCTTGAAGCCAAAAACGTTACCCACCAACGAAGTCAGGACGTTAACCACCGAGCCCTCTTCGAACAGATCGATGGGATAAGCAATAAAGACGTAGAACGCCTCAGGGTCACCCGGCACATCTTCGATGCGATAGGCACGACCCTTGTAATATTCGAGGTCGGTCAAATACTCAGACCAAACGGTACTCCAGGTACCTGTCGATGACTCAGCAGCCACAGCAGCAGCCACTTCCTCGTTGGGTACGCCCGGCTGACCGGTGACCTTAAAACAGGCCAGAAGATCAGTATCGAGCGGAACGTAATCCGGGGTCCAGTACTTTTCGCGGTACTCTTTCACGCCCGCTTGGTAAGTGTTGCTCATTAGGAAGTACCCTCTCTAGTGCAAATGATGAATGAACGACGAATAACAAACCTGTGCCCATGTCGCTTAGCGCTGAATGAGCATGAACTGCATTGATGAATGAACGATGAATAACAAACCGGCGCCCATGTCACTTAGTCGTAAAACATTCGTGAAACAAGCTTGGGCACCATTATTATCGACCCGCATGATAAATAACAGTTTAAATTACTTAAACTGTCCTTTAGTATATACTTAACAACAAGCCTCATAACACCGGCCAAGCATCACACGCCACAAACCCTGATTATCACCTAATTGGCCCTCGAAACACCAACCTCAACCAATTCTCCAGCCATTTCAGCAGAGCCACTTTCAACAACATGTCAATACGTCACGCAACACTCCGCCAGCTCGAAATTTTCGATACCCTGGCGGTGCACATGAGCATCACTCGCACCGCCGACGCACTCAACCTGTCCCCGCCAGCGGTTTCGATCCAGGTCAGACAGCTGGCGGAGGCGGCCGGCCAGCCATTGATAGAACAAGTCGGCAAAAAACTTTATTTCACCGATGCGGGCAATGCAGTGGCCTTGGCCTGCCGGGACCTGTTCGAACGCATGGAACGACTCACCCAGGAACTCGCGGCACTTCAGGGCCTGGAGCAAGGCAGCTTGCGGCTTGCCATAATTACCACTGCAAAATATTTTGTGCCGCGCCTGCTGGGTGACTTCAGCGAGCAACATCCGGACATTGACGTATCACTGTTCGTTGGCAATCGCGAAGCCATTCTGGAGCGACTAAGTCACAACCAGGACGACCTCTACATCCTTGGGCAGCCTCCCAAAAACCTCAAACTCACCGCAACGCCCTTTGCCCTCAACCACCTGGTTGCCGTTGCCTATCCCGGACACCCACTGGCAAGCGAATCCGCGATCCCGCCCGCCCGCCTGGGCAGCGAACCCTTCATCTCCCGCGAACTGGGATCCGGTACACGCCGCGCCTACGAAGACTTCTTCCGGCAGCACAAGACAGAACTCAGGATTCGCATGGAGCTGGGCAGTGACGAAGCCATCAAACAAACCGTTGTGGGTCGGCTCGGGATCACCATTCTCGCTAAAAGCACGGTGCAGGCCGAACTGGACAGAGGTGACCTTGTCCTGCTCGACGTAGAGGGGCTCCCGCTTGAACGCCAGTGGTACGTGGTCTACCCGGAGCAAAAATCCCTGGCGCCCGTCACAAGGGCATTTCAGGCATTCCTGATCTCCCAACACGAAGATGCGACCGCGCCTTGACCCTGGTTAGACCAAAAGAACCCACGCCCCGTGCCGCGGACGCGCCACCCACGGGTGAGGACGCTCTACTGCAACCGCCTCCTTCGGCTAGCGTCAGAACTTTTCCGGGCGCACCACATCCACATCGCACATGAACAGGATCATGGCATAGTTGGCATAGTAATGCTCCCGAAAATGCCCGGCGATGGCCTTGGCCACCGCCGCATCGCACACCACTTCGACTCGGATATTGCTACTGGTACTCCAGTCGGCATCACGCACGCCCCGGTGGCCCTTGCCGCGGGCATTGGTGATCGTGTAGCCGTGAGCGCCCAGACGCTCGATATCATCGAGCAGGTTATGCTCCAGCGCGGACTCCGTGATGATGGTGACCAGCTTACGGGTATCAGTCGACATTATGATGTCATCCTCCGGAACCATGCAGCAGTTTGGCGAATTGAAGATAGAGCGGTATTCCCACCAGGATATTGAACGGGAAAGTCACCCCCAGCGAGGCGCTGATCGACAGCGTGGGATTCGCCTCGGGCACCGTAAGGCGCATTGCTGCTGGCACGGCAATGTAGGAACCGCTCGCCGCCAGGGTTGCCAACATCATGACCCCACCCGTCGACATCCCCAACATCAGGCCCAGCCAACCACCCACGACCGCCGAGAATAACGGGAAGAGAATGCCAAAACCAACAAGGAACAAGCCATAGCGACGCAGACTGCTTATCTGGCTGGCGGCAATCAGCCCCATTTCCAGCAAAAATAGCGCGAGGATCGCCTTGAACAAGTCAAAAAACAGCGGCGCAATCGGCTCCACGCCCACGGGACCGGCAACCCAGCCAATCAACATTCCGCCAACGAGCAGCACCACGCCCTTGCCCAGCAGCACTTCGTGGGACAGCTTGCCCCAGCGCGTCTCGCGGGAAATACCGCGCGCCATGATAATCCCCACCAGAATCGCGGGCACCTCCAGAATCACAACCATCAGCGGCATGTATGACTCGAAGCTGATATCATGGGAGGCCAGATACGCCACCGCCACCGCAAAGGTACCGACACTCACCGAGCCGTAATGAGCGGCAATAGAGGCCGCATCAGGGCGCTTGAAATGACCAAGGTAGCGCAGCACGGGGTAGGCGACCAGCGGCAACAAAAACCCCATCAGCATCACCGAAAACACGGGACCCACCAGCTCCGCGAAGGGCTGCTTGGCCAGTTCTATGCCACCCTTCAGGCCGATGGAAATCAACAGCAGTACTGTCAAGCCCTCATAGATGGCGGGCGGCAAGCGCAATTCAGAACGTAAGACGCCGGCAATCAGGCCGAGGATAAAAAAGAGTACGATAGGGTCTAGTGGTGTCATGGAACAAATCAACCGCTCATATTAGTAAAGATTCATCGATTCTGGACATTACAACATCCCGCACTCCAAAAACATGGGCCGTGCAATGGCAGCTACCGCACACTGAACAGTATGCCGAAACTGGCACATAAACTTAAATCAATAGTTTCTATTTCAAATATAGACCATCCCCTATGGCTCAATCGGCCACAGAAAACCTTATTCGACACATCTCCCTGCGCCAACTGCAGATATTTGAGGCCGTGGTTCGCCTCGGAGGCTACACCCGTGCCGCCAAGGCGCTGCACCTGACTCAACCTACCGTTTCCATGCAGGTCAAGAAGCTCAGCGCGACCATTGGCTACCCCTTGCTAGAGAAGGCTGGCCATCATCTTCACCCAACGGCAGCCGGTGCCGAAGTCTATGCCTCGGCCCAAAGCATCCTTGGCAGGATGGCGTCGCTGGGTGAATCGACAGCCGCCCTCGAAGGCACGGTCAAGGGGCCACTGCGTATTGCCGTCATCACTACCGCCAAGTATTTTATGCCCCACCTGTTGGGGACCTTCATCACGCAACACCCCGATGTAAAGCCGATATTGAAGGTTACCAACCGCTCCCGCGTCCTTGAGCGCCTGAAATCCCGCGAAGATGATTTAGTGATCATGGGGCAGGTTCCCCGTGGGCTTGATGTAGAAGCATGGCCTTTTGCCGAAAACAAGCTGGTGGTCGTCGCGAGCAGCCGTCATCCCCTCACGCAATGCTCATCCATTCCATTGCAACGGCTGAGCGAAGAACGTTTTCTGGTTCGAGAAGCAGGCTCAGGAACACGCCTGGCTGTGGATCATCTGTTTGCAGAACAGGGGCTCAAGATTCAGCCCTACATGGAGCTGGGTAGCAGCGAGGCCATTAAACAGGCCGTCATGGCTGGACTGGGGATATCTGTCTTGTCACGCCATAACCTGTGGCTGGAGCTTGCCGGCAACAATATCGCGGTATTGGATGTGAGCGGGTTTCCACTGGTGCGCAGTTGGTATGCCGTATATCTGAAAAGCAAAAAGCTTTCGTTGGCGTCCCGCAGCTTTCAGGACTTTCTCCTGAAACAAGGCAAGAACATGTTGCAACATATGCCAGAGGGAGAACCAGGCGTAGGCCCGGCGAGACCGGGAAATCCGCCGACAAGAACAACAAGAGACGTCGAGCGTCCGCTCAAGGAATCGCGCAAAGCCTCTCCACCAGCTTGAGCCAAACAAGCAGGCAGGAAAAACACAAACGCCAGTACCAGGGATGGAACCAAACACGCCGCCGCAACGTTGGCCCGGAATACCCCAGACCCCCACAGACAAAATGACGACCCGAAGCACCCGCCCCCTCGAACATGGGAGTCCCGCAATTTCTGTCTCATCCACGGCATCACGCCCTATCGCTGACGGCAATCGCAGAACCCGTAATACTCACTCGGTGAAGACCCGCGCCTACCTTGGCGCCGCCTTGATCATCGTGCTGTTTCTCGCCGTCTCGGCGATCAACCTGGGCCTGGCAAAATTCTACTACCAGCCCCGGGATGACCATGGCCTCGCCTCCCCGCTGCAGGCCAAGGCACAGCTCATCGAAAGCCGCCTGAGCTACCTGCGTGGTCTGATCGAGCACATCGCCCGCCAGCCCACCACCCAGGACCTTCTCGCCCTCGGCGACAGCGCCGACGCCCAGCGCTGGGCCCTGCAGATACTGCGTTTTCTGCCCCAGGCCAGTGGCGCGGCCCTGCTCGACGGCAACGGCAACATCCTCGGTGAACCCATCAGCCAGCCGCCCGACCCACTGTGTCTCGCGGATCTTGGCCGCCTGAGCCAGGGCCAGCGGATAAAGTCGCCCGCCGTACACCAGAGCCACTTCGACCTCACCAGCCCGGTATTCGACGAGACCGACAACCGCCTCGGCCTGCTCTTCGTCAGCTTCGGCCTGGACGAGCTGCAGGCCCTGCTGCGCGAACACAGCCGCGACGGCCAGCAATTCACCCTCCGCGACGGCCACGGCAACATCATCACCCAGTGGGGCAGCCTGGCCGGCGACACCGACACCCACAGCGCCAGCCTGCCGATCCGCCACAGCGACTGGCGACTGCAACTCAGCGAGGCCGCCCCCGCTGGCACCAGCCCCGGCTTCCTCAGCCTGGTGATCTTCAACGCCTCCGCCTTCCTGCTCATCGTCGCCAGCCTGACGCTGCTGGTGCGACGCCACAGCCGCCGCGTCGAGGGCGACTTCCAGCAGGTGCGCAGCCACATCGAGCAACTGGCCTCCGGGCGCGCCGACGCCCGGCCGCCGACACCCCGCCTGCGCGAGGCCGCCCGCATCCTGCCCGCGCTCGACGACATCCGCCACAACCTCGGCGCGCAACAGCAACAGCTGGCGCGGCAAAGCCGCACCGACCCCCTCACCGGCCTCGCCAACCACCGCCAGTTCAACATCGAATTCACCCGCGCCCACGCCTTCGCGCGCCGCGACACACCCGTGGGTGTGGTGCGCATCCAGCTGCAAGGGCTGGACGCACAGCCGGAAGAAACCGCCCGCCACACCCTCAAGCTGCTCGCCCGCACCCTGCGGCAAGTCTGCCGCAGGGTCGACTTTGCCGCTCGCCTCGGCGACGACCAGTTCGCCCTGCTGCTGTATAGCAGCAAGCGCCACGGCGTCGAGGCCTGCCTGCAGCGCCTGCGCGACGACTTCCAGGAGCAGCAGCGCCAACGCCCGGACATCGCCGATGACAGGGCCTGCACCCTGCGCTGCGGCTACACCCTCATCCACCGCCACCGCGACAATGACGCCGGGCAGATACTGGCCCGGGCCGAACAGGCGCTCCGCGACGCCGATGACGAACAGCCGGTCATCGGCAAGCAGACCACGCGCCTCAAAATGGCGTAACATCGCAAGCCCGCCAGCGACACACCGGAACCCCGCACATGATCATCATCTATGACCGTAAGGGCCTCTGCGAACTGGCCCGCATCGACGCCGACAGCCTGCGTAATGCCGACCTGCGCGGCCGCAACCTGGAAAACGCCAACCTGGTGCAAATGGACCTGAGCGGCAGCGACCTGCGCGAGGCCAACCTGATCGGCGCCGACCTGCGCCTGGCCAACCTCAGCGGCGCCGACCTGCGCGGCGCCAATCTCAGAGACGCCTTGGTGGAGGGCGCCATCTTTGACAATGCCCGAGGCTATCGGCCCACATTGCCGGTATCCGTAGAGCCACCGACCTCGGAGTGAGTTTTTCGCCGTGCAGGAAGGCTGGCGAGGCATAAACGGATTAAAGAGGGAAAGGGAACGGAAGGATTATTTTTTAGTATCTATTCACCACAGAGGCACAGAGAACACAGAGGATGCATCAGTGGGAGGCCATGCCCCGGGTGGCGATGTGGCCCGCCCTGACGACCTGGCATTTCATTTCTCCGTGAACGCCGTGTCTCTGTGGTGAATCAGGGGATGTTGGCACCGGAGGCCGGACCACCCTATCCAACGCAAAGGGCGCAAAGGCAAAGGGAAGGCAAAGGGGACGGAGGGATTATTTTTTATTCCCTCCGTCCCCTTTTCCATCCGTTTCATCTGCGCAAAACCAGATCCCCACAGGGCAATCGGTGCCTGTGTACCTATTGGTACCTATTGATTCTGATCCAGCCTGTCATTAACCCGGTGACCAACCATGCCATATTGGGGTCAAAGTGACCGCCGCGCATAGATAACCAGAACAAGAAACACCAGGGCAACAACCCATCCCAGCACGTACACCACCATCGCTCGCTTCGCCTTTTCCTTCTCCAGCCAGGTGCGCGGATTGACGCCCTTGAACAAAAACACCAGCTTGCTGGCCAGATTGACGCAGACGATATTCACCGCCAGCAACAAACCGGCGCCCAGGGCGAGACTCATGCTCCCCTGTCCCAGCATGATGCCCAGCGTCGCCGCCGGCGGCAGCAAGGCCACCGCGACCATCACCCCCACCAGCACACTCGACAGTCCCGTCGTCAGCGACAAAGCCGCCGCCGCACCCGAGGCAAGCGCCAGCACAACGGCATCCATCCCCACTTCCGTGCGAGACATCAATTCGGGCCCTGCCAACTCGGCGGGCCAGAAAAAACCCAACCCGAGCGACAATAACAACGCCAGCAGAATACCCGCCAGAAAGGTCTTCACCGAGGTCTTCACCAGCGAAAAATCGCCCAACGCCGTACCCAGACTCAAGGCAAGGTTCGGCCCCAGCAAGGGCGCGATCACCATCGCGCCGATGATCACCGCGACATTATCCTCAATCAGCCCGATCGCCGCGACGATGGTCGACAGCATCACCAGAACCAGAAAATTGAGATCCAGCCGCGTGTTCTTTTCGACCTCCTCATAGAGCGCCTCCCGCGCCTGGGTGGTCGAATCCTCCTTCTTTCTCTCAGACTCCTCCGGCCGCGGCAGCGACGCCTCCACCGCCAGCACCAGAATCCGCGCCGAAGGCTGCGCGCCCAGCACATTCTGTAAGGCATCCAGCACCCACTGAAGCTTGTCATCGGCCACCAGCAGCCGCATCTGCTGCATGCCATCCTCACCCACCACACCCAGACGAAAATCCTGCGCCTGCGACTTTTCCGCAATCGCGGAAACCGTATCGGCACTCCCCGCGCTGGCGATCACTTCTACATACTTCATGATTGTTCCACCCAGCTGTTCATGCACATGCGACACGCAACCAACGCCCAACACCGACAGCCGGCCACCTCACT
>Ga0256839_1001076_pt1 | contig 33849 bp, 30 predicted proteins | sample 354166metaG_FD_185968 | JGI IMG/M metagenome (GOLD analysis project Ga0256839, IMG submission 185968) | Hydrothermal vent microbial communities from Mid Atlantic Ridge, Atlantic Ocean - 354-166 | ecosystem: Environmental > Aquatic > Marine > Hydrothermal vents | place: Atlantic Ocean: Mid...
GGTGTGGAGCTGGGGCGGTCACTCCTCGCGCTGGCGATGACGTTGGTGGCATTTGCCGTAATGGGCATCTCGCTGGGTGTTTTTCTGGCCACCCTCATTCGCACTTCCCAGGCTGCGGCTGCCCTGTCCACTTTTCTCAGCATGGTATTAGCCGCGTTGGGGGGCGCATGGTGGCCGCTGGAAATCACCCCCGAAACCTACCAGCGGGTTGCCCAAGTCCTCCCCACTACCTGGACGATGCGCGCGTTCAAGGACATTTTTCTGCGCGGTGGCGGAGTCAGTGAGGTGCTCGTCGAAATCGGGGTGTTGCTGGGATATGCGGCGGTGTTTTTAACCATCGCAATGTGGCAACTCCGCGAGCTGGAGGAAAATGTCAGTTAACAGGCCGGCGGGCATTCTCCAGTTTATCGAGTTCGTGCTCAAACTCCTCCCAAAAGTGGGATATGGACCACAGACTTACGTGTGGGATGTACAGTAACCCTCTTCCTCGGTAATCACCTCCACAGTAACCTTGTCTAGCTAGCAGCGATTCGCTGATCAATCGGCGTCAGGCGATGAGGAGTTTGTGGCGTTCAGGGTTGTGCTCCCCGCTCATCTAACCGCCTCTTCATGGGAGTCGAAGGCTAGGGCTTTCTCTAGGTGCTGGAACACGCCCACGAAGTCCGCGATGAGGCCGCAGATCTTGCGCTGACCGTCCCGCTCGTAGGGGCGGTTGCCCCGGGCGATGGCCTGGAGGAGCGCATGGTTGCGCATGGGCTTGTCCAAGGTGCATGGCGTAGAGCACGGGCACGTCGAAGCCCGTGAGCAACTTGGAGGTGACGATGAGAAACTTGGGGTGCCCCTCCTGGCGGAAGCGGTCATCGCACAGCACGCGCACCATGCGCGCAGGGTAGACGAACTAATTGTACCATGGCCCGCGAGAGGACAAATGGTATGACACGGGGGGACATTTGAAGTCCGTGACAAGCTCAGCTATACTTCACCCCACCGGGTACAGAGTGCGGGAGCACGGTCATGGCCCACCGAAAATCGCCCTTCTTCGAGGAGCTGTCACACACGGCCGACGTGGCCGTGCGCGTGCGCGGCCGCTCCTTGCCCGAGCTCTTCGAGCACGCGGCCCTGGCTATGTTCCAGCTCATCGCCGGCGGCGAGTTGGAGCGTGTTCCCCCCCTCCACGAGCGGGAAGTCGGCGTGGCGTCGCTGGACCTGGAGTCCCTGCTGGTTGACTGGCTCACCGAGCTGCTCGTCCTCTTCGCCACCACGGGGGAGCTGGTGTGCCGGGCGCGCGTGACGGCCTTGGAGGAAACGCGGCTGCGCGCTTCTGTCTGGACGGGGCCTCCACCCTTCGAGCCCTATGAGGACATCAAGGCCGTCACGTACCACGACCTGCGCGTCGAGCAGGACGAGGAGGGGACGTGGTGGGCCACCATTGTGTTCGACGTGTAGAGGGCCCTGGCACGTGTGTCGGCAGGGCTGTGGGGGAACGGGCGCATGGGGGACAACGTCCTCACGATGGTGTGAGTGACACGGAAGGAGGGGTGTGGCATGGTGAGCAAGCGGGAGCTGGTGCAAATTGACGAGTTCCTCTGGGAAATCCCCAAGGGCTACCGGCCCGACATGCGCGTGCCGGCCCGCGTCTACGCCAGCGAGGCGCTCTTGGACGCCATCCTGGGCGACAAGAGCATCGAGCAGCTCGTGAACGTGGCCACGCTGCCCGGCATCCAGAAGTACGCCCTGGCCATGCCCGACATCCACCAGGGCTACGGGTTTCCCATTGGCGGCGTGGCTGCTACGGCCTGGCCGGACGGGGTCATTTCGCCCGGCGGCATTGGCTACGACATCAACTGCGGCGTGCGCCTGCTCGCCTCGGAGCTGGACGAGGAGGAGGTGCGCCCGTATTTGGACGACCTGGCCACGTGCCTCTACCAGTACTGCCCCAGCGGCGTGGGCCGCGGAGGGCACTACCCGCTCAACAACGCGGAGCTGGAGCGGGTGGCCGTGGAAGGTGCCCGCTGGTGCCTCAAGAAGGGCATGGCCCGCGAGGAGGACTTGGAGCGCACCGAGGAGGGCGGCCGCCTGTCGGGGGCCGATCCCGCCCACGTCAGCCCGCAGGCGCGCAAGCGGGGGCGCCAGCAGCTCGGCACGCTGGGCGCGGGCAACCACTTCCTCGAGGTGGACGTGGTGCGCGAGGTCTACTACCCCGAAGCAGCCGACGCCTTTGGGCTGCGGGTCGGTCAAGTGGTGGTGCTCATCCACTGTGGATCGCGCGGTTTCGGCCACCAGATCGCCACGGACTACATCCGCGAGTTCCAGAGGGCGGTCCACACGTACGGCATCGTGCTGCCGGACCGGGAGCTGGTCTGTGCGCCCCTCGACACGCCCGAGGGCGAGCGCTACTTGGCGGCCATGCGGTGTGCGGCCAACTTCGCCTTTGCCAACCGCCAGGTCTTGGCCCACCAGGTGCGCCGGGCCTTCGAGGACGTGCTGGGCTGCCACGGCCTGCCCTTCGACTTGGTCCAAGTCTATGACTTGGCCCACAACATCGGCAAAGTCGAGTGGCACGATGTGAACGGCGTGCGCCGACAGGTCTGCGTCCACCGGAAGGGGGCCACGCGCTCCTTCGGCCCCGGCCACCCCGATGTGCCGGCCGCCTACCGCCACGTGGGCCAGCCGGTCCTGGTGCCCGGCTCGATGGGCACGGCCAGCTACGTGCTGGTGGGCACCGAGGGGGCAATGGTGGCCACGTTTGGGTCGAGTTGTCACGGGGCCGGGCGCCAGATGAGCCGGCGCAAGGCCAAGAAGAGCATCAAGGGCGCCACGCTGCGGGGACAGTTGGAGGCACAAGGCATTGTGGTGCGGGCCGGCAGCATGAAGGGGCTGGCCGAGGAGGCGCCCTTCGCCTACAAGGACGTGGAGGCCGTGGTGGACGTGGTGGAGGCGGCCGGCGTGGCCCGCAAGGTGGTGCGCGTGGAACCGATTGCGGTGATCAAAGGATGATGGGCACCCTGTACGTGGTGGGCACCCCCATCGGCAACTTGGAGGACATCACCCTGCGCGCCCTGCGGGTGCTGCGCGAGGTGGACCTCATCGCGGCCGAGGACACCCGCCGGACGGCCAAGCTCCTGCGCCGGTATGACATCCACACGCCCCTCACGAGCTATCACGAGCACAACCGGCGCCGCAAGCTGCCCGTGCTCATCCAAGCCCTCGGCGAAGGGGATGTGGCCCTGGTCTCGGACGCCGGGATGCCCGGCATCAGCGACCCCGGTTACGAGCTGGTCGCCCGGGCCATTGGCCACGGCATTCGTGTGGTGCCCGTGCCGGGGCCGTCGGCAGTGATCGCCGCGCTCGTGGCCAGCGGGTTGCCCTGCGAGCCCTTCACCTACTTGGGCTTTCTTCCCCGCAGGCGTCCGGACCGCCGGCGCCTGTTGCGCGAAGTGGCCTCCGTGCCCCACACGTTGGTGGTCTTCGAGGCCCCCCACCGCCTGGCGGAGAGCCTGGCCGACATGGCCGAGCTCTTGGGGGACGAGAGGCGTGTGGTGGTGGCCCGCGAGTTGACCAAGGTTCACGAGGAGTTCTGGCGGGGCACCTTGGGTGAGGCCTTGGCTCACGTCCGGGTCACCCCGCCGCGCGGGGAGCTCACTCTGGTGGTCGAGGGGGCCGGGGCTGACACAGGCGGCGAGCCCCCTTGGGCCGCGGAGCGCGTCCGGCAGGCCCTGCGCCATTTGGCCTCACAGGGCGTGACCGGATCGCGCGCCGTCAAGGACGTGGCCCGCCGAGCCCGTTGGCCGCGGCGTGACGTTTACCAAGTGTGGCTGGAGCTTCAGGAAGAGTGAAGGGGAGATGGCTCTGCGGTTCAGGCGGTTTGGGAGGGCCGGAAGGAGGACCACGTGAATCAGGAGCAGCTCCGCCGTCGAATTGCGAAAGGGGAAGACTTACACACGGAGTTCAAGGAGAAGCCGATCCGCCCAGATGACTTGGCTGCGGAACTGGTGGCTTTTGCGAACACCGATGGCGGATGGCTCATATTCGGTGTCACCGATGATCGTCACATCGTCGGCGTGGAAGACGTGGACACATTGGTCCAGCAGGTGGACCAAGTCGCGTATCAGAATTGTCGCCCTCCTGTGACGGTTGTTCAAGAAGTTCTCCCCGTGGGTGATGGAAAGGCAGTATTGATTGTACGGGTGCCCAAGGGGGATCAACGTCCGTATCAAACTCGCCGTGGTCATTTCTACGTTCGCACTGCCAGTGGCAAACGGCGAGCTTCCCGACAGGAGCTTCTACGCCTTTTTCAGGCCGCCCAGAGCCTATTCTTTGAAGAAACGCTCATTCTTCAAGCTTCCCTGGATGATCTGAACCTTGCAGCATTTCGGCGGTTTTGCCAGCATGTGGTCGGTGATTGGAACGGACAATATGCCCAGTTGCTAATGAATTGGAGTCTTGTCAGGGAACATGAAGGAGAGCACTATCCCACGGTGGCTGCTTTGCTCCTCTTTGGGTATCAACCGGAGCGGTTTCTTCCTTATGCTTATGCTAGTGCGGCACGCATTCCGGGCACCGAAGCGAGCGCGGAACCCTCTGATGTGAAACGGGTGGAAGGTTCTCTCTTTGATATCCTGGAAAATATAACTCGGTTCATCAGACTCCACTTGCCCACACCTCATCGCATTCGTGGCTTCGAGCGAGAAACCTTTCCCGAACTCCCCGAAGCTGCCTTGCGAGAAGTGATAGTCAATGCCCTGGTTCATCGGGATTATGCTATTGCCGCCCCAATTCGCGTGTTCATCTTGGACGACCGTGTGGAGGTACGGAGTCCGGGGGGGCTCCCAAATACAGTGACGGTGGAAATGGTCAAATTTGGGCTGGCCCATGTTCTGCGCAACCCTCTGTTGTATACGTTTTTCTACAGAGCAGGTTATGTCACGGACACGGGAAACGGGCTCCGTCGAGTCATTCGGCTGGTGCAAGAGGCAACAGGGCAGGAGCCTCTTCTCAAGGAGGAAGGCAACGAGTGGGTCGTGGCGCTTCCACGGCGGGGAGACGTGGGCCGCTGAAGAGCGGCTTTCCGGAAAAACGTCGGCCGCAGTGTGACAACACGTAAACCTTTCGGAGGGGATCATATGGCATCGGATTCGTCGCTCGACGGCATGACCGACTACATCTCGTTCGATCCAGACGGCATGTTGGAGTGTATTCGCGAGCTGCCGGCCCAGATCGAGGCGGCCTGGGCGTTGGTCAACCGCCTTTCCTTGCCCGGCGACTTCGGCGAGCGGGTGGCCAACGTGCTGGTGATCGGCATGGGGGGGAGCGCCATCGGCGCCGACCTCGTCGCCGGCATTGTGGCCGACCACTGCCGGGTGCCCATCGGCGTTCACCGGGGATACGGCGTGCCCGCCTGGGTGGACGAGGAGACACTGGTGATCGCTTCCAGCTACAGCGGCAACACGGAGGAGACCCTGAGCGGGTGGAAGGCCGCGCGCCGGCGGGGCGCCCAGTGCATGGCCATCACCACGGGCGGCGCCCTGGCCGACGCGGCCCAGGAGGCCAAGGCGCCCCTTCTCCTCTTCGACTACCAAGCCCAACCCCGCGCGGCCCTGGGCTACAGCTTCACCCTCATCTACGGCGTGCTGGCTCGCCTGGGCCTCATCGCCGACCCCACCATGGGCTTGCGCTCCGCCGTGGCCACCTTGCGGGCCACGGGCACGGCCTGGGAGCCCGACGTGCCCACGGAGCAGAACTTGGCCAAGCAACTGGCCCTCTGGTACGCCGATGCCCTGCCCGTCATCTTCGGCGCCGAGCACCTGAGCGCCGTGGCCCGCCGTTGGACCACCCAAGTCAACGAGAACAGCAAGGCGTGGGCCGTCTGGGCCGAGATGCCCGAGCTTAACCACAACGTGGTGGTGGGATTCGCCCAGCCGGAGGCGGTTCGACAGGTGGTGCGCGTGACCCAGTTGCGCTCCAAATTCTACCACGAGCGCGTCAAGAAGCGCTTCGACATCACCGGCCGACTCTTGGACGAGGCCGACGTCGAGTGGCGGGACGTGGAGGCCGTGGGCAACACGCCGCTCGCCGAGATGTTGTGGACCATCTGGCTGGGCGACTACGTGAGCTATTACCTGGCCTACCTGTACCGCACCGACCCCTCCCCGGTGGAACCCATTCGCCGCCTGAAAGCCAGCTTGGCGCAGGAGTGAAATGAGCGGCCCCGGACAGCGGCGCGTCCGGGGCCGTCGGCTCCCAACTTGGACAAGGAGGTCCGTATGCTCGAAGTTCACGAACCCATCTGGCTTCCTCCCACCGACATTCCCCCGCACGGCATCTACGAGACGGTGCTCGACGTGATTGGGCGCACCCCCCTGGTCAAGTTGCGCAAGGTGACCCGCGGGCTCAAGCCCACTGTGCTGGCCAAGTGCGAGTTCCTCAACCCGGGCGGCTCGGTGAAGGACCGCATCGGCATCGCCATTGTCGTGGACGCCGAGCGGCGGGGCCTGCTCAAGCCGGGCGGCACCATCGTGGAGGCCACGTCCGGCAACACGGGCGTGGGATTGGCCATCGCCGCGGCCATCAGGGGGTATCGTGCCGTCTTCGTCATGCCCGACAAGATGAGCGAGGAGAAGATCCGCCTCCTGCGCGCCTTCGGCGCCCGCGTGGTCATCACGCCCACGGCCGTGGCGCCGGACGACCCGCGCAGCTACTACAGCGTGGCCAAGCAGATCGTCGAGGAGACGCCGGGGGCCATCCTGGCCAACCAGTATTTCAACCCGGCCAACCCCATCGCCCACTATTACACCACAGGCCCGGAGATCTGGGAGGGCACCGGAGGGCGCGTCACCCACGTGGTGATCGGCATGGGCACGGGCGGCACCATCACCGGCGTGGGCAAATACCTCAAAGAACAGAACCCCAACGTGCAGATCATTGGCGTGGACCCGGTGGGCTCGGTCCTCCACGATTACTTCTACACCGGCCAGCTCCCGCCCGCCCACACCTACAAGGTGGAGGGCATTGGCGAGGACATCATCCCCGGCACCCTCGACTTCGAGTACGTGGACCGCGTCATCCAAGTGGGCGACAAGGAGAGCTTCCTCATGACCCGTCGCCTGGTGCGGGAGGAGGGGCTCTTCTGCGGCGGCTCGAGCGGCTCGGCCCTCTGGGCAGCCCTCCAAGTGGCCCGCGAGTGTGGGCCGGAGGACGTGATCGTGGTCATCTTGCCCGACAGCGGCTCACGCTACTTGAGCAAGGTCTTCAACGACGACTGGATGCGGGAGAACCGCTTCCTCGACTACAGCCTGCTGGGCGAAGGGCGCGTGGCCGACGTGCTGGCCCACAAGGCACGGCCCGACGTGATCACCGCCCGCCCCACCGACCGCAAGGTGGATGTCATCCGCCTGCTCAAGGAACATGACATCTCCCAGGTGCCCGTCGTGGACGAGGAGGGGCGCTACCAGGGTGTGGTCACCGAGATGGCCCTGCTCGACCACCTCCTCAGCGGCGGCCACGCTCACGCCCCTGACGAGACGGTGGAGGACGTGATCAGCACCGACGTGATGTTGGTGGGCCAGGAAACCAGCCTCGACGCGCTGGCCGAGGCCTTCAGCGTCTCCAACGTGGTCATTGTCGTGGACGGCGAGGGCCATGTGGAGGGCATCCTGACCAAGATCGACCTGATCGACTACTTGGCCCGCCGGCTGCGCTAAGCGGCTCCCACCCGCGGACCCGAAGTCCGCGGGTGGGGCGAGCTTCGCCTACTCGTGGTCCCGGCCGTTGTCCACGGTGATGGCCGGCTCGTAGGAGCCGTTCTGGGCCCAGTGGTGGAGCAGGGTGTCCACGTCTTCGAGGGTGAGGGCCCGCCGGTCGGCCAGGGCCTTGATGTGGGCCGTGATCTGCTTGATGGTGGCCTCGTCCAGGCGCAGCCCCAACTGTTCGGCCCGGTGGCGCACCGCGTTCCAGCCGGTGAGCCGGTGGGCAATGTGAATGTAGCGTGTCAGGCCGAAATCCTCCGGCCGCAGGATTTCGTAGGTGGAGGGGTTGTTGAGAATGGCCTTGGCGTGGATCCCGGCCTTGTGGGTGAAGGCCGCGAAGCCGGTGATGTAGTTGTTGAAGGGAATGTCCACGCCCACCAAGTCGGCCACCAGGCGGTCGATTTGTGGCAGAAGGTCCAGCTTGTACTTGGCCACCAGCGCCGGGTCCACGGCGTAGAGCCGGGCGATGAGCCCTCCCAAGGGCGTGATGCCGTTGCGTTCGCCGATGCCCAGCACGCTGGTATCCACGTGGGTGGCGCCGGCCTCCAAGGCCATGTAGGCGTTGGCGATGGCACAGCCGCTGTCGTTGTGGCCGTGGAACTCGATGTCGCACGAGACGCGCGCGCGCAGGCCGCGCACCAGCTCGTAGACCTGCAGCGGCGTGGCCACGCCCACGGTGTCCGCGATGCCCACCCGGTTCACGCCCAGTTTGTCAACGGCCTCGTACACCCGGAACAAGTCCTCGGGCTCGGACCGGAAGGTGTCCTCGGTGCTGAAGCGCACTTCCACGTTCTGGGCCTTGAGGTAAGCCACGACTTCTTGGGCCATCTCGATGATCTCGTCCACCGACTTGCCGTGGCTGAACTGGCGCAAGTAGGAGGACGTGCCGATGACCACGTCCACGCCGTCCACCCCCGTGTCCACGGCCCGCTTGGCATCCTCCAGCGTGCAGCGGGTGTGGGTGAGAACCTTGGCGCGCAGGTTCAGCTTGACGATGGCGCGGATGTCGGCCTCGCTCTGGGGCGAGGCGCACGGCGATGTCAGCTCGAGATATTCGACGCCGAACTCGTCGAGCAGACGGGCGATTTCGATTTTCTGCTCCGTGGTGAAGAAGGCGTTGACGAATTGTTCGCCCTCCCGGAGGGTGGATTCGATGATGGCGTACTGTTGGATGGACATGGCGTTCACCTCCGCCTGAATTTGGCTGGTGGGATTTGGTGGTGGCCCTCACCGGCAGGTGGCCTTCGCGGGCTCGGGCCGGCCGGCTCGGGCGGACACCAGGTGCTCGAGGGCGGCGCGCAGCACGGCAATGCCCCGCCGGTATTCGTCCAGCTCGACGTGCTCGTCGGGCGTGTGATCCAGCCGGGAGTCGCCCGGGCCGTAGGCCACAATGGGGCACTCCCACGCCGGCCCCACCACGTTCATGTCGCTGGTGCCCGTCTTCACCTTGAACCTGGGCCTCCCGCCAACCCGCCGGATGGCGTGGAGGAAAGCCCGGGTGAGGGGCGTGCGCCGGTCGGCCACGAAGGCAGGCTCGGCCCCCCGAAACGCCAGGCGGCCGCCGTTCGGGTTGAGAGCCTGGAGATCGCGCTTCAGCGTGGTGGGTGCCAGGCCAGGGGGCAGGCGAAACGCAAACGTGGCCCGCACCACGTCCTCGTTCCCCTCGCGGCGGGTTTCGATGTGACGCAGGCTCGGCTGGAGTTGGTGGAAGGCCCCCTGCCGGCCCCGGTTGAAGCGCTCGACGTAGGCCACGATGGCGTTCCAGTAGTTGACGGCGTGTTCGGCCACGGCCCGGCCGGGGCCGGCCGTGTGGGCTGTGGGCTGACGGCACTCGTAGTCGAGCAGCAGGCGTCCCTTGTAGCCCACTGTGATGGCGTCCCACCCGCTGGGCTCCCCCACGATGCAGAAGGCGGGACGGTAGTGGCGGGCCACGTGGCGGGCGCCGCGCGAGGTGGCGGCCTCCTCCTCCACAGCCCCCACCACCACGAACTGCCAGCCCTCCACCGGGCCCAGCTCGGCCACGGCCGTCACGAAGGCGGCCAGCGGCCCCTTGGCGTCCACGGCCCCCCGGCCGTAGAGCCGGCCGTCGCGGATTTCAGGGCGGGGCCCGCCGGGCACCGTGTCGATGTGGCCCAGCAGCAGGACCTGGCGTGGCCCGGTGCCCAGAACGCCGACCGCGTTGCCGGCCTCGTCCACGTGGGCGTGGAACCCCAGCGCCCCCATCTGCTCGACCAGCCAGGCCACGGCCTCGGCCTCCTGGCCGCTGGGGCTGGGGATGGCCACGAGCCCCTGGAGCAGAGCGATCTCGTCCATTGGCTTCCTCCCTGAATCAGCTCATGTGGCAGATGTGGGCGATCACCGTTTCGACCGCCCGGCGCCAATCGTCCTCGCCGATGGTGAGCGGGGGCAACAGGCGCACCACCGTCGGCCCGGCCGGCAGGGCCAACACGCCGTCCTCCTGGAGCGCGCGCAACAGCGGGGTGACGCGCCGCCTCAGTTCCACGCCCACCATGAGGCCCAAGCCCCGCACCTCGCGCACGGCCGGGGTGTCGGCCAGCGCACGGCGCAGCCGGCCCAGCGCCCACGCGCCCAGGCGGGCGGCCCGCGCCGGCAGGTTCTCCCCCTCGAGCACGTCCAGCGTGGCCAGGGCGGCGGCACAGGCCAAGGGGTTCCCGCCGAAGGTGGAGCCGTGGCTGCCGGCCGGCAGGGCGCCCACGCGCGGCCCGATGGCCACGGCGCCGGCGGGCACGCCGGCGGCCATGCCCTTGGCCAAGGCCACCATGTCGGGCACCACGCCGAAGTGTTGAAAGGCGAAGAGGCGTCCCGTGCGGCCGAAGCCGGTCTGCACCTCGTCGAAGATGAGCAGGGCGCCCTGCTCGTCACACAGGGAGCGCAGCGCGGCCACGTACTCCGGATCGGCGGGGCGCACGCCCCCTTCTCCCTGAACTGGTTCCACGATGACGGCGGCCGTTCGCCCGGAGATGGCCTTGGTGGCGGCCTCCACGTCGTTGAAGGGCACGTGGGTGACCTCGGGCAACAGGGGCTCGAAGGGGCGGCGGTACTTGGGCTCCCACGTGAGGCTGAGGGCCCCCGTGGTGCGGCCGTGAAAACCCCGCGTGGCCGCCACCAGCCCCGGCCGCCCCGTGACGAGGCGGGCGAATTTCAGGGCGGCCTCCACGGCCTCGGCGCCGCTGTTGCACAGGAAGAAGCGGGGAAAGCCCGTCACGTGGGCGAGGCGGGCCAGCAGGACAGCGCGCACGTTGTTGGCGAAGGTGCCCGGGCAGCTCACCAGGCGGCCGGCCTGCTCGGCCAGGGCCCGCACGACGGCCGGGTGGGCGTGGCCCAGAATGGCAGCGCCGTGGCCGGCAATGCAGTCGATGTAGGCGCGCCCCTGCGCATCCCAGACGCGGGCGCCTTCTCCCCGCACGATGGTGAGCCCGCGCAGGGCGTAGACGCCGGCACCGTGTTCTCGTTCAACGCTCAGCGGGTCGATGTTGGACATGGGCGTGCTCCTTGGGACGATAGCGTTTCGGCGAACACGTGATCCTCCGTCACCGCGTGATGGTCGTGCCGTCCCCTCGGAGGGCGGCCTGGACCGGCCTTTCGGCCGCGCTGGCGGCGATGATCACGTGGCGCACGCCACCGTCGAGGGCCTCGCGGGCGGCCAGCAGCTTGAGCCGCATTCGTCCCCGGGCGTAGTGCTCGATGGCAGCCTCGATGTCGGCCCGGCCGAGGCGTGGCACCAGGCTATTTGGGTCATCGGTCCGGCGCAGGAGCCCGGGCGCGCCGGTGAGCAGCACCAGGGTGTCGGCCCCTAAGGCCGCGGCCACGGCAGCGGCCGCTCGGTCGCCGTCCACGTTGATGATCTCGTGCTCCGTGCTGATGGCCGGCGGGCAGAGCACGGGCGCGTAGCCGGCCTCCAGGAGCAGGCGCAGCAGGCCGACGTTGACGTGTTCGACGGTGCCGGTGTAATCGTCCCGCAGGACGAGGCGGCGCCCGTTCCGCACCACGCGGATGGCTCGCTTGCGAGGGCCCTCCAACAGCCGGCCGTCCACGCCCGAGAGCCCCACGGCGTTCACCCCCCGCGCCTGAAGCCCCTCGACCACGAGTTTGTTCACCTCGCCCGCGTAGACCATGGTGAAGATAATGGCCGTCTGGCGGTCGGTCCGCCGGCTGGTGTACCCCGAAACCGAGGTCACGAACTCCGGCGGGTGGCCCAGGGCCGTGGCTACCTCGTTGGTTCGCGCCGAGCCGCCGTGGACCAGCACCCAGCGCCTGCCGGCGTGCCACAGGTCGGCCACGTCGTCCAACACGGGGTCGATGGCGTTGCCCTCACCTCCGCCAACTTTGACCACGAGCATGGTTCAACTCCTCGTTCGAGCGTTGTGGGGTTCGCGCCCCGTTCAAACGGGGTGGAGCCCCAAGAATGTTAGCCCGGCCCGTTCGTCCCACCCTTGGGCCACGTTGAGCGCTTGGACAGCGCTGCCGGCCGCCCCTTTCATCAAGTTGTCCAACGCGCTGACGATCACCACCCGCTGGCCGTGGTCGTCCACTGCCCATCCCACGTCGCAGAAGTTGGTGCCGGCCAGGATCTTGGGTTCGGGGAAGCGGTAGATGCCCGTGCGGTCCCGCACCAGGCGCACGAAGGGTTCCTGGCCGTAGGCGGCACGGTAGAGCTGCCAGAGATCCCGGTCGTCCAGGGGGCGGGTGAGGAAGACGTGGGCTGTGGCCAGCACACCCCGCACCATGTCGATGGCCGTGGCGGAGAAGAAGAGCCGTTCGGGCTCGAGCCCCAGCGCCTGGCAGATTTCGGCCTGGTGGCGGTGGCCGACCGGGGCGAAGGAGCGCACGGCGCCGGCGCGTTCCGGGTGGTGGGAGGCGCTCGAGGCCCGCGCGCCCCCCTCGCTCGAGCCCACCTTCACGTCCACCACGACCCGCTCGATGATTCCCTCGCGTGCCAGGGGCCAGAGGGCCAAATTGACTGCGGTGGCGTTGCACCCCACGCCGCTGATGTAGCGGGCACCGCGTAGCCGGTCCCGCTCCAGCTCCGGCAGGCCGTAGACGAAGCGGGACCGCCATTCGGGGAGCACGGTCTCCCCGCCGTACCAGCGGGCGTGCTGGGCGGGGTCACGCAGGCGGAAGTCGGCCGAGCAGTCCACGACGGTGTGGGCCAGGGCGGCGAAGTGCTCCATCTGCCGGGCGGCCTGGCCGTGGGGCAAGCAGAGGAAGAGCACGTCCACGGGCTCCAGCTCGCTCACGGGGCGAAATTTCAGCCGGGTGGCGCCCCGCAAGTTGGGGTGAACGCTGTAGACGTACCGCCCGGCCAGGCGCTCGGAGGTGATTTGGGTGAGCTCGACGTGAGGGTGGCCCAGGAGCAGGCGCACCAGCTCCCCGCCCACATACCCGGAGGCGCCTACCACGGCAGCGGTCAACATGGGCGCACCTCCGCCGAAAGGGCTGGCAGGGGCTCCCGATCTCCTTCGGCCACGCGCACCACGTAGTCCACAATGCGGGCCGGGATGTCCACGCCCGTGGGGGCGATGGAGTTGCGGAACTCCATCGTATAGTTGACCTCGTTGACGAGTAGCCCCCGCTCGCTCTCGAAGATGTCAACGGCCAGCACGCCGCCGCCGACGGCGTGGGCGGCTTGGACGCAGATGGCGTTGAGCTCGTCGGTGACGGGGAAGTTGGCCGCGCGGCCGCCCCGTGCCGTGTTGGTGATCCAGTGTTCCGAGCGGCGTTCGATGGCGCAGATGGTCTCGTCGCCCACGACGAAGGCGCGGATGTCCCGCCCCGGCTTCTCCACGTACTCCTGGATGTAGAAGATGGAGTGTTGGACGCCCCCCAGGGTGCTCTTGTGCTCCAGGATGGCCTCGGCGGTGTAGCGGTCGGTCACCCGGGCCATGAGGCGCCCCCACGAGCCCGTGGCCGGCTTGAGCACCACGGGGTAGCCCAGCTCCTCGATGGCCCGGAGGGCCGATTCTGGCGTGAAGGCCACCCGCACGCGGGGCTGGGGCACGCCGGCGCGGGCGAGGGCCAGCGAGGTGAGAATCTTGTCCCCGCAGAGGCGGCCCACCTCCAGGCGGTTGACGCAGGGGATGCCGAAGCGCTCGAAGACGGCGAGGGCGGCGAGGGCCCGCGAGTGGCTGATGCACCGCTCGAGGATGACGTCGATGTGCCGCCAGCGCTCGCCCTGTTCCAGGTCGAAGACCACATCGTTGTCGTAGATCAGTTCGTAGTCGATGCCGCGCCGCTCGATTTCGGCGATGAGGAGCTTTTCCTCCACCCGGACGCGGCCGATGAGAATGCCGATGCGCATGGTGTCGCCTCCTTGAAAATGTAGATGCGTTTCGTGGGCTGCGGGCTGAAGCGGGCGCCCATGTGTGGACCCCGGACATGCACACGGGCGCCCGGAAGCGGCTCGTGCGCCTACTCGCCCCAGTCCTCTTCGACTTCAGGGGCCAAGTCGAGGGCGATGGGGTCGAGCCCGACGACTTCCAGCTCCACCCCACACTCCGGACACTGGACGATCTCGTGCAGGAGCACGTCGCCCTCGAAGGGAACGTCGGCAGCGCACTCGGGACATGTTGCGACTTGTGTGCTCATGGTGAACCCTCCTATGTGTGATTGTTCGCCTCGACCATCACCAACGTCCACGCCGCTGTGTTGGCGGACACATGTGAATGTCTGCTCGCCGGACGCCAGGGCACCACATGAAAAGAGCCGGGCCTTCACACGAGGCCCGGCTCGTCGTTGCCTTTTCGGCGTGTGTCGGCGCTAGGGCACGCACGACGGACCAGACCCCGTGTCCGGCACGGTCTTCTTCATCATCTTCTTGATCTTGGTCTGGTCCGCCGGCGGCTGTACGGCGGCGGAGTGGAACGATCTCATCGTCTGGTCTCCCCTGCCCGGAACAAAAAAACCGGCTGCCTTCTGGTCCGGCAGCCGGTTTGGGAAGCTTCCCGTCCTCGGTACTCACGCCCAAACGGGGCTAACCGGACCTTGGGGCCGGTTGCCAGGTCATCTTCTTCCGCTTGGGCATCAAGGAAATGGCACCCATGGGCTTCTCCACAACGTAATGAACCACTGCCAATAATACCAGAGGTGTTTGTGGCCTGTCAAGGGCTGTTTCGGGAAATTACCCATTTGGGTGATGCGCGCCCTGCTGCCCGTTGCTCCACCAAGAACGGGGGGACGCTGCCCTCGATGGCCCTCGGGAGAGCCTCGCGCTCGGCGTGCGGAGGAGGTTCGGCCCCCGAAGCCGGAGAAGTGGGCTCCGGGCCGGTGGAAGCCTGAGCCACATACCCCGGTTGGGAGTCGAGTGGGAGTGTGGTATAATCTTTTCATTGAACGAAGCTCGGAGTGTCCTTTGGCCGTACAGGTAAAATGAAAGGCCAATAGTGATAGCGAAGCTAAAGGTATGAGGCATGATGCTTAACCCGCATTTGGGAGAAATCTGATGTTGCGAAAACTCATTCACAAAGTCGTTGGCGATCCCAACGAGCGCGAGCTGAAAAGACTCCAGCCGATTGTGGACCAGATCAACGAGCTGGAGCCGAAGATCAAGGCGCTGAGCGACGAACAGCTCCGGCAAAAGACCGAGGAGTTTCGGGCTCGCCTCAGAGGAGGGGAGACCCTGGACGACTTGTTGCCGGAGGCGTTCGCCGTGGTGCGGGAGGCGTCGCGCCGCACCATCGGGCTGCGCCACTACGATGTGCAGCTCATCGGTGGCATTGTGCTCCACCAGGGCAAAATCGCGGAGATGAAGACGGGCGAGGGCAAGACGCTCGTGGCCACCTTGCCCCTCTACCTCAACGCGCTCTTGGGGCGTGGTGCCCACCTGGTGACGCCCAACGACTACTTGGCCAAGTACGGCGTTCAGTGGATGGGACCGATCTACCACTTTTTGGGCCTCAAGGTGGCCGTCATCCAAAGTCAGACTGAGGATGGCGTCCACCAGCCCGCCTTCGTCTACGATCCCGACTACATCAGCGACGACGACCGATACGTCTACCTGCGCCCCATTCCCCGCCGGGAAGCGTACTTGGCCGACATCACCTACGGCACCAACAACGAATTCGGCTTCGACTACCTGCGCGACAACATGGTGCGCCGCAAGGAGCAGCGGGTCCAGCGGGAGCTCTACTACGCCATCGTGGACGAGATCGACAACATCCTCATCGACGAGGCCCGCACGCCCCTGATCATCTCGGGCCCGGCCGAGGAGCCGAGCGAGCTCTACGAATTGATGGCCAAGATCGTGCGCAACTTCCGGGGCATTGACCAGCGCCGGTACGAGGAGCTGATGGAGGCAGCCAAGCTGGGCGACGAGGAGGCGATTCGGGAGCTCAACAAGTACGACTACGTGGTGGACGAGAAGAGCCGCATTGCGGCCATTCTCGAGCCGGGCATTGCCAAGGCCGAGCGCGCCCTGGGGGTGGACAACCTCTACGCCGAGGAGAACTTCGAGCTCACCCACTACTTGGACAACGCCATCCGCGCCAAGGCGCTCTACCACCGCGACCGCGATTACATCGTCACCGATGAGGGCCAAGTCATCATCGTGGACGAGTTCACCGGCCGCCTGATGTACGGCCGGCGCTTCTCCGAGGGGCTCCACCAGGCCATCGAGGCCAAGGAAGGCGTGCCCATTCAGCGGGAAAACCTCACCCTGGCCACGATCACCTACCAGAACTTCTTCCGCATGTACGAAAAACTGGCCGGCATGACGGGCACGGCTTACACCGAGGCCGAGGAGTTCCAACAGATTTACGGCCTCGACGTGGTGGTCATTCCCACCCATCGGCCCGTGATCCGCGAAGACTACCCCGACGTCATCTACAAGACCGAGGCGGCCAAGTTCAACGCCGTGGTGCGCGAGATCATCCAAATGCACGTGCGCGGCAGGCCGGTGCTCGTGGGAACGGCCTCCATCGAACGCTCCGAGCACTTGAGCCGCCTCCTGACGGCCAGCGCGATCCAGCAGTTGGCCCTGCGCGACCTGCGCAAGTTCGCCGACGAGGAGGACGAGGAAGGGCGCCGGAGGACGTGGACCCGCAAGGGGCTCTTCAAGCCCGAGACGTTGAAACAGCTCGCCGAGCTGTGGGAGATCGAAGAGGAGCACATGGACAAGCTCATCGAAGTGCTCCAGCGGGGGGTGCCCCACGAAGTGCTCAACGCCAAGCACCACGAGCGGGAGGCCGAGATTATCGCCCAGGCCGGCCGGCCCTACGCCGTCACCATTGCCACCAACATGGCCGGCCGCGGCGTGGACATTCTCCTGGGCGGCAACCCCGAGGGGTTGGCCCGCCGCGTGTTGCGCAAGAAGTACGGTGACCTCACCCAGGTGCCCGAGGAGGAGTTCCAGGCCGAAGTGGAGCGCCAGAAGGCGCTGGTGGAGAAGGACCGGGAGCTGGTCCTCAAGCTCGGCGGGCTCCACGTCATCGGCACCGAGCGCCACGAGGCACGGCGCATTGACAACCAGCTCCGCGGCCGCGCCGGCCGGCAGGGGGACCCCGGCTCTAGCCGCTTCTACGTCAGCCTCGAGGACGAGATCATCCGCAACTTCGGCGGCCAGAGCCTCCAGAATTTGATGGACCGGCTGGGCTTCGACGAGGACTATCCCCTCGAACACCGCGCCATTACCAAGGCCATCGAGAACGCCCAAGTCAAAGTCGAAGGGTACAACTTCGACGTGCGCAAGCGGGTGCTCGAGTTCGACAACGTGGTCAACAAGCAGCGGGAGGTCATCTACGAGCAGCGGGCCACTGTGTTGGAGGCCGAAACCCTGCGGCCCGAGATCGAGCGCATGTTCCAGGAGCGACTTCACGAGCTGGTGAGCGCCTACTTGGAGCCGGCCGACTACGAGCAGGAGCCCGACCCCCAGGGCCTCTATCAGGCCGTGCGCGCCATCATGCCGTTGCCCCCGCACGTCACCCCCGACCGCTGGGCCGAGATGAGCCCACAGGAGGTGGAGGAGGAACTGTGGGCCATTTTCCAGGAGCTCTACGACCGGCGTGAGGAGGAGTTTGGCGCCGAGATCATGCGGGACGTGGAGCGCCAGCTCATGCTCGACGTGGTGGACAACCTCTGGATTCATCACCTCACCGCCTTAGATGCCCTGCGCACGGGCATTGGCCTGCGCGCCTTCGGCCAGCAGGACCCCTTGGTGGCCTTCAAGCGAGAGGCGTATGAGCTCTTCCAACAGCTCATCCGCCAGATCGAGGACCAGGTGATTTACCGCTTCTTCCGCGTTCAACCGGTGGTCATCTCCCGCGCGGCTCAACCCAGGGAGATGCACATGGTCCACGGCGGCGACGGCGGCTCGGCTGACCGCCAGGGTGGGGGGAAGCGCAAGAAGAAAAAGAAGAGGCGCAAGAAGAAGCTGAAGAAGGCAACGGTGCGGTAGGAGGTTGTGGTGACGCAGGAGTGGCCCCGCGAGGTGCGCGATCTGGTCACCACCTTTGCCCGGTGGGACATCGTGCGCGCCCTATTCGACGGGCCCGGCGCGTTTATGTCCTTGAACACCCTGGCCAGCTATGTGGGCCGCGCGGCCGAGGAGGTTCAGGAGGAGCTGGCAGCGCTGGTGGCCGGTGGCCTTGTCGAAGCACATCGCCAGGGAGGGCAGAGCGTGTATGCGCTGTCAGCCAGGGCGGCTCCACTCGTCGAGGAGGCCCTGTTGGCTTGGAGTGACGAGGACACGTGTCTGCGCCTCGTCGCCGAGCTGGTCCACAAGTGGCGGAACCGTGTACAACCCCCATGAGTGATGCCCGAAACCATGATGTGCCGTCTGGCCTGACACGCCACGCCCTTCATCGCTGGCCGAAAATCGAACTCCACCGCCACCTGGAAGGATGTGTGCGCTTCGAGACCGCCTGGCACTGGGCACAGAGGAGCCCTGATCTGGCCGGGCTCGACCAGGATGAGCTGCGCCGGCGCATTGAATTCGACGGCGTGCGCGATTTCACCCACTTCCTGAACCGCTTCGCCTCCCTGCGCCAACTGTACACGTGCCGCGAGGCCATCGAACAAGTGGCGTGGGAGGCCGTCGAGGACGCGGCTGCAGAGCACATCCGCTACCTGGAACTTCGCTTCAGCCCCGACCATTTTGCCAGCTACGCCGGCTTCGACATGGAGACGGTCACCCTCTGGATCGTGGACGCCGCCGCTGCCGCCGCCCGCCTTCACAACATCCGGGTCCGTTACCTGTTGACCATCGCCCGCAATTACGACGAGCAGACGGCCGCTGAGATTCTGTCCATCGCCTTGCGCCACCGCGACCGGGGTATCGTGGGGCTTGACTTGGCCGGCAACGAGCTCCTATACCCTGCCGTGCCCTTCGCAGCCCTCTTCGCCCGTGCCCGGGAGGAGGGGCTGGGCGTAACGGTCCACGCGGGAGAGGCGGGCCCGGCCGCCTCCGTGTGGGAGGCCGTGGAGGAGCTCGGCGCCCACCGCATCGGCCACGGCATCCGCTGTGTGGATGATGTTCGCCTCGTGCACACGCTGCGCGAACGCCGCATTGCCCTCGAAGTCTGCCTCACCAGCAACGTGCAGACCGGCGTGGTGCCCTCCTTGTTGGACCACCCCCTGCGCCGCCTGGTACAGGCCGGCGTGCCCCTGACGCTGTGCAGCGACGACCCCCGCATCAGCCGCATCACCCTGACCGACGAGTGGCGGAACGCCCTGGACTTGGGCCTCTCGCTCGAGCAAATCGTGGGCTTTACCCTGCAAGCCGTGGAGCACGCCTTTCTCACCTCGGCCGAGAAAGAGGAGCTGCGCGAGGCGCTGGCCCGGGAAATCCGAGCCCTACCGGTGAACGATCCTTCACGGTGATTCCCCCTCTGCCTCCCGCTCCACAAGGGTGAGCCAGCCCAACGTCCAGAGGGTCTCCAGGGAAGCGACCACGTTCCCCTGTACCACTGTCCACACGCCCCACGCTGCGATCGCCATCCCGACAGTTCCGGCCGCCACGAGGAACGAGGGCAAGCCCATCACCTGTCCGGCCAGAGCACCTGCCCCCAAGAACAGGGCCAGCGCGACGAGAAACAGAGTGGCGATAAACTGCAGGACGAGAATGAGCCCGGTGTGGATCAGCCACAGGATCGTGCCGGTCTGCCAGTGAGCTCGAAACAGGCTCCACCCCTCCTGCAGGGCGTTGACCACGCCACGCCCGCCCAACACGATGAAGCGGGCGCTCCAGTGGTCGAGCACGGTGGTCAGGGCGCTGACGAGCACCATGGTGCCGATGAAGGCCAAAACTGTGACCACCGCGAGTGTGCCGGCCAACGCAGTCACCAGAAGCTGTTGGCGCTCGAAGCTGAAGAGCGTCACTCCCAAGGCCAGGAAGAAGACGGCGGCGATGAAGAGGCCCAGAAGGAGGACGGGCAGAAAGAGCACCACGTTGACGGCGAACAGGCGCAGGGCGTCGAACGAGAGGCCGCGCTTCAGGGCCGATCTCAGCGAAAAGGGGTCTGCCCTGTAAGCGCGAGCGCTCCCGTCGATGAGCCCTACACGCACCACGTAGTGGACAGCCGCACCGAGGAGAACCACCCCGCCCCCCACAAGCGCCATGAGGAGCACCACCGGGAGCGGCAGGGGACCGAGTGGCGCGCGGAGGAAAGTGGGCTGAAGTGGCTCCAACACGCTCGTGGACGTGTTGATGAAGGAGGGGAGGCTGCTGGTCCCCCCGCCGACGAAGGCCAGCAGAATGCCCAATTGCCACAGGGGAGGGACGGTGCGCACGAGCCGGAAGGCACGGGAGAGCAGATCGCTGTAGTTCACGCTCTTCTCCTCGGCATCAGGTGGAATTTGTCAGTGGAGACCTCCGGGGGAGGGCTTTTCGTCGCTGAACGCCAATTCCTGCTCGTGGCGAGGAGGCAAGGGAGAGGGCGGGAGCCGGTGGGCGGTGCGTCCGGTGGACGGTCAGACAGCCTCCCGCCACCACCATTGCGGACGAGACGGACTACTGGCCGACGCGGCGCACCTGCTGGGCGCGCGGTCCCTTCTCAGCCTGGACGAGGATGAACTCCACAACTTCACCTTCCTGGAGAGTGCGGTAGCCTTCCATAATGATGTCCGTGTGGTGGACGAAGACATCGGCCCCCTCGTCAGGCTGAATGAAGCCGTAGCCCTTCGCGTTGTTGAACCACTTGACGACGCCCCGCTTGACCTCGGACATACAGCTTTTCCCCTCCGTCGTTGTACACACAGCAGTTGGCAAGCGATCTGAAGGCGGGGAAGGGGTGGGCTTCGCCAAACAGCTCAAGCGAAACGGCGCCCCGTTCCCGGGTGGGTGTCCTGTGCCCCCAAGTAAGCTGCCTCCAACCAACGGCCACAGCAGCACCGCCCACGACCCGCCAGACCGAAGGAGGAGGGCTCAACGAGGGGGGACGGACGTTTGTTAGCATTCTACCAAGATCTGAAAGGTTCGTCAACCCCCCTCTTGGGACAAAAAATCTCAGGGATTTCCCGGGGTTCTCGGGGGAGATGGGGCATGCCGGGCGTGTGGCCGGCGGCCCTTTTGAATACAGGGCCGCCGGCATTGGCGGGGCGTCGGGGGAGATCAGGCCTCGATCAGATAGTTGCGCATCATGCCCATGTCCTCGTGTTCGAGGTTGTGACAGTGGTAGAGGAAGAGGCCGGGATAGTCGGCGAAACGGACGATGAGGGTCACGGTCTCGCCCGGCATGAGCAACACGGTGTCCTTCCACCCCTCGTCCACGTAGCCGGGAGCCACCTCGTCCCACGGGGCACGGACGGATGGGTCCACCCGGCGTTCGAGCACTTGGAATTGGACGCCGTGGAGGTGGACGGGGTGAGGAAGGGCCCCCATCCCTCCCATGCCCATGCCGCCGCCGGGCGCGTTGTAGAGTTGCCATATTTCGGTGGTGCCCAAGCGCACGCGCTCGTCCCGGGCCACGTCGCGCATCCTGAAGGTGCGGCCGTTGATCGTCCAGGCCATTTGTTGCATGGCGAAGACGAAACGGCGCGGCCGCTCCCGGTTCACGGCCTCTGTGGGGTTGAGGCGCTCAACAGTGCTCAGGCGCTCGGGCAGGACGAGGTCGGCGCGCTCTTCCCGGCTGACGCGAACGCGCAGCACGGGGAAGGGCGCCCCTTGGGGCATGGCCGCTAGCCCGCCCATGCCGGGCCCGAAGCCACCGCCCATGCCCATGCCGCCACCCATGCCCATGCCCCCGCCCATGCCGCCACCGGGCCCGAAGCCGCCCCCCATGCCGAAGGGGTCGCCGGTGAACGGCAGGCTTTGGAGCACCAACTCGGTGCCCACGGGATACGCGCCGAAGTCCACCCACAGCTCCACGCGCTCGGCCGGGGCGAGGGTGATGAAATCTCGCCGAACGGGTCGCTCCAGCAGGCCGCCGTCCGTTCCGATGACGGTGAGGGGGCTGCCGTCGCTCCAGGCCAACTTGTAGATGCGGCTGTTGGAGCCGTTGAGCAGGCGCAGGCGGTAGGGCCTGGTGGCCACGTCAAGGGTGAACTCCGGTTGACCGTTGACCAAGATGGTGTTGCCCAAGAAACCCATGAATTGGCCTTCCATCTCGTTGTCGAGATAGACCAGTTGGTTGGCGCCGTCGAAGGTGCGGTCCTGGATCACCAGGGGGATGTCGTATTCCCCTTGGGGCAAGCCGGCGGCAGCCTCCTCGTCGTCGTGGACGATGAAGAAGCCGGCCATGCCCATGTAGACCTGCGGGCCTGTGCGCCCGTGGGGGTGGGGGTGATACCAGTAAGTGCCGGCGCGGTTCTGCACTTGGAACTCGTACTCGTAGGTTTCGCCCTGGCCGATGACGAAACGCGGGTGGCCGTCCATCTCCTCGGGCACAATGAGGCCGTGCCAGTGGATGATGCTCTCGTCGGGGATGTCGTTCTGAAAGGTGATGCGCACGCGCTCCCCGCGGCGAAAGCGGAGCAGAGGCCCGAGGTAGGAGGGAATGGGGGTCAGGTGGTCGGGAGTGCCGGCGAGCAGCTCGCCGCTGTACCGCCAGACGGTTGTGGCGCGGCCGGGCAGAATGGCCACCTCGTCCTGGTGGGCCCGCAGGGCCAAGGCCACGTCAACGCCGGACAGAGTGGCCGACGGCGTGGCGGCCGGCGTGGCAGTCAGGGGCACTGACGTGGCCGCGACGGCACCTCCGCCGGGCGTGGCCGGCGCGTTGGCCGACGCGCGACAGCCGGCCAGGAGCCCGGCCGTGCCCAGCACGCCCAAGCCTGTGAGGCGTAGGAACTGGCGGCGGTTTACCCTTGGGGTGTGCTTCTGTTTCGTCATCTGTTCCTTCCTCCTCCTCATGATATACTTCACGTTGGCCCCATGTGGATTCCTCTGAGAACGAACACAGGGGCATGAGCTTCGTACACCGCTTTTCCCGATGGCCTGATGCGCTTGAGAGCCTCCGAGGGCACGTGCGGCCGGCACCTGTGCTCTCAACGGGATGTTCTCACTCTACTGGGAAAATGTGAAGCCGATGTGAAGGCGGTGTGAGCAACTGGTGAAGGGCCGCGATCGTGAGCCGCATCCGGAAAGCGAATCTGTGCGTACTGCTCTTCGTCGGCGGGATGTCGAGAAAGTGTGCGGAGGTGACTCATGGGTGGACGGGATGTGAGGCGAGGGTGTGTGATCGCGGTGCTCGGCCTTCCCCTGTGTGGGCTCCTGACGGCCGGCGTTGGGGGGCTCGTCCTTGCCCTGGCCCTTCTGCTGCTTACTCTGATCGGCTGTGCCTCCCCTCCCACAACCGTTGGCTACATTGCCTATCCCCCTGATGGGGCACGTGTGCCCGCCGGCGAGGTGATCGTCCAACTGTACGCCTATCGCCGTGGCTGGGCATCCCTCCAATTCGAGAGCGGGTGGGCAGCCTCCAAGCAGCCGCCGGAGGCTGTCTCCCTGGCCGTCGATGGGGAGCCGGTCTTCACGTGGGAGCGGGATGATGACGAGGAGTGGACGCCCCGTGAGCTCCCCCTTTCCCTGGCGCCCGGCGAGCACACGCTCTCCCTGGCCGTGCGCGCCGGCGGGCACACCGTGCAGGACACGGTGACCGTGACGGCCGTGGCCGACCGTGCGTGGCGCCTCTGGCGTGCGCCCGAGTTCAGTGACCCCTCAGCCTGGTTCCTCTTCACCGATGCCGACGGCCAGTTGTGGCGTGTGGCCCGCCCCCGGCTGGAGATGGCCGGCACCTTTGTGGAGGTCACATCGTGGCAGGACGGGGAGGAGATGGCCGTGGGCGAATATCCCGGCGTGATCCTGGGCGTCGAGGAGAGGCGTGTGCGTTTCTTCAACCTGGAGACGGGACGGGATATCACCCTCACGTTGGCCCGGCCGTTGGCCGAGGAGGCGCGTGTCGGCCGGCTCTACGTGAGACAGGATGGTCGCCGGGAGATGCTTTGGTTTCCGGCGTGGCCCCTGGAGATGTGGGACGGCAGCTCGTGGAAGACATCTGCCTTCAGGATCCCCTTGGAGAGCTTCGCTGGCGCCCGTGTGGAGCTCGTGCGCCCCGATGACGTGTGGTATTGGGGGCGAGGGCCGGGCGCAGTCCGGTGGGATGGCTCGCGCTGGCAGCTCATCCCGCCGCCGCCCGACAGCGCCCGCCTGGTGCGGGCCGCCGTGGCGCTCGAAGGGCGCACGTTTTTCCTGTGGGACGGGGAGCAGTGGCAGCCGACAGCTCCGGTGCCCCGGCCCCAGGATCCCTTTGCCCTCGACTTCGCGGCCCTGAACAGCGAGCGAAAAGTACTCCGATGTGGTGGCTTGCTCTGGGTGGCGGGCAACGCGGCCTCGTGGGATGCTGACAGCGCCGAAGCCGAGCAGCGGGTGCGCGTGTTCCGCTGGGAAGGGCGTTCCTGGACGTGGCAGGACGTGCGCCCGGGCGATGAGTACGGTGAGGGCTTTCTGGTCTGTGTGGGCGATCTCCCCTGGCTCGTCGTCCAACGGGGGGCCAAGCGGCGCCTCGAGGCGGGCGGCCCTCAGGCGGCCAACCGCTTGGGCGGCCGTTTCCTCGGCCCCGAATCCGGGATCCCGCTGGAAGTGGTGCGCCTCTGGCAGTGGGACGGGGAAAAGTGGCAGCCGGCCGTCCACGCCCCGCTGTGGGGACGGTATGCGGGTGACATCTTGCCGGGGCATGGCCTGGGGGTCGTGTCGTGGGCCACAGGGCGTGCGGCCGTGGCGCACCCGTGAGCTCATTCGCCCTCGTCCGCACTTGGGGGCGAGGTGAGCAGGTGCCAAATGAGAACGCCGCTTGTGGTGGCCGGGATGAGCCACATGAGGGGCCTAGGTGGTCGAGCGAAGAAGATGGCGATGAGCACAGCAGTGACCCTGTAGCGAAGGCGTGGTGGCATGGCGAGCAGGGCCGGCAACAGCAGGGCAAAGTCCGCGGCCCGCACGTAGATGGTCACAGCGGTGCCCACGGCCAGGGCCACGCTCGCTGAGGTGTACCACGGCGCCTGGCGCCATCGCCAAGTTGCCCATAAGCCCAGGAGGATTCCGGTCACAGCAAGCCATGGGGGGAGTCCTAACAGGACCAAGAAATTGGGAAGCCCCGACGATGCCCACGTCTGTCCGCCGCCCTGCTGGCTGTCGGCCCAGCGGGACCCGAGCCACGCCAGAACCCACCCCGGCTGGAGGGTCCACCCTACGAGCGTGACCGCCGATAAGCTGACGATGGCGCCCGCGATGGCCGGCCGTCTCCCCCGCCAGAGGAGCAACAGGCTGAAGAGGGGCACGGTGTGGGGCTTGATGGCCAAGAGGGGCATCGTGGCCCCGGCCCAGAACCAGCGCTCCTGTGCGCCCCAGAGCACGGCCAGGAACGCGCCCGTGGCGACGAGGGGGGCATTTTGGCCCACGAACCAGGGGATGAGCGCGAGCCACCCGGCCAGGGCAAGCCACGCTGGCGAGGGGCGCTCGCCCCGCAGGCGGGTGACGGCGTACATGGCCAGGCCCAGCAAGGCCGCGGAGGCGAACCGCCAGAGCTGGAAGGCGGCGACCGGGGGAAGGGTGGCGAGCGGGGCGACGGGAAAAGTGGCCCACACGGGGTTGAAGAACCCCTGAAGTCCGTTCGGCTGGGGGGCGTACACGTTTTCGCCCATGAAGAGTGCACGGGTGGCCAGGTAGAAGTCGTAAAAATCGCTGTGGGCAACGGGAAGGCCGATGAGGACAATAATGAGGCCTGCCAACGTGGAGACGACCAACGCCCACAGTGTGAAGGTCGTCAAGTTCGCACGCCTGTTGGGTGAGCGCTTTGCCATTCCAATGCCTCCGCAACCCGACGGATTCTCAACGTGGAACTCTACCGAGGAAGCCCAAGATGTCAACCACGCGGACCAACTCCCCAGGACCATCCACCCTCGCTCCCCGAGGCAGGGAAACTCCGTACATTGTCCTCGCCACAGCTCACGTGGTATCGGCCCGCCTGCATTTGAAAAAATCCCCGCTTTGGTATATTATAGGACCAGTGTTTGTGCTTGATTTCACATGAGCTGGCCTTCCATCCACACGGGGTGATTTCTCCAAGCGCGCAGACAGTGTGGGGGAGGGCGTGGCACGTTGTCCTGCGTGTCGGGAAGCAGAAGAGCGAGCATGTAGGGGGAAACGATGAGCCGAGCACAGGAGCAAGCTCAGGACCAGTCGCCGGCCGTCAAGCCGATTACTCGGCGAGAGCTGCTCAACTACATTTGGTTGGGGTCGCTGGGCGTCTTCCTGGCCGAGTTCGCCGGGTTGGGCGTGATCTTCGCCTTTCCCCGGTTCCGCGAGGGCGAATTCGGCGGTCTCTTCCGGCTCGGACCTGCTGGTCAACTGCCGGAAGTGGGCTCCTCCCCTCAACCCAACAGCGAGGGGAAGTTCTGGTTAGTCCACCTGCCTGAAGGTGTCTTGGCCCTTTACCGGGTCTGTACTCACTTGGGCTGTCTCTACAACTGGCAGGAGGCGGAGAACAAGTTCATCTGTCCCTGTCACGGCTCCCAGTTCCAGAAGGATGGCACCTACATCACCGGGCCTGCGCCCCGGAGCTTGGACCGCTTCGTGGTGCGCGTTATCGACCCCAACACGGGCCAGGTGGTTGCCGAGACAGACCCCAAGACGAAGGGGCCTGTGGCGGTGCCCGGTGACGAATACATCATTACGGTGGATACGGGCGCCCTGATTCGGGGTGACCCGAGGTAATCAGGGCGCTTGACGTGGCGGTCGGCGTCGGCCTGTCGGCAAGGGCTTGGAACTACGACCAACAGGAGAAAGGCCTATGCTGGGATTGCAGGACCTTCGCAATCTGCCCAGGGACTTCGAGCGCAAGGTGCGGGAGCTGCTCAACCAGGACTTGGAAGAGGTAGTGCGCGAGCGGCTCGACAACCGGGTGCGCACCATCACGGCCGGCCTGGACTTGGAGGAGTTGCGCGCCATTTTCCGGGGTGATGGGCCCACGGAGAAGCCCAACCCGCGCTGGAAGGTCCACACGACCTCGTTCCTCTTTCACATTCGCCCCCGTTATTACCAGCGGGCCTCCACGTGGTTCACCCACACGTTTCGGCTTGGCTGGTTGAGCACCTACCTCTTCTTCATTGAGCTGATCACGGGCATCATCTTGATGGTCTACTACGCGCCCACGCCCAACACGGCCTACCGCGACATGCTCAACATCTTGAGCAACGTGCGCTTCGGGCTCCTGATGCGCGACCTGCACCGCTTGGGCGCCGAGTTGATGGTCATCGCCGTCTTCCTCCACATGGTGCGGGTCTATTTCACCGGCTCGTACAAGAAGCCGCGCGAGTTCACGTGGCTGACGGGCGTGGTGCTGTTGGGAATCACGCTTTTCTTGTCGTTCTCCGGCTACTTGTTGCCCTGGGATCAGCTCGCCTACTGGGCGGTGACTATCGGCACGTCGATGGCCGACAAGACGCCCCTCATCGGGCGCGAGGTCAACTTGCTGCTGCGCGGCGCGCCGGACATCGGCGCTGGCGGTCTGTTGCGCTTCTACTTGCTCCACGTGCTTTTCCTGCCCCTGTTGGCCATTCTCTTCATCAGCGTCCACTACTACAAGGTCTCCCGTGAGCACGGCATCTCGCTCCCGGCGGTCGTGGAAGAGGGCGAGATGGACGAGGACCGCCGGCGCTGGGCCAAGGAGCGCATCGACTTCATCCCTGACCTGCTGACCCACGAGCTCTTCCTCTCCGTGCTCGTGTTGGTGGCCATGGTCATCGCGGTGACGGTGTGGTTCGACGCGCCGCTGGAGAGCCAGGCCAATCCGCAGGTGACGCCGCTCGACACCAAGGCGCCCTGGTACTTCCTCTGGCTGCAGGGCATGTTGAAGCTGGGTGACCCCACGCTCATGGGTGTCATCCTGCCGGGCATCATCGTGGCTTTCCTGGCAGCGATCCCGTACATCGACAACAACCCCAGCCGGCTGGCCAAGAACCGCCCGGTGGCCCTCTCCTTGGGCGTGCTGGGGATCATCGTGCTGATCATCCTCAGCTACATGGGCACGCCCCAGTGGGGCATCGAGACGCCGCCAGCCGTGCGCATCATCCAGGATTTGGTGCCCCAAGAGGGCGTGGGGCCCTTCCGCAAGCTGGGCTACGAGAAGATCAAGCTGGGCACCTTCGAGACCGACACCTTCACGCTGCCGGAGAACCCGGACGAGTTCGACATCCTCTTCGCCGAGTTCCAGGAGCGCGTGCGCAACGCGCCCTTGGCCAGTCCTCAGGGGGTGTGGGAGATCGACATGTTGCAGCCCACGCTCAAGCGGGTGAAGATGCGCATCACGTGGACAAAGCTGGACGAAAATGGCAACGTGCTCCTGGACGAACAGGGGCAACCCGTGCGCGACAAGTACGAGAAGGTCTTCTTCGTACACGAGGACTCGGGGTACGAATACGAATAACAAGGTAACGCGATGTTGGACAGCTTCCGAGCTTCCGAAGACGAGGAGAATCGTTATGGTCCGATTGCAGATTGCGTTAGGGGTGATCATCACCGTCGTGGGGCTCATCGTCGTGGCCTGGATCGCGCTCAACGAGGACGCCAACTTGGCCCGGCGTGACCAGGAGATTCTGGCCCGCCGGATCGAGCGCGGAGCTGTCCTCTTCGAGCAGAACTGCTACACGTGCCACGGTTTCAACGCCCAAGGCGTGCCCGGCTTGGGGCCGCCCCTCAACGACAGGGAGATGTTGGAGCAGCGGGCTAAGGAAGTGGGGTGGCCCGGTTCTCTCTACACCTACTTGGTGCGCACCATTGCGGCCGGCCGTATTGTCTCCACCCGGCCTGAATACTTGGGGGGCAAGGCCAGCGATCCCAACGCCATGGCCATGCCTCCTTGGTCCGAGGAGTACGGCGGCCCGCTCCGGCCGGCGGACATCGAGGACATCGCCCTCTTCCTCCAGAACTTCGAGGAGTTCCCGCCGGAGTTGCTGGCGGAGATCGCCACGCCGGTGCCCGAGGAGGGCGAACAGCCTCCCGAGCAGGGAGAAGCTGACGTTGACGCCGTGGCTATCGACTTGTTCACGCAGCTCGGGTGTCTCGGGTGTCACGCCCTGGCCACCGTGCCCGGCGCCGTGGGCACGGTCGGGCCGGCGCTGGACGGCCTCGGCGAGCGGGCGGCCTCGATCATCGCCGACCCGGCCTACACGGGCAACGCCACCACGCCCGAGGAGTACATCCGCGAGTCTATCGTGGACCCCAGCGTCTTCGTGGTGGCAGGCTATCCTGACGTGATGCCCAAGGGCTTCGGGGATCAGCTCTCCGAGGAGCAGCTTGACGCGCTGGTGCAGTTCTTGATGAAGCAATAAGGGACGATGACAACGCGGGCGCGGCGTGGTGGTTAGTCGCCATGTGCCGCGCCCGCACGGTGGGGCCGCAGGGTATTGTGCTGTCGGCCCGGTGGGCGCCCTCCAGGCGATGGGGCGCCGACGGCGGACTGAACTTGGGGAAGGTGATGATGAACGACAAGCGCGTGCGCAACCCGGTCCGTGATGTCATCCCCGACTACGAGGCGGAGTTCGGCGAGGACGAACTGCTGGAGCAGTCGGTCCTGGTGACCACGTGGAACAAGCTGATCCAGAATTTGGACGTGGTCTACAACTGGGGCCGTAAGTCCTCCCTGTGGCCCTTGGGCTTCGGGTTGGCCTGCTGTGCTATCGAGATGATCTCCACGGCGGCCTCCCGCTTCGACATCGCCCGCTTTGGCGCCGAGCTCTTTCGCCCCTCGCCGCGCCAGGCCGACGTGATGATTGTCTCGGGCACGGTGACCAAGAAGATGGTGCCCCAGATCGTGCGCCTCTACAACCAGATGCCGGAGCCCAAGTACGTCATCGCTATGGGCGCCTGTGCCACCGGAGGAGGGCCCTTTAAGGAAGGGTACAACGTGGTCAGCGGGATCGACAAGTTCATCCCCGTGGACGTGTACGTGCCGGGATGCCCGCCCACGCCCCAGGCGCTCCTCCAGGGCTTGCTCACCCTCCAGGCCAAGATCATGGGGCAGTCCATCAAGGATGCGCCCTGGTATCGCAGCCCGGCGAGCGATTCCATTCCTGTGCCCATCTTGGGCCCCGACATCGTGGACCCGCGCCAGATTCCCGTCATCGAGGAGAAAATCGACCAGCAGGAGGAGCCCGGCCGGGAGACGAAGAAGAAAAAGCACGGCCGCGTCAAGGTGGCCAAAATCCCCGAGGCTGAGCTGGAGGTTACCGAGCGGGTCGCCCAGGCATTGCGAGCCAAGTTCGACGAGCGAGCGTTCACTCAGAAGGAGAACGCCCTCATCGTCGAGCCCGATTTCCTGCCGGACGTGGCCCGAACGCTGCGAGATGAGTTGGGGTACAACTACTTGGCCAATCTCACGGCCGTGGATTACATCGACGAGGGCAAGATCCAGGTGGTCTACCACCTCTACAACATCGAGACAGGGGGGCCGCACGTCTACCTGAAGGTGGACACCGACCGGGAGGACCCGCAGGTGCCCTCGTTGGTGCCCGTCTTCCGGGGCGCTGACTTCCAGGAGCGCGAGGTCTTCGACATGTTCGGGGTGCGCTTCCTCGGCCACCCCAACATGAAGCGCATCCTCATGTGGGAGGGCTTCGAGGGCTTCCCCCTCCGCAAGGACTGGCTGGAGCCCTACTACGAACAGGAACACAAGCCCTTCGAGTCCCGCTGGCCGGAGGGGCACCACCGTGCGGCTGAGGACCGCGTCGTCTGGGGCAAGAACGTTCGCTACCCGCCGGGGTGGGACCCGAAGGCGTGGGACCCGGCCCGCGAGGACGTGATGGTCCTCCAGCCGGAGGACTTGGCCAACATGGGGGACATTCGCACCGAGAAGATCATCATCAACTTGGGCCCCCAGCACCCCTCCACCCACGGCGTCTTCCAGATGCGCGTCCTCTTGGACGGCGAGACGATTGTGGACCTCGAGCCGGTCATGGGCTACATGCACCGCAACCACGAGAAGATCGGCGAGCGCAACGCCTGGCTGATGAACTTCCCCTACACGGACCGGCTCGATTACTTGGCCCAGATGGGCAACAACTTCGGCTATGCCATCACAGTGGAAAAGCTCCTCGGCGTCCAAGTGCCCGAGCGGGCCGAGTACATCCGCGTGATCATGGCCGAGCTCAACCGCATCCAGAGCCACATGTGGTCCATCGGCTTCCTGCTCAACGACTTGGGCGCCTTTTTCACGCCTTCCCTCTACTGTATCGAAGAGCGGGAGATGATCTTGGACCTCTTCGAGATGGTGGCCGGCTCCCGCTTGATGGTCAATTACTTCCGGTTCGGCGGACTGGCGTGGGACCTGCCCGAGGAGTTCCTCCCGCTGGCGAAGAAGCTGGTCTACGACCGCTTGCCCCGGGCCATCGAGGAGCTCGACCGCTACTTGACCACCAATGAGATCGTGCAGGCCCGTACCAAGGGCATCGGCGTGTTGCCCCGCGACTTGGCCATTAACTTGAGCGTGTCGGGCCACATGCTGCGGGCCAGCGGCGTCAACTGGGACATCCGGCGCAAGGACCCCTACAGCATCTACGACCGGTTCGACTTCGAGGTGCCGGTGCTCTACGGCGGCGACATTTTCGACCGCTACTACATCCGCGTGCTGGAGATGTGGCAGAGCCTGCGCATCCTCGAACAGGCGTTGGAGCAACTGCCCGAGGGCGAGATTCTGGCCGGCCGCAAACAGTGGAGCGTGCGCGTGCCGGCCGGCGAGGCATACGGCCACGTGGAGAACCCGCGCGGCGAGCTTGGGTTCTACGTCGTGAGCAACGGGGGACAAAATCCCTACCGGTACCACGTGCGCAGTGGCTGTTTCATCAACTTGACGGCCTTGAGCCACATCGCCAAAGGCCACAAGGTGGCCGACGTGATCGGCATTCTGGGCTCCATTGACATTGTGTTGGGGGAGGTGGACCGCTAATGTACGGGACTGGCGCGCTCAAGGGCATGTGGATCACGCTTCGCCACTTCATGGCGACGTTCGTGCAGGATGTGAAGACGAAAGGGCGGTGGGTGCCCCCCGGGGCTGGGACGGCCACGAGTATCCCCGAGGAGACGACCGGGTACATCACTGCCCAATACCCGGAGGTGAAACTGCCGGTCCCCGAGCGGTTTCGCTTCAACCCCATGCTCATCTACGAGGAGGAGACCGGCGACATCCGGTGCACGTCGTGTGGCATCTGTGCCAAGGTCTGTCCTCCCCAGTGCATCTGGATCGTCCAGGCCAAGGACAGTGCCGGGAAGACGATTCCGCAGTGCGCCGAGTTCTACATTGACACTTCCATTTGTATGCAGTGTGGCTTCTGCTCGGAGTATTGCCCGTTCGACGCCATCAAAATGAACCACGACTACGAGATCTCCTCCTACGAGCGCCACGAGTCGTGGGTGATGGACATGCAGGAGCTCTTGGTCAGCACGCGCTACTACGCCGAAACACACCCGCGCGCCTGGGAGCAGGAAGAAGCCCAGCGCGCGGCCAAGGAGGCTGAGAAGTCGGCCGTGGAGCGGTAGGGGCGGCCGGGGCAGTGTGAACAGGGGTGCACGGTGAAGCCCCGGCATCCCGACGAGGCCGACTGACCGTTGCCGGGAGGACGAGGCCGACCCACTCCCGGCCAAATTCGGGGGGAGTCCTGACCTATGCCCCTCGGACAGGAGCAGGGCTATGGTCCCGTATGTTGCCATTGCCGTCCTCTTCGTCCTCAGCACGGGCGTGGCCGTCATGATCATGATGGTTGGCTCGCTTTTTGGTCCCCGACGGCCCACACCGCGCAAGCTGATGCCCTATGAATCGGGCATGGTGCCCGTCGGCCGGGCCATGCAGAGAATGCCCATCCGCTTCTACCTGATCGCCACGCTCTTCATCATCTTCGACATCGAGGTGATCTTCCTCTTCCCCTGGGCGTTGGTCTATCGCCAACTGGGCGTCTTCGGCCTGTTGGAAATGTTCACCTTCCTGGCGTTGCTGGTGGCCGGCTTCGTCTACGTGTGGCGGAAAGGAGCGCTGGAATGGGAGTAAACGGACAGTCCCAGGAGTTGCCGGTCCTCGACCCCACGAAGAGCGGCACGCCGGGCGTCGTGCTCACCACGGTGGACCAAGCGGTGGCGTGGGCGCGGGCCAACTCCATCTGGCCCATGCTCTTTGGGCTGGCGTGTTGCGCCATTGAAATGATGGCCGCCCAAGCCAGCCGGTACGACATGTCCCGTTTCGGCATGGAGTTGATGCGCGCCTCTCCCCGCCAATCCGACCTGATGATCGTGGCCGGGCGCCTGAGCCGCAAGATGGCTCCCGTGCTCCGCCGGCTCTACGATCAGATGCCGGAGCCCAAGTACGTGATCGCCATGGGCGATTGCGCCTCGTGCGGGGGAATTTTCAACAACTACGCCATTGTGCAGGGCGTGGACGAGATCGTGCCCGTGGATGTCTACGTGGCCGGCTGCCCGCCCCGCCCCGAGGCGCTGATCGACGGCATCATGCAGCTCCAGAAGAAGATCATGGCGGAGCGCCAGGGGCAGGCCTTGGGCACCGGATCGTAGTCGTGCTGCAGGCAAGGAGTTGACAGCAGTTCGGTCCACGTTCAGGCGATAGGGATAAGGGGGCAAGGGGGCGTCCGGGAGAGGGTGGCGCCCCTTTTTTGCCGAGAGCGC
>Ga0256839_1001077_pt1 | contig 33839 bp, 30 predicted proteins | sample 354166metaG_FD_185968 | JGI IMG/M metagenome (GOLD analysis project Ga0256839, IMG submission 185968) | Hydrothermal vent microbial communities from Mid Atlantic Ridge, Atlantic Ocean - 354-166 | ecosystem: Environmental > Aquatic > Marine > Hydrothermal vents | place: Atlantic Ocean: Mid...
CCCGAATCACCCGAGTCGTCATTCATCCATCAGAGGCCTGCTCCGCTACGCTCCGCAGCCCTCTGATGGGACAAAGGAACGCCACTGCCCTAACATAGGGAGTGGTACAGAATATGGGGGCAGGTCATCTCGATGGCAACGGACGCATAGGCCGAATGCTCATCACATTGCTCGTCGAGCACTGGGGATTGCTCGACCAACCATTGCTCTATCTGAGTCTCGCGTTCAAGCGACGACAGCAGGAATACTACGCTCGGCTGGCAGGCGTTCGTACCGAGGGTGATTGGGAAGGATGGACTGTTTTCTTCCTCGAATGTGTACAAGAAGCTGCGAACGATGGCGTTCGTGTTGCTCAGTTGCTCCATGCGCTGATCGGGCGTGATCGCGTTCGGATCATTGAGCATGATCGATCGACGGTTGCCGCACTCCGGCTGTTCGATCTCCTGCCTGAGAACCCTGTTATCACCGTGCCGTTGGCCACGCAGATGCTTGGGATGACTGCTCCGCCTACACGCAAGGCCATCGAACTCCTCGAAAGTGTCGGCGTGCTTCGTGAGACGACAGGGAAGCGGCGCGACCGCGTCTACGCCTATCGAGAATACCTTGATGTGCTTACTGGCGAGGATTGATCCATGCCCGATGCTCCAAAGATTCAAGGATGGGTACGATGGTTCGATCGTGACGGGTTGGATGGCATTGACTGCCCTAGCGTCTACTTGATCGCTCGCTTCGAATCCGGCCCTCCCGAATCGGTTAACCCGTCGGATGAGCATGTTGTCTACATCGGGGAGACCTGCCGAACGCTTCGTGAACGCCTCAGAGCATTCAATAGTGCAGCACACGATGGCAAATCGAAGCACTCGGGCGGGCGGAGATTCCATCAGGTATTTGGCGATGACGCGATGGAATCCACCAGCGACATGCTGTTCGTCGCAGTGATTGCGGTCGAGCAAGCCGAACCCCATTCGTCGGCCTATATCCGATACACCGAGCGCCGACTGATTTTGGAGTTCGTCGCCGCCAACGATCGCCTGCCCGTATGTAATGGGAAGTAGAGCGACCACTTCTTTCACTCCAGATTCCTTGCAAGTGCAGATTGCTTCCAACTCATACCAATGGCTCATCTATCTCCCGAAACTGGACCGGACCCGACAGAAAATCTCATACTGGCTACTGCCCCCGTGGCCATCACTCGAAACGCATCGCCAGGAGTCCAATAACCTCCCGAGTTCACCCTCGGCGATCGCAAAATCCTTCCGACTCGGCTGTGTTCGTGCAAAACGGGTACCGTCTCGGCAAAACGCGCACAAACGGACCTGTATACGGAAAAATGGGCACGAAGTTCTCTTTCATCGCCGGATTTCGCGCCCAAAGGGGCATGATTGCCTGAGCAATGCGTGCGTATTCTCGCCCATTTTACGACGGGTCGCAAAATGGTCTTGACTATTTTACGATGACAGCGATAATGGTCACTATGAAAGCAAAACGACGCATCTACGACGCATTGCTCCGCGAGCACATGGCCAACAACCGACAAATGGCCTTTGTCAGCGGGCCGCGGCAGGTCGGCAAAACCACCACTTGCCGAAACATTGCAGACCACTACGCCAACTGGGACAACCTCGATGATCGGGAGCAGATATTGGCGGGTCCCGCCGCGATTGTCGAACGCTTCGCCCTCAACCGCCTCTCGAAAACCACGCCTGTTGTGCTCTTTGACGAGCTCCATAAATACCCACGATGGAAACAGTTCCTCAAGGGCTTCTTTGATACCTACGCAGATCAAGCCCGCGTGATCGTCACCGGGTCGAGTCGGCTCGATACCTACCGTCGGGTTGGCGATAGTCTGATGGGGCGGTACTTCCTCTATCGGATGCACCCGTTCTCCGTAGCCGAAACGATTCGTCAGAATCTTCCTGATCCCAAAGCGATCGTTCGTCCGCCTCAGAAGCCCAAAGCTTCAGAGTTCAACGCCCTCTGGGATCACGGCGGCTACCCGGAACCATTCCTCAAACGAGACACACGATTCAGTCGTCGCTGGCAGGGGCTCCGGACGCAGCAACTCTTGCGTGAGGATGTCCGCGATCTCACACAGATTCAACAAGTCGATCAGCTGGCCATGCTGGTCAACATTTTGAACAGTCATTCATCTGATCAAATGGTCTACAGCAATCTCTCTCGGGAGATCAGGGTCTCGGTTGATACCGTTCGCCGATGGATTGAGACATTGAACAGTCTCCATCATGGATTCCTGATTCGGCCGTGGTTCAAGAATGTGGCTCGGTCCCTTCGGAAGGAGCCCAAGTGGTTCCTGCGAGATTGGGCAGACATCGAAGACGCTGGAAAAAAGGCCGAGACATTTGTCGGTTGCCATCTACTCAAAGCGGTGGATGGATGGAATGACATGGGACTCGGCAAGTTCCAATTGGCCTACTTGAGAGACAAGAACCAACGCGAGGTTGATTTCGTTGTCATACGAAACGGCCAGCCTTGGTTTCTCATCGAGGTGAAATACCGCGAGCAATCCATGGGCAATGGGCTCAAGTATTTCCAAGACCAACTCAACGCACCATTCGCATTCCAGGTTGTTGTCGATGCGGAGTATGTGGATGCCGATTGTTTCGCCAAGCCACGAGGGCCGATGGTCGTTCCAGCGAAGACACTTCTTTCTCAGCTTCTTTGATCGGCAACAGGATCACCCACTCCAATGCCGTCGCCCAAACATAGGGAGCGGTACAAAATATGGAGGCAAGTCACCCCTCGCCTTCCTCTTTGAACAAGTCCTTCAAAACCGGACAGGACACCGAAAGAAAGTTTGTCTATACCGGGTGCTGTTCCCGCGGGCCTCGCCTGAAAAGCATCGCCCGGGAGTACCTACGCCCCTCCCCCTTCCCCCTCGATTCCGAACTCGGAGCGCGAACTTGAAGCGCGCACGCGCTTCGAGTTCACGCGGGCGAAGCGAAAGCGCACGCCCGCGGGGGGGGGATGGGGGGGGGGGCGCGCGCTTCGAGTTCAACTTGAAGCGCGCGCACAAAACGGGGTGAACTCCGAGCGCTCCGAGTTCGCAGCGCTTCGAGTTCGGGTTCAGTGAATGGGTCTGGACATGGCTCATTGCGTGCCCCCCTTGGGTGCGATCGCGTACCCCCAGCGGCCGCCTCGACCCGGCAGACGGATGCGTTCGATGAGCCCTTGGTCTTCGGCAATGGACTGCAGATCCGCCACCCGACGCCAAGACAGCCCCGGTTCGGACGCGGCTCGCTCGCGCAGCTCGGCCAGGCTGATCGGCTCTTCCGAGATGAACGCCTCGACGAACCGCTCGACATCCCACGCGGGGGTCTTGGGCTCCTCGGGCTTCTTACGGTCTTTCTGTTTCTTCGCCCGCTCGTTCTTGAGCGAAGCCGGATCGAGCGTGTCGTCGACCGACCACACCGGGAAGTCCCATCGCAGGCAGGTCGGGTCGATCGGTGCCCAGGACCGCACGGCCGCGTCGTACTCGCTACGCCAATCGTCGTACGACCTAAAGAAGCTGCGTTGCAAAGACCTCGTGCGAAAGAACTCGCCTCGCGGGCGGTACTATGAGCCGACCCCAGATGGTCTCCGCTCCATGGCCGCATTGGTCGTGCTCCGCGACAAGGTGATCAAGCCGTTGCTCACATACAATGGGCGATGCAAACCCGGATCCAAAGCCTCGTCCACCGCCGACCTCGATGCCCGATACCAGACCGTCCAGCGTGAGATGCAGAAGCTGTTCCGTCATCTCCACCTCGCCGCCTGAGATTCAGACAATGCATTGTCGATGTGCAGCGTATAAGCGTCTAATCGCTTCTGACCTCTGACACAACCCCCTCTACCCCAGCCCTGATGAGCCGAAAACGGGGTTGTGTCAGTTCTGTCAGTGTCAGTATTCAAGTGTCAGGCGTCAGCACCATCAAACGGAAGCAAACGATTCCAGAACTCCGACAGGGCAGTGAAGGCCTCATCGATATCTTCAACCGAAAGACCAGCCTCGTGTGCCATAGGAGGAAACTCATCCCGCCAAGCATCTGGGGGTAGCTCAAGCTTGCCAGGCAGTGGCTGACGCTTGCGGTGCTTAAATGTCGCAATGATCGCCCGTCTGGTCTCCTCACGATCCAGATCACCCCGCTCGATGAGCAGCACCATATCGACCAGATCACGCGACCGGGTGTTCTCGCGGCCGGTCCACTGGAATGTGTAAGCATGAATCTTTTCTGCAAACTGTTGGGCCCTCGGAATCGCATAGGCATAGGCGGGAGCGATACCTGCAAAGGCCATCAGATCATCGCCCGGAAGGCACTCCGGTTCACCAAGCACAATATCACCAAATCCAATGTCAATGTGAAAACGGGCAAAGTCTCGCCCCGCTACTTTGGAAACAATACTGAAGACACCACCACCGCCTAGAGCTGCTGTGAGCTCACTGCGAGCAGGTGGAATGACGAACTCAAAGTAATCACCCAGATCATGCTTGGTGGCCATCACCAATGCCTCATGCACCGCAACAAGTTTGGACGCAACGGCTTCGGGTGTTACAGCCTCACTCAGCGTCAGATCCACATCCCGAGTCGTCCTCGCCTTGGGACGAAAGCGAAGTTCCATTGCATATCCGCCCTTGAGTATCCAAGGAGGATTCTCATCATAAAAGAGCCGAGCCAAGAGCCGCTCGATCGCAACTTTGAGACGAAGCCCCTGGATCTGCACACCCCGTTGCTGCGCAACAGTGCGAAGCCTTGTCTCAAGTGCTTGTCGAAACGCAGCCGCATTGGCATAGGTCTTGGTCATGACCCCTTGCCCTTCTGCTTACTGAATATGCCTCGACGAGCTTCAATAAGTTCAGATGCCTGATTCTGAAGGATCAGCCCTCGCTCGACCGCCGTCATCACTGCTTGCTCAAACTGCTCTGCTGGGATACTCGGGTCGCCAGCAAGATCCTGCATGGTCCGTATCGGGGTTGTCACCGGCAGCGCATCGAATGGCTGTGTTTCACTCGAATCGACTTTACCCTTATGCAGCGTACAACCATCCGGCGACTTCTTTCGGAACCCAGAAGGCACAGTGAGATGGATCTCGGTCGGTATGAACTCTGCCAGGTCATGCAGCACCAGAGCAGTCTGGTGCGAGACCACCGCACGCGGTTGATCATCGTGACCACGAGTCCATAGCCAGAGTCGAAGCAGATCGTCATGCTCTGCAAGCGGCAGCGTCGGAATACGATACAGCCCGTGCCCGAACCGCTCGAAGTTACCTGCCTTGAGGTGGTAACTCAGATTCTGCGGGCTATACCCAGCGCTCTCGGCTTGTTTGGCCGTGAAGTACCCCCCCTGCGTGGCGGCTACCTCTGTCAGGGTGCGAAGGGCGGACTTGGAATCGTGGTAGGCCATTGCATAAACCTTCAAATATTTTGAAGGTTTATGCGCTTTTCATGACAAAGTCAAGCAATTTACCCTGCCATCATCCAAGCTTTCTCTTTCCCTCCATACGGACCATATCCGCAATACTTGGACCCGGCCCCACCCCCCACCCCTGATCGCGAACACGGGCCAACCTGCGGGCTCGTGGGCGAAGACTTCAAGCAAATCCGCTGCCGGAATCTTGCCAATCTCACGCTCATTTGAACCCAAAGCTCGCGCGCTGCGCCAGGCGCTGCGCGCCCTGTAGATTACGCCACTTTCCCCGGAGAATAGTGAACTCGTCGACCATTCGATTCCCCCCGGCTCATTTCGAGAGCCACAAAAGAAACCAAAAAATGGAGCCGGGGGGAATCGAACCCCCGTCCCGGGATAGTCAGTAACATGCCTCTACGAGCGTAGTCATCCGTTTCATCTCAGCCTTGCACCGGAGGATGACACCCTGTGCTTCGGCCCAGCCCCTCGAAACCTCCTCGCCAACACCCCAAGAGACACCAAGCGTTGACCAGTCTGATGATCGTGACCATGGACTCTATCAGACATCAAATCCATGATCCGTAGCCTGTATTAGGCTGCGAGTGCGTACTGCGGTTCTGCAGATAAGTTTTGCGTACTTTTTACGAGGCTCGCACGCTCCTCGACTCGCCACATGAAACCTTCCCTATCCGGTCGAATGCCACTTCGGCCCCTTGGTTGTGCCGCCGGACGACCCGGACGGACTGGGCAATACTACGCATCCAAACACACCCGTGTTCACCGATATCCTTATGGGAGCGTGTACTCGACCAACACACTCCGCACACCAAGATTTCCAACGGAAGGCCATATGCCTGTCGATGGGATCATCCGGAGATTGTAAGTCTGAAGTGTATTGTCAATCAGAATTGGTGTGCTCGGCTCGATTACCATCGTTTGCGTGAATCCGATCGCCGACCCGCTCGATTCGCCCAAGAGTGTCGCCGTGAATGCCATGCTTGCAAGGTCCCGGGTAAAGAGTTCTACTCGCAGATTTGGGCTGACCTGTTGGTCTACATAAACGATTTCGATTTTCGTGATACTCGAGCCGTGAGGTAGGTCGAGGCCTGCACGGAGATACAATGGACTTCCTTGGGCGACAACCGCACCTGCAAAGCTGTTAAAGAGGGTATTACTGTTCGAGAGTCCGATGAACAATGACTCGGGGGTATAACTCGTATACCCAATCGTGGTTTCTCCTGTACCACCCAGTGCGGTAACCGTTCCGCCGACAATGAGGTTGTTGGTGATGATGACATCGTTGTTCTGGTCAATCTCGAGTTGGTCGCCATTTTTGTTGACGATCCATGCGTCACTGACCGGGTCGTAGTAGGTCTTGGCCCGCATGAATCCACCGGTAGCGTAGCCGTAATACGGCATCCCATTGGCCCAGCTTGAAATGGTCAAACCTCCAAGCCCATTTTGTGCCGAGTGAATCACCATGATGTCGGTGGGATCAACATCGCGATCACGATTAAAGAAGAATCGGTCGTTGCCTTCATTTTCGCCGAAGACCAAAATTCCGGGTGCTTGTGTCCAAAATGGATCAGCAAGTGCGTCAGCCACCGCGGCAACCCCTGCATTGCTCGCATACGATGCCTGAGGAGAGTTGCCGACTTTGGCCCGCGGGCTCAGTGTTGTGTAATTGCCAACATCATCGCCAGCACGCACGCCGATCTGAATCCATCGTTGCGATCCATCGAAGGCGTCGCCGAAGTCGAGTTCGACAGCAAAGGTGCCTTGTGTAACCTGCTGATCCTCGAGTACAACTGTCCCGGCGATTGCAGTCCCCCCAGAATCGACCGCAAAGAGATCAAAAACCAGATCGTAGATTCCCGTTGCAGGTGCGCCTGCATCGTTGAGTTGCCCCTGAAAAACGAACGGCTCTGCTTGGGCATAGGCTCCAAAGAACCCCATACCCGACACCAAAGCCACCGATAACCGTTTGATATCCATCTCTGCTCCAATCACTTACACACCACCCCTTTTCGAGTTTTTTCGAGTGGGCACCAAAGAAGATACGCAGAAAAAGTCTCAAATTGAAGGGAATAGATTCAGATTTGGGTGTATTGTTGTTTTTAGATGGTAAACGATTGATACCAAAAAGCAAGCAAGCGCAAGCAGATGGTAAGCAAATGAAAAACGCCCCTCAAGAACGCCGGAATACACGCATTGACCTCAGGGAGGCAGCCATCCGCCTCGGTGCCCAGCAAGGGGTCCACGCAGCCACGATTCGCACCATCGCCAAAGAGGCAGGGGTCACCGAGGGGGCGATTTACAAGCATTTCCAGAACAAAGAGGACCTTATTCGCGATGCCTACACCGCCATTGTCAACGAGATGGTCAGGGACAAAGAGGTTCTTGTGAAGGCTGACCTTCCTTTTTCATATGCCGTAAGTGCGTGGGTCAAACTCACCTATGAATACTTCGACGGCAACCGTGACGCATTTACCTATGTTCTTCTGATGCCACAGAGCATGGCCGACACGCTCGGTGAGATTTACACCAGGCAAGGGATGCTTTTTCGCTCTTTTCTTCGCCACGCCCAAGAAACCAACCAAGCCCGTGTGATGGATACCGACCTAGCGGTCGCACTCTTCGCCGGGGTCATACTCAATATTCCCAGGCTGATCAACGAAGGCGCACTTGAAGCGCCCGCAATGCAATACGCCGACGAAATCGCGGAGACCATACTCAAAATCTTTGCCACTTCGTAGTCGGAGAACATCACAGTGGGGGCTCACGCCGAGCAAGCCAAAGCTCAGCGGCGCGATCGGTGTGCATGTGCTCATCCGCGTGTCCAATCGGCAAGTACGCTTCAAACCCAAGCGACTGAGGAAACAATTATGAGAAATCTGAAAACCAATCTGAAAACCAAAGCATCCATGCTTGCCATCGCATCGGCATCCATCCTGGCAACAGGGGCCCACGCCGAGGTCATCGCCGTTTCGATCGAGAATACCATGGGCGGCGATTCATTCTTCTTCACCCCCTTCTGGATTAGCGCAAGTAACGGAGGCTTTGATTCCTATAACACCGGTGAAGCCGCTGCCAATTTCCCAGGAATCACTCAACTCGCCGAGACAGGCAGCACCGCACCACTTTCCGATGCATTCGCAGCCAGTGCTGCCGGAGTGGCAGGCGGCGTGCAAGCGACCGTCACCGCTTCGGCGTTCGATGGCGACGCGCCTGTGTTCTCACCGGGAGAGTCTACCACATTGAATCTTGATGTCGGGAACGCATCAGTGAATCGATACTTCTCCTTTGCTTCGATGGTGATCCCATCGAACGATCTCTTCGTTGGCAACGACGACCCCTTCACCTATGAACTCTTTAACGCTGCTGGCAATTTCAATGGCCCGCTCGTCATCGAAATCTACGGACGCGATGTCAACGATAATGGCACGGAGATCAACTCTGCTGGCAACGATGCCGCCTTTTCAACCAATGATGGACAATCACTCCCAGAGTTTATGGTCATCCGGGATTTCTTTTCTTACGATGCCGATGGAGACTACCTCGATTCATTCATCGGATCAACCACCGCCAATGGCGCAACCATCGGTTCGAGCTTTGGAGCCGATGATCTTATCGCACGAATCACCATCACCCAAGTCCCTGCGCCAAGCAGCGCCATCGCCCTTCTGGGCGGGGGATTGTTGATCGGACGCCGCCGGCGAGCAAACTGATCACCGATTCAACATCATTGAGTTTGCGTGGCGTCTCTCAGTATGACCATCTACAGCCTCGCATGTTCAGATCAAGGACGAGACTCACAAGTCTCGTCCTTTGTCTTTGGATACCATCATCCATGCGCATCTCTGTCATCATCCCCGCTGCCGGCTCGTCGTCTCGCTTTAACGCAGGCAGTGACGATCCACTTGCAGCCCTTGGCGCACCGCGCTCAAAGCTCGACGAGGACCTCGGAGGCAAGACCGTCCTCCAACGCACCATCGAACTCTTCAACACCCGCGATGATGTCCATCAAATCATCGTCGCCGGCCCACACGACAACCAAAACTTCGCCAAATTCAAAGCCCACCACGGCGATCGGTTCTCGCTTTTGGGCGCAACCCTTGTCCGAGGCGGCAAGGATCACCGATACGAATCCGTCCAAGCCGCCCTGGCTTTGGTCGATGAATCCGCCACCCACATCGCCATCCACGATGCAGCCCGACCCGCGACCAAGCATGAACTCATCGACCGCATCTTCCATGCTGCCAAAAACCACTTGGCCGTGATTCCCGGTGTGCCGCTCTCCGATACCCTCAAGCGCACCAAGCCCGATCCCATCGGCGACGCCGGCGAGGTCGATCAGGTTGCTGCCATCCTCGGAGCCGAATCCAAATCCCCGATGTACGCGGTCGACCAAACCCTCGATCGAGCGAACCTCTTTGCGATCCAGACGCCTCAGGTCTTTGAGCGTGAGATTCTCCTTCGTGCGTATGCGCAGGATGATCTTTCATCGACCGACGATGCGGGTCTGATCGAACGGCTCGGCGAGCAGGTCGTGATCGTCCAAGGTGATCCGACCAACATAAAGCTTACCTACGCCAACGAACTCCCCTTGCTCCGTGCCATCATGGGCGTGAAAAAAACCGCCCCGCGCCCCACGCACAAGCGGTTCTGATCTTTGGGTTGATGACCATATTATTTCGAGGCAGAATGACCGTGAGCGGAGTCGTTTGGGGTCACGCTTTTCTCGATCACGCGATCCCCGATGGCACGAAACACATGCCCATCATCCGCACAATACCAAAGTACGGACATGATTTCGCCAGTGAAAATGCCAATGAGCGTTGAGAAAGCAACCCGAATGAGGTTTGGGATCGTCTTCACAACGCGGGTATGCGTCTGCTGACATTGTGGACATATTGGTCGAAGTAATATTGCCATCAAATTGCCTCACAGTTGATGTCGTTTTAGACCCAAGTAAATCAAAACCAATCATTTTGCACTGAGCACGCAAATCCTTTTTACGAACAGGTGTTGGAAAGTTCTTTGCGATGCTATCCTCCCCCCTCCATTTGTCAAGAATGGGTCGGCGAGGGTGAGTGAGTATTGGTTTATGGGGGAAAATAAAAAAGCCCGATATTTGCGGGCTTGGACTTGATTGACTCATTGCTTGCCAGAGTTCAGCCAAGTGACTGCTTGGGTTTCAGTATCGCCGAACCACGCCTTTGACGATCCCCTGAATCTGGCAGAACTTCACGCGGATCGGTTCAAATTCCGGATTCGCAGGCTGAAGCCGAATGTGGTCGTCTTCTTTATAGAAAGTTTTGAGTGTGGTCGAGCCGTCTTCGAGCAAGGCCACGACCCGGTCGCCGTTGTTGGCGACTTGGGCGCGTTCGAGGAGCACGAGGTCTCCATCGAGGATTCCTTCGTCGCGCATCGACTCGCCATCGACCATCAGCGCGAAGGTCGAGCCCGCGTCATCGACGGTCGAGAGGAACTCGACGAGGTCAATCTCATCCGCATCGGCGACCTTCTCGATCGGATACCCAGCTGCGATCTTGCCCACAAGCGGGAACTTGAGTGGACGCGATTCATCAGGAACCGCGACCCCCTCAGCGATCGACAAAGAGCGTGCCTTGTTCGCTTCGCGCACGAGGGCGCCCTTTTTGATGAGGGCTTCGACATGTTCGAACACGGTGACTTTGGAAACTCCGATCTCGTTGGCGAGTTCTTGCATCGTCGGGGAAAAGCCACGGCGAATACGCGAATCGCGGATTAACTGAAGAATGCGGAGCTGTTTGGGTGTGAGGTTCATATTGCCCATCCTTTCGATCGGACTGATACCGATCAGTTTCAAGGCCTCGGGCTCGATACCCAGAGCGGGTCGGGTCCAAAGCAAGTGTCGAGGTCGTCCCAATAAGTTGTCCCAGTGATCGCTGCACTTGTGCAATGCGGTCACACTGTGAAAAAATTCGTTTCTGGGTCACCATCAGCAATCCAATGATCTCCGCCCGGCTGTAGACCCGTTCATCGTGCGCGCTTGCGTCTTTTCGCGTAAGCCATCCGCGTCCTGATGTCTTGGCTTGGTATTTGGAAACAAAATCTCCACCCGGGCCCAGTTGTAAAAGGGTTGAAGTTGTTCGTAAAGAGGGTTCCTGTAAAGTGTCCTGCAAAATTGTTTGTCTTGTTCCGACTTGTGTTGTCTGATGCATGCCGAGTGTCCTGATCTTGTTAATTCGACACGCATTGATCGCATGTCAGCTGTCTTTGTTCTGATCGGGTATCTCTGCGGAAAAGGATCAGCCTTTCTTTTGTATCTGTTTGGTATAAGATAGCCAATCACAGTCCACACGGCAAGGGAAATGCCGTGATTTCAGTAATTTATCACAGATGAATCGCAGATAAACCCAAAATATGAGTCAAAAAACCCATACAAAATCCATGTGCAAACCATGCGCAAACTTTGCCAGCCAACCCGAACAGACCTTTATCGGACGCGCTCGAATCGACTCCCTGCCCGCCGAACCCGCTCTTGAATCTCAAGCATGGTCAACTTCGCCCGAATCTGACCCGGGTCCACCCCCATCAATTCGGCAAGTTCATCCCCGGTTTTGGGGGTGCCGAGCGATTCGAGGAGTCGCTCCGTTTCCTCATCCACATCATTGGTCGGCATCGGGACCGACACCATGGTGGGTTCGGGTATGCGGGCTGGGTCGATAGTTTTGGCGCGATGTGATCCTGCAAACAAATGAAACGCATCACGCTCAAGAATCGAAAGCGCATCGCGTGGTTCAGTTACCAGGTGGGCACCGCTTTTGAGCAGTTCATGTGTCCCGGCACTGGCAGCCGAATCCACCCGTCCGGGCACACCCATTACCTCGCGCCCATGATCCTCAATCGCATGCCTGGCGGTGATGAGAGCGCCAGATTTGAGCCCGGCTTCGATCACCACCACGCCCAGAGACAGCCCCGAGATGATCCGATTCCGCGCAGGAAAGTTTTTCGCATCGGGTGAAGCATGGACGGGAAGCTCAGAGATGATCGCACCGCCTTGCTTGACGATTTCATCAAAGAGTTTTGCATTCTCAGGCGGATACACCTTGCCGATCCCGCAGCCGAGTACCACTACGGTGCTGCCTCGAGCATCAAGTGCTCCGCGATGCGCAGCGGTGTCAATCCCACGGGCACCACCCGAGATCACTGTCAACCCCGCATTGGCAAAGGCACCTGCAAATTTCGACGCCTGCTGAGCTCCATAGATGCTGCACGATCGAGACCCGACGATTGAGATGGTGTACTGATTTTTCACTTCATGATCGAACCGCCCACGGATCATCAAAATCGGCGGAGCTCCCGGAGTTTGGGCAAGCATCGGGGGGTAGTGGGGGTCCGCGATCGAGACCACATAGGCCCCGGCATGAGCGACCAACTCAAGTTCATGGTCAATCCGTTCAATCGAGCAATGCAGGTGCTCGGCGATGCTGGTGGCGGTGGAATTGCCGATTCCACGGATACGGGCAATTTGCGAGGCACTTGCGCCAAGCACCGCCTGCGCTGATCCTAATGTTTCGGTTAGTTTGGCAATTCGTGCTGGTCCAAGCCCGGGCACCAAGGTCAGGGCGAGGATTGATCGGGCATCGGCGGAGCATGCACCGGGTTCGAATCGTTGGACGCACTGATCGGGTTGGTCAGCTTGGTGAGGCACAATGCTTACTCTTCAAACGCTTCAACAGGTGTGAGCCTGCCATACCCACGACCTTTGGTTGTTTCGTGGGCATCAAGGAGCCGGGCATAGATTTCGAGTGGTGAGTCGGTGCGGATTTGGGTGAGCAGCCGTTTGGTGACGATTGCTTGGGGATATAGAAAGGTCGGATCCGGACGACGCACCGTTACAAAGACCCGCATCCCGGCTGCGATTCGTTCGTCTCGATCAATCTCAAGAGCCCATCCCGAGTTGGGCGCCTGCATGATCAAGAGGTAGTGTTCGTTGAGTGCATCGAGCATGATCGGCGGGATGCCAACGACAGGGACATTCATATCGACCTTCTGCTTTCGGAGTCGTGGGCGATCTTCCCAGATCAAGCACCCGCCCAGTGCGAGCATGGGCACGGCGACCAGCGCTGTCAGCAATGTCATTGTGATCCAGCTCATCGTCAGCCTGAAACGGTGTGCGTTCATTCATACTCCCGGCGAAAACCTGTATGTCACGATCAGTGTTTGCCCATTGTATGGTAGCCGGCGTGATTGGAGTGTGTTCTCTTGTCCAAGTTATGATTTTGTGCATGCACTTTTTGTTTGATGCCGGCATGCTCATTGAAGTTTTGTCATCAGTGATTTTGAAAGCGTGATCCATGTTCAAACGCCAATGGCGATCATGTTTATTTGGTACGAGTGATCCGGCAAACCCATGTTCGATGGTTCAACTCCCAAGGATCCGATGGCCCTCGATCATCATATCACCCAACCGAACCACAGAGGCAGATTTGGAGACAACGCGATGTTCTCTTTCATGTCTTTCTCATCCTTGCCTTCAGTGTGCACCAGCATTGTGAGCGAGCGCTCTTTCCGGTGGGGCATTGAGGGAAAAGACTCAAGGTTGTAGGCGGGTGCACGACCAATCGCCGACCGATACCTGATCGCCATCGATATGTACCTGACGAGTCCACCGGGCGCGATCGTGGATTCGGCCGGTGCCCGCAGCCCAGAGTTCGAGGGTGTGGGCGTGAAGGTGGTATCCGCCCCAGTGCGGTGGGCGTGGGATGGTGATGTCTTTGCCATTCATCAGGTCGGCCGCGTCGATGCCGAGTTGATCGATGACCTCGACCACTTTCTCGAGCAGTGCCTCGCGAGATTCGATTGGTTCGGATTGATTTGAAATCCATGCACCAAGTCGAGATTCGAGGGCGCGAGAAGCAAAGTAGGCATCGGATTGTTCGGGGGTGGCTTTGATGACCTGCCCGCGGATACGAACCTGTCGTTCGTAGTGATCCCAGTGGATCACGGCTGAGACATGAGGCGAGGCGGCGAGCTGCTGCCCTTTGAGTCCGTTGTAGTTGGTGTAAAACATGACCGACCCGGCATCAATGTCGATGGATTTGCACAAAACAATCCGGGCGTCAGGATGCCCGTCGGCATGGGTGGTGGAGAGGCACATCGAGTTGGCGTTCGGAGTCAGGTGTTCGCTCCAGGCCTGATCAAACCACGCGCCAAAGAGCGGGAAGGGGGAATCGGGGAGGATGTCCGGGAGGCGTTCGCCTTCGTCGTAGAAATTGATGGGGGATTGGTCGGCACTCATGTTCGATTATAGAGGATGGGGATCAAGAAAATGCCTAATTCGATGGGGACAACTTATCGGTTGTCAACCCGGCGGGCAAGATCGCTTAGTATGTCTCTGTGAACGAAAACACCCTTTACGAATCCAATCCGGGCAAAGCACGGAAGAGCCGCAAAGCCGACATCCCTGATGTAGGCAAGCTCTTCGATCGGACGCCCCCGCACCATGTGGATGCGGAACGATCATTATTGGGCTCGATCCTGCTCGATCCTGCGATCCTCAATGATGTGGTCGAACTGGTGCCCAATGCGGAGTTGTTCTACAAAGAAACCCACGGCGTCATCTACCAGACACTCGTCGATACCTATGAAGCACATCAAACAGGCGATTTGGTGCAGCTGACCGAATCACTCCGGGCCAAGGGCGTGTTCGATCAAGTTGGCGGGTCGTCGTATCTGATGGAACTCGCCGAGGCGGTGCCCAGCGCAGCCAATGCACCGTATTATGCCAAACTCATCGCTGACAGCGCCCGGTTGCGCAAATTGATCGACGCGGCGGGCGAGATTCTCTACGACGCCTACAACCAAGGCGGCGGCGGGATCGATGCAGCAAAAACCGTGATCGACCTCGCTGAAAAACGAATCTTCGACATTGCTTCGGAAGACATCAACGCCGAGTCCGAATCGCTCAACGAGCTCCTTCTCGCCGAGATGGAGCGCATCGAACAGGCAGAAGGCCGAGCAGTCGCAGGAATGGCGACCGGATTCACCGACCTCGACGAATTGCTCTCGGGTTTACAGCCTGAAGAGTTGTTGATCTTGGCGGCTCGCCCTTCGATGGGCAAGACGGCAATCGCGCTCAACATCGCCGAGCAGATTGCCTTTGGTGGTGCGACGCCTTGGGCACCCAAGCAAATCAATAACCCGGTGCCGGTCGGTGTGTTCTCATTGGAAATGGCACGCGGGGCGTTGGTCCAGCGACTGTTGTCTTCAAGGTCGGGGGTGGACTCGAATCAACTTCGCACCGGACGGGTCAACAGCAGCGAGTGGGGAAAACTTACGCGGGCCTCGGCAGAACTGGCGCAGGCACCGATCTACATCGACGACACCCCCGGCATGACGGTGCTGGCGATGCGGGCCAAGGCGAGGCGGATGAAACAACGCCACAACATCGGGTGCATTGTGATTGACTACCTCCAGCTCTTAACTTCGCCTACTTCGGCGCGTGAATCACGCCAGGTTGAGGTGTCGGATATTTCGCGTTCGATCAAGGCGTTGGCGCGTGAACTGAAGATTCCGGTGATCTGTTTGGCGCAGTTGAATCGTGGCGCCGAGCAGCGCGAGGGGAATCGCCCGCGGATGAGCGATCTGCGAGAGTCAGGATCGATCGAACAGGATGCCGATGTGGTGATGTTGCTCCATCGCGAGTCCTACTACCATCGTGGCGATCCCGCATGGGACCCAACAAGCCCTGAGTTCGACGAAGACAATCGCGAAAAACTCAACATGACCGAACTCATCATCGCCAAGCAACGCAACGGCCCAACGGGAACCGTCAAACTCATCTGGGATGCAGGTACCGTGCGGTTCAAGAACTACGACGGGCATCACCGAGGCGGAAGCTACGGATTTAGCCAAGAGATAGAAGGCAAGTCCTATGGCTTCGACAGCCCGGATTTCGCCGCGGCCCCAAGTCGCGAAGCAGACTTTACACCTTCTCCACCAACGGTGGATTTTGCCCCGGGAAGCAAATCAGGACCCCAAACCAACTTCCGCGATGGGTCTGGTGATCGTGATGAAGAGATGCCACCGTTTTAATCTCCCGCCATCACCGCGTCAATGCGGGCGTTGAAATTTGCCCGGTGGGTCATCAGGGGGATGAGGATGAGGTCGATGAGTTGGCCGATGAAGAGGAAACCGAAGGTGAAAAGGTAGAGGAGTCCGGTGATCCATTTTCCGTTGTAGAAGCGATGGATGCCGCAGACTCCGAATAAGCCGAGAAGCCAGAGTAGGTATGAAACGGGTGTTGATCGCATGGAGAACCTCTGGGGAGGTTATTGGGATTTTGTCGACGGGGTTTCAGCCCATCGTTTGGCGGCTCTTGGGTCGTCTCTGGACAAAATAGCTCAGTAGCTCACCTCGGCTTTGGACATCGAAGTGCTTGTGAAGTTTTACGATGTAGTCGTGGACTGTTGCTTTGGAGAGTCGGAGTTCTTGGGCGACTTGTTTCTCGCTGAGCCCTTTGAGCAGGAGATCGAGGGTTTGTCGTTGGCGGGGGGTGAGTCCTCCTTTGGAGATTTGGTTTCGTAGGCTTAGGCGAGTGCCGAGCAATGGGGTGATTTCTTCGCCGAGGATACCGAGGAGTTTGACGGTGCTCATTGAGATCGGCGGAGCACCGAATTTTTGGTTGCCTCCGATCATCACGATGGAATCAAGCTGGGGTGCGACCCGAAACGAGCTGGCCCATTCATCTACGCCGGTAAGTTTGACATACTTCTGGTAGAAATCGCTCTGGTACCAGAGGTCATCGGGAACAATCATCGGACGAGAAAACGCGACCGATCCCTGGTTCATTGCAGGGCCGAGGGCTTTGTTGACATTTGGGAGTACCGGGCGGTCTTCATCAGCCATGGAGCTGAGATAGATTTGTTCTTGCTCGGGTGTTTCCCAACCTTGGTAGGCGATGGGGAGGAGGTCGGAAGGGTGCCCCTCAGGGACGGGGCGAATGAGTTGGAGCCCAACGAAGGGGAGTCCGGTGAGTTGCTCGACGCCATTGAGCAGGATGGATTGCCATTCCTCAGGATGATCCCAAGAATCGCAGCACGCGTTGACGAGCCGAAAAACGGCCCGGATTTCGTCAATGCTTGGTTCATCGGCACTTATTGAGCGCCAGGATGTTGTGGTCATTGTGAGCCCTCGATACCACTGTTTAGTCGTATTGTATCATAGCAGAGAGAAGCACTATAAATAGACGCTTGTTCGCGGTTTCCTGTATTGGGATTGCGGCGTGTGGATTTATTAGGTCCGGATTTATTAGGTCCGCAGGGTGCCTGTGGGGGGCTTGTCGACCGGATTGTCCTTGAAAACCAATTTTAGGAGCGAAACAGGGTTGAGAAACAGGGTTGTAGACAAGCCGCAGTAAGCCACACAGACAAATACTAATCGCCAAAGCTGGTGTAGACGCTTCGGGCAGCCGTGATGAGGGGATGGCTGCTGGGAACAAGTCGCTGCTTGTCAGCAGCGCTGTTGATGTCGACATCGCCGAGAACGCCGCCTTGCATCACCACAAGGCGGTTGTTTTTTCCCATTTTGAGTAGCTGCATCGCATGGTGTCCGAACTGGGTCGCCAGAATGCGATCGCCAGCCGTTGGTGTTCCGCCGCGTTGGGTGTGTCCTAAAACCACATAGCGCGATTCGATTTCGGTGCGTTCTTCGATTTCAGTTGCAAGCCATTTGGCGACGCCGCCAAGGCGGATGGGGTCGGGGGATTTTTCAACGACCCGATCGACGATCTGCTTGCCGCCTTTGGGGCGTGCGCCTTCAGAGACGGCAATGATGGTGAAGCGTTTACCTCGCTGCGAACGCCAGAGGCAGTATTCGCTGATCTTGTCGAGATCGAACTCGATCTCGGGGATCAGGATGACATCAGCACCCGAAGCGATCCCGGCGTGGAGTGTGATCCACCCGGCGTTGCGCCCCATGAGTTCAACAACCATCACGCGGTGATGGCTCGCTGCAGTTGAATGGACCCGATCGAGCGCCTCGGTCGCCACATGCACTGCGGTCTGAAACCCGAAGGTGATGTCGGTGCCATAGAGATCGTTGTCGATGGTTTTGGGCACGCCGATGCAGTTGAATCCTTTGTCAGCGATTGGCTTGGCGACCGACATGGTGCCGTCGCCTCCGATGACGATGAGGGCTTCGATCTTTCGAATTTGCAGGTGGGTGACGCAGACATCGGTGAGGTCTTTGTAGATGATGTTGCCGTCTTTGTCTTCGCCGACGGGATAGTTCTGCGGATTTGAGCGGTTGTTGGATCCAAGAATGGTGCCACCTTGGGTGAGGATGTTGGACACATCATCGAGCGACAATGGGCGAATTCGATCTTCGATGAGTCCAAGGAACCCGTCTTCGATGCCATAGACCTCGATCCCACAGTTGATGGCGTCTTTGACGACTGCCCTAATGACGGCGTTGAGTCCTGGGCAATCGCCCCCACCGGTGAGGACGGCGATTTTTTTGATGTTGGAGACGGGAACGCGATCGTTGATGGTGGCCATGGGAGAGATGATATCGTGTTCCTCTGTCTTGTGCTTGGATAGGCGGTAGAATCAGGGTGCTAGGCGATGGGTAGCGCGGTTTGCTCAGCTGGTTGAGCCTTCTTTTCTTTGATTTGGAGTATTCTGTGATGACGAAGTGTCTTGTCTCGATCAGTGTTGCTGTGGTTGCCCTTCCTTGTGTGCTTGTTTCTGCCGAGCCGATCGAACTGGTCTACCAGTTCCCCGAAGATACGCCGGTATGGTATGAAACGGTTCAGGAGATGGACCAAACACAAACAATGCTTGGGCAGACGGCTCAAGTATTGAGCTCGACCACCCAACGGACACAGACAGAACTCATCGAAACCTACGAAGATGGCACCTTTGTCATCGGCAATACCGTCGAGTCGATCGCGTTCTCGATGGTTGGGGAGGGGCTCGATATTGAGTATGATTCGACCAAGCCCGAAGACCAAGCCAAGCTCGTTGATCCAATGCTCGCCTCACTGGCAGCACTCAACGGCATCCAAGTTCAGCTCTTGCTCGATCCCACCGGGACAATCCTCGATGTGCCCAACCTTCCCGCGCTCCAGAACCATATCTTCGAGATGGAAGACCCATCAATGATGGCCATGATGGAAATGATGGTTCAACGAGATACCCTCATCGCAACCAACGAGATGAACTACAAGCTCCTCCCGCTCAAGCCTGTCGAAGTGGGCGATCAGTGGCAACGGGTCTTTGAGGTCCCCTTTGCACTCGGCAAAATCACCATGGAGCTCAACTTGACACTCGAAGAGGTTTCAACTGAAAAAGATGAAGCCCAAATCGCGGAGATTTCCATCGGCGGCAAAATCGACATGCAGTTCAATGACATCGAATCGGTTACCATCATCCAAAAAGATTCATCAATCGCAGGCGTGGCCCGATTTGATGTTGAAGATGGAGTATTTGATACCCTGCTTCTCAATACGGGGTACCAGATGGAGGTTCATGTTGCTCAAGCTATCGAGCCTCAAGCGGTGATCGGCATTGGGCAGAAAGTTAAAATGACTCGCCTTGAAGATTGAAGCGCGATGCCCATGGCCTCAGGCAATAAGTCTCAGGAAACAAGTTTTAGTGGGAAACAAACCTTAGAAAACTTTCCTGGTGATGCTGCAATCGTTCGTTTGGCCGATGGACAAACATCGTCAGATGCATCAGAAACGCGCCCCCCCTAAATTAGGGAGTGAGCGTTGGCAAGGGAGAAGGGCATCAGCAGCAAGGAAGAGGCGAGAAAGGCGAATAAAAAAGATCAAAAAGACCAAGATCATCGGGAACCAACCCGCAGGGCGTGCGAATCTTCTCATGATGACAGGAGACATCGGCTGTTCTCGCCGATGAGTATGAAAGTAGCCAATCTGAGTCGTTCATAGACGATCCAATACAATCCGGTGAATGGGTTGCCAAGCGATCTGTTCGTTTCGTTCCGTACTTTCCATCAGGCTCTACCTAATCATGACCCCCACGAGACTCGGCGCTCGGCTTTATAGCTGGGTGCCGGGTTTTTTTGCTCCGGGTTTTTTTCTTGATGTTTTTCACCGGTTCCGTTTAAAGGCGGCACTGAAGGGGTTTGGTGTTGGCTGTGAGACATGATGGTTGCGAAAGGGGTGAAGAAAAAACGCCGGGCAGTGAAATGCAGGCCGGCGAAGGGATGATTTATACTTGACTTCCAAACACTCAAAGGCGGGTTATGGCCCGTCGTTGCCGGGGATATTGCCCATCGCGTCGTCGATGACATCTTGGGTTGCGTCTTTGAGCTCTTCGATCTTGTTGGTGTAGTCGATCACTGTGTCGGCGGGGAGTTTTTCAATCTTGGTGATTTCCCAGGCATTTTTGCCTTGCCCGCTCCAGTCGACGGCGAAGGTAAATTTGATTTTATCGCCGACAGCGAATCCGTCGAGGCTCACGCCTTCACCTATCGGGAAAGGCATGGTCATCGAGCGCATGCCTGAGATTCCATCTGCGGTGACATTGATTGTGCCGTCTTTGGTTTTGAAGTTGGGGATCTGTACATGGCGGATTTTGAGATCGGTATTGGGATTGCCTGCGATGGGCAGGCTGGTGATTTCGCCGAGGATGTCTGGGTAGACATCGAGTGAACCTTTGGGCTCATCTTGGCTGTGGTCGTGCCCTGCGTGGTCGTCATCGCCATGGTCATGCCCGGCGTGATCGTCATGGTCGTCGTGCTGGACATCGCGGGTGTCGCGGTCGGTTTCGGAGCAGCCGACAAGCAGCGACATCGTGCTCAGTGAAAGCCCGGCGATCGCGATCAGACGCAGTGGGGTGGTTGGTGAGTTCATGGGGTGTTCCTCGTGGTTTCTGTAATGACGCATCGGGAAACCCTGCTCGACTTGATCCGGGGCCCGAAAAATTGTTCTTGGAGAAAATCATACGCTTGGTTCGTGGACGAGGTTCTTTGCACAGAAAAAACCCGACCTGCGGGTGCGAATCGGGTTCGGCTCTTTGCATTGAATTGCTAGGTTGATACCCGGCCTGATACTGGACCTGATACTGGGGGGGGCTGGATATCGGGGTTGATTTAGGCCTTTTCGAACGAAAGGTATTGCTTGACTGACGAGAGGTCTGGGGTGATATCGTGGGTGAAGCGCATTGACCATGCGTTGCCCTGTTCGCACCGGGCGATTCGGGCAGCTTTTTCGCGTGAGTACCAGAGCCGTCCGCCTCGGATATAGGCGTGCATGCGTTGGCGACGCATCCGTTGGGCACGGGCGAGGGAGCGCTTGATATCAGGATCGCGACGCATCATCCGTTCGATGGTATCACATGCCGCCTTGTTGCTGGGCACCTTGTTGATGGTGCATTTGACGGTATCGCCTGCGTTGAGTGTGTCGATCATGACCCGAATCCTTTGCCTGCCTTTGCCTGTCTCTTTGGGGACCGATTTGGTGCCGATCTCGGCGATGATTCAGATCATGCGGATCGGGACGACAAGTTTAGCACCCTCAACCATTTCGTCCACTCATGCCCCTACACTATTGGCTCGCAAGTTCAATTCATGACTTCATTTCCGCTCAGGAGCAGCGATGACCGACACCCCCCAAAACAACCAATCAGACAGCCAATCAGACAATCAGCCCCCCGCACAAACACCGCCCGAGTTTGATCCAGGTGCATTGCATCAGAACACCCCCAAACTCCGAAAAGTCCGGGGCGTACCCATTCCGGTCAAAAATCCCGATGGTCAACAGGTCAATATGCTCGGGATTGCCGATGCCCAGCAGATTTCTACCAAAATCGTCGTCACCCATCCGGCCTTTCAAACCGTCTTGCCCATGATGGATGGCACGCGGGATATCGACCAAATCGTCTCCGAAGCTGGGAAGGGGCTCCAACGCCCGATGCTCGAGCAACTTGTCGCCCAACTTGACGATGCCGGGCTTTTGTTTGGGCCAACCTATGAAAGTCTCGCCCAGAAGATGCGCGATGCTTTCGATGGCTCGGATATCCTGCCTCCTGGCTCAACGGCCCAACTCGCGGACATGCTTGTCGCCAAAGCACTCGGCGAAGATCCCACCGACGAGCAGAAGGCCCAAATGGGCGGATCAGAGCTTCAAAAACAGTTTGATCTCTGGATCGACGAATCGCTTAAAAACGCCGAGTGCACCAGCTTTGACACCCTCCCCGCAGCGGTCATCGCTCCGCACATCGACTATATCCGAGGATGGATGAACTACGGGCATATTTATGGGCGGATGCGCGTGGTCGATCGCCCGGATCGGGTCATCATCTTGGGCACCAATCATTTCGGGCAAGCCACTGGGGTGTGCGGGTGCGATAAAGGGTACGAATCGCCGATCGGCATTTGCGAGCTCGATGTTGAGTTGCTCGATGCCCTCAAAGCCGAGCTCGGCGACGAGATGAGCGCTCAGATGCTCGAGAACCGGTATGACCATGAAAATGAACACTCGATCGAGCTTCACATCCCTTGGATTCAGCATGTCTTTGGTACCGATGATGCGGGGGCTTATCCCAAGGTCTTCGGAGCACTGATCCATGACCCAACCGTCAATAACGGCGATGGTTACGACGAAAACGGACTCGGAATTGATCCGTTTGTCAATGCCCTCAAATCGGCCATTGCGAAGATGCCGGGCACGACTTTGGTGGTCAGCTCGGCCGATCTGAGTCATGTGGGCCCGGCCTTTGGGGATCAGCAGGCACTAGCGGGTGATTCGGAGGAGGCCAATGCGTTCCGGATGCAGGTGGCAACGCATGATCGGGAGATGCTCAAGTTGATCGAAGAAAACCGGATCGATGACCTGATCGGCTCGTTGGCCTGGCAGCAGAACCCCACGCGGTGGTGTTCAATTGGCAATATTGCAGCGATGCTGCGGACAATCGAGCCCAGGAGTGTCGAGGTGCTCAACTATGCCGCTGCGATGGATCCTCAGGGATCGGCGTTTGTGTCCTCAGCTTCGGTGGCTGTCTATCGGTAGTTTGTATCCATGATGGTGATGCCAGTGTGGCGTCGCGTATGTCACAGGTGTGTCACAACCGAGGTGTGCATCGGAACACAGGAATCAAAGTATCGTATTGTTGTGTGCGTTGGTGGTCTTGTTTGAATACCATTGCGTTCCCTGATGAGCCTCGCGTTGGACTGGGCACCGGGGAATGTTGGGGTGGAATAGGTACTGGAGGTATCTTTTTATGGCTTCGTCAAATATATGCTGGGGCATCGAAATGGGTTTCGGTGCGATCAAGGCGCTCAAGCTCGAAATGGATGGCGCGGAGATCAAGGTGCTTGATTTCGCGATGGTGAATCATCCCAAGGTGCTCTCGACGCCTGATCTTGACCAGACCGACGCGATGCGTGTGGCGCTGGGGATGCTGGTGAATCAGCATGATCTGACCAATGCTCGGATCGCGGTTTCGCTCCCTGGGCATCAGAGCTTTGCCCGGTTTGCCAAGCTGCCTCCCGTTGAGCCCAAGAAGGTTCCTGATATCGTCAAATTTGAAGCGGTCCAGCAGATTCCATTCCCGCTTGAAGAGGTCGAGTGGGACTACCAGACTTTTGTCTCGCCCGATTCGCCCGATGTGGAGGTCGGCATTTTCGCGGTCACCCGTCAGCGGATCATGGATCAGCTTTCGATGCTCCATGATGTCGGGTTGACACCCGATACAGTGACGCTTTCACCGATCGCAGCCTACAACGCTTTGGCGGTTGATCTGGGGTTCACCAATGACACTCCGGGGACGATTGTGCTCGATATCGGGACGGTGGCAACGGATCTGATTATTGCTGAAGCAGGGCGGGTCTGGGTGCGCACATTCCCCATTGGTGGGCACCAGTTCACCGAAGCTTTGGTCAATGCGTTCAAGCTCAGTTATTCCAAAGCCGAGAAACTCAAACGCGAAGCTGAGCAGTCCAAGCACGCTCGGCATGTGTTCCAGGCGATGCGCCCGGTGTTCTCCGATCTCATCCAAGAAATTCAGCGTTCCATCGGATTCTATCAATCGGTGCATCCAGATGCTGATTTGAAACGGCTCATTGGGCTCGGCTCGACCTTCCGTTTGCCCGGGTTGCGTAAATACCTCAAACAACAGCTTCAGCTCGATGTATATCGACTCGAGCAGTTCAAGAAAATCTCATACGACGGTCCACGGGCTGGCGAGTTCCAGGCGGCAAGTTTCAATCTTGCCACCGCCTATGGGTGTGTGCTCCAAGCGTTTGAGCATGCGCCAATGCAGGCCAACTTGATGCCCGTGCAGGTCATCAAGACAGCGATGTGGAAGAAGAAGGTGCCTTATTTCGCAGCTGCTGCCGGGTTGGCAGCGGCCACCGCCGGGGCGATGTTTATTCGCCCTTTGATGGATTCGACGGCCTTTGAAGGGGCAAAAAAGCCTCCGGTGCTTGGGCAAGTGGTGTATGAAGCGGGGGTACTTGCTGAGGAAGCACGCCAAGCGGGTGTGACCGATGATGCCCAACCCAATCTCCAAGGCGCAGAGATTGTGGGGCTTTTGGATGGGCGCGAGCTCTACGCCCAGATTCTCGAAGATACTTCACGGCTTCTTTCAGCAGTCAACACAAGTGCGCAAGAAGCAGCCCAGACGGACCCTCGTTTGGCCGAGTCATTTGAAAGCGCCGATCCGATGAAGTTTTTGAGCCTGACGACGGATTATGTGGCTTCGGGCGCGATTGATACAAGCTCGGCGGGCAGGTCCTCACGCGGTGGTGCTTCTGCTGCTTCGGTAATCGACCCGGTGCTTTCAGCGATTGCGGCCAAACGCCGCATCGAGATCAAGGCCCAGTTCGAGATTCCTTTGGGGGATGTCGAGGTGTTTATGCTCGATCATGTTGATCCGATTTTGCGTGGGCAGCTCGACCGTGACGACACGCTGTATACCGTGGTCGTAACGAGGAAAGAGCCTTGGGAGGTTGAAGGGGCAGGCCCCTTATCTGGAGGCAGGCTCGGCCGACCCAGAGGCAATCCCCTGACTCCAAGGGCAACAACAATCAGTGGAAGCGGGGGAGGTTCGGGGCTTGATTCGCTTGCGCCGATTGTCCGCCCAGTCGAAGAGGATACACAAGCCAAGCCAAAGACAGTTGTCACCCTGACTTGGTATGCAGTGCTCGATCCAATGGATGATAATGCGGAGAATGGAGATGACTCATGAGTAAGATCATCGGATTTATCAAAGCAAACCTCGTGGTGGTCATTTCGATCGTGATGATTCTCGCGTTTTTACCGACAGGCTACATTTTTGCCAAGAAGTGGAATGCGAAAGTGTATGAAAAGGCCAGCGCTGCTTATAACAAGGAAAAGCGTGCTTTGACCTCGGCGGGGAAGATCACTTACGCACTTCCCGCAGTGCTCGAAGGTGAAGAGGATCTTTCCGAAACCCGAGCACCCAATCATGCGGTGACGAAATTCTATCAGACGCACAAAACCCAGCGTGAAGAGCAGGTTCAAGAGGTTGTTGATCGGGGAACAGCATTCAATCGGGGGGATCATGTCGAGCTTGTTCCCGGGATTTTGCCTCGGGCAGCGGACGACCGGACGCTCAAAAGGCTCGGGCGTGAGATGGCCGAGGCGATTGTGGGGACCAACGCGAGTTCGTCGGTGTATCAGCGTAAGCTTCAAAGACTCAATGCCGGATCACCTCCAGATCCAGAATCGCTCCAAGTTACACTCGAAGATTTCAAAACCAGAGAGCAACAGCGATACGAAAATGCCAGTGCCGATGGCAAGATGACCGCGATTCAAACCGAGCAACTCAATAAGGATCTCATCGCCCGTCGCCTTGGTGAATACATTGGGCGAGCCAAATCGCTTACTTTTTATTGCACACCTGAAGCATTTGTTGACAGGCCTCAATTGACTTCAGGTCGATCAAGTGTTGGTCAGTCGAGAGGTGGGGGGGCAAAATCGTCGTATTCAACGATTCCCGCTGTGGTGCCCTCTTTGAGCACAATTGACGAGGCAATGATTTTCAACTGGCTTTGGGATTATTGGATCATTTCCGATGTGCTCGAAGCAGCAGCCTTGGCGAACCAAGATCCAATTTCGGGAGCCATGTCCATCCCTGAGGCGCCCGTTAAGCGCATCGAAAGTATTCGGATTTCAAAGATTGAACTTGATGACGCCTCAGCACAAAATCCGGATGATGATTCGTACTCTGGGAGTCGAAACCGAAGATCGGCCAGAGACGATGATGATGCCTCGCCGAGCACCTTCACTCAGCGCATAGGTGGCGAGCCCGACAGCGCCTATGACATTCGCATGATTGAACTTGTTGTTATTGCTTCTTCGCAAGATCTTCCTCGGTTCATTGATGCGATTGGCAAAACCAACTATATGACCGTCACCGATCTTGACCTCGAAGAGGTCGATGTCTGGGATGATCTTGGGCAAGGATATTACTACGGCGACAAGCATGTCGTGCGGGCCACCATCGCCATCGAAAGTGTTTGGCTTCGCTCGTGGCTCAAGCCAATTATGCCGGATCGAATCAAGACGGCGATGGGAATTCCTCTCGACGACGGGCTCGATGAATTTGAGGATTCCGATGGCTGAATTAGTAGGCAAGTAGACGACACGAACGATTTAGATTAGTGAACCACCAATTCATTGAAATGAGATTGATATGAAACTCAAAGGCGTCAACCCAATCGAGCAGCACATTGAAAAGATTGTGCTTGGCATTGTTATGATTCTGCTTCTGGCGGTGCTCTCAATGCAGTTTGTGACACGACCAAACGATATTGATGTGGGCAATCGGAAGGTTGCTCCAGATCAGGTCTACGCCGTGCTTGAAGGGCAGGCCAATCAACTCCAGAGCCAGCTTACCGACTTGAATCCTGCCTTGCCGGATTTTAAATCGGTTGATCTTGTCGAACGATATAATCAGGCGTTTGAGAGTGCTTCGGGGGGGGCGATCAAACTTTCTTCTGCGTTGGGTCGAGGAGTTGATGTCGTCGGCGCTTCTGATGGGGGGGCATGGGCTGCACCTGAAATTGCCACAGGTCCCATTGAGGCGCTCCGGGTTCCTGTTACTTCCAAACCTGTCGCAGCCTCACTCTGGGCGACGCTTGACCCGTTCGTTCCTGCGGTGGTTCCTGAGTATGAACAATTTATCCCGGCCACCCAGCCCTTTGATTTCCCGTCGGTCACGATCGAAGCAGTATTCAATGGCAAGGACCTCGAAGCGGCCTTGTTGGGCAAGGGGGAATCACAGACCGCGATTCCACGCCGATTCTGGTCGGTGACTGGTTTGGCAATCTTAGGATTTGAAGCCCAGCGCCAAGAGCTCATGTCTGATGGATCATGGGGAAATGCCGAGCCAATCGTTACGCCGCCTCATACCCCGATGCCAACCAATGCTCTTGATCAAGAGGCGGGTCTTTTGGATTTGGCAGCATTGGTGACAACGGCTGCGGGTGTCGTGGATGAAGTGGCCCGCCCGACATTTCCCCCGACGATTGCAGGCGAACCTTGGTCGCCTCCAAGCGAACGGGTTGCATCGGGTAGTTATTCTGAATCTACTCGGATATCGAGGCTTACGCGACAGCTTGATCGGGCCAGGGCCGAGCTCGATCGACTCAACAATGCCCCCGCCGGCAATCCTCCCCCGTCGCCCAAAGGGCGAACTCGTGATCCGCTGCCTTTGATTCCCAACACCAATGCTCGTGACAGGGATCGGCTTGAAAAGCGAATCAAAGATATCGAAGATCAGCTTAAGGAGCTCGGGGTAGACACTGCCAGCACGGGAAAATCCCGCAGGACTCGTACTTCCAGGACCGACATCAGGTCAGTACTCGAAGAAGAAGCGGTTGATCTATGGGCACATGATTTGGGGGTCAAGCCCGGGGCGACTTACCGGTATCGTACTCGCGTGGTGGTCAACAACCCACTTTTTCGCAAGAGCTCAGAACTCGATCCGGATGATGCTGCCCAGCAAGCTCTAACTCAGGACCCATTTGCTCGAGGGGCTTGGTCGGATTGGTCAGATCCAGTGGTCGTGGGGGCTCGTGAATACTTTTTTGTCACAGGTGCCGAAGCCGACACGGGATTGGGGGCAACGGCACCAAAGGCGACCGTTGAGCTCTATAAGATGTTCTACGGGCACTACCGTCGGTCAACATTCTCCGCAAGTCCGGGCGATGAACTGGCAGGTTCAGTACGGATGTCGGGCGAACTCCTGCATTTTGATCAGACAGTCATCGATCCTGATGAAGCGGCCCAAGTGGTTGTTCGTCTGAATGAGAATGAAGAAAATGTCGATCTCCCCGAGGGAGTCACTGTACTTTCGAATCGGATGCGAATCAATTTGGGTGTGTTTGTGCTTGATATTTATGCCGGGCAAAGTGTTCAGGAAACCGGTTTGGGTCAGTCCGTGGTTCCGATGCAAATTGTGCTCCGTGATGCAACAGGGTCGGTAATTGTGCGGTCGGATCTGCGTGATGAATCTTCTCCTGCCTATGCCCTTGCATCTCAATCGGCAGCCTCGGCATCGAGCAATCCGCTGCGGGCACCTGGGGAATCGCCCATCTCGCCTGCAGCAGCCCTCTTCGAGCGGGCAGAGCCCTGATTCTGGTGTCCAATTGCCCATTCCTTCAAACAGCTCCACGAGTGCTCCTTGCGGGGCCTGTTTCTTTCTTTGCAGGCTGGTGGATAGGTCAAGTTTGCGCCCAATGAGGAGCAATATGGGGTGGCACGATGAATCGTTGTAAAGAATTGTCAGATAAGGGGCTGAATTGTTGCTCTTACAATTTGACGAATGATTTCGACGGCCTATCATCTCCCCGCCTCTGAAATAGGGGAAATAAGCATCGCCAGGTTGATTTGGTCGGTTCTTGCTTCTTTGACAAGTGGATGACGACGAGCGGAACTCAGATAGACGGGCTTCAAAGGAGGCCCGGGTGTGCTGTCAAGGCGTGCCATCTAGGCTGGGTTCGGCAAATAGAAATTAACTGAGAAATCTCAAAGTGCGTCCGAAATGGTGCTTGTGAAACTCGCTTTCCTTCACGGGGTGGGTGGATCAAGTTGATAGACCTTGCCGGCAGGCAAGGGAGGTCATGCGAGCGATTCGAGGTGGTTTCGATTGGCGGTTTATTTATCCGTTGGTCGGCATCAGGTCGGATTGATCAAACCAATAAGGGCATACGGTGGATGACTTGGCGTCAAGAGGCGATGAAGGACGTTGGAACCTGCGAAAAGCTATAGGGAGCCGGTAACCAGGCTGTGATCTATAGATGTCCGAATGGGGAAACCCACCCGCAAGGGTATCGTACACTGAATGCATAGGTGTGCGAGGCGAACCTGGGGAACTGAAACATCTAAGTACCCAGAGGAAAGGAAAGCAACATGCGACTCCGTCAGTAGCGGCGAGCGAAATCGGATAGCAGTGAAACTCGCGAATGCGTTGGAATGCGCATCCAAAGATGGTGAAAGACCAGTAACGAGAGGTAGCTGCACAGCCCTCGAGTAGGCTCGGGCTCGTGGAACCCGGGTTGAATATGGGAGGTCCACCTCCCAAGGCTAAGTACTCCTTGACGACCGATAGTGAATCAGTAAGGTGACTGAATGTTTAAAAGTACCCCTATTAGGGGGGTGAAATAGTACCTGAAACCGTGTGCCTACAAGCGGTCGGAGCCCTCCGGGGTGACGGCGTGCTTTTTGCATAATGAGCCCGCGAGTTAGTCTCTGTGGTGAGCTTAAGGCCTAACGGGCCGGAGGCGGAGCGAAAGCGAGTCTGAATAGGGCGTACAATCGCAGGGGCTAGACACGAAACCCGTGTGATCTACCCATGGTCAGGGTGAAGGTGGGGTAAAACCTGCTGGAGGCCCGAACCCGTCAACGTTGAAAAGTTGTGGGATGAACTGTGGGGAGGGGTCAAAGTCCAATCAAACCGGGAGATAGCTTGTTCTCACCGAAATAACTTTAGGGTTAGCCTCAGGAGGCAACTATTGGGGGTAGAGCTACTGGATGGATGGTGGGCCCGCCTAGGGTACCCCATCCAACCAAACTCCGAATACCAATAGCCAAGTCCTGGGAGATAGACTGCGAGTGAAAATATCCGTAGTCAAAAGGAGAATAATCCAGATCGCCAGCTAAGGTCCCCAAATCATACTCAGTTCTTAAGGAAGTCAGATTGCCGTGACAACCAGGATGTTGGCTTAGAAGCAGCCATCATTTAAAGAGTGCGTAACTGCTCACTGGTCGAGGAATTTGGCGCCGATAATGATCGGGAATAAGTATGATACCGAAGCTGCGGACTTCGTAAGAAGTGGTAGGTGAGCGTTCCATTCAGCATTGAAGGTTATCCGAAAGGGTTGCTGGAGCGTATGGAAGTGAATATGCGGGCTTGAGTAACGATAAAAAGGGTGAGAATCCCTTTCGCCGTAAGTCTAAGGTTTCCTGGGGAAGGTAAATCCGCCCAGGGTTAGCCGGGTCCTAAGGCGAGGCCGAAAGGCGTAGTCGATGGACAGCAGGTTAATATTCCTGCGCACATACAAAGATCAAAGCATAGTGCGGATCTCCAAGCTCTTCTGGACTGCTAGATGTCCAGGCCTTCGGGCCGTTGAAGGGGGAGGGGGTTCCTAGAAAAGCTGTGTGGGCGATGTATGTCCCGTACTAAAACTGACACAGGTAGACGAGGCGAATAGCCTCAGGCGCTCGAGAGAATGGTCGTGAAGGAATTAGGCAAAATCACTCCGTAAGTTCGCGAGAAGGAGGCCCTTCGGGGCGCAGAGAAAAGGCCCTGGCAACTGTTTATCAAAAACACAGCACTGTGCTAACTCGCAAGAGGATGTATACAGTGTGACGCTTGCCCAATGCCCGAATGTCACGGAAGCAGGTTAGCTTTATGCGAAGCTTGCGACTTAAGCACGGGTCAATGGCGGCCGTAACTATGACGGTCCTAAGGTAGCGAAGTTCCTTGTCGGGTAAGTTCCGACGCGCATGAATAGCGTAATGACTGGGGCACTGTCTCCACGACCAACTCGGTGAAATAGTAGTGGCGGTGAAGATGCCGCCTACCCGCAGCAAGACGGAAAGACCCCGTGAACCTTTACTGCAGGCTTATATTGGTCACGAGCACATGATGTGCAGGATAAGTGGGAGGCTTTGAAGCTGGTATTCAGGTACTGGTGGAGCCGTTGTTGAGATACCACTCTTCTTGAGTTTGTGGCCTAACCCTGATTCCCGTGAAGCCGGGCAGGGAACAGTGTGTGTCGGGTAGTTTGACTGGGGCGGTCTCCTCCTAAAGAGTAACGGAGGAGCGCAAAGGTTGGCTCAGCACGGATGGAAACCGTGTTTTAGAGTGTAAGAGCACAAGCCAGCTTTACTGCGAGTCCGACAGGACGAGCAGTCTCGAAAGAGGGCTCTAGTGATCCTGCGATCGCGTGTGGAAGCGTCGTAGCTCATCGGATAAAAGGTACTCCGGGGATAACAGGCTTATCGCTCCCGAGCGTCCATAGCGGCGGAGCGGTTTGGCACCTCGATGTCGGCTCATCGCATCCTGGGGCTGAAGGCGGTCCCAAGGGTTAGGCTGTTCGCCTATTAAAGCGGTACGCGAGCTGGGTTCAGACCGGCGTGAGCCAGGTCGGTCCCTATCTGCTGTGGGCGTTGCAAACTTGAGAGGAGTCAACTTTAGTACGAGAGGATTAGGTTGGACTGACCCCTGGTGATCCTGTTGCGCTGCTAAGCGCATCGCAGGGTAGCTACGTCGGGCAGGGATAACAGCTGAAAGCATCTAAGCAGGAAGCCCCCCTCAAGATCAGGTTTGCTTGTCTTGTACGAGAGACCCCTGGGAGACGACCAGGTTGATAGGCCGCAAGTGTAAGGACTGAGAAGTCTTCAGCTGAGCGGTACTAACGGTCGAAGGTTTGATCATTCCGACCAAGTGCCGACGGGCTTGTTTGAGTTCGCTGTCTTCGCAGCGAAAGCAATCCACTATGTAGACAATAGTAAAAACGGTGTAGATAGTGACAAAACAAGTACGGTCGAGACAGGTCGAGATGGTCGCAGAACCATTTCAACGCATGTGAGCATTTCAAGAAGCTTCCATATCGAAGTTTCTCGAGTAAGTATTTTAAGTTCTATTTGTCGCGAAGAGGGATTCGTCCCTCTTCTCCGCTCGTCGTAATCTTTGTCAGTCATGACGAATCGAGAAATCGGTTTGATTCGTGATTGTTGGTGACCATAATGTCGGGGTCACACCTGTTCCCATCTCGAACACAGTAGTTAAGCCCGACATGCCGATGATACTGTTCAGCGGGAAAGTAGGTTATCGCCAACTTGCGGACCCTTCAAGGTAATGCTTGAAGGGTCTTTTTTCGTTTTGATTTTAAGGATACGAATATCGCTGCCTGATCCTGTGATATAATTGACGCTCAGCCATGAGGAGCCAGTGATGCCAAAGACGACAACTGTTCAGATTTACAATGACGGAGCGGATGATCTGCTCTCGGCGGAGTCATTTCCCGACCGAGTGTCGTTGCTGCCTTCCGAACACGGAGCACCACAATCTGGATCGCGCATTCGTGTGATGTGGGGGCAAGAGCTTCTTGCTGATGTTCTCGATGGGCGATACCGTGCCGTGATCTGTGGTGTGAATGATTCGGACAACTCGCACGGTGTGATTGCTCAGATTGTGTCGTTATTGACGACTTCGCAATGGTCGCCGACGGCGGTGACGAGTTATGCGAAAATGTTTCAAGAGTCAGCGCAGATCCATGCGTCGCAGGATCGTGAACCGTATATTCTCAAGTATGATCTTGATTCAGTCTTGGTGCTGGCATTGTTGAGGCCTCGGGGTCGGGAATACTTCACGGTTGGCGATCTTTCACGCGGGTTCAGGACCATCAACAAGATGTTGCAAGGGCGGGCGGACCGTCGACCGGTGTGTTCGGTCTCATTCCTTGGCGCAATGTCGAACAAACTCGTCACGGATGATCAGCACCTTGAGGAGCCGAGCTTCGAGACGGTGGTGCAGACGATGCACGATGCAGGGTATCGAGGCGATGTGTATCCTTCGCCTGCGATGTGGCATTATGCCCATGTTGGTGTTTTCCCGAGCTATCCGTTTCCCAAAGGGATTGATCGGATGCGTGCGGGCAGCAGTTGATGAGGGGATATTGGGCTCAATCTGCCTTATTGATAAGTCCCTTTGGCAGAGGCCCGGCGGTATATGCTGCCGGAAGTTGTTGGTGTGGGTTCGGGCCGAAGAATCACTTGTTAAAGGGGTGAGTAAAGAGAAATTGCAAAGAAGAATGAAAAGGGCCAAAACTCCTTGACAACAAAGCCAGTCTTTGGCGATAATACAATCAAGCTGGCACTTGAGACCAGCCGACCAGCCGACCAGCCGACCAGCCGACCAGCCGACCAGCCGACCAGCCGACCAGCCG